>Ga0164243_10016045_pt1 | contig 10304 bp, 8 predicted proteins | sample OricompcompostOP_FD_108781 | JGI IMG/M metagenome (GOLD analysis project Ga0164243, IMG submission 108781) | Organic Plus compost microbial communities from Emeryville, California, USA - Original compost - Organic plus compost (OP) | ecosystem: Engineered > Solid waste > Mixed feedstock >... | reverse complement strand
GGCGGTCGTGATGCTGCCGATGGCGCTCGGGCTGCGCGAGCAGCCGTTGCAAACGCATGCGGGACCGCGCCAGAGCATTCTCGAAGCCACGCGGGAGGCCTTTTCCTACCGTCCGTTCCAGCTCCTTGTGGCCGGCTATTTCGTCTGCGGCTTCCAGTTGGTGTTCATTGGCGTGCACATGCCGGCCTACCTGAAGGACAAGGGCGTGGCCGATCCGCAGGTTGCCGTGATCGCGCTGGCAGTGATCGGCCTGTTCAACATCTTCGGTTCCTACTATGCGGGTAAGCTGGGCGATCTGCTGCCCAGGCGCTATCTGTTGTCTTCGATCTACTTTCTGCGCACCGTCGTGATCGCGCTGTTTCTGCTGGCGCCGCTGACGCCATGGTCGATCTACCTGTTCGCTGCGGCGATGGGCCTGCTGTGGCTGGCCACGGTGCCGCTGACGAACGCGATCGTGGCCGGCATCTTCGGCGTCAGGCACATGGCCATGCTGGCCGGCTTCGTGTTTTTCTCGCATCAGGTTGGCAGCACCCTCGGCGTCTGGCTCGGCGGCTACCTGTTTACACGAGACGGAAACTACGACATGGTCTGGATGGTCACGATCGCGCTCGGCATATTCGCCGCTCTGGTGAACCTGCCGGTCAACGAACGGTCGATTGTCCGCCTCCAGCCCGCCGCTGCCGGAGCTTGTGAGTATTCATTTGAAGCTGAAGCAATGGGCCGCAGACATGAAAAAGCCCCGCATCGGCGGGGCTCCTGTCGAACCGTCCGGTCTTAGCGGGCGTTACGGATATTGTCCAGGTTTTCCTTGCCCAGTTGCGTCTCTAAGCTAGTGTAGGTCGAGGCCAGCGCACTCTGGAATTTGCTCTTGTCGATGTCGGTGATCACCTGCATGCCATTGGCTCGCAGGTTGGCCACCGAGCTCCTTTCGTCTTCGTCCACCCGCGCGCGGTTGGCTTTCGCGCCTTCCTTCGCCGCTTCCAGGAACGCCTGCTTGTCGGCTTCCGACAGCTTGTCGAAGATTGCCTTGTTCATCAGGAATACCGCGGGCGAGTATACGTGCCCTGTCAGTGACAGATGCTTCTGCACCTGGTCGAAATTGGATGCCGTGATCACCGAAAGCGGGTTCTCCTGGCCGTCGACCGTTCCCTGCTGCAGGGCGGTAAACAGTTCGCTGAACGCCATCGGCGTGGGATTCATTCCCAGTGCCTTGTAGGCCTGGATGTGCACCGGGTTTTCCATCGTTCGAATCTTCAAGCCTTTCAGATCTTCCGGCGTGTTGATCGCACGCTTGCTGGTGGTTATGTGGCGGAACCCGTTCTCGCCCCAGGCCAGCGCCTTGATACCTTTGGATTCAAACTTCTTCAGCAAGTCCTGGCCGATGGGGCCGTCGAGTACCCTGCGCGCATGCGCGTAGTCGCGGAACAGGAAGGGCACGTCGAGTATGCGCACCTCCGGCACGAAATTTGGAATCGGACCGGTCGAACTGAATGTCAGCTCCTGAGTGCCCAACTGCACTGCTTCGACCGATTCGCGTTCGGCGCCGAGCGAGGCGGCATAGAAAGTCTGGATTTTGTAGCGGCCGTTGGTACGCTTCTCGACCTCCCTGGCAAATGTGTCGATGGCAACGCCATATTGGGAATTCTGCGGCAGCACGGTGTTGATGCGCATCGTTGTCTGGGCACTGGCCGGAACTGCAGTAAGTCCGGCAGTTGCCGCAGAAAGTGCAAGGACGACGGCGCTGAGGCGAAATGATTTCATGGCATGTCTCCGGTAGTTATGGTGGTGATCCTCCAGCGGCACAGCGGTCAATGCACAGTGGATCAGGTTGCGCATGACGGGTAAGAAGCTGGTTCGGCGCGCAATGAAGATCAGGACAGGGCGGACACGCCTTGCGCCTTCTGACGCGCCCGCTCTGCCACTTCGTCAAACCAGTCGGGACGGGGATGCAGGTCGCTCACCTTGCCTGCCTTCATCACCTGCCCCGGGACGTCGTGGCCTAAGATGGACGGAAGGCGGCGCGAACAATCCAGCAGCGCATCGAGATTCACGCCGGTGTCGTAATCCATCAGGGCCAGCATGTGCGTGAGGTCTTCCGTGCAGATGTTGCCGGTAGCCCCAGGTGCATACGGGCAGCCGCCCAGCCCTCCGAGGGAGGCATCGAAACGATCGACACCGGCATCGATTGCCGCGAGCACGTTCGCCAAGCCCATGCCGCGCGTGTTGTGGAAGTGCAGCGTCAGCTCCGTCCTCGGCCACTGCCGGCGAAAGGCAGCGCAAATCTGCTTCACCTGACTCGGGTACGCCATGCCGGTGGTGTCGCACAAGGTAATGCCATGCACACCGAGCGCAATGAAACGCTTGACCCAGCGGAAAACCTCTTCCATGGCCACCTTGCCCTCCATCGGGCACCCGAAGCTGCAGGACAGCGACACGTTCAGTGCGACCTTGCTGTTCTGCGCATAGTCGATGACTTCGGCGAGTTGGGCGAAGGATTGCTCGCGCTGCATACGCAGGTTCGTGAGGTTATGCGTTTCGCTGACCGACATGACGAGGTTGAGCTCGTCGGCGCCGCAGCGCAGCGCACGATGAGCGCCGCGCATGTTCGGAACCAGCACTGTGTAGATCACGCCGGGTGCGCGCTCGATGCCGTTCATCACATCCTCGGCGTCGGCCAGTGCGGGTATTGCCTTTGGCGACGTAAACGACGTCACTTCTATCTTCGCCAATCCGGTTTTTCCGAGCGCGTCAATCAGCTCGATTTTCTGCCCGGTGGGAATGAAGTCGGGCTCGATCTGGAAACCGTCGCGAACGGCGACGTCATGGATGTAGATGCGTTTGGTCTGCTGTGCGGTCATGGGAATTCCTGTCAAAAGGAGAATGGCTCGGCCTTCAGCCAACCACGTTCAGGCGACGCAGCTCGGCTATCTGCTCGTCCGTCAGTCCGATGTTGCGCAACACCGCATCGGTGTGTTCGCCGAGGTCGGGCGCAGGTGTACGGATCTGCCCCGGCGTTTCGCTCAACTTGGGCACGATGCCGGGTACCTTGAGCTTCATCCCGTCGTGGGTTTCGATGTTGCAGATCATGTCGCGCGCCTGGTAATGCGGGTCTTTCAGAATATCGGCAGCAGAGTAGATCTTTCCGCTGGGTACGCCGGCTTCGGCCAGGACTTCGAGAACGGCATCCTGTGAACGCTGCGAAGTCCATGCCTCGATCGCGCCGTCGATCTCGGCGACTCCGGCAACACGCCCGTCGTTCTGCTGGAAGCGCGGATCTTCTCCGAGGTCTTCGCGCCCTATCGCCGCCATCAGGCGCCGGAAAATGCCGTCGCCGTTTCCGGCGATAAGCACGTGGTTGCCGTCATTGCAGCGATAGGCATTGGTAGGGGCGATGCCGGGCAGCGAACTACCGGTACGTTCGCGGGTGTAGCCGAAGAAATCCTGCTCGGGGATCAGGCTCTCCATCACGTTGAACACCGATTCATAAAGGGCAACGTCGATGTACTGGCCCTTGCCGCTGGAACGGTCCCGGTGGTACAGCGCAAACATCACGCCTATCACACCGTGCAGCGAAGACAGCGAGTCGCCGAGGCTCACGCCGACGCGTACCGGCGGGCGATCGGGATAACCGGTCACATAGCGCAGACCGCCCATCGCCTCGCCGATTACCCCAAAACCGGGGCGGTCTCGGTAGGGGCCGGTTTGCCCGTAGCCGGAAATGCGCAGCATGATCAGGCGCGGATTGATTTCGGAGAGCCTCTCCCACCCCAGGCCCCAGCTTTCCAGCGTCCCCGGGCGAAAATTTTCAATAATGACGTCGCAGGTCACCGCCAGTTGGCGTACCAGCTCCTGGCCCGCTTCGGATTTCAGGTTGATTGATACCGATTTCTTGTTGCGCGATTGCACTTGCCACCACAGCGAAGTGCCGTTATGCAGTTTGCGCCACTTGCGCAATGGGTCTCCGGTATTCGACTGCTCGATCTTGATCACGTCGGCACCGAATTCGCCGAGAATCTTCGCGGCAAACGGCCCGGCAATCAGCGATCCCATTTCAAGGACACGGATGCCGGAGAGTGGCAGGGGTTTGTTTGTATCCATTATTTAGCCCGGTCAGAAACAATGTGCTGTTATTCGAAACCAAATCGTCAGCACTGCGTCGGCAGGCGCGGCGCCCCGCATGCGGAAGGTGGTTTTCGTAAGTGATCCACTAAAAAGCGTGCGGCGACCGACAGCGAGTCGTAGCAGCGCACGCAGATCACCAGTTCGCGCTTGGCCCAGGGTTCGCTCAGCGTAATCGCCTGGATGTTCAGCGACTTCAGGAAGGTCTGCGCACTCCTGCGCGGCAGGATGCCGATACCCATGCCGGCATCCACCATCAGGCACTGCGCATCAAAGCTCGTCACTTGAATGCGCAGTTTCATCGCCTTGCCGACCCGACTGGCCGCATTGAGCAGTTGCAGGTTCATCGACCCGCCGGCATGCAGACCGACGAAGTTGTAGTCCAGTGTTTCCTCGAAGCGGACAGCTTTTTTCCTGGCCAGCGGGTGATACTGCGGCGTGATGACTACCAGCTCGTCTTCGCTGTAGGGAAGAATTTCGACGTTCTGCGCATGAGTGCCGCGTGTGAAGATGCCGATATCTGCCTTGGATTCGGCCACGGCCTTGGCAATCACCGAACTGATCTTCTCTTCCAGGTGAACTTCGATCAGCGGATACTTTTCGAGGAAGCGGTTCAGCTCGGCAGGCAGGAATTGCGTGATCGCGGAGATGTTGGAAAACACCCGCACATAACCACGTGTGCCGTTCGAGTATTCCCGCATCTGTAGATAGACGTCGTCGAGGTCGTGCAGCACGCCGCGCGCCAGGCTGAGCAGAGCCATGCCGGCCTCGGTCGCCTGTATCCCCTTGTTACTGCGTTGAAGCAGTTGGGTGTCGAGTGCGATCTCGAGTTCGCTGATGCGCTTGCTGACCGCTGACGCGACAATATGTTCACGCTCGGCCGCTGCGGCGATCGTACCTTCTTCAATGACGCTGACGAAAAGCTTCAGAGATAGGGGATCGAGCTTCATGTAGGTGACGATGTAGGCAATCGAGCAGGCCTGGAGAAAACGCGGAGCGCAAGCCAGCTCCCCGCGCGTTCCCCGCACGGGTTTTATCGCTTTATCTCAGGTCAGCGGATGATGAAGGGATTGGGCACTTCTTCCTGCGACGACAGCCAGACGGTTTTTTTCTGCAGGTAGTCCTTGATCATTTCCTGGCCGCTCTCCTTGCCCAGACCGCTCTGCTTGTAACCGCCGAAAGGGGCCATGTAGCTCATCGCGCGGTAAGTGTTGACCCACACGGTGCCGACTTCGAGCTGCGACGGCACGCGTAGCACACGGCGCAAGTCGTTGGTCCAAAGGCCCGCAGCCAGGCCGTAGGTCGAGTCGTTGGCGATCGTGATTGCCTCTTCCTCATCTTCGAACGGGATCACCGACAGCACCGGCCCGAACACTTCTTCCTGGGCGATGCGCATCGAGTTCTTCACTGAAGTAAAGATCGTCGGTTCGACGAACCAGCCGTCCTGCAGCGCAGGGTCACTCGAGCGCTTGCCGCCGATAGCCGCTTCGGCGCCCTCCTGCTTGGCGATATCGATGTAGTCGAGGATCTTTGCCAGTTGCGGGCGGTTGGTAACCGGACCGAGCTGGGTCGACGACTGCATCGGGTCGCCCAGCTTGGCTGAACGCGCCAGCGAGAGCAACTTGTCGACGAATTCGTCGTGCACGCTCCTTTGTACCAGCAGCCGCGATCCGGCGACGCAGGTCTGGCCGCAGGCCGCAAAAATGCCGGAGGTGACGCCCTTGACTGCATTGTCGAGGTGCGCATCTGCGAACACGATGTTGGCTGATTTTCCGCCCAGCTCAAGCGACACCTTTTTCAGGCCGTCCGCCACGCTTGCGTAGATGCGCTTGCCAGTCGCTTCCGAGCCGGTGAACGCGACCTTCGCGACCTTCGGATGAACCGCGAGCGGCGCTCCGACTTCGGACCCGAAACCGGTGACGATGTTAAGAACCCCGGGTGGAAAGCCGACGGTTTCGAAGATCTTCGCAAATTCGAGGATCGAAGCCGAGGTGAATTCGGAAGGCTTGACGACGATCGTATTGCCTGCTGCGAGTGCCGGCGCGATCTTCCATGCGGCGAGGAAAAGCGGCGAATTCCATGGGATGATCGCAGCGACCACGCCCATCGGCTCGTACTGCGTGTAGGTGAAATTGTCGGGCTTGTCGATCGGGATCACGCCACCTTCGACTTTGTCGGCCAAGCCGCCGAAGTAGTAGTACCACTGGCGCATGTATTCGGTTTGCTGGCTCATCTCGGCGTACAGCTTGCCGTTGTCACGTACTTCGATTTCGGCCAGGCGTGGCGCATGAGCGGCGAGTGCATCGCCAAGTGCGCGCAGCAGCGCACCACGCTGCGATGCGGTGAACCTGCGCCACGCGCGCGACTTGCCCGTATCGTAGGCAGCCTGGACTGCGCGCTCGACGTCTTGCGCATTGCCGCGCGGGATCATCGCCCACGGCTGGCCGGTATAAGGATTGTCGGATGCGAAGTAGTCGCCGGAGGCAGGTTCTACCCACTCCCCTCCGATGTACATCCGGTAGGTGGTCAGGTCGGCTGCAGTGTCGGCAAGTTCGGGGGACAGGCGGTCATTCATTGTGAATCTCCATTTAGTGTTGGGGCACGTCCTGCATCGGGAATGCTCTGCTTCGCCATTGCACGCGACGTTTTCATCATGCATGACGCGCGCGGCCGGCGAAAGAAACGATTTGCGAGGCTGCCATCGCGTGGCGTGATGGCAGGAGAGTTTTCAGAAGGAGGTTTGCAGCAACTCAATGCGATGAAAAAAGGCACCGAGCGGTGCCTTTCTTGATCGTTCAGTGGTAGGCCAGATCGCGCAGGAAAAGCGATAGCTGTGGAACGTAGGTGATCACCATCAAGCAGATGACGACGACCAGTACGAAGGGCAGCAGGCGCGGCACCATCTTGTCGAGCGATATCTTGGCCACCGTACAAGCGGCGAAGAGATTCACACCGAAAGGCGGTGTGATCATGCCCAGTGCGAGGTTTACGACCATGATGATGCCGAAGTGGACCGGGTCAACGCCGAATGAGACTGCGACCGGTGCGAGAATCGGCGCAAGCACGATGATCGAGGCCGACGTTTCGATGAACATGCCAATCACGAACAGTGCCGCGTTCACGCCCAGCAGGAATAGCGCCGGACTGTCGAGCACGTCGGTCAGGTAGGCGCCGATCATGTCCGGAATGCCGGCACGCGTGATCATGTAACTGAACAGGCCAGCATTGGCGATGATGAACATCACCACGGCAGATGAGCGCACGGATTTCTTCAATACCGCCTTCAGGTCGGAGAGTCCGGTTTCGCGATAGACGAATACGCCGACGATGAGGGCGTAGAACACGGCAATGACGGATGCCTCGGTTGGCGTGAAGATGCCGCCGTAGATCCCGCCCAGGATGATGGCGGGCATCAAAAGCGCCCAGAACGCGCGCTTGCTCGCAGCCAGTACCGGCATCCGACCTTGGCGGTCGTTCATGCCATAGCCCTTGTAACGGGAATACAGCACTGCAAACGTCATGAGCGTGATGCCGATGAACAAGCCCGGTCCGAAACCGGCGGTGAATAATTCACCGATCGACACTTCTGCCGAAACGCCGTACAGGATCATCGGAATCGAAGGCGGGATCACGACGCCGAGTTCGGCCGAGGTCGCCTGTAGCGATGCAGCAAAGCCGCTGGAGTAACCGTGTCGAACGAGCGCCGGGATCAGGATCGATCCGATCGCGAACGTGGTGGCTACCGAGGATCCGGAAACGGCCGCGAAGATCAGGCAAGTCAGCACGCAGGTTGCCGCCAGTCCTCCCCGTATGCCGCCGACCAGCGATTTGGCGAAATCGACCAGGCGATTCGAAATGCCGCCGCTTTCCATCAGATTGCCGGCCAGGATGAAGAACGGAATCGCCGCCAGCGGGAACTTGTTGATCGAGTTGAAGATTTCCTTCGCAGTAAACAGCATGGTCGAGCCATCTACCGCAATGCCTACGACACTCGCCGTTCCAATCGACACCGCGACCGAAATCGAAAAGGCGAAGAACACGAGCATCGTCAAAAGCATAGCCGTTGTCATGATGAGTCCTTTTCGATTACTGAGCGGTTTCCAGCTCTTGGTTTTGCGGGTCGAGGAAGTTGCCGATCACGCCGACGATAGCGAACACCGAGCCCACCGGCATGGCCAGATACGGCCAGAGCATCGTGTAGGACTCGAGGCCGATGATGGTCTGCAGCTTGCCGTGTTGGGCATAGGCCCAGCCGTACCAGGTGATCACCCCCAGTAGTGCGATCGTGAGCAGAGTGATCAACGCTTCCAGGGCACGGCGAAACCCGGCAGGAGCCAAACGGTGCATCAGGTCGACGGAAACCATGGCGCCCGTACGAAACGCTTCCGGAATGCCCATGAAGACCATCCAGATCAGCGAAAAGCGAATCAATACCTCGGTCCATTCGGCGGGCTGCTCGAGCACGAAGCGGGTGAACACCTGAAACAGGCCGAGGCTGGCGGAGATTGCCAGCATGACGCAGGCAATTGCAGTGGCGAAGGCAGTCGTCCACTTCTCCGCGGCGAGAAAGACCGCCTTTGGCGTCAATGCAGCAGGCGATCTCTCGTTGGCGAAAGATGCTGTTTCCATCTATGTCTCCATATGATTATGTTGGTTTCAGCGGCACGCGCGGCGGCTCATGAAACGAAAACGCCCCGTCTGTGCGGGGCGTTGTATTGCAGGGGATTACTGGACGTTGCGGATCCGCGCGATATTGTCGGCACCGAGCTGCTTTTCGAACTCGCGGTAAACCGGCGCAAGAGCAGCCTGGAACTTGCTCTTGTCGATCTGCTCGACAACATCCATCCCTTTGGAGCGCAGGTAGGCCACGGCACTCCTTTCGTCTGCATCGACGCGTGCCCGGTTGGCTTTCACGCCTTCGCGCGCGGCCTCCAGGAAGGCCTGCTTGTCGACGTCGGACATCTTGTCATACAGGGCCTTGTTGATCAGGAAGACCGAAGGCGAGTACACGTGGCCGGTGAGGGTCAGGTACTTCTGTACCTGGTCGAACTTGTTCGAGGTGATGATCGATAGAGGGTTCTCCTGGCCGTCGACGGTGCCCTGCTGCAGTGCGGTGAACACTTCGCTGAAGGCCATTGGCGTTGGAATGATGCCGAATCCCTTGTACGCCTGGATGTGCACCGGGTTTTCCATCGTGCGCATTTTGAGGCCGCGCAAGTCTTCAGGCTGTTTGATCGGGTGCTTGTTGTTGGTCATGTGGCGGAAGCCGTTTTCCCCCCATGCCAGCGCCTTGAAGCCGCGATCCTCGAACTTCTTCAACAATTCCTGGCCCACCGGGCCGTCAAGCGTATGGCGCGCGTGCTGGTAATCGCGGAACAGGAAGGGGAGGTCAAGAATTTTGACTTCAGGGACGAAATTGGGAATCGGACCAGTGGAAGTGAAAACCATCTCCTGCGCACCGAGTTGCACCGCTTCGACGGCTTCGCGCTCGGAGCCGAGAGCACCGGAGTAGAAGCGCTGGACCTTGTAGCGTCCGTCGGTACGCTTCTCGACCTCGTCACCGAAAGTATTGATCGCGGCCCCGAGATGGGAATCGGACGGACTGGTGATGTTGATGCGAATGATGGTTTGCGCGGACGCGCCGTGCATGCTGATGATTGCTCCCATCAGAGCGGCTGCGGCAAGAGCAAGAGATTTTGCACGAGTGGCTTTGCCGGCCAGTTGACGGACCTGCATCCATGCGCAGGCATCCTGCGGAATTGCTGTAGCTTTCAATGACATGTCTCACTCCAAAGATTATCTGCGGGTGCGAGCCGCAATATGTGGTCAAGCTTTTATCAAACCGAGTGATTGGCGCGTCGACGCTCCTCTCGAATCGCAGGCCGCAGTGGCACGACAGCCTGTATATGCGACAGACCAAGTATAGAAAGACGAAAACCCGCCAGCAATTCTTAAGTCGGAAACGCCGTGATCGCAAATTTTCAACGGCTGTACAAGCGCAGCGTTGATGCACGCGAGGACTTTGCGTGATGTCAGAACGTGCATCCGCCATTCCCGCCCCCATTCGTGCAACGGAAACGCGGCCATCGCGAAACGACAACCATGGAGAGGAGGTGGTGTTTTAGACTTTGAGCACGAGACAAGGAGGAGACACCATGGAATTGAGCAAGGAGCAAATCGAAGCG
>Ga0164243_10016044_pt1 | contig 10304 bp, 9 predicted proteins | sample OricompcompostOP_FD_108781 | JGI IMG/M metagenome (GOLD analysis project Ga0164243, IMG submission 108781) | Organic Plus compost microbial communities from Emeryville, California, USA - Original compost - Organic plus compost (OP) | ecosystem: Engineered > Solid waste > Mixed feedstock >... | reverse complement strand
GACCACGTGGTGGGGATCGGCTGATGCCGGTCGCCTCGACGCGCACCATCACGTTGCAGGGCGCCACCGGCCACCTCGTGCAGGTGCAGGTCGACGTCTCGCCGGGGCTCATCGCCACCCACCTGGTCGGTCGTGCGGATCCCGCGGTCAGTGAGGGTCGCGACCGCTGCCGCTCGGCGGTCAACAACAGCGGATTCGCCTGGCCGAGCACCCGGCGGATCACCATCCTGCTCTCGCCGGCCGACCTGCCGAAGCGGGGCTCTCACTTCGACCTCGCCATCGCGGTCGGCGTGGTGTGCGCCTCCGACGAGCGCTTGGAGAGGGTCGATCCCGGCGACGCGGTCTTCATCGGCGAGCTCACGCTCGACGGCCGGCTGCGACCGGTCACCGGCGTGCTGCCCATGGTGATGACCGCCCGGTCGCGGGGGATCAGCCGGGTCTTCGTGCCCGAGACCCAGGCGCGCGAGGCGGCGCTCGTTCCCAACGTGTCCGTGCTGGGGGTGCGCTCCCTGGCCCAGGTGATCGCGCTGCTGGCCGGATGGGAGGTGCCCGAGTCACCGCCCATCGAGGAGAGCTCGGCGGCCAGCTTCCTGCAGTGGCGCGGCGACGACCGGCTCGACGACGTCGACCTGGCCGATCTGCGCGGCATGGACGACGCGCGTTACGCACTCGAGGTGGCGGCGGCCGGCGGGCATCACCTGATGCTCAGCGGACCCAAGGGCGCCGGCAAGACCTCGCTCGCCGAGCGGCTGCCGGGGATCCTGCCCGACCTGAGTGTCGAGGAGGCGCTGGAGGTCACGGCGGTTCGCTCGCTGGCCGGGCAGATCGATGCCGCGGAGGGGCTGCTCAGGCGGCCACCGTTCTTCGCCCCGCACCACAGCGCGACCCGCGCCGGCCTGCTGGGCGGCGGCAGCGGCAGGGTACGACCCGGCGAGCTGAGCAGCGCGCACTGCGGTGTGCTGCTGCTCGACGAGTTCCCGCTCTTCAGTGCCGACATCCTCGAGGCGCTGCGGCAGCCGCTGGAGTCGGGGGAGATCACGATCTCGCGCGGCGAGGAGACCGCCACCTTCCCCGCACGGGGCATGTTCGTGCTGGCCTGCAATCCGTGTCCGTGCGGCAACTACTCTGCGGATCCGCGGCTGTCTCGGTGTGACTGCGCCGAGGTGCAGCGTCGCCGCTACCGCAGTCGCATCTCCGGGCCGATCACCGATCGCATCGACATCGTGCGTCATGTCGAGCCGGTCCGCCGACCCCGCGTGGAGCTGCCCTTCGAGCGCCCTGAGGCGAGTGCCGACGTACGCCGGCGGGTTGCGGCGGCGCGCCGCCGCCAGGCGGAGCGGTTCGCCGGTGCCTCCTGGCGACTCAACGCGCATGCGCCGGGGGCCGCGCTGCTGGAGCAGTGGCCGCTGGCCGGTGGCGCCGCGGAGGCGGTGGAGGATGCGGTCTTCGACGGCCGACTCACCCAGCGCGGCGCCACCCGCGTGCATCGGCTGGCGTGGACCGTGGCCGATCTGGGCGAGGTGGACCGTCCCGGCGACCACGAGGTGGCCACAGCCCTGGCGTTGCGGCTGGGTGCGCCACTCGCCTCCGCTGTCCTCACCGGCAGGAGGGCGGGATGACCGATCCGCATGAGGCCGAGCGGCATGCCCGCCTGGTGCTGAGTCGGGTCATCGAGCCAGGCAGGCGCAAGGTGCACCAGCTGGTGGGTGAGATCGGCGCGGTCGCGCTTCGCGACCACCTGCTTGCCGATCGCACGCGCTCGGGTCCCACCGAGGTGGCCGCCAGGATTCTGGAGGTCGACCCGGTCCGTGTGCTGGCGCAGGCCGAGAGGGTCGGCGCTCGTTACGTGATCCCCGGTGATGCCGAGTGGCCGAGCTGGCTCGACCGGCTGGACGTGTGCGAGCCGTCGGGCGAGGTCGGCGGGGCGCCGCTGGGGTTGTGGGTGCGCGGTCCGGTCCGCTTGGACTCGCTGGCTGACTCGGTCGCGATCGTGGGATCCCGGTCGGCCACGTCCTATGGCACCACGGCGGCGCAGGACCTCGCCGCTGCGCTGGCCCGTCACGGGCGCACGGTGGTGAGCGGTGCCGCCTTCGGCATCGACCATGCGGCGCATCACGGAGCCTTGGCCGCTGGCGGCATCACGGTGGCGGTGCTCGCCTCAGGTGTCGATCGGCCCTATCCCACCGCCCACCGCGAGATGATCAACTACATCGCCGAGCACGGGGCCGTGATCTCGGAGATGCCGCCTGGCTACGCGCCGATGCGCAACCGGTTCCTCAGCCGCAACCGGATCATCGCGGCACTCGCCCGCGGCACCGTGGTGGTCGAGGCAGCCGCCCGCAGCGGTGCACTCAACACGGCGGGATGGGCCGGGCGACTGTCGCGCCCGCTGATGGCGATGCCCGGCCCGGTAGGCAGCGGCGCCTCCCAGGGCGCCCACGACCTGATCCGCTCCGGGGGAGCCGCACTCGTGACCGGCGTCGACGACGTGCTCGAGCAGGTGGGGCAGCTGGGCGATCACTACTCGCCTTCACCCCGCGGTCCGCTGAGGGTGCGCGACGAGCTGAGCCCCACCCAGTCGCGGATCCTCGATGCCGTCCCGGTGCGCAACCCGGCCAGCGCAGCGGCGATCGCCCGCACGGCGAGTCTCGGCAGTGCGGTCGCGGAGCACGAGTTGCCGCGGCTGCGTGACCTGGGCTTGGTCGAGGAGGGAGAGGCGGGATGGACGCTCAGCTCCCTGGGTCGGGAGTGAACCTGTCGCGGCTGAGCCCTTCCACGGCGCGCCGTTGCTGTCTAAGGTCGGGTGCTGGGCGTCGTCGGCCGGGCGTCTGTCTCGGGAAGGTGGTCGGGATGCGGATACGTCGAATGCTTGCTGCGTTGATCGCTGGCGCATGTGTCATCGCCGTTGCCGGATGCTCGGGGGAGTCCGATGCCGACCCCGAGCCAACCTTCACGCCATCTGCCACCGCGGAGCCTCCCACCGCGTCGCAGTCGGCCGAGCAGCCGGTGGAGCCGGTCCCGCCCGCCGAGATGGAGCGCGACGACGAGGTCGGTGCCAAGGCGTTCGCGGAGTTCTACTGGGAGGTCGTCAACTACGCGCAGGCGACGGGGGATACGGAGCTGCTGAAGACGCTGGAGATGCCGTTGTGCTCGGCTTGTCGAGGAGTGCGTACTTGGATTGATGGAGTCTATGAAGGAGCCGGCAGGATTGTCGGCAGTGAGCAGACGGTCAGAGTTTCGACAGTCGTCGCTCTCGGCGATTCCAAGAGCAGCCAGTTAATCGGCTACGACGTCGAAGCGCGGCTCACAGCTGGCCCCGGGAAGGTAGTGAATCGGAAAGGTCAGATCGTCGCGCGATCGGGAGAAGCTGACCAGATGGTCGTTGTCAGTGTTAGCAACGAGGCTGACCAGGGCTGGCGTGTCGGAGGTTGGGAGGAACAGCAATGACACGGTGGCTCAAACTCGTCGGATCCTCACTGGGCGCAGCGGTCCTTTTGGCGGCGCTCCTCTCGGTGGCGCACGCTGACCCGCCAGTTGACGTGGTGCCAGAAGGCTCCTCCTTGGCGGTGCACTTTGGACAGGAACAAGCGGCAGGCGAGGTCGGGCCCGAAAACGAGAGCGTCACGCAGGCTGGACCCCGACCTCGCATCATCTACCGCATCGTCTGCGAGCGGGGCGGCACAGCTGTGTGCGAGGTAGACCGCACCTGCGAAGGCACGGGGACGCGCTATGCAGTGCTGCTCCTTTATCCCGATGGAAGCACACGAATGCAGGGCTTTATTTGCCGAGGCGGGCGGGATGATTCTCTGGCGGCGCCACCGGAGGTCACGAACGCGATGGTGTTGCGCGCGCTCCGCCGCGTCGGCGTACCGGAGCCGGTGCTGGTGGTGCAGCCGCCGGGCGGGCGGACCTTGGTGAATTTCGAGACGATCTTCTCGACCGAGGCGGAGCCGTTCACGGCGTCGGTGCGGCTGGTGGGTCGTGACGTCGACCTGCGCGTCCGGCCGGTCGGGTTCGTGTGGACCCACGGCGATGGCACCTCGCAGCGCAGTGACAGCCCCGGCCGCCGCTATGCGCGCGGCGTGGCGCTGTCGGAGTACCTGACCCACGTCTACACCGACGCCGGCGTGACGGTGCGGCCCCGGGTCTCCGTCGAATACGGAGCCAGCTTCCGCGTGGATGGCGGACCCTGGCGCGAGGTCATCGGCACGGTGACGGTCCCCGGCGAACCGGTCGACCTACGGATCGTCGAAGCACAGCCGCAACTTGTCTCCGCAGGCTGAGCCGACTGAGCCGGGTCGTGTGAGCCGCCGAGGCTGCCCGATCAGCGGGCCGCTTTCGGTCGTGCTGCTTGTGGATTCCGGGCCGTGTCCACAGGGGCTTTCGTGTTCGGTCTTGGTGGCCGTGTTGTGTCGGGGGCGTTTGTTGGACTGGGGTCATGATCGAGATCGATGCCCGGCACGTGCCGTATGAGGTCGCGGACCTCGATACGGGCACGCTGCTCGGTTTGGTCGCCGAAGACAGAGTCCGGGAGTTGAAGGGGGTACGTCGCAAGCTGCGGTTGGCCTACCACCTGGCGGTCACCCACCCACCCACACCACAGCACCCGGCGGCGGTGATGGGGGACCTGGCGTTCGTCGCCAACGACTGTGAAGACCCGCTCGCCGGCGAGGGCACGCCGGAAGTGGCGTTGTTCGCAGTGGAGGACTACTCCGCCGCCGCAGGCCTGTCCCGCCCGGCAGCACTGTCGTTGGTGGCCGACGCCCTGGATCTGCATCACCGGCTCCCGAAGCTCTGGCGGCGGGTGGAGGCCCTGGAGGTGGAGGGCTGGCGGGCCCGACGCATCGCCCTGTTGACCCGCAAGCTGTCCTATGAGGCGGCCCGCTGGTTCGACACCCAACTCGCCGAGGGTGGTCGGACGGGGTGGCCGACGGTGGAGAAGCACCTCGCCGCCGCGATAGCCCGGTTCCACCCCGACGTGGTGAAAGACCCGCAGGCACCGGTGGGCAAGGAGGCCTGGGGCGTGGTGTTGCGGCATCCGAACCGAGGCCGTGAGGAAGGCGCCCTGGGGGTGGGTGGGACTTCGGAGTTGACTGCTGTGGGTGACTCGTTGGATCTGGCGCGGTTCTATGACCTCCTCACCGCCGAGGCCGACCAGATGCGTCGTGAGGGTGACTGCGACACGTTGGAGCAGCGGCGCGCCAAGGCGATCGGCCGACTGGCCGACGACACCCTCGGCCCCGGCTCGGGCGGCAGCACACAGCCGGGCCTCGACCTCACCGGTGCCACCGGCACAGCGCACGCGGGCCTTGAGGTCGTTCATCACCCGCAGCCAGAACTTGGCTCCTTCGGTGTGCTCGACCCAGATCCCCAGGACCTCCTTCTTGCCGTCGACGCCGACACCGACCGCCAGGTGGGCGGCCTTGTTCTTGACCGTGCCTTGGTCGCGGACCTTGCACACGATGGCGTCGAGGAAGATCACCGGCCACACCGGATCCAACGGGCGCGCCTGCCACTCGCGGACCTCGTCGAGGACGGCATCGGTGATCTTGGAGATCAGGTCTGGGGAGACGTCGATCTCGTAGATGTCGAGCAGGTGGGCCTGGATGTCGCGCACGGTCATGCCGTGGGCGTAGAGGCCGATCACGATCTTGTCGATCCCATCCAGGCGGCGCTGGCCCTTGCGCACGATCTGGGGCTCGTGGGTGCCGTTGCGGTCCCGCGGCACGTCCAGATCGAGCGTGCCTGCCTCGGTGATCAGCTTCTTCGGGGTGTAGCCGTTGCGGCTGTTTCCCGACCCGTTCCCGGCCGGGTCGCCGACCTCGTAGCCGAGGTGATCGGTCAACTCTTCGGCCAGCGCCCGCTCGAGCACGGCCTTGGTCATCTGCTTGAGCAGGCCGCCCTCGCCGAGCAGCTCCACGCCCTGCTCACGGGCCTGCTCGATGAGCGCCTCGGCCTGCTCGGCATCGAGGAACTGTGGCTCCTCAGGCGCGCGTCGGGGTCGTCCCACCTCGACAGTGTCCAGCACTTCTTCCATGGCGTTTCCTCCATTTCGAACCGCTCCCGCGGTTCAGGTTGGAGGTCACGCCCTTACACAGACGGTCCGACACGCCCGCGCACGACGGTGCCACCGGCACATCGCGTGACACGGACACGGACACCGACGCTGGTGTTGGTGCTGGTGCCGGGCGGGGACCTGCCGCTTCCGGTGTGCGCGGCACCGGCCAGGCCACCGGCCGCAACGACGACCCGGCCGAGCGTCCAGGGAAGCGGCGGGGTCTGCGGGTGATCGTCCAGGTGAGCCTGAGCGACCTGCTCGGCCTATCCCCGATGGGCTCCGATCTCACGGGAGCCGGTGAGCCCGGTGAGCACGGCGTGGCCGGTGGGCCGGGGTTGGCGGCGACCGACCGGCTGGGCCCGGTCGTGGTCGTGGTCGCCCAGCTCCAGGACTGGCTGGCCCGGCACGGCTCGATCGCCACCCTGACCCCCGTGATCGACCTGAGCCGCCGCGACGCGGTGGACCGGCACGACCCACCGGAATGGATGGCCACCCAGGTCAGGCTGCGCGACCCGCACTGTGTCTATCCGCACTGCGACCGCCGCTCGTGGGACTGCGACCTCGACCACATCGACGCCTACCAGTCACCCGACAACGGGGGACCACCCGGCCAGACCCACCCCGATAACCTCGCGCCGTTGTGCCGACGCCATCACCTGGTCAAGACCGTCGGCAGGTGGCGATACCGCCGCAACCCCGACGGCAGCTACCTGTGGACCAACGACCACGGCAGGACCTACCTCGTCACCCCCTTCGGCACCCTCGACATCACCGAGACCACCTGAGATCGCCCGAGAGCACCTGATCAGCTCAGGCTCACGCGAGCCGCGCCGCCACACGGCCGGCTCACCGGGCTGGCGTGGCGTGCCCTCAACTCGCCACGGGGCTCCTCTACCGTGGGCAAGGTGAGCGAGCTGGAGTTGCCCGAGCCGATGGCGGAGGTGCTGGCCGTCTATGAGCGGCACCTTTTGCTGGAGCGCAACCTGAGCGCTCACACGGTCCGCGCCTACCGCGGCGACATCGCCTCGATGCTTGAGCACGCGCACCGTTTGGGCATCGAGGACGTCGACGAGCTCGACCTGAGCGTGCTGCGAAGTTGGCTGGCCAAGCAGAAGACGACGGGGAAGTCCCGCACGACGATGGCTCGCCGGGCGACAGCGGTCCGGGTGTTCACCGCATGGCTCGTGCGCACCGGCCGGGCGACGAAGGACCCGGGCAGTGCACTCGTCTCCCCGAAGCTCCCGCGCTCCTTGCCGCCGGTGCTTCGTCAAGACGAGGCGGCGGCAGCGCTCGAGGCACGCTCCCGAGCCCGGGCGGGCCAGGCGCCGTCCGCCTCGGAGGAGGTCACGTCCAGCACTGAGGTGCCCGACCCGCTCGACTGGGCCGTGCAACTGCGTGACGACGCCATGCTTGAGCTCCTGTATGCGACCGGCATGCGGGTGGGGGAGCTGTGCGCACTCGACGAGCGCGACCTCGACTTCCACCGCAACGTCGTGCGCGTCTTCGGCAAGGGCCGAAAGGAGCGCAGCATCCCGTTCGGCCAACCCGCCGCCGACGCCCTCCAGGCCTGGCTGCGCGAAGGCCGTCCGACCGTGGCCCACCAGCAGGCCGGGCCCGCCGTCTTCCTCGGGGTCCGCGGCAGGCGCATCGACCAGAGAGTGGTGCGTCAGGTGGTGCACGACCGGATGCGGCAGGTGCCGGGCGCACCCGACACCGGACCGCACGGACTTCGCCATTCCGCCGCCACCCACCTGCTCGAGGGCGGGGCCGACCTGCGCAGCGTCCAAGAGGTGCTGGGCCACTCCTCGCTGGCCACCACCCAGATCTACACGCACGTCTCCACCGACCGGCTGCGCGCCGCCTACCGTCAGGCACACCCGCGGGCCTGACGTCAGCCGCCCGTGCCCACGCCCAGACCCATGCCCGATCCCAAGTGCGCATCCACGGGGCCGATCCACGGCCACAGGCGCACGGGCTGCGCCCCCAGCAATATCAGCGGATCCAGGTAGGTGTCATCGACGTTGCGGATCCAGCCCAGATGCAGGCACGCCGCAGGCGGACAGTGCGAACCGGCGGCGACCAGGTGCCCCACCACCGCCCCGGCAGATACGTCGACACCCACCTCGAGCGCGGCGACGACTGGCTCGTAGGTGGTGCGGGTCGTCCCGTGATCGACCACGACCACGGGTCTACCGGCCACCGAGCCGGCGAACGTCACTTCACCGGCCAGCACCGTCATGACGGGCTGCGCGACATGCCCGGCCAGATCGATCCCACGGTGCCCTGCCGCCCAGGGCACGTCAGGCGGGTCGAAGCCGGCCACCACCGCCGGTCGCGGCCGGAGCGGCCAGGTCCCGTTGCCGGCCGGGACCTGGCCGCCCTCGGCGAGAGCAGGCGTCGCGGACGGGCACCCGACGCACAGGACCAATAGCACCAGGAAGAACATCCACGATCTGCTCACGCACCCACGTTCGCCGACACAGCGGACGTGCGCACCCGGCGTACGGCCTGTTGTGGACGGCGGCGCGGATCCGGAAGCCTGTGGACAGAGACTGGCCGACCGCGCCGACCGCGCCCGACCCACCGAGTCACCGGCTGCGCCAACCGCGCCCGAGCGCCGACCGCGCCCGCACCAGCAGTGATTTCCACCGAGCGCCGCCTCCGCGTAGACTCGTCCATCGCAGCCCATCCGTGGGTTGACTTCGCACGTCCGCACACCACGTCGGGCCTCCTGGGGCTCGGACCACGTGGGCGACGGCCCTCGGTTCCCCCAGCGATGGGGGATCGGGTCGCGCGCAGACGTCAGGGCGACCGGCACCCGCCGGGAGCAGTAACTGAAAACCCGGTCGAACCGGTCCGGGCCACCTCCCTCACGGGCCAAGGTGGTCACGCATGGGCCGGCCGACCAGACACAGGAAGAAGAACGACATGGCAGTCGTGACCATGCGCCAGCTCCTCGAGAGCGGCGTCCACTTCGGACACCAGACCCGACGCTGGAACCCGAAGATGAAGCGCTTCATCATGACCGAGCGCAACGGCATCTACATCATCGACCTGCAGCAGTCGCTGTCCTACATCGACCGCAGCTACGCCTTCATCAAGGAGACCGTGGCCAAGGGCGGGACGATCATGTTCGTCGGCACAAAGAAGCAGGCCCAGGAGGCCATCGCCGAGCAGGCCACCCGCGTGGGCATGCCCTACGTCAACCAGCGCTGGCTCGGCGGCATGCTGACCAACTTCTCGACGGTGCACCAGCGGATCAACCGCCTCAAGGAGCTCGACGACGTCGACTTCGACAACGTGGCCGGCTCCGGTCGCACCAAGAAGGAACTGCTCCAGATGAAGCGCGAGCGCGACAAGCTCGACCGCACCCTGGGTGGTATCCGCGAGATGGGCCGCACCCCCTCTGCCGTGTGGATCGTCGACACCAACAAGGAGCACCTCGCCGTCGAGGAGGCGCGCAAGCTGCGCATCCCGATCATCGCGATCCTCGACTCCAACTGCGACCCCGACGTCGTCGACTACCCGATCCCGGGCAACGACGACGCCATCCGCGCGGTCGGCCTGCTGACCCGCGTGGTCGCCGACGCCGTCGCCGACGGCCTGGTCGCCCGCAGCGGCGCCAAGGGTGGCGAGGGCGCCGCCGAGGAGCCCCTGGCCGAGTGGGAGCGCGAGCTGCTCGAGGCCCCCGCCGAGACCGGCGAGGCCGCCCAGGTCGCCGAGGCCGTCGAGGCTGCCGAGGCTCCCGCTCCGGTGGGCGGCGCCGAGGGTTCCGCCGAGGCTCCCGCGACCGCCGAGGAGGCCGAGGTCGCGACCGAGGTCGCCGAGACCCCGGCCGAGCAGGCCTGACTCCCCGCGGGGGATGACCCCGCAACCGCTTGATCCGGCGGCCGCACCCGGGCACCCCGCGGCGCGGCCGCCGGTTTCGAATCCACCACCACACGTTGCGAGGAAAACATGGCTAACTTCACCGCTGCCGACGTCAAGAAGCTCCGTGAGCTGACGCAGGCCGGCATGATGGACTGCAAGAAGGCGCTCACCGAGACCGACGGCGACTTCGACAAGGCCGTCGAGCTGCTCCGCGTCAAGGGTGCCGCCAAGGCCGCCAACCGCGCCGCCGAGCGGGAGACCGCCGCCGGTCTGGTCGCCACCCACGACGGCGCGCTGGTCGAGCTGAAGTCGGAGACCGACTTCGTGGCCAAGAACGAGGAGTTCATCTCCACCGCGCAGAAGATCGCCGAGGCCG
>Ga0164243_10016043_pt1 | contig 10305 bp, 12 predicted proteins | sample OricompcompostOP_FD_108781 | JGI IMG/M metagenome (GOLD analysis project Ga0164243, IMG submission 108781) | Organic Plus compost microbial communities from Emeryville, California, USA - Original compost - Organic plus compost (OP) | ecosystem: Engineered > Solid waste > Mixed feedstock >... | reverse complement strand
GCTCAGCCGCGCCCTCAGCTTCATGATCGGCAATTCCGACGAGGTTCAGCCCGCCGATACGCTGGTCGTCATCCAGCGCGGGCTCGATGCCGAGGTGGTGCTGATGGAGAAGGGCTGCGCCACGCTGCGCGCGCTGTCGAACCGCGGCCTGATCCTCGAACTGCTGCGCCGCGCCGCGGGCGAGGACGGCGGCGAGCTCATCTGAAAACGAAAAACCCGGGCGAGGGCCCGGGTTTCCGATCCTGGAAGGCATGTCCTTACGCGTTACGCGGCGACCGCCTGCTTCGGCTGGACGGCGTCGGCGTAGTCCGTCATCAGCGTCTTGGTGATCTCGCCCGGCGTGAACGTCCAGTCGGCGATGCGCGCCACCGGCGTCACCTCGGCGGCGGTGCCGGTGATGAAGCACTCCTGCATGCCTGACAGCTCCTCGGGGAAGATCGCCCGCTCGTTGACGGGGATCTGCCGCGCGCGGGCGAGGTCGATCACCGTGCGGCGCGTGATGCCGTCGAGGAAGCAGTCCGGCACCGGCGTATGGATCTCGCCGTCCTTCACGAAGAAGATGTTCGCGCCGGTGCATTCGGCCACCTGGCCGCGCCAGTCGAGCATCATGGCATCGGCGAAGCCCTTGCGCTCGGCGGCGTGCTTGGAGAGCGTGCAGATCATGTACAGACCCGCCGCCTTGGCCTTGCAGGGAATGGTGTCCGGCGCGGGCCGGCGCCATTCCGCGAGGTCGAGATTGAGGCCCTTCATGCGCTGTTCGGGGTCGAAATAGCTCGGCCATTCCCACACCGCGATCGCGAGGTGGATCTTGCTGTGCTGGGCGGCCACCGCCATCATCTCCGAGCCACGCCAGGCCACCGGGCGCACATAGGCGTCCTTCAGCCCCTGCTTGGCGAGCACCTCGTTGCAGGCGGCGTTGATCTCCTCGACCGTGTAGGGGATCTCGAAATCCAGGATGCGCGCCGATTCCTTCAGGCGCTCGGTGTGCTCGGTCAGCTTGAAAATCTCGCCGCCATAGGCCCGTTCGCCCTCGAATACGGCACTGGCATAATGCAGGCCGTGGCTGAGCACGTGCAGCCTGGCATCGGCCCAGGGCACCAGATGACCGTCCAGCCAGATGAAACCTGGACGGTTGTCGAACGGATTGACGAGCATGACTTAAGTCTCCCTGACCGGCCGGACTATCGTTCGCGCGAACGGACCGGTATTTTGCGGATGCGGCTCCGTGGTTGGGCTTGAAGATTAAGCCTGACGCGCGGGCGCTGCCAGCGCCTTCTCCAGCCGCGCGGGATATTTGACCAGAACCCCAAATATGTCAACATGACTGACATAATTTTCGAGACGCCCTTGCCCGAGACCAGCACGCCTCCGGAGGCGGAACCCGCCTACGAACTGATCGAATTCCTGTTCTTCGCCTACCGCGATTTCGTGCGGGAGGCCGATGCCGTTCTGGCGCGTTACGGGTTCGGCCGCGCCCATCATCGGGTGCTCCATTTCGTCTTCCGCAATCCGGGCCTCAAAGTCGCCGAGCTTCTCGACATATTGAAGATCACCAAGCAGAGCCTCGGCCGCGTCCTGCGCGATCTCGTCGATCAGGGCTTCGTCGAGGCGAGCGAGGGCAAGACGGACCGCCGCCAGCGGCTGCTGCGCGTGACGGCCAAGGGCGAGGCGCTGGCCGTCGAGCTCGCCCGGCTGCAGACGCGCCGGATCAACGCGGCGCTGCGGGCGGCGGGGCCCGGCTCGGAGGAGATTGCGTTGAGGTTCCTCAAGGCCATGGTCAACAGCAGCGAGCGCGTCGAGGTCGAGCGTTTCGTCCGCCACATCCAGCCGTCCGGCAAGAGCTGATGCCCGCGCGCCCCCTGCCCCTCGCCGACACCGCCGCCCACCTTCTCGTCGTCGACGACGATGCGCGCATCCGCAGCCTCCTGTCGCGCTTTCTCGCCGAGGCCGGCTATCGCGTCACGGCGGCCGGATCCGCCGCCGAGGCGCGCGCGCGCCTGTCCGGACTGACCTTCGATCTGCTCATCCTCGATGTCATGATGCCCGGCGAAAGCGGCATGGAGCTCGCGCGCGACCTGCGGGCGCGTTCCGAAGTGCCGATCCTGATGCTGACCGCGCTCGGCGAGGCCGAGGACCGCATCCGCGGCCTTGAGACCGGCGTCGACGATTACATGGCCAAGCCGTTCGAGCCGCGCGAGCTTCTCCTGCGCATCTCCAATCTGCTGCGCCGCCGGGCCCCGGCCGCCCCGGTGGCCGACCAGGCCGAGGTGCGCTTCGGGGATTTCACCTTCCATCTGGCGCGCGGCGAGCTGCGTCAGGACGGCGAGATCGTCCATACGACGGAACGCGAGCGCGAGCTGCTGCGCCTTCTCGCCGAGCAGCGCGGCGCGCCCCTGTCGCGCGAGGCGCTGGCCGGCAAGGGCGGCGCCAACGAGCGCGCGGTCGACGTCCAGATCAACCGCCTGCGCCGCAAGATCGAGGCCGACCCGTCCCATCCGGTCCTGCTGCAGACCGTGCGCGGCGCGGGATACCGCCTGCTGATCGAGCCATGACCGCCGATCCGCTCGTCGCTTCCGGCAGGGCCCGCGCACCGGCACGGCGGCGGCGCGGCCTTCTGCGCGTGTTCCTGCCGACCGGTCTTTACACCCGCTCGCTCCTCATCGTCATCCTGCCGATGCTGCTGCTCCAGGCGATCCTCGCCATCGTCTTCATGGAGCGCCACTGGCAGCAGACCACGGAGCGTCTGTCCCGCACGGTGGCGCGCGACATCGCGGCGCTCATCACGCTGCGCCGCAACGCGCCGGATGCGGCGGTCCGCAGCCTGATCGACCGGACGGCGCAGAAGGACCTGCAGACCAGCATCGAGGCCCTGCCTCCCGACCCCCTGCCCGTACAGGACAAGTCGCCGCTCTTCTTCATCCTCGAGGACGCCCTGTCCGGCGCGCTGCGGGAGGCGATCCCCTATCCGTTCTGGGTCGATGCCCGCAGCGTCCGCCGCCAGATCGAGATCCGCGTGAGGTTCGACGACGAGGTTCTCAGCTTCCGCATGCCGATGAGCCGCGCCTATGCCTCCAACTGGCACATTTTCCTCGTCTGGATGATGGTCGCCTCGCTGATTCTGATCGTCGTCTCGATCCTCTTCCTGCGCAACCAGATCCGGCCGATCCAGCATCTGGCCAGGGCGGCCGAGGATCTCGGACGGGGGCGCGAGGTGCCCGATTTCCGCCCGCGCGGCGCCAAGGAGGTCCGGCAGGCGACCATGGCCTTCTTCGCCATGCGCGACCGCATCGCCCGCCAGATCGAGCAGCGCACGGCCATGCTCGCCGGCGTCTCGCACGACCTGAAAACCGTATTGACACGCCTTCGCCTGCAGACCGCCCTTCTGCCGGAAGGGCCCGAGACCGACGATATGAACGCCGACATCGCGGAAATGGAGCGCATGCTCGAAGGCTATCTCGCCTTCGCGCGCGGCGATGCCGGGGAGCCGCCGCGCGAGACGGACGCGCAGGACCTGCTGCGCGAGATCGTCGCCGGCATCGCCCGCACCGGCCTGAAACCCGAACTCGCCTATCGCGGCCCCTCCGTGATCACCGCGCGGCCGGACGCGCTGAAGCGCGCGATCGTCAATCTCGTCACCAACGCGGCGCGCTTCGGTAAGACCATCCGCGTCGAGGGCCGGCACGAGAACGGCCGGTTCACCGTCACCGTCGACGATGACGGCCCCGGCATCCCGGCGGAGAAGCACGAGGACGTGTTCCGGCCGTTCCTGCGGCTCGATGCGTCGCGCAATCTCGATCATCCGGGATCGGGGCTCGGCCTCACCATCGCGCGCGACATCGCGCGCGGCCACGGCGGCGACATCGAATTGTCGAAAAGCCCGCTCGGCGGTTTGCGGGCGGTGCTGCACATACCGGCGTGACGGATCGGTGTCCCGGAAGATGCGGCGTCAATACAGACGCCCGCCGTCCGGCACGCCGCGCTCCGGCCCGATCAGGATGACCTCGCCGTTGGCCCCCGGCACGCCCAGGGTGAGGACCTCCGACATGAAGGGGCCGATCTGCCGCGGCGGGAAATTGACGACGGCGAGAACCTGCCGGCCGACAAGCTCCTCCTTCTTGTAGTGCGCGATCTGCGCCGAGGAGCGTTTCACGCCGATCTGCGCGCCGAAGTCGATCGTCAGCTTCCAGGCCGGCTTGCGCGCCTGCGGAAACTCCTCGACCGCGACGATCGTCCCGGTGCGTATGTCGACCTTCAGGAAATCCTCGAACGCGATCTGTCCCGGCCGTTCCGCGCCGCTCATGCCCCAGCCCTCTTTGCGTGACGTGTCAGATCGCCGATGCCGCGTCCTCGGATGTCTCTTTCTTCCGGCCGCGCGTGCCGACGATCCGCCCGATCGTGGACAGGACCGGGCTCAGGGTCTTTTGCACGAGATCGCCGGTCTCCACCAGCCGCTCGGCGCGGCGCAGATGGATGTCGAGATCGCGCATGGTCTTGGTGAGGTCGGGATCGTCGTCGTCGAGGAAGGTCGCAAGCACGCTCGCGAAGATCATCGCGAGCCCCTGCGCCTTCACGGCCGCGCCGGGCCCGCTTTCCTTGATGCCCGCGGCGGCCAGCATCCATTGCGCGGAATTGACCTCGACGCTGTTCCAGGCCGACGCCGCCAGCGGATCGGCGAGCAGCCCGCGCCGCGCGCTGGCGATCGCTCTCTTGTACGGCTTCAGCGCGTCGAAGCGGCGCATCATGACGTCGAACAGCCGCTCGCGCGCCGGCTGGTCGGCAAGGTCGGAGTCGGCCTTGAGCACGCTCTGGTCGATCCGCTTGGCGAAGCCGGCGAGGATCGCGCCCTTCGAGGGATAGGCGGCGCGCAGTTCGGCCAGCGTCAGGCCCGCTTTGTCGGCGATGTCCGGCAGCGACACGGCGTTCCATTCGCGGTCGGCGAGGAGGTCGAGAAGCGCGTCGACCGCCTTCTCCTGCGCGGATTTCTGGGGGGTGTCGGCCACGTCGAGCTCCTCCGCTGGCTGTTCCCGACAATTTAGCGCGCTTTCGCCGGCGCGCCAGTCCGGCCCGCGCGCCGGCCCGATTTCATCAGCGGGTCCAGGATCATATCGAGGAGGATCTTGAGCGCCACCACGGCGACCAGCGCCCGCTGATGGCCGAGCATGGTGATGGCCCAGCCTCCGGCGATCAGGGTGATGTGCAGGGTGACGATGCGGGCGTAGAAGGCGCGCAGCGGGCGCTCCCCGTCCGGTTCCGGCGCGATGCCGAGGCGGGCCGCCAGGTCCGGCAGGAAAAGCCCGAGCAGGGTGAGCACGCCGCGCGCCGCGAACAGCAGAACAAGCGGCGCCCACACGCCCGTGCCGATCACGAGTTCGTCCACGAAGGACGGCACATCCGTCACCCGGTCGCGCCAGGGTCCGGCGAACAGCTTCCACAGAAACAGGAAATGCACGGTCATGAAGACCCCGGCATTGAGGCTCAGCATGACCGCCCGGACGGGGCCGCCGGGGCGCCTGTCGATCGCGCGAACCGGGCCGGTCGGCTGTCCGCGCGCCTCCCCCTCGTCCCCGGCGGCCGGGGTCGGCGGCGGCGCGAGCACCGTCAGCGGCAGGGTCCAAAAGCCGATCACCAGCGTTTCGAGCCAGTAGAGGATCAGGAGCACGAAGGCGTCCCAGCCGCCGAACAGGACACCGGCGACCGGCAGAAGATTGACGCCGAGAAGAAGGAGAAAACTGGCCGACATCGGGAGACCCGGGAGGCGCGGGGCGGTTCAGGCTGGCCCGGAAGGGCCTTCCCGGCAAGCCTCCCGCCCGTGCGCCCGGGCGGCGGAAGGTTTCAGCCGCGGCCGAGTTCCCGCGAGCGTTCGGCGGCCGCGTGGACCGCCTTGTTCATCAGCCATTCGAGCCCGTCGGAGGCCATCAGCACCTCAAGCGCCGCGGCGGTCGTGCCGCCCTTGGACGTGACGTTCTCGCGCAGGACCGAAGGCTCGGCGTGCGAGCGGTGCAGAAGCTCGCCCGCGCCCGAGACCGTGGCGCGCGCCAGCCGTGCGGCCAGATCGGCCGGAAGTCCAGCCTTCACGCCCGCCCGGGCGAGGGTTTCGGCGAGCAGGAACACATAGGCCGGCCCGGAGCCCGAGACCGCCGTCACCGCGTCCATCAGGTCCTCGTCGCCGATCCAGGCGACCTCGCCGCAGGCTTCGAGCAGCTGCCCGGCCACGGCGCGGTCCTCGGGCGTCACCTCGGCATTGCCGGTCAGGACCGTGATCCCCCGGCCGATGGCGGCGGGCGTGTTCGGCATGGCGCGCACGATGCGCGTGCCGGCCGGAAGCCCGGCGTCGAGCTTGCCGAGCGTGATCCCGGCAAGGATCGAGATCACCAGCGTGTCCTTGCCGACATGGCGGGACACCGCCTCCAGCGCGGAGGCCACGATCTGCGGCTTGACCGCGAGAACGACGATCTTCGGCTCGGGGAGAGACGCCGGGTTGAGCGCGATGCCGTGCGCCTCCAGCGCCTGCCGGACCTCCTCGGCGGGCTGCGGATCGACGACATGGACCAGCTTCGGATCGAGGCCGAGCCGCAGCCAGCCGGCCAGCATGGCCCCGCCCATTTTGCCCGCGCCGACGAGGAGAAGCGGTCCGGGAATCCGCAGCGGCGCGCTCATGCCCGTCCGGCCGTGTCGAAGATCACGGCGTCGATGGCCTCGCGCGCCGATTTCCCGGCCCAGACGACGAACTGGAAGGCCGAATAATAGCGCTCGCAGGCGTCCGTCGCGGTCGACAGCAGGGCCTCGATCTGCCGGTCGCTCGCCTCCGCCCCGCCCGCCAGCAGAAGGGCGTGGCGGTAGAGGACGAGGCTTTCGTCGTTCCACAGGTCGAAATGGCCGACCCAGATCTGCTCGTTGACGAGGCTGAGCAGCCGCCGCACCTCCGCGCGCCGCGATTCCGGCACCCTGAGATCGAAGGCGCAGGCGATGTGCAGCGCCTCGATGTCGTCCATCCAGGTGATGGAAACCTGATATTCGGCCCAGCTTCCCGAGACCGTGATCGTGATCTCGTCCTCGGTGGCGCGGTCGAACAGCCAGTCGTTGGACGTGGCGATCTGTTCGACCATGTCCATCGGATTGGCGAGGCGTTCTGCGTCTAGAATATCCATGAAGCCTTCCGCTGGCGGCCCTGTGCCGGGCGAGTGTCCCGGCGCCGCTTTCTCCCCCGTTCCCCTCGAATCCCCTCGAATCGGAACGGGTTCACTATATCGTCCGGCCCGATCGCAGGTCCGGCCGGCCCCTTCTATCCCCGTGTAAAACGTCAGGGATTTTCCTTCTTCGCGCCGGTGAAGGCGGCGATCTGCGCCTCCAGCGCCTCGACCCGCGCGGCAAGCCGCTCGCTTTCGGCGCGAGCGTTTGCGGCCAACTCCTTGGCGGCCTCGAATTCTTCCCGCTTGACGAGATCGAGATCGCCCAGAATCCGCTCCGCCTGACTTTTCACCACGGTGTCGATTTCGCGCTTGAGATTTTCGGCCACGCCCGCCGCGTCCGTCATCAGACGGCCAAGGCCGTCGAATAGGCGGTTTGAAGTCTGCGTCATTCTCTGCGGCTCCCGGCCGTGCTGGACAAACCAGACATGGCAATCGCATATCGCGCTTTCAAGGAAAAGCGGCCTGTCGATTCATCATGCCTGTTCTGGCCATGCCCTTCCCCGCCATCGATCCGGTCGCCGTCTCCATCGGCCCGTTCGCGATCCGCTGGTACGCCCTGTCCTATGTGGCCGGCCTCGTCGTCGGCTGGTGGCTGGCGCGCCGGCTCTGCCGCAACGAGACGCTCTGGAAGGGTCCCCCGCCGCTGAGCGATCAGGGCGTCGACGATTTTCTTCTCTACATGGCGGCCGGCATCGTCCTCGGCGGGCGGCTCGGCTACGTCCTGTTCTACAATCTGTCCTATTACCTTCAGCATCCGCTCGAAGCCCTCATGCTCTGGCATGGCGGCATGTCGTTCCATGGCGGGCTTCTCGGCTGCATCCTCGCGCTCGTTCTTCTGGCGCGCCGGTACGGGACCTCGCTTCTGTCGCTGTTCGACCTCGCGGCCGCGGTAACGCCGGTCGGCCTCTTCTTCGGCCGTCTCGCCAATTTCGTGAACGGCGAACTCTGGGGCCGCGTGACGGACGTGCCCTGGGCCATGGTGTTTCCCGATGCCGGCCCCGAGCCGCGCCATCCGAGCCAGCTTTATCAGGCCGCACTCGAAGGCGCCGTCCTGTTCGCGATCCTCCAGATCGCCGTACGGATGGGCGCGCTGAAGCGGCCGGGCGTGACGGCGGGTCTCTTTCTGATTTTCTACGGACTCTTCCGCATCGTCGGCGAAATGTTCCGCCAGCCCGACGCCCAGATCGGCTTCCTCGCCTTCGGAACCACGATGGGCATGCTCCTGTCGGCGCCCATGATCCTGCTCGGCCTCGCCTTCATCGCCCATGCGCGGAGGAAGGCATGACGCCGGTCGAGATCGAACTGCGCCGCCGCATCCATAGCGAGGGCCCGCAGACGGTCGCCACGCTCATGCAGCTTGCCAATGCGCATTACTACGCGACGCGCGATCCGTTCGGCGCGAAGGGCGATTTCATCACCTCGCCCGAGATCAGCCAGATCTTCGGCGAACTCGTCGGCATCTGGTGCGCCGCGATGTGGTCGGTCGCCGGGCGGCCGGCTCCGGCGCATCTCGTCGAGCTCGGCCCCGGCCGCGGCACGCTGATGGCGGACGCGCTGCGCGCCCTCAAGATCCTTCCGGCCTTCCGCGATGCGCTCGATGTGCATCTGGTCGAGACGAGCCCGCTTCTGCGCACCGCCCAGCAGCGCGCGCTGGAAGAGACCGGCGCGCAGATCCACTGGCATCCGAACATCGGCCAGTTGCCGGACGGCCCGCTTTTCGTCATCGCCAACGAATTCTTCGACGCCCTTCCGGTTCATCACTATGTGCGCACGTCAAAAGGTTGGCACGAACGCGTGATCGGCATCCAGGACGACGCGCTGCAGTTCGGGCTCTCGCCGCACCGTGTCCCGGAACCGGCGATCCCCGAGAATTTCCGCGACGCGCCCGAAGGGACGATCGCCGAAACCTCGCCGGATAGTCTCATCCTGATGCGCCAGCTCGCAGCGCGCATCGCCGCGCAGGGCGGCGCGGCGCTCGTCATCGACTATGGCTATGACCGGCCGGGCACCGGAGAGACGCTGCAGGCCATGAAGGCCCATGCCTTCGTCGACGCGCTGACGGGTCCGGGCGATGCGGATCTCACCGCCCATGTCGATTTTGCGGCATTGGCCCGCGCCGCGCGCGACGGCGGCGCGGCCGCGCACGGGCCGGTGCTGCAGCGCGATTTCCTGCTCGGCCTCGGCATCCTCGAACGCTCGGCCATACTCATCCGCCAGGCCGATCTCGAACAGGCGCTCGCCATCGAGAGCGGCACGGCGCGCCTCATCGAGGATGCGCCGACCGGCATGGGCGTGCTGTTCAAGGTTCTTGCCATAACCCCGCCGGGCATTCCCACGCCGCCCGGCTTCGGAGCTGCGTAATGGCCGTTTTCCTCACCTCTCCCGCCCTTGCCGCGCCCGGCATCGCCCATGCCTTCTTCACGCGCGAGGGCGGCGTCTCCACGGGTATTTACGCCTCGCTCAACGGCGGCCGCGGCTCGAACGACGACCCGGCGGCCGTCGCCGAAAACCGCCGCCGCATGACATCCGCGCTCGGCGTCGCGGACGGCCGGCTCGCGACCCCGCACCAGATCCATTCGGCGGTTGCCGTCCACGCCACCGCCCCCTGGGCGGCGGGCGAGGCTCCGCAGGCCGACGGGGTCGTCACCGCGACGCCCGGCCTCGCCATCGGCATCGCGACGGCCGACTGCGGCCCCGTCCTTTTCGCCGATGCGGACAACCGGGTGATCGGCGCCGCGCATGCCGGCTGGAAAGGGGCATTGACGGGCGTGCTCGACGAGACCGTGCGTGCCATGGAAGGGCTCGGCGCGCGGCGCGGCGCGATCCGCGCCGCTCTCGGCCCGTGCATACGCCAGCCGAGCTATGAGGTCGGCCCGGAATTCGTCGCCGCCTTCCGGGCCGTCGACAGCGGCAACGACCGTTTCTTCCGCCCCGGCGAAAATCCCGGCAAATCGCTGTTCGATCTCGGCGGCTATATCGGCGCCCGCCTTGCCGCGCTCGGCCTGCGGGCGGCCGGCGATCTCGGTCTCGACACCTATTCGGACGCGGCGCGCTTCTTCTCCTACCGCCGCGCCACCCATCGCGGCGAGCCGGATTACGGCCGCCTCATTGCCGC
>Ga0164243_10016042_pt1 | contig 10305 bp, 9 predicted proteins | sample OricompcompostOP_FD_108781 | JGI IMG/M metagenome (GOLD analysis project Ga0164243, IMG submission 108781) | Organic Plus compost microbial communities from Emeryville, California, USA - Original compost - Organic plus compost (OP) | ecosystem: Engineered > Solid waste > Mixed feedstock >... | reverse complement strand
CACCTAAGCTTCCTGTATTATCTGCAATTCGTAACAATTTCCCTCTCATTTTTCCTGCCAACTCTACGCTCCCAACTCAAACTGTTATTCTTCGTTCATCACAGCTTTCCAAGCAATCCTTCACGAGTTTCACTAATACCACCAAGCCCACCACCACAACCATGACTTCCATACCCGACCTCATGCCGGCCATCGTGGTCGAGGAGCACGGCGACCCGACGGTGATGAAAATGAAAGAAATTCCCGTTCCCAAGCCCTCGGTGGGGGAAATCCTTGTCAAGAACGCCTACTCAGGCGTCAACTTTATTGACACCTACTACCGAACCGGTCTCTACCAAGCTCCCCTCCCGCTCACCCCCGGCCGCGAAGGTTCCGGTACCGTTGTCGCGGTCCACCCTTCCGTTACTGATTTGGAGGTTGGCGACAAGGTCGTGTATCTGTCCAACAATGGCTCCTACGCGGCTTACACCACAGTGGACTCCAAGGACGTCGTCAAGCTCCCACAGGGCTTGGACGAGAAGACGGCGGCCGCGGCGTTGCTTCAAGGTCTGACTGCATGGACCTTTGTGCGTGAGGCCGGACAGGTACAGCCCGATGATTGGGTCCTGGTTCACGCTGCGGCGGGTGGCGTCGGTAGCATTCTTACCCAGATGCTGAAGGCGGTCGGCGCCAAGGTTATTGCTACGGCTAGTAGCGATGAGAAGTGCCAACTTGCGAGGAGCTACGGTGCCCAGTATGTTATTCAGTCGCGGGGTGGGAGCGTGCCCGAGAAGGTGAAGGAGATTACTGGTGGTCACGGCGTCGATGTCATCTTTGACGGTGTGGGCAAAGCCACCTTCGATAGCGACCTGGAGATGATTGCCAGGAAGGGTACCATTATTGTCTTTGGCAATGCCGTAAGTCGTTTGTACCTCTATACCCGTCGCCGCCGTGGCGCGAGAGATTACTGACACAGGAATGATACCGATACTAGTCCGGCCCTGTACCCCCGTTCGACATCCTCCGTCTCGGACCCAAGAACGCCAAGATTGCGCGCCCTGTCGTGTTCAACTACATCGCCACACACCAGGAGCTCCAGAAATATGCGAACGTGCTCTTTGACATTGTCATTGCTGGCAAGGTCATTATCAAGATCCACGACGTCTATCCTCTCGAAGATGCGGCGAGGGCACACCAGGATCTCGAGGGAAGGAAAACGACGGGAAAGCTGCTGCTGAAGTGCGATTAAAATCTGGCGGGTCCGTAGCGTTAGTTTATTGAGCTTATTTGTTGCCTGTGAAACAAACGCCGTTTGTACTGGGAACTGAAGTTGGCCTGTTCGTTCTTTTTCTTTTTTATCCCAAAGCATGAATTCAAAATTATCCCTACCTCTCCAAGTATTCTATTTTTAACCGTATTATTTATTTCTGTTGATCCGTAAAACATTCCTGACCGACCTGCACAAAACAAAGGACTGCATCTGCCCCTTACTTCCTCAATGCCTCAAGCAGCTCAGGAGGTGGATCCTGCCTATACCCCTTAGGATTATTCTCAACCCACTTCCACAGATCCGCACATGCCTGCTCCATCGTAAGCTCGGTCTTCCAGCTCAGGATCTCATTCGCGAGCTTGGGATCGGCCGTCAGGTCGAGGACGTCGCCTTGTCTCCGCTCGACGACTTTGTAGGGCAGGTCGCGACCGACGACGGTGCTGAAGGCTTTGATGATTTCGAAGACGGTGCTTCCGCGACCTGAGCCGAGGTTGATGGCTTTGACGCCCGGGTGCTGCTCATGGAGGTACTTGAGGGCGGCGATGTGGCCTCTTGCGAGGTCGATGACGTGGATGTAGTCCCGGATGGCGGTTCCATCTCGAGAAGGGTAGTCTGAGGTTCTTTGTTAGTCTTATTCTTTTCCTGGTTTTGTAATTATTTTCTCTTCTTCCCATTCTTTTGACTCGTTTTTTGTCTATATTTATCCTTCTTTCTTTTAATCTGGCCTAAAAAGAGGGATTGTGGAGATTCTTGTCCAATGACCAAAAATGGAAGGAGGGTCAACTGGGAACATACCATCACCGAACACCAACAATTGTTCCCTTTCACCCGTTGCCACCTTTCCAAGCAAGGGAAGCAAATTGTACGGTACACCCTGCGGATCCTCTCCCATGATCCCGCTCGGATGCGCCCCGCAAGGATTGAAGTAGCGTAACAGCGCCGCATTCCAGTGCTCAACCGACTTGCCCTGCTTCTTGAGCCTATTCCTCTGCGCCTCGATGTGATCGGTGATGACCATCTCGACGACGGATTTCGTGCGACCGTAAGTATTTGTGGGGCCGATGGGACATGTCTCTGGAATCGGGATCATGTTGGGGAAGCGCGTGACGTCTCCGTAGACTGTTGCCGAGGAGGAGAAGACGATGTTGGTGACGTTGTGTTTGGACATGGCGCTGAGGAGGGCGATGGTGCCGCCGACGTTGACGCGGTAGTACTCGAGAGGGATCTCACCAGACTCACCGACGGCCTGTAAAGGAGTGAGCGGGCGTGCTAATAATAAAAATGATTAAATAAAATGAAAAAGGCCAAGCTGCGAAGACTTTACCTTGAGAGCAGCGAAGTGAATAACACTATTGATGGCAGGGTGCTTCTTGAACACGGCATCGAGTGCGGTCTCATCGGTCACGTCGACCTTGTGAAACGCTGGGCGCCGTCCGCAGAGAAGCTCAATGCGATCAATGGCAACCTCCGAGGAGTTGTAGAGGTTGTCGACAATGACGACATCGTAGCCATTTTGGAGAAGCGTGAGGGCCGTGAAGGATCCAATGTATCCGGTTCCTCTGAGAATCTTCTCTGTTAGTCCAAGCCGAGCTTGCGGGAAATGCGCGCTTCAACGCGATTCACTCTGCGATGTGCGTTTTTCGTTTGCGGCGGATGGTAGAAGGTGATAGCTTTGTTTTTTTTCTTAACTTGAGCTTACCCGGTTACGAGGACAGTACCAACTGCCATTCTATCTGGATACTTTGGGGTTTCTCCGCTCAGGGTGCGTGAGAAAAAGGCTGAGAAGTTGAACATGGAAAAGAAGAGCCGATGTAGCGGCTTGAACGTCCTCTCTTTGGCTCGAATGAGGTTAATTGGCAGATCCAAAAAGAAAAGTAAAAGATGTCACGTTGCGACGATGATGGGAGGTGGAAGTGGCGGGAGTATATGTTGACGCGGGAAGCTGGAGGTGAGAGGGACAAAGTGGGCGAGACCAGTGTCAACTTATAAGGCACATTGGAAATGAGTTCAAGTTATCTATTTGTCTCACCACAATCGCACCCCATTGCCCTTTTCGAGTTATATTGTGTAACGAGGCTGAGAGGGCACGCCCCCTCGCAGATTTTCCTGCGCTGATCCGAGGTCTTCCAATGTTTTGGGTCTATTGATGGATGCAGGAACTAGGACTAACACGAGCTGTCTTCGTGTGAGCATGCGTGTTCATCGGTGAGCATCTGCATCCTCTAAGCCCCAGCTGGAGAACAGATGATGCAATTGGACAGGAAGACGGGCAGAGTCGTACTTGGCCGTTGAGAACGAGGCGCAGCTCCAGGAACCAGAGTCTAGACAAACTTGCGATGTCTGGAGGTTGTATTTGATCCATCCAGCTCCATTGGCGTCTTTTTGAAGCTTCTTCTCCGTAGACGCTCGACCCCGTTTCCTTTTCCGAGTTGGCTCATGCTTCTGGTCAAGGGACCAACATGATCCCCTTATCTGCTTGGTCTTAGCCTAGGCTGTAAATCACTTCTACTTCGTGCATCACGCTCGTGGGATTAACTTTGCGCCTTTTCACACATGGGGGCAATTGGTGGGGTTCATTGGTGCGACTGGCTTTTCCCACACTCTTTTTCGAGTCAGGACATGCAGCACGAGGTACGAAGTACCTGATCAATCGGGGAAAAAAAGCAGGCGGTATCGGCGTTGGTTTCGAAGCGGGCGCTATTGGGGCGCTTGTGGGCTATTCTCGGAATGAAACAGCAAACCACCGAGTCTCGACTGATTGATTGATTGATCCTCTCGAAGACCTGTGCTCGTCCTGGGAATCTGTCAAGTGCGTCTCTTGGGGTGCAGAGGGGAAGCAGAGGACCGAAGGATTCTCTGCAGAGTGACGCAAGTTGTTCTTGAGTACGAGGCGACCCGAGCTCTTTTTTTACCCGAACGTGTCCGCGGGAGCCATCGAACGTTGGGCTTGGCTGGCTTGGCTATGGCTGGCCATGGCTGGCCAGACCCATCGCCAGTCAATGTAACCCAAACTTCAGGCTTTTTACTTTCGAAGGAGTTCCCACTCAAGGCCTGTTGAATTTGAGTTTGAGCACGGCTTTGCGCATTGTTAGGCGAAGTTGGGATCTGCGTGACTAAGCAGAGGGAAAAAAAAATTTTGACCTCAAGACAACAATCGAATTGGACCATCTTGGGCTTGCCCTGCCGCTTCAACACCGGCAAAACATGTCCTTACCTCTTTCGGCCCACGCGCCGTTCCCCAAGACCCCAACCACCTGTCAAGGCCTGGTGCAGCCACGAATAACGGACGCGACCCAAGCCGACCAGCCTCCAACAATGGCCGAGTTCGTCCTGGTGGATCTGGAGAGCCTATGAAGGTCCAGCTCATCGGTGGATGTACATCTCAAGAAGGCAGGGCGTTGAGAGAGGTCTGGCAAAAAAAGGAAACGAAAAAAAAAGAGGAAGGAGAGGAAAGAAAACAAAACATTCCTCAAAAGGTCGGAAACGGACTGCGAAAGGGGGTTGCCATATCTGAGGCTGCAAGCGACACAATGACCTTGGACCTGAAAAATCTGGACAAAATCCTTGTGGACTTCTTTCAGCATTCCTGCCCATCCAGCTTATATGGCTGAATTGCAGCCCTCACGAGCCTAACAAAGTCTTTATCATTGCCATCTCCCATCCCCATCGACCATTCTCATCTCATAGACTGCTGTGCCTGTCATGGGATCTTCATCTGCTTCTTTACCCAGGACGTTTGAAGCTGAAAGGACTTGTTGGCACAGGTGTACATCTTCATCTGCGACTGTCACTAAATCCAGAATATCACATTGGGGCTGCTGCCATCATTGCTTGGGATTGGGAGGTGCAGCGCATCCTCTCCCAACTTGGTAGCTGCTCTTTCGCATCACCACGTCACCGTCACCACCCACGAGACACACATCACAGCGCTCCTATTCTTGCCTGTTTTTCTTTGGAGTCTGTTAGGGTGCTCTTCCAACTAGGTATCTCCAAAAACTGGTATTTCCTCCAACAAACCTTGACCTCTTCCAGTCAACAACCAAACAGCCCACGCGACTCGACCTCATCAACACACCTTACCTTGACGGAAACTCGTCAATTCAATTTTTCTGCCCATCATACTCGCAAAATTCATTTCCCTCTTACAAAATTGAAGCCCCTATCTTCTACGCCTCGTACCTTCATATTTTCGTCACCCCATCCCTTTCCCTAATCAAGGCGGTGAACAAGCTCCATCCCATCAGATAACGCTTGTCGCAACGCGTGAGACCCAATATCCACCACCACTCCTCACTCATCCTCAACCCCCCTTCTCTACCCTTGGGTGAGGCACAATGCCCCCCAAAAGGCCCTCCACACGCGCGAAATCTTCGCAATCTCGAGAACCCGAAACCGTTAGATATGGTGTTGCCATCCGGGATGAGATGCCCCCTTTGCCCTCGCGGGTCCTAAGCAGCTACGGCTCCGAGACGCCTCGCCAGCTATTGAATCCTCGACGCGGCAAAAAAAGGGAGCTGAACGAAGCTATTGGTGAAGCGCTGCTAGAAGCTACGGCTGGGGTGTCAGATGATGATGATGATCTCGCCCTCGAACCCTCCTCAGAACCCCCTGCGCAGCCGGACACTGTGATAGATCCCCTGCCAGACATGGTACGACGGGTTGACCGAACAGACACAGAATCGCAGTCGGAACAGGAGCTGCCTCCTGCGACGGAGCCGACCATTGCTACGGCCGCCAAGATAACCGCAGATGAAACTGAAGATGAGCTAATTTTCCCCTTGGATGACCCGGTATCTTCCAGATTAGTTGGACGGGCAAATCCCTTGTTGACCGCCACTCCCGGCCACGATCCAACAGCACGCCGGCCGATGTGGAATCCGGGACGCGGACACGTTGTGTCGCCGGGTGGACGCTCGTTTGGAGGAGAGAGCAGCATCAACGTCAGGGCTGGCATGATTGGCCCCGATGTTCTGGCTTTGACTCCCACCCCAGCTCCTAGACGTGATGGCGTGGCATCTTCGCTCATGGGCAGCGGCGCCAAAGTTACGGAGACTCTCAGTTCCTTACTTTTCCGCGGACGACGAGGTGGCAATGCCGCTGCACAGAGCAGCCCCGGTGGTTCCAAGACCTCCACGCCACAGAAAACTCCGCAGAAGGGTAAAACCACGTCCCCTCCCGGACGGTCCAAACCCACTTCTCCCCCGGGACGGACCACGCGGAGTGCTCAGGCAGGGGATCCGAACCCCCTCCCACGCCCCAGGCTTGGTTGGGGCCTTCCTGCTCGTTTGCATGCCCATATCAATCGTAACCAGAGGCGGGCAGCAGAGACCAAAGAAAACAACACGAACAAGGAAACGCCGCCTGGAGGTGCCAGAAATGAAAACGCACGACGTGGTCCGAAACGTTTCAGCGGTCTCTCCGGTGTCTTTAAAGGTGTCGGTTTTGGGAGGGCCAGCCGCCTTGTACGCACCCTCAAAACATATACCAGGGCTATAGCCGTTGTTGTCACGATGCTTCTGACCTGGTGGTTGGTGATCAACCTCGTCACGGTCAAGCCTAACTTTAGCCTCAGTGAGATCGAGTGGTATGGATGGGACCACATGGGATATAATCTCGACCAATTCATACCCTTTTCCATCAGCCGCGGTCTCGGAAGCTCGGACGGCGACACGGGGGAATATCTCAGCCTGATCCACGAGGCCCAGCGCGAACTGGTGAGGCTTCGGAGTTCTTCCAAGACGCAACAAGCGGCCCTTTACGAGCTCAAAGCCATGATGCCAAAGGTCATCCACATCGATGTTAATAAGAAGGGCAAGCCCGTCATCGCGGACGACTTCTGGCACGCCCTCCGAGACTTGATTAGGAAAGATGACAGCGTCGTCAAGATCGAAAAGACGAGTGATGGCTACAAGCTCGCTTCGGACAAGCACTGGGCGGCCGTGCGCGATCAGATCAATGCCGATATCGATAGCGGCAAGATTCCCAAGTCATGGGAGAGGTGGCTCAAATCCAACAGCGATAAAATAGCCAAGGTTCTGAAGATTGACAGCAAAACATCGTCGCCGCCCGCGAGTGGCGGCGTTAACCTTGACGACATAGCTGACGACCTAGATCTTCTAATCAAGGAGAAGTTAAAAAACCCAGAGCTTACGAAGGTACTCCTAACGCGTGACGAGTTTGTCCGCCTGCTCAAGCCTGAACTTGCGACCCACCGACAGCAGATCAAGGCGGAGATGAAGGATGCCGAATCGAGACTGGAGAAACACCTCGAAAAGGTCGTCCAGAAATCCATCGACGCAAAGATTGTGAAGACCCTGTCGAGCCGGGAAATCAAGAAGCTCGTCGACGAAGCCGTGCGCAAGGCCTTCGAGTACGCCAACCTCGACGGTCTCGCCAACCAGCAAATTTTTTCGAGCTGGGACAAGGACCTGCGCAACCGGGTCAACTTCTTCAGCATCGGCAACGGCGCCACCATCGACGTGCAAGACTCTTCGCCGACGTACAACCCCCCCTCAACGGCCCGGGCCTTCGGTGGCCCCCGGTGGCTGAGGGCTTTTCGGACGCCGCCGCCACTGGGTCACAGCTCGGTGTTTCAGCGATGGGAAGACGACGGCGATGCTTGGTGCGGCGCTAGCGGGGCGAATCATGATGGCAGGCCGATCCCCGTGAAATTGTCTATTCAGCTAGGAAGGCTTATGACCCCCGAATATGTCGTCATCGAGCACATCCCTCCCGGCGCGACCCTGGAGCCGAACGCGCGACCCAAAGAAATTGAAATCTGGGCGTACATCGATGGCGTCCGCCAGCAACAACGCCTCCTCGATTTCGCCACGACCCATTTCCCCGATCGATCAAGGTCGGACTCGAATCTCTCCGGGGGGAGCGGAGGCATGTCCGGGTCTAGTTCCGCCCCGCGTCCGCAACCTCAATGTAACGGCCGCAGATGTTTCTTCCAGATCGGCCGCTTTGAATACGATTCGAGCAACGTTGATCGAGGGGTATATGTCTACAAGCTCTCGGACGAGCTGATGAACATTGGCGTGACTACAGACCACATACGGGTGGTGGCCAGGTCGAATCATGGAGACATGAACAAGACGTGCTTTTACCGAGTGAGGCTCTACGGCGACCTTGCCACGAGTGAGGACCGTGAACCGAACTAGGAGAAAAAGAAAAAGGGAAGAAAAAGAAATCAAAAAAAAAAAAAAAACGAATGGATGAAGGGTTCACGGATGTGATGGTATACGAATTCGAAGAAGGGGAGGAGGACTGTCTACATGTAACTTATTCTGCTTATTGCCTTGGACCAAACGAGGCAACTTTTATCCTTGTTCTTGATTGTTGTTTCTTCTTTTTATATTTTTGTTCCTTGTTCTAGGTAGTTCCCGGCGTTTGCAGGTGGATCATGCCAAGTTCCAGGTACGGGACGGTGTTTTTTGATGAGTTGAAAAGATACCTCTTTGAGTTTATAGACGTTTCCATGCTTTCTTTTTTATAAAAGCGCCCCAGTTGAGGGCTCGTTCTTTGACTCTCGTTATGTGTCTCCCCTTATACTACCCGAGAACAAGTCAAGTATTTGTTAAGTGAATCCCGTGTAAACCGAGAAGCGGCTCAACACGATGGAGACATTATCCGGAGAGACGGCACACATATATATGCACGAGAGCCATTGTACGAAACCGGCAAATGAAGTAGACAAGAACAAGGAAAAAAAGAAACAAGAAAGTATCTCGATTATCGAGCTTGATATCTATATGCAGATGTCCTCTCTACAGAAAAAAGTAAATCCCTCTTCCTCCGGTCCGGTATGCTCCCCATGATCTAAATGTTTTTTGTTTTCTTTTCTTTTCTTTTCTCTCGCGAACAGAAAGAATTAGGTATTTCCGTCTCGTCCCACGATTTGTTCTCCACTGACCCTCTCTTCTCCTCTTCTACTCTCCGGCCCGAGTCGTAAAAACAAGAAAAAGAAGGAAGAAAAAAAAGAGTAGTAGTATGTAATGCTCCCTTCCAAAATATACAGAAATGACGAGATTTGAGAAAAGAGAGAGGGGGTTATAACCTGACCGCGGAAAAAAAAAAAGAAAAAAGAAAAAAGAAAATATGAAAGTAATGATGAAAAAGAGGAATACGCCAATTCTCCAACGGAAATCATTGTGATGTCCATAAAAACCGTTCGTGACACCCACCTACCGAATCCGTCCTTCCAAGCAAAGAAAACCAACGGAATCAACGTGAAGCAGCAAGAAAAGTGGAAGCAAGGAAGGGGAGAGAATTCGAAGAGCACCAAGCCCCTCACTCCCTCCCAAGCCTCTCCTCGTAATCACTCATAAGTTCATACGCAGGCCTAAACCCGCCATTCGCCTTCAACGACGGATTCGGCAGCGTATCCGTCGTCCCCCCAAGACTCGTATAGCCCAAATCATACAGCTTGCAGTACTCGATATCCAGCGCGCGCACGAACGCCCAAATCTCAGCATAGTGCCAATCCAGCACGGGATGCACGCGCATGAACCGGGGCCAATTGCCGTCGGTCTCGTCGAACGAGGAGAGGGAAGCGCCGTGGGGGTCGGTGCGGCGGGTGCCGACGAAGACGGCGCGGAGGCGGGGGTTCGCGGCGAGGTAGGCGGAGAGGGCGGCGCGCATGGGGAGGGTGGAGCGGGTGAGGTTGAGGGAGTAGGTCTTGGAGGAGCGGGCGACGAAGGCGTCGACTTCGGGGAAGGGGTGGGGCGGGATGATGTAGATGGATTGGAGGGTCTCGGGGGGAGGCGTGGGCGGGTTGGTGGTTTGCGAGTGGCGGTGGAGGCCGGCGAGGAGGAGGATGAGGAGGACGAGGCAGTCTTTGCCGCCGTTGTAGGACATGGCGAGTTCTGCGGGTCTGTTTCAAGAGAGAGAGTGAGTTAGTGATTTGGACTTGGGGGTGGAGGTCAAGAGCGTGTCTGATATACGACCAGGAGAAGCGCACGAGCGCTGTTGCTCTGTGGGAGGAAGAGAGGGTGGGATCAAGAGGAAAGACGAAATAATGGAAACATAGAAAGCATTATTTGCCGGCAAATTTT
>Ga0164243_10016041_pt1 | contig 10305 bp, 3 predicted proteins | sample OricompcompostOP_FD_108781 | JGI IMG/M metagenome (GOLD analysis project Ga0164243, IMG submission 108781) | Organic Plus compost microbial communities from Emeryville, California, USA - Original compost - Organic plus compost (OP) | ecosystem: Engineered > Solid waste > Mixed feedstock >... | reverse complement strand
TGGTGGCGCTGGAGTACGCGCTGTCGGAGCTGTGGGCCTCGTGGGGCATCGTCCCGGGCGCGGTGCTCGGACACAGCCTGGGCGAATACCCGGCCGCGGTGGTCGCGGGGATTGTCTCCATCGAGGACGCGCTCCGGCTGGTCGTCGCCCGGGGGCGGCTCATCCAGGACTCTCCGGGCGAGGGCGCCATGCTGGCGGTCCCCGCGCCGCTGTCCGCCGTCGCCCCGGTGGTGGCGCAGGTCTCCCATGCCGTCTCCATCGCGGCGCTCAATGGTCCGGAGGAGCTGGTGCTCTCCGGCGATGCGCTCGTCCTGCGGGAGGTCGCGCGCGAGCTCGAGGCGAAGGGCATCCCCAGCAAGCCCCTGGCGGTGTCGCACGCCTTCCATTCGCCGCTCATGGACCCGGTGTTCGCGGCCTTCGAGGCGAGCTTCGCGGGCGTCGCGCTGTCCACGCCGCGCCTGCTCTACGTGTCCGCCCTGGAGGGGCTGCCGGTGACCGAGGCGGTGACCCAGCCCGCGTACTGGTGTCGGCACCTGCGCGAGCCGGTCCGCTTCGCCGATGCGCTGGAGCATCTGCGGGGGCTGCCGTTCCGGACCTACGTGGAGGTGGGGCCCGCGCCGGTGCTGTCGGGCCTGGGGTTGCGCGGCACGCGCGACTCGGAGGAGTGGGCGTGGCTGCCGAGCCTCCGGCAGGGAACGGGCGAGACGGCCCAGCTCCTCGAATCCCTGGGGCGCCTGTACGTGCGCGGCTTCGAGGTCGACTGGCGCGCGTTCGATGCGCCCTTCGAGCGCCGCGTCGCGTGCCTGCCGACCTATCCCTTCCGGCGCGAGCGCTATTGGATCGAAACGGAGCCCGCGGGGGGCAAGCGCGTGAAGCCGGCGCGGTCCGAGCCGTGGGCGGCATCCCATCCGCTCGTGGGGGTCCCCCTCTCCCTCGCGGGCTCGAGGGAACACCGCTTCACGACCTACGTGGGTGAGCACGCGCCCGACTTCCTGGCCGAGCATCGCGTCTTCGGCTCGGTGGTGCTGCCGGCCGCCTTCCAGGTGGAGATGGCGTTGGGCGCCGCGCACACCGTGATGCCGGGGACGCGGTCCTGGACCCTGACGGACCTGGAGCTGGAGCGGCCCCTGGGACTGGAGGGGGAGGCCCGCGAGCTCCAGCTGGCGCTCGCTCCCGAGCCAGGAGGCGCGATGGGCTTCGAGCTCCATGCGCGCGAGGCCGGCGCCGGGGCTGGATGGGCGCGTCTGACGAAGGGACACGTGGCGCCCGGCAAGGAGCCTCCGCCGAGGGTGGACCTCGAACGGGAGCTGCTCGCCGCGTGTTCGGCCCCGCGTCCCGCCGAGCCGTTCTACGCGCTGATGGCCCGGCACGGCATCGAGTATGGCCCGTCGTTCCAGCTCATCGAGACGCTCCGCTTCGGACGGGACGCCTGCGTCGCCCAGCTCCGGCTGCCGGACCGACAGGTCATCGGCATGGAGGTCTATCGGCTCCATCCGCTCATCCTCGATGCGTGCTTCCAGACGGCCGCCGCGCTGTTCATGGAGGCCGCCCAGGCCTCGACGGAGCATCGGCAGCGCGTGCCCATCGCCATCGAGCGGCTGCGCTGGTTCGAGCAGCCGGGGAGCCGCGTGTGGGTCCACGCGCGTCGCACGGGCGACGCCCCCGCGTCCTCGGAGGTGTTGAAGCTCGACCTGCGCATCCTCGGCGAGACGGGAAACGTCGTCGCGGACGTCGAGGGGTTGCTGCTCAAGCGCGTGGACCTCCGTGCGCCCATGGCCGCCTCCCTGGAGTCGTCGCGCGAGCTGCTGTTCGAGCTGGCCTGGCGCGAACTGGAGCCCCGTCCTCCAACTCCGTCGCCCGGGCCGGCCGCGGAGCGGTGGCTGCTGGTGGAAGCCGAGGAGGGCGCCGCGGCGGAGCTGGAGGCTTGCGTCCGGGGGCGCGGCGGCGAGGTCCTGACGGTGACGACGGTGCCAGGGGCGGCGTTCGAGACGACGGGCCCCGCGCGCGTCCGGCTCGATGCCGAGGACCCCGCGTCCTTCTCGCGCCTGCTCCTGCGGTCGAGGGAGGAGGGCGCCACGCCGACCCACGTCGTCTGGCTGTCGGGCCGGGAGGGCGGCGCGCTAGTGGATGTGTCGACGGAGGCGCTGGCCCGGGCATGCGAGCGCGCGACGACGGGGGTGCTCCACCTCGTCCACGCCATGGCCCGGGAAGACTGGCGGACACGGCCGTCGCTGTGGCTGTTGACCCGGGCCGCCGTGGCCGCGGTCCCCGGGGATGGAGTGGAGGGCCTCGCGTCCTCCACCATGTGGGGACTGGGGCGGGCCGTCGCCATCGAACACCCGGAGCTGGGCTGCCGCGTGCTGGACCTGGACGCGAGCGCGACGCTCGCCACGCTCTTCGAGCAGCTGGTCCAGCCCTCGTCCGAGAACGTCCTCGCGGTGAGGAGCGGCCGCTTGTTCGGGGCCCGCCTCGTGCGCGCGACGGGCGCGCCGCTCCGCGCGACGCCGCCCCGCGTCCACGCCGACGCCACCTATCTCGTCACGGGCGGGCTCGGGGCACTGGGACTGGCCACCGCCTCCTGGCTGGTGGAGCTCGGCGCGCGGCACCTCGTGCTCGTCGGGCGCTCCGAGCCCGCGGAGACGGCGCGGGCCCGGCTGGAGTCCCTGCGTGAGCGAGGCTGCGAGGTCCACCTCGCCCGCGTCGACGTGGCACGGGCGGAGCAGGTCGAGGGACTGGTCGAGGACATCGGTCGAAGGGGGCCCCCGTTGCGAGGCGTCTTCCACGTCGCCGGCGTGCTGGAGGATGGCGTCCTCGTGAACCTGGACCGCGAGCGCCTCGCGCGTGTCCTGGCGCCCAAGGTGCGGGGGGCGTGGAACCTGCACCGGGCGACCGCGGGCATCCCGCTGGACCTCTTCGTGATGTATTCGTCGGCGGCGTCGCTCGTCGGTGTCGCGGGCCAGGCCAACTACATGGCCGCCAACAGCTTCCTCGATGCGCTGGCGCACCACCGCCACGCACGCGGGCTGCATGCGCTCAGCGTCGGCTGGGGACGTTGGTCGGGTGAGGGCATGGCGGAGAAGGCTCGCGCGAGCGGTCCAGCGGGCACCGCCGCCGGCCTTCCACCAGGGAGGGCGCTCCAGGTGTTGGAGGCGCTGCTGGCGCGGGAGCGCGCGCAGGTGGGGGTGGTGCCCTTCGATGTCGACGCCGGCGCCTCCGGCTCGCCTGGGCACGGCCCGCTGTTCTCGGAGCTGGCGGCGCGAGGGCCGACCCCGCCCAGCGGGACCGAGCGGATGCAGACGTTGCTCGGCGAGTTCTCCCGCTCCGACCATGCCCGTCGCCGGGCGTTGCTCTCCCACTACGTCGAGGGGCGGCTGGGGACGCTGTTGGGGTTCACGCCAGGACACGAGGCTCTGCGCTCGCGCGTGTCGCTGAACGAGCTGGGGTTGGACTCGCTGCGCGCGGTCGAGCTGAAGAACCGCATGGGACGCGAGCTGGGCGTCGACCTGCCCATGTCCCGGTTCATCGATGGCACGGGCATCGATGGAATCGTGGAGGCGCTGCACGCCCAGCTGGAGCTCAGCGCGCTGCTCACGCGCGCGCCGGCTCCCACGCCCGAGGTGGAGATCGAGGAGCTGACGCTATGAGGATGGGAGAGCTGCTCGCCGAGCTGAACCGGCGAGGTCTCGAGGTCTGGTCGGAAGGCGAGGCCCTCAAGCTGCGCGGCCCCAAGGGCGCGGCGGGCGAGGAGCTCCGTCAGGCCCTCGCCGAGCACAAGGGCGAGCTGCTCGCGCTGCTGCGGGAGCGGCAGCGGGTGAGCCAGACGCAGCCCATCCTCCCGACGCCTCGCACGGGCCCCGCGCCGCTCTCCTTCGGACAACAGCGGCTGTGGTTCCTCCATCGCCTCGAGCCGGCGAGCTCCGCCTACAACCTCGTGATGCCCTTGCGCGTCGACGGCGGCCGGCTCGACCCCGCGCTGCTGGAGCGCTGCTTCCTCGAGATCGTCCGCAGGCACGAGATCCTCCGCACCCGCTACATGGAGGAGCAGGGCGTCCCGGTCCAGGTCGTCGACCCGGAGCCCCAGCTCGAGTTCGCCACCATCCACGAGGCGGAGGTGCTCGCCTTCGAGCCCGATGGCATGGAGGCCTTCCTGCGGCGCGAGGGCGAGCGCCCCTTCGACCTGACCACGGGGCCGCTGTTCCGGCTCCTCGTGGTGGATCGCGGCCCCCAGGGCCAGTACGTCCAGGCCTGCCTGCATCACATCTCGGCGGACGTGTGGGCCCGCGCCGTCATCGTGCGTGAGCTGGGGGCGCTCTATCAGGCGTTCTCCCAGGGGCTTCCATCCCCGCTGGCGCCGCTCCCGCTCCAATACTCGGACTTCGCCATCTGGCAGCGCAACCACCTCCAGGGCGCGGTCCGGCGGCAGCTGGTGGACGCGTGGCGGCGACGCCTGGAGGGGATGCCGCCGCTGCTGGAGCTGCCGGCGGACCGCCCGCGGCCCCGCGTGCAGACGTTCGCGGGGGGCGAGGTCCGGCTCGAGATTCCTCCCGCCGTCACGGAGCTCCTGAAGGCGAGGAGCCACGCGGCCAGCGCCACGCCCTTCATGGGCATGCTGGCCGCGTTCTTCGTGCTCCTGCATCGCCTCACTGGCCGCGACGACCTGGTGGTGGGCGCCAACTCCATCAACCGGAGCCGGCCCGAGCTGGAGCCGCTGGTGGGCTTCTTCGTGGACAACCTGGTGATGCGCGTGGACCTGGGAGGACGGCCTTCGTTCACCACGGTGCTCGAGCGCGTGCGCGAGGTCGTGCTCGACGCCTTCGCCCATCAGGACCTGCCCTTCGACCTCCTCGTCGAGGAGCTCAAGCCGCCGAGGACGCTCGGCTACAACCCGCTGTTCCAGGTGGTGTTCTCGTGGACGCGAGAGGTGGATGGACCGGCGCGGACCTCCGGCCCCCAGGTCCAGCCGCTCGACTTCGAGATCACCACCTCCCGCTTCGACCTCAACCTCTTCGCGGAGGACCGGGGCGACCGGCTCACCCTGCGGCTCGTGTTCAACCGCGACCTCTTCGAGCGGGAGACCATCCAGCGCTACGCGGACTGTCTCCAGCGTCTGCTGCCCGCGCTGCTCGAAGCGCCGGACCGCCCCATCTGCGAGCCCTCCCTGCTCTCGCTGGAGGAGCGCGAGCGCGTCCTCCATCAGTGGAACGACACCCGGGGAGAGGGGGCCGACGGGCCGTGCCTGCACGAGCTCATCGAGGCGCGCGCGGCCCGGAGCCCGGATGCGTGCGCCGTGGTCGTGGAGGACGAAGAGTTGTCGTATGGCGAGCTGGACCAGCGAAGCGACCGGCTCGCGGCCCACCTCCAGACCCTGGGCGTGGGGCCGGAGGTGGTGGTCGGCGTCTACCTGGGCCGCTCGCCCTCGCTCGTCGTCGCCTTGCTGGCCGTGCTCAAGGCCGGAGGCGCGTTCCTCGCGCTCGACCCGGAGGAGCCACCCGAGCGTCTCAGGCGCATCCTCGACGACGCCCGACCCAACGTGTTGATCGCCTCGGGCGCACACCCGGAGCGCACGGGGATGAACGTCGTCCAGGTGGAGCCGTCGTTCACCGCCCTCCCGGACGCCACGGGCCGCCGCCTGCGCCGGGACGTCGCTCCCGACCACCTCGCGTACCTCCTCTACACCTCCGGCTCGACGGGACAGCCCAAGGGCACGCTGGTGACGCACCGGAGCATCGTCAACTACCTGCGGTGGTGCGTGGGGGCGTACCAGCTCCAGGAGGGCGTGGGGAGCCCGGTGCTCGGCTCGGTGAGCTTCGACGGCACGCTCACCAGCCTCTTCGCGCCGCTGCTCGCCGGAAAGGCCCTGTTCCTGCTGCCGCGACACCGCGAGCTGGAGGTGCTGGCCTCCCAGGACTACCTGGAGCGGGACTTCAGCTTCATCAAGCTGACGCCGTCCCACCTGCGCGCGTTCGACGGCCTGGGGCGCTTGAAGGAGGTCCTCGCGCGGACCCGCGCCGTCGTGCTCGGCGGCGAGGGACTGCACGGCGGTGACCTGGAGACCTGGGCGGCGTCGGATTCCCGCGCGCGCGTCATCAACGAGTATGGCCCCACCGAAGCCGCCGTCGCGTGCTCCCTCCACGAGGTGCCCCATGACGGGACCCCGCTCCCGGAGCGCGTTCCCATCGGCCGGCCCATCACCAACATGGAGCTGTACGTCCTCGATCGCGACGGCCAGCCCGTGCCCCGGGGCGTGGTGGGCGAGCTGTACATCGGCGGCGTGGGGGTGGCCCGAGGCTACCTGGGGCGCCCCGCGCTGACCGCGGAGCGCTTCGTCCCCAACCCCTTCGTGGCGGGCCGGCCGGACAGGGAGGGCTCGCGGCTGTATCGCACCGGCGACCTCGCGCGCCACCTGGCCGATGGCTCGCTGGAGTTCCTGGGGCGGGTGGATGACCAGCTCAAGATTCGCGGCCACCGCGTGGAGACAGGGGAGGTCGAGGCGGCGCTCTCCCGACATCCGCGCGTCGTCCACGCCGCGGTGCGACTCCAGCGCGCGGCGGGCGAGGAGCCGCGGCTGGTGGCCTGGGTCCAACCCTCCGGCGCACAGGACGCTCCGTCGCTGGAGGCCTCCCTGCGCAACGCCATCCAGGGACTGCTGCCCGAATACATGCGCCCGTCCACCTACTTCTTCGTCGAGGCGCTGCCCCTCACCGCGAGCGGCAAGGTGGACCGCAAGGCGCTGCCCGCCGCGCCCGCGAGCGCGCCGGAGGTCCCCCTGGCGCCGGCGCGCTCCATCGGCATGTCCCCGACCGAGCAGACGCTCCAGGCGCTCTATGGCGAGCTGCTCGGCGTCCAGACGGTGTCGCCCGACGCGAGCTTCTTCGACCTGGGCGGCCACTCCCTGCTGGCCATCACCCTGCTGGCCCGCATCCGCGACCAGCTCGGCGTGGAGGTGCCGCTGGGCGAGGTCTTCGAGCACCCCTCGGTGAAGGCCCTGGCGCGGTGGCTGGACGGCCAGGCCCAGGTGCCGGCCTCCCGGCCTCCGCTGCCCGAGGGCGTGGTGGCGCTGCGGTCGAGCGGCCGCAAGCCCCCGCTGTTCATCACCCCGCCCTCCGCGGGCAACCCCGCCGTCTACCTGGGCCTCACGCGCCACCTGTCCCCGGAGCAGCCCGTCCTGGGCTTCCAGATGCCGGGCGTCATGGACGACAGGCCGCCACCGGCCACGGTCGAGGAGACGGCCGCGCTGTACATCGACCTGATGCGGCGGGCGCAGCCGGAGGGCCCCTATCGCATCGCGGGCTGGTCGTATGGCGGCATCGTGGCCTGCGAGATGGCGCGGCAGCTGGAGGCGCGGGGCGAACGGGTGGCGCTGCTGGGCCTCATCGATGGCGCGTCGCTCGACCGCAAGGCCGCGCGCGACAGCCGCGACCTGCGCGAGGCGGTGTCCACGGGCTCCCAGCTCGTGAAGGTGATGGCGGAGACGCCCCTGCCTCGCGACTACGAGAACCTGCGCCTCGTCGGCGAGTGGATGGGCATCAGCCTGCCCGACTCCCCGAGGGACCTGCTCCGCAAGGACGCGGGAGGCCGGCGCGCGTACCTGCGCCGCTTCGTGGGGGACGTGGGCCGCACCGCCCGGAACATGCGCGTCACCCTGCGAGCGGAGCGCTCCTATGTCTTCACGTCGTACCCGGGCACGGCCACGCTGTTCCGCGCCGAGCCGCCGAAGGACGGCCGGGACGCCCTGGTCGAGAGCGTGAGCCGGTTCGCCCGGGGAGGCGTGCGGGTCACCGTCGTCCCCGGCAATCACATGACGCTCATCATGGAAGACCAGCACGTCGCCGTGCTGGCCCGGCACCTCCAGGCCAGCCTGGACGCGGTGGTGCCCGCCCCCTCGGTCCAGGCTGGTTCCCGTCCGCTGCTGACCGCGGGGGGGGAAGTCCCGCAGTTCACGAAGGAGGTGGCGTGATGCCACTGCGAATCCTGTCAATGGATGGAACCTCCATCTCCGGAGGAGAGGGCTACGTCACCGCGGGGATGCTCGGCGCGCTCCGGCAACAGCTCGACGCGGGAGGCGACGCGCGCTCGCTGCTCAACCAGGTGGACATGTTCGTGGGGACCTCCGCGGGCGCGTTCAACGCGGCCTTCTTCGCCCGCGAGGAGAACCCCGACGCCGCCCTCGACAAGTGCCTGCAGTTCTGGGGCGAGGTCGTCGCGATGAACAAGAAGGGCGTGTCGCTCGGGCGCACGCTCAAGGCGCTGGCGGGCCTCAGCTCGTTCCTCGACTCCAACTACATGCGCGACTTCTTCTGCAGCTACTTCGGCGCGACGCTGCGGCTGGGAGACCTCAAGCGCAAGGTGGTGATTCCCACCTTCAAGCTCGATGGCCAGCGCAAGGGCCTGCGCACGTGGAAGGCGAAGATCTTCCACAACGTGGACCCGGACAACCCCCGCGAGCTCGACGAGCGCGTGGTGGACGTGCTGATGCGCAGCGGCTCGCCGCCGCTCTCCTATCCCATCTACCAGGGGCTCCAGGGGGAGGGCAGCGGCTACGTCGACGGCGGCGTCTATGCCAACAACCCCTCCCTGGTGGGCGTGGCGCAGGCCATCCGCGACCTGTCGCGCCGCAACAACCAGGACCAGGTCGACACCCTCGTCGCGGACCCGCCCAGCATGGACACCATCCTCCTGCTGTCCATGGGCAATGGCGTCATGTCCAGCTACCTGGAGCCGGCCTTCCACGGCGGCATCGCCAACTGGGGCTTCGCGCGCTGGTTGCTCGACACCAGCTTCCCCATGGTGCTCGTGAAGATGCTGATGGAGGCGGGCTCGGACGCCGTGCACTACCAGTGCCGGATGATCCTCCGGAAGAAGTACTTCCGGGTGAACCCCGTGGTGGAGAAGCGCCTGTCCGCGTACGACCTGCAGCAGGTGGAGAAGGTGCTCGTCCAGGTCCTGGGGCAGCAGTCCACCATGGAGCAGCTCCAGCGCGCGCAACACTGGCTGCTGCGCTCCGGTTGGCTCGTCGAGCCGCAGACGGGGACGCAGCCGGGCCAGTCCACGCAGCTGGGGGCCTGAGGCGACCATGAACCCTGCATGGAAAGGAGGCCCGCCATGACGCGGCTCATTCTCGTCTCGGGACGAGGGGGCGCGGGCAAGACGACGGTGGCGGCGGCGACGGCGCTGGCCGCCGCGCGCCGGGGGACGCGGACCCTGGTCCTCTCCTTCGACGGCTCCCGCGACCTGGGCGCCGCCTTCGGCCTGGAGCCACCGGCTGCCTCGGCGCCGTCGGGGCTGCCCGTCGCGCTCGACGAACACCTGCACCTGCTCGAGGTGGACGTCGCCGCGGAGCTGCAGCGGGGCTGGGGCGGTGGCCGGGGGGACGTCGCGGTCCTGCTCGGCGGAGGCTGGGAGGGAGTGAGCTCGGAGGAGGTGGCGCTCGGGCCCGGCGTGGACTCGGTGGTGACGCTCGCGCGGCTGGGAGAGCTCACGCGCGAGCGGCGCTACGAGCTCATCGTCGTGGACGCCCCCTCCACGGCGGGCGCCTTGCGCTTCGTCGCGGGCGCCGAGTCCATGGGCTGGTTCACCCGGCGGTGGAGCAGCCCCTCCGGCGGCCTGCGACGCCTGCGTCCCTCGCGCGTCGACCCGGAGGGCGTCGCCGCGCTCCAGGGCGCGCGCGACAGGCTCATGGAGGTGGACGCGCTCCTGCGGGACCCCCAGTCGACGACGCTGCGCTGGGTGACGGGGGCGGACGCGAGGGCGGAGCAGGAGCTGCGCCGCGCCAGCACGGCCTTCGGACTGCAAGGCATTGCGTTGGATTGTGTGGTCATCAATCGACTCGCCCCCGAGGGCATGGTGGCTTCCCCTCGGGTGGAGGACTTCCAGCGGCTGCTCGGCACGCTCCCGGTGGTGGAGCTCGCCCGGCAGGAGCGGGAATTGGTGGGAAGGGACGCGCTCGACGCGTTCGCGACCCGGCTCTATGCGGGCGAGGACCCCGCACGGTTGATGGCGAACTGGCCCGCCTCGGGCTTCGGCAAGGACGCGGTGGATGCGTATAGACTCGAGGTGCGGCTGCCATTCGTGAACAAGGAGGACGTGAATCTCTCCCGTCGCGAGGCGGAGCTGGTCATCCAGGTCGGTCCTCTGCGTCGCAATGTCTTGCTTCCCCGAATGATTGCTCAGCTTCCCACCGCCGGTGCGCGGATGGTGGGCGATACCCTGGTCGTGGATTTCAGAAGAGAAAGGAACGCGTGATGACCTCGAATGACAGACGCCTGCCCAGGGGGTTCTTCCGTCTCGAAACCCAGCCGGAGGAGG
>Ga0164243_10016040_pt1 | contig 10305 bp, 5 predicted proteins | sample OricompcompostOP_FD_108781 | JGI IMG/M metagenome (GOLD analysis project Ga0164243, IMG submission 108781) | Organic Plus compost microbial communities from Emeryville, California, USA - Original compost - Organic plus compost (OP) | ecosystem: Engineered > Solid waste > Mixed feedstock >... | reverse complement strand
GGACGTGTCGCTCACCATCGCGCCCGGGGAGCGGGTGGCGCTGGTCGGGCAGAGCGGCGCGGGCAAGAGCACCGTGCTCAACCTGCTGCTCGGCTTCGTGACGCCGGAGCGCGGCCGGGTGCTGATCGACGGCGTCGACCTGCGCGCGCTCGACCTCGGCCGGTGGCGGGCGCGGCTCGCCTTCGTGCCGCAGCGTCCGCACCTGTTCGCCGCCTCGGTCGCCGAGAACATCCTGCTCGGCTCCGCCGCGGACGCCGGCGACGACGCCGCGCGGCGGGTGCGGGCGGCCGCGGCCGAGGCGCAGGCGGCCGAGTTCGTCGAGGCGCTGCCGCACGGGTACGACACGGTCATCGGCGAGCGGGGCGCGGACCTGTCGGCCGGGCAGCGGCAGCGGGTCGCGCTCGCCCGCGCCTTCTGCCGCCCGGACGCCCGGGTGCTGCTGCTCGACGAGCCGACCGCCCGCCTCGACGGGCGCAGCGAGGCCGCGATCGTCGCCGCGACCGACCGGCTGGCGCGGGGCCGCACCGCGGTGATCGTGGCGCACCGTCCCGCGATGATCGACCTGGCCGACCGCGTGGTCCGCGTCGAGGACGGACGGATCGTCTCCGACCGCCCCGCCCGCGACCGGACCGGGCCGGCCGCCGTCCCCACCGGGGAGGCACGATGAACGACTCAGCGACCGCCCGCGGCGGGCCGCGCCCGCTGCGCGCCGCCCTGGCCGACGCGTTCGCCGACATGGCGGGCATGAACCGGCGCATGCTGCTCGCCGCGCTCGCGGCCACCGCCGCGGACCTCGCCGGGCTGGGCCTCATCGCCGCGTCGGCGTACCTGATCACGCGGGCGGCCGAGCAGCCGCCGCTCACCGCGCTCAGCCTGGCGATCGTCGGGGTGCGCGCGTTCGCCACCGGCCGCGGCGTGTTCCGGTACGGCGAGCGGCTCGCCGGGCACGACGTGGCGCTGCGCGCCCAGGCGTCCACCCGCGAGCGCCTGTACCGCGCACTGGTGCCCGGCGCACCGCTGTCGCACCGCGGCGCGGACCTGCTCAGCCGCATGGTGGACGACACCGACGCGGTGCAGGACCTGCTGGTGCGCTGCCTGCTCCCGGCGCTGGCCGCGTTCGTCACCGGCGTCGTCGCGATCGTGATCGGCGCGTTCCTGCTGCCCGCCGCCGCGCTGGCGCTGCTCGCCGGGCTGCTCGCGGCGGGCGTGCTGCTGCCCGCGATCGCGACGGCCGCCGCCCGCCGCTGGTCGGCCCGGATCGCGCCCGCGCGGGCCGAGCTCGCCGCCCGCGTGGCCGACATCGTGCACGGCGCGGCCGACCTCGCCGCGTACGGGGGGAACGCCGGGGCGCTCGCCGCCGCGGACGAGGCCGACGCCCGGCTGGCCCGGCTGGAGCGGGGGCAGTCCCGCGTCAACGCCGCCACCGCGGGCGCGGGCATGCTCATCCAGGGCCTCACCGTGGTCGTCGTCACGCTGCTCGCCCAGACGTCGGGCCTCGGCACGGTGCCGACGGCCGTGCTCGCGCTCACCGCGCTGGTCGCGTTCGAGCCGGTGCTGCCGCTCGCCGCCGCGGGCGAGCGCATGGCCGGGATCCTCGCCGCCCTCACCCGGCTCCGCGACGTGCGCTCGGCCCCGCCCGCCGTGACCGCCCCGGCGTCGCCCGCGCCGCCGCCGGAGCCGCCGCTCACCGTCGAGGTGCGGGACCTGACGGTACGGCACGGCCCCGGCCGCGAGCCCGCCCTCGACGGCGTCGGCCTCACCCTCACCCCCGGCAAACGGGTGGCCCTGGTCGGCCCGAGCGGCGCGGGCAAGAGCACCCTGCTCGCCGCCCTGATGCGCCTGGTCGAGCCCGAGTCGGGCAGCATCCGGATCAACGGCGTCGACATCCGCGACCTCGCCCCCGAGGACGTGCGCGAACGCGTCACCGGCCTCACCCAGGACCCGTACGTCTTCCAGGCCACCCTCCGCGACAACCTGCGCCTGGCGGGCCCGGAGGCGGACGACGACGAGCTGGCCGAGGCCGTGCGGCGGGCGCGGCTCGACGACTGGGTGGCGCGCACCGGCTGGGACGCCGAGCTCGGCGAGGACGCCAGGACGGTCTCCGGCGGCCAGCTGCAGCGCCTCGCCCTGGCCCGCGCCCTGCTGTACGACCCGCCGGTGCTGCTGCTCGACGAGCCCGCCGAGGCCCTGGACGAGGTCACCGCCGACGCCCTCATGGCCGACCTGCTCGACGTCACCCACGGCCGCACCACGCTGCTGGTCACGCACCGGCTGCGCGGCCTGGACCAGGTGGACGAGATCGTGGTCCTGGAGAACGGCCGCGTCGTCCAGCGCGGCCGGCACGAGGAGCTGGTCGCGCGCCCCGGCTACTACCGCGACCTGTGGCGCTCGGAGGAGCTGACCGCGCGGCGCGCCCGCTGACGAGCCCGCTGACGTGCCCGCTGACGAGGTGAGGCGGCGTCCGGAACGTTCCGGACGCCGCCTCGGAGTGACAGATGAGAGATGTGGCTGTGGACCGGCCGGCGGTCTCGGGGATCAGTCGGCGGTGCGCTCGGCCAGGGTGACGGTGACGGTCTCGGTCTTCCCGTCGCGGACGTAGGTCAGGGTGAGCTTGTCGCCCGGCTTGAGGCTGCGGACCGTTCCGACCACGGTGTCCGCGTCCTCCACCGTGGTGTCGTTGATCTTGGTGATGCGGTCGCCCTGGCGCAGCCCGGCCTGGGCGGCGGGGCTGCCGGAGTCGACCGTGCCGATGACCGCGCCGGGGGCGCCGGTCGCGTCGGTGAGGGACACGCCCAGGTAGGCGTGGATCACCCGGCCGGTGGTGCTGAGCTGCTCGGCGACCTGCTTGGCGGTGTTGATCGGGATCGAGAAGCCGACGCCGATGTTGCCCTCGCCGCCGTTCGTGGCGATCGCGGTGTTGATGCCGATGACCTGGCCGGCGGCGTTGACGAGCGCGCCGCCCGAGTTGCCGGGGTTGATCGGCGCGTCGGTCTGGATCGCTCCGCCGATCGTGGTGCCCGGGGACGACCGCCCGCCGGGGAAGCGGGGCTGCTCGCCGCCGACGCCGATGGTGCGGTTGAGCGCGCTCACGATGCCGGCGGTGACCGAGCCCTGCAGGCCGAGCGGGCTGCCGATGGCGAGGACGGGGTCGCCCACCTGCAGCTTGTCGCTGTCGCCGAGGGCGGCCGGGGTCAGGTTCGACACGCCTTCGGCGCGGATGACCGCCAGGTCGGTGAGCGGGTCGGTGCCGACGATCGTCGCCTTGGCCGTCCGGCCGTCGCTGAACGTGACGGTGATCTCGCCGCCCTGGCGGCCCGGCTCGATCACGTGGTTGTTGGTGAGGATGCGGCCGTCGGCGCTGAGGATCACGCCGGAGCCCTCGCCGCCGCCGGTCCCGGTGCGCACGGCGATCGACACGACCGAGGGCTGCACGGCCTTGGCCACCGCGGCGAAGCTGCCCGCGCCGGAGCCGGCGGGCACGTTCACGACGGGCGTCGTGGCCACGGTCGCCGGCGCCGGCCCGGCGAGGGCGGTGGCGACGTAGGCCCCCGTCGCTCCGCCGCCCAGGGCCGTCGCCACGAGGGCGAGGCCGACGCCGAGCTTCTGCCCCCGGCTCAGCCGCGCGCGGGGCTGGGACTGCGGCATCAGCAGCTCGCTGCCGGAGAACTCGTACTGCCGGGTGTCCCCTCCGGACGGCGTCGGGCCGGACTCCGGCCGCCCCTGCTCCGGTGCGCTCCAGCCCGACGGGTTGGAGGGAAGCACCGAGGTGGCGCCGGACGGGTCGTCGTCCGGGGTCCTTCCTCTCGCGTCATGGGTCGTCATGTCTTCCCCCAATTAAATGTCCACGCGTACGCCGGATAACGCCCGGCGGGCGCACCGGCCATCAGTGCCGATACCTCAAAGATGACACATCACGAATAAGGCCGGTCTAAGCGTGCACAAGGGCGGACGGGCTTTGCGGCAAACGGGGGGAAGATGTTTTCCGGTGCACGGCGGCGGGGGGCCGTGCCGCTTCCGGCGGAGGCGGTGTGGGCTGCCTGAAAGCAGGCTGGGGAATTTATTAAATAACGCTGGGAATGACGTGGTTCATTCCCGCCGGCGGCGGCCCGGTTCAGGCCGTGGGCCGGGCCGGCCAGTACTCGTCCTTGAGCAGCCGCTTGTAGAGCTTGCCGGTGGGGTGGCGGGGCAGCCGCTCGCGGAAGTCGACCGAGCGCGGGCACTTGTAGTGGGCGAGCCTGGCCCGGCAGTACTCGATCAGCTCGGCCTCCAGCTCCGGGCCCGCCTCGTCCATCGACATGGGCTCGACGACCGCCTTCACCGCCTCGCCCATCTCCGGGTCCGGCACGCCGATCACCGCCACGTCGGCCACCTTCGGGTGCACGGCGAGCACGTTCTCCGCCTCCTGCGGGTAGACGTTCACCCCGCCGGAGATGATCATGTAGGAGCGGCGGTCGGTGAGGTAGAGGAAGCCGTCCTCGTCGAGGTAGCCGATGTCGCCGAGGGTGGTCCAGCCGCGCCCCTTCGGGTCGCGGGAGGACGACGTCTTCTCCGGGTCGCCGTGGTACTCGAACGAGGGGCCGTCGGAGAAGTAGACGACGCCCTGCTCGCCGGGCGGCAGCTCCTCGCCCTCGGCGTCGCAGACGTGCACGACGCCGAGCAGTGCCCGGCCGACCGTGCCCTTGTGCGTCAGCCAGTCCCGCGGCCCGGCGTACAGGAAGCCGTTGCCCTCGGTGCCCGCGTAGTACTCGTGGATGATCGGCCCCCACCAGTCGAACATCTCCTCCTTGACACGCACCGGGCAGGGGGCGGCGGCGTGGATGGCGTGGGTCATCGACGACAGGTCGTACCGGGCGCGGACCTCCGGCGGGAGCTTGAGCATCTTGATGAACATGGTCGGCACCCACTGCGAGTGGGTGACCCGGTAGCGCTCGATGAGGGCGAGCGCCTGCTCGGGGTCGAAGCGCTCCATCACCACGACGGTCGCGCCGAGGCGCTGGAAGTTCAGGCAGTAGCGCAGCGGGGCGGCGTGGTAGAGCGGCGCGGGCGACAGGTAGACCGAGTCCTGGGACGGGGCGAACAGGAACCGGATGAGCTGCAGCAGGGGGCCCGGGCGGTCCAGCGGCACCCGCCGCTCCGGGTGCCCGGACTTGACGCCCTTGGGGCGGCCGGTGGTGCCGGAGGAGTAGAGCATGTCCACGCCCTGGCACTCGTCGGCGATCGGGGTGACCAGCTGCCCGGCGACCGCCTCCTCGTACGAGGCGAACCCGGGGGCGACGCCGTCGAGCATCAGCCGCAGCTCGACCTTCGGGGTGGCCGCGGCGATCGAGGCGGCGACGTCGGCGAGCCCGGCCGAGCTGATGAAGACGCGCGCGCCGCAGTTGTCCACGATGTACGCGAGTTCGTCGGTCCGCAGCCGGGAGCTGATCGCCGTGTAGTGGAGCCCCGAGCGGTGCGCGGCCCAGGCGATCACGAGGAAGAGCGGGTGGTTCTCCAGCATGAACGCGACGTGGTCGCCGGGGGCGAGCCCGGCGGCGCGGAAGACGTGGGCGAGCCGGTTCGATTCCTCGTCCAGTTCGCGGTAGGTGATGACGCGCCCGGAGCCGCCCATGACGATGGCCGGCTTGTCCGGGGTGACGGCTGCGATCGCTCCCGGGTGCACAAACCGAACGTTACTCGGTTACTTAGTGGTAGGGAAGCTTTCCCGATCCGGGCACGAGGAAGGGCCGCGGCCCGATCCGGAGGGGATCGGCGCCGCGGCCCGATATGCGATCAGCTGCTCAATGATCGCGAGGTGCGGGGTGGGATGGTCAGACGACGGCCTTCCAGCCGGAGTGCTGCGCCAGCGGCTTGAAGTGGTTGCCCCGGGCCACGTTCACCCAGATCTTGTCCACGTTCTTCGCCTGGAAGGTGAAGTCCTTGGGGAACTTGTGGCAGTTGTCGAAGCTGTGGAAGGTGACCTTGCCGTCGTTGTGCAGGACCTTGAAGGTCTCCCAGGCGCAGCGCTGCTTCCACGTGGTCGGGTACCACTTCTTGTTCCACAGCGTGGAGTGGACGGTGTAGTGCTTGACCTCCACCCACTTGAAGACCCACTTCTTGTGGGGCTTCTGGTACTTCTTGCAGAACTTCTTGCCGTCGTGCTTCCAGCACTTGACGTGCCAGGTGTACCACTTCTTCCAGTGGCCGACCTTGATCTTGTCGACCTTCACCACGACCTCGCCGGCCGCCTTGGCCTTGTGGTCGGCGGAGAAGTACGGGCCCCACTCGAAGGTGGTGGTCGTCTGGGCCTTGGCGGGCGCGGCCGCGGTGGCCGCGTTGGCGGCGCCGGCGGTGGCGGAGATGCCGGCCGTGAGCACCGCTGCAGTGCCCAGACCCGCGAGCGTCCGCGTGACGATTCGCATTTCAGGTCCTCTCGGGATTAGAGGGATTCGGGACAGGAGTAGTTGTACTCCGGCCCGCTTACCGAGCGGCTGCAATGCGCTTGACCGAATCGATCCTCCGCTTGCAAGTCCGTTAAATCCGCCATACAAGCGCAGGTCGGAAGCCATTTCGATCACGCGGACGGCGTGATCAGATAAGCCGGATTTCCCCGGGGACGGTGTGAATTGGGTCCCGCCCGGCCCCCGGGGACTCCGCGCGCGGCGCTAGGCCGCGGCGGGCTCGGCCACGGTGGCGGGGGTCAGCGCGATCTCCAGGACCTCGCGGACGTCGCTGACGGCGTGGATGGTCAGCTCCTCGCGCACCGCCTCGGGCACGTCGTCCAGGTCGGGCTCGTTCCGCGCCGGGATCAGCACGGTGGTGATGCCCGCCCGGTGGGCGGCGAGCAGCTTCTGCTTGACGCCGCCGATCGGCAGCACCCGGCCGGTGAGGGAGACCTCGCCGGTCATCGCCACGTCCGCGCGCACCGGGCGGCCGGACAGCAGCGAGGCGAGCGCGGTCGTCATCGTGACGCCCGCCGACGGCCCGTCCTTGGGGATCGCGCCCGCCGGGACGTGGATGTGCACCGAGCGGTCCTTCAGCGAGCCGACCGGCAGCTCCAGCTCCGCGCCGCGCGAGCGCAGGTAGGAGAGCGCGATCTGCGCCGACTCCTTCATCACGTCGCCGAGCTGCCCGGTGAGGGTGAGGCCGGTCGCGCCGGTCTCCGGGTCGGCGAGCGACGCCTCCACGTAGAGCACGTCGCCGCCCGCGCCGGTCACGGCGAGGCCGGTGGCCACCCCGGGCACCGCCGTACGCTGCCGGGACTCGGGCAGCGAGGACTCGGGCACGAACCGCGGGCGGCCGAGGTAGCCGACCAGGTCGTGCTCGGTCACCGTCACCGGCGGCCTCGCCTCGCCGAGCGCGTCCGCCGCGGCGATCTTGCGCAGCACGCGGGCGATCGACCGCTCCAGCGAGCGCACGCCCGCCTCGCGGGTGTACTCGGCGGCGATGCGGCGCAGCGCGGCCTCCTCGATCGTGACGTCCTCGGCGGTCATGCCGGCCTTCTCCAGCTGGCGGGGCACCAGGTGGTCGCGGGCGATGGCGACCTTCTCGTCCTCGGTGTAGCCGTCGAGGGTGACGACCTCCATGCGGTCGAGCAGCGGGCCGGGGATCGCCTCCAGCGCGTTCGCGGTGGCGAGGAACAGCACGTCGGACAGGTCGAGCTCGACCTCCAGGTAGTGGTCCCTGAAGGTGTGGTTCTGCGCCGGGTCGAGGACCTCCAGCAGCGCGGCGGTGGGGTCGCCCCGGTAGTCGGCGCCGACCTTGTCCACCTCGTCCAGCAGCACGACCGGGTTCATGCTGCCGGCCTCGCGGATCGCCCGCACGATGCGGCCGGGCAGCGCGCCCACGTACGTGCGCCGGTGGCCGCGGATCTCCGCCTCGTCCCGGACGCCGCCGAGCGCGACGCGGACGAACCTGCGGCCCATGGCGCGCGCCACCGACTCGCCGAGCGAGGTCTTGCCGACGCCGGGAGGACCGGCGAGGGCGAGCACTGCGCCGCTGCGCCGCCCGCCGACCACGCCGAGGCCCTTCCTGGCCCGGCGGGACCGGACCGCCAGGTACTCGATGATGCGGTCCTTGACGTCGTCGAGGCCGGTGTGGTCGGCGTCGAGCACCGCGCGGGCGGCGGCGATGTCGTAGGAGTCGTCGGTGCGGACGTTCCACGGCATGTCGAGGACCGTGTCGAGCCAGGTGCGGATCCACGCGCCCTCCGGCGACTGGTCGGAGGTGCGCTCCAGCTTGTCGACCTCCTTGAGCGCGGCCTCGCGCACCTTCTCCGGCAGGTCGGCGGCCTCGACGCGGGCCCGGTAGTCCTCCTCCTCGGAGGCGGCCTCGTCGCCGTTGAGCTCGGCGAGCTCCTTGCGCACGGCGGCGAGCTGCTGGCGCAGCAGGAACTCGCGCTGCTGCTTCTCCATGCCCTCCTGGACGTCCTTGCGGATCGTCTCGGCGACGTCCAGCTCGGCGAGGTGCTCGCGGGCCCAGGCGACCAGGCGCTCCAGCCGGACGGCCGGGTCGGGCTCCTCCAGCAGCTCCGCCTTCTGCGCGGTGCTCAGCCAGGGCGCGTAGCCGGAGCTGTCGGCGAGGACGGAGGGGTCCTCGATCTGGTTGATGGCGTCGACGACCTGCCACGCGCCGCGCTTCTGCATGATCGTCGTGGCGAGCGCCTTGTACTCCTTGGCGAACTCCTCGGCGCGCTCGCCCGCGGGGACGGAGCGCATCGGCGTCGCCTCCACCCACAGCGCCGCGCCCGGCCCGGTCGTGCCGGCCCCGACCCGCACGCGCTCGGCGCCGCGCACCACCGCGGCGGGCTCGCCGCCGGGCAGCCGGCCCACCTGCTCCACGGTGGCCCGCACGCCGATCGCGCCGTACCGGCCGTCGATGCGCGGGACGAGCAGCACCTGAGGCTTGGCCATGCCGGGCACGCGGTCGGCGGCGCGGGCGGCGTCCACCGCGGCGCGCACGTCGGCGTCGGACAGGTCAACGGGCACGACCATGCCGGGCAGCACGACGGCGTCGTCGAGAGGCAGGACCGGCAGGATAAGGCTTTCAGTCATGTGCGCTCCCAAGTCTTGAGTTACTTTGACTCAAGTATTGAGAGCCGGAGATTGTTCCCTTCCTTGAGCCTGTTCGCCGTAAGCGATCGAGAGGCCCTTCGCGGCCGGGTCGTCCGGTGCAACCCGTACGGCGACCCGCCTCTTCCCGCCCTTCCCCTCGCCCGGGCCGCGCTCCCCGCGGTACGACCTGAGAGGGACCCGTGCCTCACCCCGAAGCGGGACGCGGCGGACGTTCCGGTTGATCTAGGCTTGCCGCGTGTTGTCCCGTCTTCGCCGCAGCTCCGCCACGGTCGGCGCGGCGGAGCGGACGCGCCCGGCCGTCGACGCGGCCCGGCGCGTTCTGCGTCACGTCGCCGCCGCCCTGGTCACCGGCGTACCCGATCCGCCGCCGCCCCGCCCGGCGTGGCTGCGCCCGCGCATGCCGCGTTTCCTCGGCCTGCTGCCGTTCCGGACGCTCGACCTCGTCCGGCTCGGCGACCTGGTGCTCGCGGTGTGCCTGTTCATCGGGGTGATGGGCATCGACCAGGGCGAGCCCGCGCCGCGGCTGGACCCGCAGTGGCTGTACCTCACGGCGCTCGCGCACACCGCCCCGCTCGCGCTGCGGCAGCGGTGGCCGCTCGCGGCGTGGCGCCTCTCCCTGCTGGGCATCCCGCTGTCGGCCCCGGTCACGCTCAACTACGAGGACCTGCCGTACACGCCGGGGGCCGCCGTCACGTACCTGCTGTGCGCCTACACGGTGGCCGTGCGCTGCGACCGCGACGTGTCGATCGGCGTGTGGGGCGTCGGCGCCCTGGTCGCGTGGGTGCTGCAGCCCCAGCCGTCGGCAATCGTCTCGATCGTGCTGATGACGGTCGCGGTGCTGTTCGGCTACAACGTGCGGACGCGGCGGAGCGCGACGAGCCGGCTCATCGAGGAGGAGGAGCGGGCCGACCGGGAGCGGGCCGGGCGCGCCGTGCTCGCGGAGCGGGCCAGGATCGCCCGGGAGCTGCACGACGTCGTCGCGCACCACATGTCGGTGATCGCCATCCAGGCGGAGGCGGTGCCGCTGCGCGCCCACGGCGACCCGCGGCTGCTGGAGGCGGGCCTGGCGGAGATCCGCGAGCTCTCGCTGAAGACGCTGGCGGAGATGCGCCGCGTGCTCGGCGTGCTCAGGGACGAGTCGGAGGTACGGGACACCGCCCCGCAGCCGGGCCTGGACGCGCTGGAGGAACTGCTGGAGACCTCGCGGGCGGCGGGGCTCAACGTGTCGGCGTACGTCACCGGGACGATCGCCGAT
>Ga0164243_10016039_pt1 | contig 10306 bp, 9 predicted proteins | sample OricompcompostOP_FD_108781 | JGI IMG/M metagenome (GOLD analysis project Ga0164243, IMG submission 108781) | Organic Plus compost microbial communities from Emeryville, California, USA - Original compost - Organic plus compost (OP) | ecosystem: Engineered > Solid waste > Mixed feedstock >... | reverse complement strand
CTCGCCGGTGGCCATCCGGGGCAGGTAGCGCGCGCGCTGCTCCTCGGTGCCGAACGCGAGCAGCAGCTTGGCCACCACGGTGTGTCCGCCCATGGCGCCGGCCAGGCTCATCCAGCCCCGGGCCAGCTCCTCGGTGACCAGCGCGTAGCACGGCATGGAGACGCGGAAGCCGCCGTACTCCTCGGGGATGGCCAGCCCGAAGATGCCCAGCCGCTTCATCGTCTCGATGAGCGCCTCGGGGTACTCGTTGGCGTGCTCCAGCTCGCGCACCACCGGACGGACGTCACGGTCCACGAAGTCGTGTACGACGTCGACGACCGCCTGCTCTTCCGCGCTGAGTCCGGTCACGGCGTTCCTCTCCTCGGTTCAGATGACGGCCGCGGCCCGCAGGGCCGCGATCTGGTCGGCGTCCCGGCCGAGTTCGGCCAGGACAGCGTCGGTGTGCTCGCCCACGGCCGGCACCGGGCCGAGGCGGACGTCGGTGTCGCCCAGCACCGCCGGCGGCAGCAGTGCCCGCACCTCCCCGCCGGGGGTCGCCACCGAACGCCACCGGTCCCGCTCGGCCAGCACCGGGTGGGCCAGCAGATCCGCCACGGTGCTGAGCCGGGAGTTGGCGATGCCGGCCTGGTCCAGCAGCTCCCGCACCCGCGCGGTGTCCAATGTGGACAGCCGATCCGTGATGATCCGGTCCAGCTCGGAGCGGTGCGCCACCCGCGCCGAGTTGACGTGGAACCGCGGGTCGCTGGCGAGTTCGGGCCGCTCCAGCACGGTCGCGCAGAACGCCTGGAACTCCCGCTCGTGCTGGATGGCCAGCAGCACGGTCTCGCCGTCCCCGGTCTGGTACGGCCCGTACGGCGCGATGGTGGCGTGCGCGGCGCCCACCCGGTCGGGCTGCCGGCCGCCGTAGGCGGTGTAGTACGCCGGCTGGCCCATCCACTCGGCGAGGGCGTCGAACAGCGACACCGCCACCGGCCGGGCCTCGCCGGTCACGGCCCGGGTGTACAGCGCGGTCAGGATGCCGCTGTAGGCGTACATCCCGGCGGCGATGTCGGCGACCGAGATGCCGGCCTTGGCCACGTGGTCGGGCGTGCCGGTCAGCGACACCAGCCCGGTCTCGAACTGCACCAGCAGGTCGTACGCCTTGCGCTGGGCCCAGGGGCCGTCGGCGCCGAAGCCGGTGATGTCACAGACGACCAGCCGGGGATAGCGCTGCCGCAACTGGTCGGCGGCCAGGCCCAGCCGGGCCGCGGCGCCGGGCGCGAGGTTCTGGACGAACACGTCGGCCCGGGCCAGCAGGTCGTGCAGCACCGCCAGCCCGTCGGGATTCTTCACGTCCAGCGTCACCGACTCCTTCGACCGGTTGAGCCAGACGAAGTAGCTGGACTGCCCGTGCACGGTCTCGTCGTAGCGGCGCGCGAAGTCCCCGGCCCCGGGGCGCTCGATCTTGATTACCCGGGCGCCGAGGTCGGCCAGTTGCCGGGTGGCGAACGGCGCGGCGACGGCCTGCTCCAGGCTCACCACCGTCACGCCGTGCAGTGGTGGCCGCCCCATCGCAGGCACCCCTTTCAAGATCCATGGACACGCCAGGCAGGCTATCCAGCCCCGCACGGCCCCGTCCAGGTTTCGGCAACCGTTCAGCTCACCTTAAGTATCACACTAGGAATAGGCACTCAAGATAGCTATAGTGACCGCCATGCGACCAGCGGGAACCATCCGTAGCAAGTGGGCAACGATCATCCCATCGACCAACATCATGGTCGAACACGACTTCGCGCGGCTGTGCCCGTACGGCGTGACCTTCCACGCCGGCCGGGCCTACATCAGCCACACCTCGATGGAGACCGACGCCGACGCCAAGGCGTTGCTCGACGACATGGACGCCGGCTTCGCCACGGCGCTGCGCGACACGCTCACCGTGAAGCCCGACCGCATCGTCATCGCGATGGCGGCCGAGGTGATGCGCCGCGGCGTCGCCGGTGGCCAGGAGTTCGTGGACCAGGTGGCCCAGCAGACCGGCCTGCCGGTCACCACCGGCCCGGGGGCGGTGCTCGCCGCGCTGCGCCGCATCGACGCCAAGCGGGTGTGTCTGCTCACCCCGTACCAGCCCGAGTCCGACCAGCTCACCCGCGCCTACTTCGAGGAGTGCGGGTTCGAGGTGGTGCACATCGAGGGCCTGCGGGCGACGTCGGCCACCAACATCGCCGAGGTCAGCCAGGAGCGCATCGTCGCCGCCCTGCGTGACCTCGACGCCCGCGGCGCCGACGTTCTCGTGCAGGTCGGCACCAACCTCAACGCGAGCGCGCTGGCCGCCTCGGCCGAGCACTGGCTGAGCACACCGTTCATCGCCATGAACGTGGCCACCGTCTGGCACGCCCTGCGCGAGTCCGGCATCACCGACCAGCGTGGCGACGCCGGCTTCCTGCTGCGCGACCACTGATCCCGTACGGCCAGTCAACCGCCCGCGCCATCGGCGCGGGCGGTGTCGTTCGTACGGTCTCTGAGTCAGCGGTACGGGGTGAACGTCCACCGGCGCGACGTGGCGTACCAGGGCTGGGCCGCGACCACGGCCCGCTTCGGGCCCCGCTGCGCGGCCAGCCGCTCGGGGCCGTCGAGGACGTCGAGGTCGGCCAGGTCGTGCAGCACGAAGCAGTTGCGCTCGCCGGGCGGCGCCGACGGCGCGAGCAGGCGCCGGATGCGCAGCCACGAGGGCGCGCGCAGCAGCAGCGGTGAGTGCTCGGTGTCGTACCAGTCGTCGAAGACGGGCAGCGCCTGCGCGGGCACGGCGAACGTGACCATCAGCAGGTACGCCGCCGCCCGCTCGGCCGGGCCCGAGTCATAGCTCAGTTCACAGGCCAGCCCGTTCGGCGCGGGCGCGTCGGCCGGCAGCAGGGCCAGGCCGGCCGTGGGATCGTCCACGTCGACGTAGCGCTCCCCCGGGCCGGCGACGAGGACCGCGTCGAGCGGGCCCCGCAGCAGCGTCACCCCCGGGCGGCTCACCAGCGCGTCCTCAGATTGACCGCCTTGACCTCGGTGTACGAACGCAACTCGTCCACGCACTCCTCCCGGCCCAGCCCGCTGTCCTTGACGCCACCGAACGGCATGCCCCAGTAGTGCCGGCTGACGTCGTTGACCCAGACGTAGCCGGTGTGCAGGGCACGCGTGGCATACATCGCCTGGGCCAGGTCGTTGGTCCAGATCGCGCCGGTCAGTCCATAAGGGACGGCGTTGGCCTGGGCCAGCGCGGTGTCCAGGTCGGACCAGCGCAGCATCGCGATGACCGGGCCGAAGATCTCCTCGTTGGCGATGCGCATGCTCTGCTCGACCCGGTCGAAGAGCACGGGCGCGTGGTAGAAGCCGGGCGGCAGCCCGGTCACCTCGCCGCCGACGACGCGCCGGGCACCCTCCCGCTCGCCGGCCTCGACGTAGCCGGCCACCCGGTCGCGGTGCGCGGCCGAGACGAGCGGCCCCATCACGGTGCCCTCGGCGTAGGCGACGCCGGGCACGACCCGCGCCAGGCGAGCCGCCACCGCCTCGACCACTTCGTCGTGGATCCGCTCGTGCACGAACACCCGCGACGTGGAGCCACAGGACTGGCCGCCGCAGGAGTCGAGGTTCATGCCGGCCACCACCGCGGCGGCCACCGCCTCCACCGGCGCGTCCGGGAAGACGATCATCGCGTTCTTCCCGCCGAGCTCCAGCGAGACATGCTTGACCGACGACTCGGCGGCCGCCCGCTGGATGGCCAACCCGGTGCTGACGCTGCCGGTGAAGCCGATCCGGCGCACCGCCGGGTGGCGCACCAGGGCCGAGCCGGTCGCGGCGCCACCGGAGACGACCGTGAACACGCCGGGCGGCAGGATGTCGCGGGCGATCTCGGCCAGCCGCAGCGCCGACAGCGGGGTCTGGTCGGCGGGCTTGAGGACGACGGTGTTGCCCATCACCAGCGGCGGCAGCATCGCCTTGATGGCGAAGTAGGCCGGGTGGTTGTAGGCCACGATGCGCGCCACCACACCGTAGGGCTGGTGCTCGGTGAAGTGCAGGTCGCGCGGGTCGATCGGCACCGTGTCGCCGCCGGTCATGCCGGCCACGGCGGGCCAGGTGACGAACTGGTGCAGGCAACGCTCGATGTCGGCCAGCATGGCCGGATACGGGTTGCCGCCGTCCATCGCGTCGAGCATCGCCAGCTGGTGCCGCTGCGCGCGCACCGCCTCGCCCAGTGCCGCCAGCAGTTCGCGGCGGCCGGGCACCCCCAGCGCGTGCCAGGCCGGCTGGGCCGCGACGGCGGCCCGGACGGCGGCGTCCACAGTGGACTCGTCGGCGACCGGGAACGTCGTCAGCGGGGTCCCGGTGGACGGGTCGAGCGTCTGCGCGGCGGCCAGGCCGGCGACCGGTTCGCCCCCGACCAGCAGCGGCGGCGGGTCGGCCACCAGGCTTCGCACCTCACCGACCAGATCCGCGATGTGGCCGTCGCTCACGCGGCTCTCCCTTTCGTCATCCGGTCCCGGACCCGGGTGGCGCGACACGTTCGCCGAGCAGCTGGGCCCAGCGCTCCCGCACCCGCTGCCGCACCTCGGCCGGGACATCGGCCAGCGTGGACTGCTCCCGGTCGGTGCCGACCGGGAGCGTGGCGTCGATGCCAAGTTTGGTGATGGTCCGGCCGACCGCCATGGGATCGACCGGGTTCGACTTCATGCCCGGCACCAGGACCAGGTCCTCGTGCGCGCGCATCCGGGTGGCGATGGCCCACTCGACCTGCCGGCTGTCGGCCGGGTCGACGTCGTCGTCCACCACCACCACGTGCTTGATCAGGTCCTGGGCGGCGAACGCGGCCAGCATCGCCAGCCGCGCCTCGCCCGGGTTGCGTTGCTCGAGGGAGATGACCGCGTGGAACCGGCAACTGCCGCCCTCGGTCAGCACCACCTGCCGGGTGGTGGGAACCACCGCCCGGACCGCCTTGAGCAGCGTCGCCTCCCGGGCCACCGCCCCGGTCACCAGGTGCTCCGGGTGGTTCCCGCCGACGATCATGGCCAGCCACGGGTCGCGGCGGTGGGTGACCGCGGTGACCCGCAGCACCGGGTTGTCGCGGCGCGGCGCGTAGAGCCCCGGGAACTCGCCGAACGGCCCCTCGGGGGCCCGCTCGTCCGGGTACAGCAACGCCTCGATGACCACCTCGGCCTCGGCCGGCACCGTCACGTCGACCGTCCGGCCGCGCACCATCCGCAGCGGCTCGCCCAGCAGCGCCCCCGCCGCGTGCGCCTCGTCGAACGGGACCAGCAACTGCGACGCCGCCACGACCGCCGGGTGGCAGCCGACCGCGACCGCCACCGGCATGGGCCGGCCCTGACGCCACCACTCGTGGAGGAACTGCCACGAGTGCGTGGGTGCGAAGTTCACCCCGAGCCGATCGGGCCCCTGCACCTGCAGCCGGCAGATCGCCAGGTTCTGGCGGCGGCCGTCGGGCGGCGAGCAGATCAGGACGCCGGCCGAGAAGTACCGGCCGGCGTCGCGCTCACTGATCGCTGGGACCGGCAGCAACGCGGTCAGGTCGATCCCCTCGGTGTGGACCACCTCCTGGCACACCCCGTCGGCGACCAGCTCGGGCGGGATGGGGCGGTCCAGCGCCTCGACGATGAACTCGTTGAGCAGCGCGGGATCACGGTCGAGCACCACGGCCAGCTTGTCCCTGGTGTTGAGCAGGTTCCCCACCAGGGACGCGTCGTAGCCGGGCACCCGGGCGAACCGGACGGCCGGGCCGTGGGCCAGCTCCCAGAGCACCGCCGCCGCCTCGTACTCCCAACTGACGGGCTCGGTCACCGTGACGGCCCGACCGCTGCGCTCCAGGCGGGCAAAGGCGGTACGAAGGTCCTGCGCCCCCGGCGTCATCAGGGCTGCGCCGGCTTTCCGACCGCCGTGGGCTCCCGCAGGCCACCCAGGTCATAGCTGTCGAGCATGGTGTCGACCAGGCGCTTGCCCGCGCCGAAGTCGTACGCGTCGAACATCCGCGTCTTCACCACGAACGGCGCACCGGCGTAGAACATCTCGTACTGGTGGTGGCGGCTGGCGAACTCCGAGCCGATCATGTCCCACACCAGCTTGAGCAGCTTCACCCGCTCGGTGGCCGGGTAGCCCGGCGACTGGATGTACCGCTCGACGTCGGCGGCGATGGCCGGGTTGGCGAAGTCGTTGACCGACGAGGGCAACTGGATCAGGCCGCCGCCGCACAGGTCACGGATCATCACCAGCAGCTCCGAGTAGAGCTGGGGCTGGATCGTCATGTTCGCGAAGCACTCGGCCCGGCCCGGCCACGCCACGCCGTGCTCGTCCACCCGGGCGTTCTGCTCCTGGGCCATCACCAGGCCCGCGACCGTGGCGACCTTGGCGGCCATCTCCCCCAGCGCCCCCTTGACCGGTGGCAGGTTCACCGAGCCGTTCATCTCGGCCACGCGGCGGGCCAGTCCGACGAGGAACTCCAGTTTGGTCCAGAACCGGATCTGCGCCTGGTTGTTGCCGAGCAGGTGCCCCGCGGTGGCGAACCACTGCCGCTTGACGACATCGAGGTTACGGTACGCGAAGACGTTCTCCCACGGGACGAAGACGTCCTCGTAGACCAGGAGTGAGTCGGTCTCGTCGAAGCGGGCGCTGACCGGGTAGTCGAACAGGCTCGACGTGGCCGCCGCGTACGACCGGCGGGCGTAGACCTTCACCCCCGGGGCGCCGACCGGCACCATGGCCGCCAGCGCGTAGGCCTCGTCCCCGGGGACCAGCGGTGCGATGTTGCTCAGGTAGACGTAGTCCGCGATGGCCGTACCGGTGCCGAGCATCTGCGCGCCGCGCACCACGATGCCGCCGTCGCGCTCGGCCACCACGCCCGCGTACAGGTGCGGGTCGGCCTGCTGGTGCGCCGGCTTGGTCCGGTCGATCTGCGGCGGCAGGATCGTGTAGGTCAGGTACAGGTCCTCGTCGCGAGCCTTGGCGTGGAACCGCTTCAGGTTCTCGGCGAAGTGCTCCCCGCCCGCGGCGAAGACATGCGCGTGCCCGGTGAAGCCGGCCAGGAAGCTGGCCACGTGCTCCGGCCCGCGGCCCATCAGACCGTACGTCTGCTCCGCCATGGTCTTGAGCGCGATCCGCCGCCGGGTCAGGTCCTCGCCGGACCGGGGAATCAGGTGGGCCAGGCTGACCGGCTCGCCGGAGGTGGGCGAGGTGAACGTCAGCCTGTCCCGGTTGGCCGGGTCGTTGACCGTGTCGTAGAGGGCCGCGACCGACCGCACCGCGCCCTTGAAGGCGGGGTGGCGGGTGACGTCGGCGACCAGCTCACCATCGATGAAGACCTGCCGACCGTCCCGCAGACCCTCGATGTACTCCGCACCGCTACGGGTCATGACGCGCTCCCGTTCGTGGCCAGCGCCGGCCGGGCCGGGTCCTGCGGTGCGATGTCGCTCGGCAGTGGCATCCGAAGTGTCTCCTGTGAAGTCGTGCGGTGCAGTGTGTGATAGGCCCCCTGGTAGTGCACCAGCGGGTTGTCGCCGGGCGACCCTTCGGCCAGGCCGATGCCGCGCACCCGGCCGACCACCACGCGGTGGCTGCCGGCGGGGAAGTGCCGGTAGATCTCGCAGTCCAGAAACGCGAGCGCGCCCGTGACGGCCGGGGCCGTCCACTGTGGAGCGTCGACGAGCCACTCACGGGGCAGCACCTTGGTGCCACCGGGGCGCGAGCAGTAGGTCGAGATCTCCTCAGCGTGCGCGGACAGGATGTTCACGCCGAAATACCCGGACCGCAACAGCCGGTCATAGGTACGGGTCTCTTCATGAACGCAGATCAGCACGAGCAGAGGGTCCATCGAGACCGAACTGAACGCGGTCGCCGTCATGCCGATCGGCGACTGGTCCGCCGCGTGCACGGTGATGAGCGTGACGCCGCTGGCGTATGCGCGCATCGCCGCCTTGAAGCTGTCCGGCGTATCGCCGGCCGATACCATCGCCAAGGGGCTCTCCCCGCGTCCACGAGTCTAGGTGCCGTATAAGACTAGCTTACTTGAGTCAAGTAACCAAGGGGTGCACCGGTTGTCCGGTCTGGCCGGCAGATCGCCGTACGGGCGGGTTCGCGAGCCCCGGTCGACCGCCGGGCGCGGATCCACGGGAGGCTTGGGGCCACCGGTCCACGGCAGGCGCGTCGCCCGGCCACATCGATCCGGTCGGATGATGACGAACGATGATCGTGACGCGAGCATCGTGGCGTGGCGAACGTCTTCATCAGCTACAGCACGAAGGATCGGGCCTACGTCCGGCGCCTGGCCGAGTTCCTGGAGTCACGCGGCCTGACCGTCTGGTACGACCTGGACCTGATCCCGTACGAGTTGTGGGAAGACGCCATCGAACGCGAGATCACCGCCTGTGACACGTTCATCCTGGTCATGTCGCCGGCAGCCGCGCGCAGCACCTGGGTCCGACGCGAACGCCACCTCGCGGAGAAGCTCCACAAGCGGCTCGCCCCACTGTGGCTCAAGGGCCGTCCCTTCTGGACGGTGTCGGAACGCCAGCACGAGGACGTGCGCGGCGGCGTGATGCCGTCCGACACGTTCGTGACGAGCATCGGTGGCCGCCCCGCGCCGTCGGATGCCCCCTCGACCGGCGCGGCCTCCCGCGCCGACTGGCGGGTGAACCGCCGCACCCTGCTCATCACCGGCGCCGTCGCCGCGGTCGCCGGCGTGAGCTACCTCGCCGGGACGAGGCTTCACGGGAACGGGCAGCAGGCGGCACCCTCGCCCACCGACTCGCCGGGCCCCTCGATGTCAGCCACCGAGACCGCCGTCGCCGACCCGTCCCCAACACCGGGGGCAGCCGCCTCGTCGACCTCCGCCGCGCCGCCCAGGTCGGTGAAGGCCCAACTCCTGCACACGCTCGCCGACCACACCGACGACATCTACGCGGCGGTCTGGTCGCCGGACAGCTCACGGCTCGCGACGGCCGGCCTCGACGGAATCGTACGGATCTGGGACGCCGTCAGTGGCAGCCTGCTGAAGTCGTGCGTGGACCGCCCCGGCGACGCGATCTTCGACGCCGCGTGGTCACCGGATGGCAGGCACGTGGCCACGGGCAGTGGGCTCGTCGCGATCTGGGACCCGACCGAGGGGACTCTCGTGCGCACCCTCGCCGAGAACGACTCCAGCACCAAGACCACCCTCGCCTGGTCGCCCGACAGCACCCGCTTGGCCACCGGAGCCGCCAACAACACGGCCAAGGTCTGGGACGCCACGACCGGAGCCCTCCTGCACACCATCCAGCACTCCGGGTTCGTGGGCGCGGTCGCCTGGTCACCCGACGGCACGCGCCTGGCCACCGGCTCGTACGACGACACATGCAAAATTTGGAATACCGCGAACTGGAGCCTGCTGTTCTCGCTCTCCCACGCCAGCGCCGTCGACGCGGTGTCGTGGTCTCGGGACGGCAGCCGGCTCGCCACCGCGTGCTGGGACAACACGGCCTCGGTGTGGAACACGGCCAACGGCAGCAGACTGCGCCGACTCACCGGTCACGCCGGCCTGCTCACCGGGGTGGCGTGGTCACCCGACGGGCAACTTCTCGCCACGGCCAGCTACGACCAGACCGCGCGTGTCTGGGACGCGGCCGCCGGCACCACCCTCGCCACCCTGCCCGCCGCGACCACCTACGGCGTGCGCTCCGTCACCTGGTCGCCCGACGGCACCCGGATCGCCGTCGCCCGCGACCCGGCCGCCGACATCTGGCGCATCGACCGCGGCTAGCGCCCCGCGCGGTCAGCGTCGCGCGGTCAACGCCACGCGGCAGCGTCGCGCGTCGCCGCCCTGCCTGGCGCTCCCCGCGGAGGCGAATCCGTAGACGCCGAAACCGATGACTGCCATGGCAGACAGCGGCCAGCGGCAGCACCACGAAGATCATCACGGCCAGCAGACCGCGCTTCTCGGTAGCGACATGGCCGAGGTGCTACCGGATCGTCGTCAGGTAGAACAGCAGGACGTTGACCGCCAGCGTCCCGGCGTTCAGCGCCAGCCCGCGCAGCGCACCGGACCGCCCGCCCACCACAGCGGAGCGGACCAGGCCGACGACGCTGTAACCCAGACCAACGATCGCGAACACGACCCCCAGTCCGCACGCCGGGAAACCCACCATCGCCCAGAAGGCGAGCAGCCTACAGAGACCTCGATGTCGCGCAGCCCCCTCCGCGCGAGGCTGTCCCCCATCACGGCTAACCATCCACTATGGACTCCTGCATACAGATGGCGAAAAACGAGACGCCACGTTCTTCGCACAGGTGTCCGAGGTTGGTCTAG
>Ga0164243_10016038_pt1 | contig 10306 bp, 7 predicted proteins | sample OricompcompostOP_FD_108781 | JGI IMG/M metagenome (GOLD analysis project Ga0164243, IMG submission 108781) | Organic Plus compost microbial communities from Emeryville, California, USA - Original compost - Organic plus compost (OP) | ecosystem: Engineered > Solid waste > Mixed feedstock >... | reverse complement strand
GTCGCATCGCTTTTGCGTTCATCAAGGAGCGGCTGAAGGACAAGGGCATCGAGGTCGCTCTCGACGCCGCGGGCATCGACAACCAGGCGCTTCGCATTATCGCCGGCATAGGCGCAAACGCCATCCGGCTCCCGGCGAAAGCGCGCACGACGGCGGACACGGCGATAACGAGCAATGGCACCGGCTTCGACCCGAAACCGCAGCGAGCCACGACCGACGACCCGTTCCGGCCGCATACCGACGTCGAAAAGGCCGCGCTCCGCGAACAGGACGTCATCGGCGTCGAAAAGTTCGAAGCACGACGCGCGCAGGTGGTACAACAGAAGCAGGCGGCGAAGGATCAGCCGATAGCGATGGCGAGCACGCAGTCGGGCACCATCGCGGTGGCGGGCGGTACACGCGGCGGCGTGGTCACGAATGCGCCATCAACCGGCAGCACAACGCGGGCGGCGATGAACGGCGTGAACCCGCCGGCCACGGGTATCCCGAGCAACGCATCGCGCGGGATGGCCCGCGTTCCGACGGCGACGCCCGCGTCCAGCGTCGATGAAACGGTCCGGAACATTCTCGCCCAGCGCTACGTCCAGAATCCGCCCGGCAGGGGCGGCCCCTGGGTCGACGCGGATTCGCACATCCTCGACGCGGCGAGCCGGCGCGTGCTCGGCGAAACCATCGATCTCAGGATCGCCGGTACCGGTGGCATCGATCGCATCACGGCAAGGACGACGCGCGGCGGAGAACTGACCGTAAAGATCGAAGGTGTGCTGCTGCCGGATCGGCTGACACGCAACCCGGCGAACGTAGGCGGAAACACGACCCTTGCGCCCAGCTTCAACGCAGCCGGGCCATCCAACCAGTTCCGCTTCGAAGAGATGGAGATCCGCGGCCCGAAAGGCGAGCCGGTCACGATGCAGCGCGCGCACCTGTGGGGTCCCGGATTCGGCGACGAGGCAGCCGCCGGAATGTTCCTTGCCCCGTCGAAGGTCAATCTCGAATGGCAGAACCAGATGGCCGAGCGCTACCTGCGTGACCTCGCCACGCGCGCAGGCGCAAAAGGCGGCTTCGTCCGGCTCGAAGCCACCGCGACCTCATGGGGGAAGGACGTCAGCCTTTCGGTCGGCAGGACGGGAGAAAAATTCCTCAAGCAGGTCCAGTACAAAATCGAACTGCACATGCCCGGCAAGAAGGTGCGAACCGCCACCGTCACGCTGAACGTCCCGAAACCGCCGATCCCGGACGCCATCATGGATCGCCGCCACGTGCGCGCTGCCATCGGCGATGTAGAGGGCGATGATCTCATGAAATACGTGAGGTAGTGCCGCCGCGCTCCGGGCCCGCCGTTGCCCCCGCCCACGCCCGGCCCCACCCGCGCCCCCGTGTCACGCTTCCCCCGGCGGTTCACTTGCATCGAAGGGAATTCATGTGTAGCCTCCGTTTCGCTCCCTCTCAAACCCATGCGCCTGCGCCATGAAACGTTTCAATCGTTCTGTTATCCTGCCGCTGACGTGTGCGCTGCTGATCGGCTGCAACGATCGCGGATCCGCGGATGATTCGAAGGCCGCCGACGATCCCGAGCTCGCTCGTGTCGTCAGCGTTTCCAAGCAGATCAACGAGTTCATTTACGCGATCGGCGCGGAAGACAACCTTGTTGCGGTGGACCTCACTTCGTTTTATCCGCCGCAGATTCGAAAGCTGCCGACGGTCGGATATCACCGCGCGCTGAGCGCCGAAGCGATTATTTCGACGAAACCGACACTGTTCCTGACCGATGGCAACGTTGGTCCCGACGCGGTGCTGGAGCAGCTGCGCGAGGTCGGAGTGCCGATACGGGTGATGGAGCCGGGCCGTACGGTGGAAGATGCGCAGGCGCTGCTGGCGAATCTGGGCGATCTTTTCGGTCGTCACGCTGCGGCGGACAGCATCCTGGCCGAGTGGAGACGCGGCATGGAGCGGGTACGGGCCGATTCGGCGCGCTTCGCATCCGAACCGCCGCCACGCGTGCTGATCATGCACTTCGGACAGCTGGTCAACAACTACCTTGGCGTGCGTTCCGGCAGTGCGGCCGGGCAGATGCTGGCGTGGACCGGCGGCGTCAACGCGATCGATTCGATCGGCGGAATGGCCCGCCTCACGCCGGAGATGATCGCGCGACTCGCTCCGGATGTCATCATCGCGACGGAAGTCGGTTTCGACCGCGTCGGCAGTCCGGAAGCGTTTGCGAAACTGCCCGGCGTCGATCTCACGCCCGCGGCGAAGAATAAGCGGATCCACCGCATCGAGGAAGACAAGCTGATGTATTTCGGGCCGCGCACACCCGCGGCAGTGGCCGAAATCGGCGCGATGCTGCATCCGTCCCTGGCGGAGCCGAACGATTAGCAGCGTGGCAGCGGGTGTATCGGACCGCGCCGTTCACGCGGTGCTTGGAGTGGTACTGATCGTTGCGATCGTGGCGTCCGCGGGCATTGGCGCGCTGTCGTTTTCGCCGGCCGAAATGGCGCGGTATCTCAGGCAGGGCCTCGGCTTCTCACCGCACGTCCTTGCCGACAATCTCGGTCGCAATGTGTTTCTCCACCTGCGACTCCCGCGCGTGCTGCTCGCCGGCCTCACCGGCGCGGTGCTCGGCGTTTCCGGAACGCTCATGCAGGGGCTCTTCCGCAACCCGATCGTCGAGCCCGGCCTGGCGGGCACTTCTGCCGGCGCAGCTGTCGGCGCAGCATTCGTCTTCGTGTTCGGCGGCAACACGACGTTCGATTTTGCATCGCCGTTCGGCTCCCTGGCGGTGCCGGCGTTTGCCTTCGCCGGCGCGTTCGCCGCGACCATGCTCGTTTACCGCGCGTCCGCCGCGTACGGCAAAGTCAACGTCTTCACGCTGCTCCTCGCCGGCATCGCCATCAACGCGATCTGCAACGCCGGAACCGGACTGCTCTCGTACGTCGCGCGCGATCCGCAGGCGCGCAACATCACGTTCTGGAATCTCGGCACGTTTACGACCGCTGACTGGCGCGGCGTCGGGCTCGTCGGCTGTGTTTTCGCCGCATGTTTCCTGTGGGCGATGCGTCACGGCAAGTCGCTCAACGCGCTGATGCTCGGCGAGGATGAAGCGTCGTATCTGGGCATAAACCCGAAACGGCTGACGTTCGTCCTGCTGATCGTGAATACGGCAATGGTCGCCGCGGCTACGGCAATGGTCGGCGTCATTGCTTTCGTCGGACTCATCGTGCCGCACATCCTGCGCATGACGCGATCATCGGATTACACCTTCCTGCTGCCCGCATCCGCGCTTGTCGGCGCGATCCTGATGGAAGGCACGGACATCGTCGCACGCGTACTCGTCGCGCCGGCGGAACTGCCGATCGGCATCATCACCGCCATCGTCGGCGCACCGGTGTTCCTGTGGATCCTCAGGGAAAGAACGTGATGACGTCCACCATCACAGCAAACGCAACGGTGCAAACACGGTCCGTTTCCCTGGGGCACATCACTTATCGCGCCGGCGGTACCTGCATTCTCGGCGATGTGAGCGTCAGCTTTCGCCCGTGCGGGTTCAACGTGATCCTCGGGCCGAACGGTGCCGGGAAATCCACACTGCTCCGGATCGCGACCGGGCTGCTCGAACCGGACGAAGGCACCGTGACCTACGACGGCGTTCCGGTGAAGGAGATCGGGAGAGAAGCCCTCGCGCGCCGGCGCGCCGTTCTTTCCCAGCACGTGGACCCCGCATTTCCGCTGCCCGCGCGCGATGTCGTCATGATGGGCCGCTACCCGCATTTCGGGCAGACGCCGACCGCGCGTGATCGCGAGATCGTTGAACGCGCGCTAGAAATCACGGGGATGGCGGACAAGGCATCGCAACCGTACCCGACGCTCTCAGGCGGCGAACGACAGAAGATTCACCTTGCCCGCGTGCTCGCGCAGATCTGGAACCGCGATCGCGATGGCGACTACAGCGATGCATCGGGTCACAGGGTGCTGTTCCTCGACGAGCCGACGAACAGTCTCGACGTGCATTACCAGCTCCATCTGCTCGACGCGGCGCGGAACCTCACTTCGCATGACGTGACGGTCATAGCCGTCCTGCATGACATCAACCTCGCGCTTCAGTACGGCGACGCATTCTTCGTGCTTTCAGGCGGGCGTCTCGTGCATGAAGCGGATTCCGCGGCCGACGTTCGCGCTGAACTTCTCGAGCGCGTCTTCCGCGTGCGTGCGCACCTCGTGCCGGGTCCCGCCGATGCGCCGGCCGTGTGGCGGTTCACGATCTGAAGCAAAGAGGGGCCGGAGCAAGCGCTCCGACCCCTTCTGTAACCGCGTCCGCCGGGCCGGATATCATCCCGGCCAGCCGGATTTGCTCACGGCGTGAACGACAGCATCACGCTTCCGTAGAAGGTCCGGTCGTACGGCGCGGGAATGATGTAACCATCGCCGTGACCGCCTCCGGCCGGTGTCGCGAGCCCTTCGATGTTCGGACCGATGAACAGGAAGGCGTAGCGCGTGCTGTTCGTCAGGTTGTCGGCACCGCCGAACACGTTTAGGCGCCAGTGCGGTGCGACCTGCCGGTCCACGCCTGCTTTCACAGCCACGACATCGTACCCATCGACGTAGGCGGAGTTGTCGAACGTGACCGGCACTTCGCTCACGGACATATACGTTCCGGCCGCGTAAACGCCATTGTTCATCCGCAGATCGATGCCGGCGCTGAACATGTGTTGCGGCACGCGCGGCACCGCGTTGCCCGAGTAGTCCACCGTTGCATCGGTGTGGTTCGCGTCGCTGCTGAATTCGACGAACTCGGCATCGATGTACGCGTACGTCATCCACGGACGAACCAGCGAAATCGTGTGCTGCGGCGCATCGATCGCCGTGAAGCCGAGCGACACTTCCGCGCCGCGGTTGCGCTGCTTGCCGGCGTTCGTGATGAACGTCACCGAGTTCTCGGTCGCGGAAATGAGTTTGCTGCTATTCTCGACATCGAACAGCGCGATCTGTCCCGCGAGTCGGCCGTTCAGCAGCGTGCCCTGTGCGCCGATCTCGTATTGCATGGCGCGTTCGGGCTCGAGGTCGGTATTCACCGTTCCGTCGCTCGCGACCGCCATCGCCAGCAACGGCGGCGCGTAGCCCTTGCTGACGCTCGCCGAGACCGACGCGTGTGTGCCGAGCTCCTTCGTGAGCGCGATGCGCGGCGTGATCTCCGGATCGAAGGTCCGCACCCGCAGCACCGTCGTATCCTGCAGCTGGCCATTCCGCAGCATATCGCGGATGCCGTACTCGTACCGCGCCAGCGCGGCGCCCATCGTCAAATGCGTGCGCGCGGGCAGATCGAACGTCCACTCCGTGAAGAGCGACGCATTCGACGCGTAGTTCTCCTGGTCCGTCGGCCGCTGAATGTCGGGATTCGTCGGCACAATGAACAGGCTGTTCGTCATGATGTTCGAGCGCTGAAGCGCGCCACCCAGCGCGCCGCTCACGCCCACATTGCCGCCCAGCGTGCCGTTGAAACCGAACTCCGTACGCGCACCGAAGCTGAACTGGTTCGTATCCGTGAACCCGTGCGCAAAGGGCTGGCTGAGAGTCCGGGCCGTTCCGTAGACCGTCGTCCGGTTCGTGAAACGATCGCCCAGCCGGACCTGGTCCGACATGCCCGCCAGAAAGTCCGTGATCGCGACGTGCGAATCGTTGGCGAGGTAGCCGCTGCTGCTCAGCGGCCGGCGCGCGTAGAAGTCCGTCGCATCGATCTCGCCCGCAAGCTCCTCGAACGAGCGGTTGTACGCGAAGTACGCCGACAGCGTCTGACTCTCGTCGACCTCGAAGTCGCCGCTCGCCCGAACGTAATGCTTCGTCGATGCGCTGTGCGGCCGGAACGAGTCATAGTTCTGATAACCGTACTGAACGACCACGTCGCCGCGATCGTTTGCCGTCGCGAAACTCGTGTTCGTGCGCAGCAAACCGTCGCTGCCGCTGGTGACCTGCTGCGTGAATGACCGCTGGCCCGGTGCCGGCCGCGCCGTCTGGAATCGGACCGCACCGCCAATCTGACTGCCGAACCGCGACGACGCCGGACCCTTCACGACCTCGACACTCCCGACCGACGCGTAATCCACATCGTCCAGAATCGTCACCCCCGCCGCATCCGTCAGCGGGATGTCGTTCAGGAATACCCGGTAGCCCAGGCCGTTGAAGTTCGGCGTGTTGCCGTTCGTGCTCGGGTAATATCCGCGAATCGTGATACGCGCACCGCCGAACGGCGACCGCGACTGCATGAACACGCCCGGCACAGCGTTGATCGCCGACTCCAGGCTGATCTCATCCCCGCGCTGCAGGTCATGCTCCGTCAGCACCGCCACCGAAGGCTTCGCCTTCGACGACGAAACCTCGATGCCCGATACCGGAATCGGCGCCGGCACCAGTCGGATTCGAAGCGCAACGCTCGCGTCGCTCACCTCGACCGTCTGACTCTTGTAACCGATGCTCGAAACCGTGATACGGCCGGGGATGCCCGACACGGTCACCACGAACGCGCCGGCTTCGTTCGTCGCTGGTCCGGCCATCGCGCCTTCCGGAACCACAACGGCTCCGACAACCGGCGCGCCCGTCTGCTGATCCACCACGACGCCGCGCACGGGCGTCTGCGCGCGTGCCGCCATGGGCAGGCCGGCCACGAGCAGCGCCACGAGCACGGCAAAGGGACTTTTCCTCGCCATGAGTCCTCGTCCAGTCAGGGACATGTGCTGTGATTTAGTGCAAAATAGGCGGATGCGCCTGCCGCGCTACCACCGGGAACGCCGCAGGGCCCACGCGCCGCCTTCCGGCCCCCGGCCATCGCCGCCGTCGTGAGGGCGGGTGCCGTCGCCGGCCCTTCCGCCGATTGAGATGTTTGATGCGGGAGGGACCGCGCGCTCAGCGGCCGCGGCCAGCCTTGGGACTGCGGTGCAGCATCGCATCCACCGACCATGGTCCTGCACCGACGAGGATGAGGAAGAGAGATCCCAGCAGCATTGCGTAGTCGGTACGTGCCTCGTGCGCCATGCTCAGGAACCCGTACGTTTCGAGCGTGTGTACATGAAACGGCCCCAGATCCCTTCCGAGCAGAATCGGAATTTTGGTCGTGATGATCGCTCCTGTCATGACAGCGGTCGTCGCCAGACCTGCCAGCCGTGTCAACCAGCCCAGAAGGATGAGCAAGCCGGCTGTGATCTCGATCGCGCCGACCACGCTCGCCAGGAGATCTGGATGAGAAAATCCAATGGCTGCAAAGCGGCCGGGCCCGAGATCGTCCGGGTACACGAATTTCTGGATTCCTTCGGAAAGGAAGACGGCCCCGACCATGAATCGGACAAGTACTGTCGCGCGCGGGGCGTTCGTTCGAAGCAACCAGCCAGCTTTCATGCTCAGCCTTTTCGGAGCGTTCGCGTTGAGTCCAGATTGTATCACAATCCGTTCATCATGCAACACACCGTGGCGAGACCTGTTTCGGCAGGCCCGTGTGCAGCTCGACATGACATCTCCCGTTGAATTACGGCGCGAACTGGGCATCCTGGACGCCGTCGGGATCGACTTCGGTGCGATGATCGGCGCCGGAAATTTTGTGATGATCGGTGTTGCGGCCGGGATTGCGGGGCCGGCGTTCTTGCCGGCCTTTTCGTTGCCGCGATCGCAACAACGTGCAACTCACTGAGCTCAGCCCAGCTCGCTGCGGAGTATCCGCATGCAGGCGGAACGTACGAATACGGTTATCGAGTGTTGAATCCGTGGGCCGGCTTTGCGGCGGGCTGGATGTTTCTTGCGACCAAGATCGCCGCGGCCGGCACGGTCGCGCTCGGCCTCGCCGGTTATCTCGAAAGCATGATTCCGGGCATCAACCCGCGAGTGGTGGCTGTCGCGGCCATTGCGGAACGCTGGAAGCTTCCGCGATCCTCTTCTTTGCCTACACATTGCCGCGATCGTCGCAGCAACCGGGACGCTGCGAAGCAGCGCGGCAGCGGCTTCATTCACGATCCTGGTCTACTACGCGATTCGCAAACGCAGCCGCGCTCCGAATGCCGCGCGCGGCAAAGCTGTACCGCGACAGCATTCCCCTCATCGGATTCGCGAGCTGCACTTTACTCGCGCTCTCGTTGACGACACCGGTCCTTGTTACGGGCCTCGGGATTCTCCTGGTCGGTTTCTTCATACGCTGGCTCGTGCGGAGCCGGGGCTGACACCGGGCGATTGTGTCAGGCGTCGCCCCAGCAGCAGGAAGGGCAGCGAAAGCAACTGCACACCGGCCGCGAAAACAACCACGGCAACATGGGAGCGTTCGTACAGAACGCCCGCAGTCCCCGCGCCGATCAGCCATCCAAGTCCGTACCCAGCGTAAAACACACCAAAGGCGAGGTACCTCCGGCTCTCGGGCAGCACGCCGGCGATCAGCGCGCTGAGCAGCATGTCCTGTGTCACCTGCCCGATCCCCCAGAGCGCCATGCCCAGGAGAATGAACGGGATCGGCGACAGGAACACGAAGGGTGAAAACATCGCGCTGAGCAGGACGGCTGAAACGATCACGGGCATTCCGATTCGATCATACAGCTTTCCCAGACCGAGACTTGCCCCGGCGCTGACGATCGTGGCCAGCACCAGAAAAAGCGGAACGACCTCGACGCGAATACCGCTTCTCGAGAGATGAAATCCGATAAGCTCGAAGTTCACCACGCCCGCAGCGAAACACGCGCCGGCCACGAGGTAAAGCCAGTACGCGCGCGTGAACCCTCTTGTTGTCGGCGCGGGATGATGTTCGAGTCTCGAGGGAGCCGGAAATCTGATGCGGGCCGCAACGAGGCTGATCAGCGCGAGCGTCGCAGGAATCAGAAGCAATCCGTACCCGAAGCGAAGCGTTGCATCAGACCTCAGCAGTACGATCGCGATGACAAGCGGCCCGAGCATCCGGCCCGTGTGATCGAGCGCGGTATGCACTCCGTACACCCAGCCCCGGCCAAGCTGCCCGGTCGCATACGAGAGCATTCCCTGAACGATCGGCTTGCGAGTCCCTCGCCCAATCCCCTGGAGTACAATGAGCCCTGCCGCGACATGCCATGCTCCTGCAAGGGCGAGCGCCGGTACGGCCAGCAGATTCACACAGTAACCAATGTATATCAGCAGCCAGTGCCGTCTGAAGCGGTTACCGATGTACCCGGAAACACCTCGGGTCAGGTAGTTGAGAAATTCGCTGAGGCCACCTGCAAGGCTGATGACTGCCGCAGTGGCGCCGAGAGATCCGAGGAACGGACCGTTCATGCCCGCTCCGCCCGAGTACGCCATGTCACCGAACAGGTCGACGATGCCCATCCCCAGGACGAAGCGGATCGCACGCGATCCGGTGCGCGCAGGGTCGGAGTCAGCAGTCATTCGCTGCATGGGTCAATACCGGCCGCAAATCCTGAGCGCCTGCGTCGAATGATCCGTGGCTCGAGCGCGACCCATGGCCGCGGCGACATCAGCCGGCCAGGAGGACCGGCTCGTTACCCTTCCGGGCAGGAGTTCAGACCGGCATCGCTGCCCGCCGCGCTCCCTTCTCCGGACATAAAGCTCTTGCGCTCGAAAGCTGTGTACACGTACCGTGGAGATCTCCCCGGCACAATCAGGAGTGACGACGATGTCATCCAGGTGGAGGCCTGCGATCCTCTCGCTGGCCATGCTCGCCGGCATTGCCATGTCCGGCTGCCGCGCGACCTACGTCGTGGTTCCGGCACCCGCGGGGCAATACACACGCGCCGATACGCTCTACGCCATTCACCGCGGGAATGAGCTCCGGGTCACGTTCCATTTCGACACCATCATGTGGGTGGACACCGTCACACGCGTTGACACGGCGTGGGTCCGGGGTTCTCGGACGATCGTTCGCGTGGATACCGTCCGGGTGCCGATGCGGGAAACGGTCGTGCACATCGATACGATTCTGCGCGTGGACACCGTCCGCGTTCCGGTGCGGGAAAGAGTCGCGCGCGTTGACACGATCCTGCGCGTAGACACGGTTCGCGTTCCGGTACGGCAAACGGTCACGCGCGTCGATACCATTCAGCGGATAGACACGGTTCGGGTACCTGTCCGGCAGACGATCACGCGCGTCGATACGGTGCTGCGCGTGGATACCGTTCGGATACGGGAAACCCTCGCGCGTGTCGACACGGTGCGCGTCATCGTCAGGGATACCGTGTTCCGCACGGTCACGGTTCCCGGTCGACGCATGCTCTTCGTACCGCCGGGTCACTACCCGCCTGAAGGTCAGTGTCGCGTATGGATCGCTGAACTGCCGCCGGGCAGGCAGGCGAAGCCG
>Ga0164243_10016037_pt1 | contig 10306 bp, 7 predicted proteins | sample OricompcompostOP_FD_108781 | JGI IMG/M metagenome (GOLD analysis project Ga0164243, IMG submission 108781) | Organic Plus compost microbial communities from Emeryville, California, USA - Original compost - Organic plus compost (OP) | ecosystem: Engineered > Solid waste > Mixed feedstock >... | reverse complement strand
TCGGCGTCCTGCAGCAGGAAGCCGCCCGAGACCTGCCGCATCTCGATGGAGTTCGCCGCGAAATCGGCCGGCAGCACGAGCAGGCGGACGTTCTTCTTCCGGGTCAGGATCGCGAGCGCCTCCGGTTCGAAGCCGGGGGCGACGACGACCTCCGTGAAGATGCCGGACACGGTCTCGGCCATCTTCGCGGTCACGGGCCGGTTCGCCGCGATCACGCCGCCGTAGGCGGACACGGGGTCGCAGGCGTGCGCGAGCTCGTGCGCCGCGGCGAGCGGGTCGTCCGCGCCCTCCGGGGCGACGGCGATCCCGCACGGGTTCGCGTGCTTGACGATCGCGACGGCCGGCCGCTCGTGGTCGAAGGCGGCGCGGAGCGCGGCGTCGGCGTCCACGTAGTTGTTGTACGACATCTCCTTGCCGTGCAACTGGGTCGCCTGCGCGATCCCGGCGCCGTCGTTCTCCGTGAAGAGCGCCGCGCGCTGGTGACTGTTCTCGCCGTAGCGCAGCACCGACTCGCGGAGACCGAAGACCTCGTACCCGACGTACCCCTCGGCCTGCTCGAAGATGCTGTCGACCGAGGCGTCGTCGGCGGCGTCCTCGCGATCCGACGCCTCGCCCCAGGCGCGATCCTCCTGGTCGAGGAACCAGTTCGCGACGGCGGCGTCGTACTGGGCCGTGTGCACGAACGCCTCAGCGGCGAGCGAGCGACGCTGCGCGAGGGTGGTGCCGCCGGAGCGGACGGCCTCGATGATCTCGTCGTAGCGCTGCGGCGACACGACGATCGCGGCGTTGGCGTGGTTCTTCGCGGTCGCGCGCACCATGGCCGGGCCGCCGATGTCGACGTTCTCGATCACGTCGGCCGCCGGCCTGCCCGAGGCGACCGTCTCCTCGAAGGGATAGAGGTTGACCACGACGAGCTCGAACGGGGCGAAGCCGAGCTCCGCCATCTGCCTCCGGTGATCGGCGAGCCGGAGATCGGCGAGCAGCCCGGAATGCACCGCCGGGTGCAGGGTCTTCACCCGGCCGTCGAGCGCCTCGGCGAAGCCGGTGACGTCGGCGACATCGGTCACCGGATGCCCCGCCTCGCGGATCGTCGCGGCCGTGGAGCCGGTGGAGACGATCTCGACGCCGGCGTCCGCGAGCGCGGTCGCCAGGTCGAGCAGCCGCGTCTTGTCGCTCACGGAGACGAGCGCCCGCTTCACGGGCACGAGGTCGCGGTGCTCGTACAGGCTGGGGTCGTGGCTCTGGACTGCCATAGGGCTCCTTGTTCGTTCGGTCGGGATCCGTCGTCCCGCGAGCGGGGCTCGCCGCCGCAGGATCCGGGTGGGGGTCAGTGGGTCCCGCGGTCCCCGTCGGGCGCGCGGGACGGCAGGCCGGCGGCGCCGGGAAGCCGGAGACGGCCGAGCGCGATGTCGCGCACGACCTCGACGAGCAGCGGGCGCTCCACCCGTTTGATGCGTTCGTGCAGCTCGTCCTCGCTCTCGCCGTCGCGGACGGCGACGACGGCCTGGCGCAGCACCGGCCCGGTATCGATGCCCTCGTCGATGACGTGCACGGTGACGCCGGTCTCGGAGACGCCCGCGGCGAGCGCTTCGCGCACCGCGTGGGCGCCCGGGAAGCTCGGCAGGAGGGCGGGATGCGTGTTGATGAGCCGCGGGGAGAACTCGCGGACGAAACCGGCGGGAAGGATCCGCATGAGCCCGGCGCTGACGACGAGGCCGGGGTCGGGGCCGGTGCCCACGCCGTGCTCCTGGATCGCCGCCGCGAGCACCCGGCCCCACTCGTCCCGGGAGCCGTAGTCGCCGGGGCGCACGACGAACGTCGGAACGCCGGCGGCCTCCGCGTGAGCGAGGCCCGGGGCCTCGGTGTCGGAACCGACGCACGCGACCCTGGCCGGGAAGCCGGGCTCCGCGGTCGCGTCCAGCAGCGCTTTGAGGTTGCTGCCGCCACCGGAGATGAGGACCGCGAGTTTCAGCACCCGAACAGTCTACCCGGGCCTCACGATCGCACCGTTTCGTCGGCGAGCTCCCACGGCCGGACGGCGGCGTAGTGGGCGTCCTCCTGCGCGGCCCAGCGCTCCCAGTGCGGCGCATACGCGTCGCCGTCGCGGGCGAGTGCGCGGGCGCGGCGCAGCGGCTCGGGGCATTCGAGCCACACCGAGCGGATCACGGGCTCGGGGGCGCCCGTGCGGGTCCGGCCGGCCGGCGCAGCGCCGGCCGCGCGCGACGCCCAGTCGCGAGCGGCCGCCAGGTTCTCGCGGGTGAGCGCGCCGCAGCCCTCGATCACGAGCGGCAGGAGACGAGCGAGCCGCACGCGCTCCCCGAACCGGCCGGCGGCCCAGTCGTACCGGCGGTACCCCTCCGCGGCGAGCGCGGACGCGACGTCCCGGGAGCCCGCCGCGAGCCCGTCCCAGCCCGGGTACAGGTCCTCGACGCGCAGGACGTGCGGTTCGCGCCCCGCGGCGCGCCAGGCGTCTGCCACGCACGCCGCGAGACGCGTCTTGCCCGACCCCGAGCGCCCGTCGATCAGGAGCACGTCGGCGTCGCAGGCGCCGGGCGCGGGCATCAGAACTCCCTCGTCATGCGGTCGGTCCGCAGGCGCTCCGCGGCGAGCATGATCGCCGCGGTCAGGACCCCGAGCACGACGGCCGCCGCGAGGCCCGCGCCGTAGCTGCCGGGCGCCTGGTGCCCGACGAGTTCGGACACCGCCACGGGCAGCGTCTGCGCCCCGGGCCGGACGAGGAACGACGTGGCGCCGAACTCGCCGAGCGAGGCCGCGAAGGAGAAGCCGAGCGCGAGCCCCGCCGAGCGGCCGAGCATGGGCAGGTCGACGGTCGCGAGCACGGCGAGCGGCCGGGCTCCGAGCGAGGCGGCGGCGAAGCGCAGCCGCTCGTCGATCCCGCGCAGCACCGGCAGCAGCGTGCGGGTGACGAGCGGCAGCGCGACGAGCGCCTGGGCGATGGGGATCAGCACGACCGAGGTGCGCAGGTCGAAGCCGATCCCGAGCGGTTTGTTCATGGTGATGAGCAGCCCGAACCCGAGCGTCACCGCGGACACGCCGAGCGGGAGCATGACGACGGCGTCGAAGAGCCCCGACGCGCGCCGCAGCACCGGCGACCGGGGGCGCCGCGACAGCACGAGCGAGAGCAGCAGGCCGAGCACCATCGCGATGCACGCCGCCGCGGCCGCGATCCGGATCGACAGCCAGATCGCGCTCGTGACCGGCCCGTCGAGCGGGAACCCGTCGGGCGGCTTCACGAGCGCCGCGTAGTGCTCGAACGTCCAGCTCCCCTCCGGCCCGCGCAGCGAGCGGGTGACGAGCGACGCGATCGGCAGCGCGTGCACGAGGACGACGGTGGCCGCGAAGAGCAGCAGCGCGGGAATGTCGGCCCGGCCGGGCCGCTTCGCCCGTTCCGCCTCCTCGCGGAGCTCGACGGCTCGCTCCCCCGCGCGCCGCAGCCGCGCGGAGACGACGAGCACCGCGCCGACGATCGCGAACTGCGCGAGCGAGAGCACGGCCGCGCCGCGCAGGTCGAGGAACTGCACCGTGAGCCGGTATATCTCCGTCTCGACGTTCGAGAACTCGCGGCCGCCGAGGATCAGCACGATCCCGAAGGCCGTGGAGCAGAACAGGAACACGAGCGCGGCCGCCGACGCGAGCGCGGGGGCGAGCGCCGGCAGCGTGACCGTGCACCACGCGCGGATCCTGCCCGCGCCGAGCACCCGCGCCGCCCGCTCGGAGGTGCCGTCCAGCCTCGCCCAGAACCCGCCCACGGTTCTCGCCACCACCGAGACGTTCGGGAAGACGAGCGCGAGGACGATGATCGCGAAACTGCGGTCGAGCCCCAGCGACGCCAGCGGGCCGCCCGGCCCGAACAGGGAGGAGAACGCGACGCCGACCACCACGGTCGGCAGCACGAACGGCACCGTCAGGATCCCCTGCAGGATTCCGCGCCCGGGAAAGTCGAGCTTGTAGAGCACGTAGGCCGCGGGCACCCCGAGCAGCACGGAGAGGGCCGAGGCGAGGGCGGCCTGCGCGAGCGTCTGCCCGATGACCCGCCAGGTGCGGCTCGCGCCGAAGACCTCCGGGATCCCGCTCAGGTCGAGCCGGCCGTCGTCGGCGAAGCCCGTCGCGATGAGCGAGAGCACCGGCCACAGGAAGAAGACGACGAGGAAGGCGAGCGGGATCGCGGTCGCGAGGGTCCATCCCGCGATCCCCCACGCGCTCGTGCCGCTTCTCGCCCCGCGCGAAGGCCGCGCGGCGCGTCCCTCGCCCGTCACATCACAGCCCGATCGTGTCGCCCAGGGTCTTCAGCCAGCGCTCGCGGCCGTCCTCGATCTCGGTCGCGGGGAGGTCGTGCAGCTGCTCCGCCGCCGGCTCGGGCGCGAACGTCGCCCACGCCTCGGGCAGGCCGGCCGACGCGTCGACCGGGTTCATGTACATGGCGTCGGGGATCGTCTGCTGGAACTCGGGGGACACCAGGTAGTCGACCACCGCCTTCGCCCCGGCCTCGTTCGCGGCGCCCCGCAGCACGCCCGCGTACTCGACCTGCCGCGTGCAGGTGTCGAGCAGCGCCTTCGTGGTGCTCGCGGTGCCCTCCTCGTTCACGGTGAAGGCGGGCGAGGAGGCGTAGGAGACGACGATCGGCTTCGTGCCGCCCTCGCCGCCCTGCGAGAACTGACCGTAGTAGGCGTCGCTCCAGCCCTGTTCGATGCGCGCGCCGTTGTCCGTGAGGCGCTTCCAGTAGTCGGCGTAACCGTCCTCGCCGAAGGCCTCGACCGTGCCGACGAGGAACGACGCCCCCGTGGACGAGGCGGTCGGGTCGAGCAGCACGGTGAGGCCCTCGTACGCGGGATCGGCGAGATCCGCGTACGTCGCCGGCTCCGCGACGTCGTGCGCGGCGAACCAGCCCGTGTCGATGTTCACGCAGGTGGCGCCGAAGTCGACCGGGACGAGCGCGAGGGAGGCGTCGCCTCCAGCGCGCGAGTCAGCGGACGCGTCGTCGACCGTGTACTCCCGCGCTCCCGCGGGAAGCCGCGCGGGGGTGTACGGCTCGGCCACGTCGTTGTCGATGACGCGACCCGCGAAGATCGTGTCGACGCCGAAGAAGGCGTCCGCGACCGGAGCGCCCCGGGTGAGCACGAGCTTGTTGCTGAGCTCGCCGCCGTCGCCCGCCGATACCACCTCGACGTCGTAGCCGGTGGCCGCGCTCGCGGCCTTCGCGAATTCGTCGTTCGGGAACGAGTCGTGCACGATCAGGGTGACCTTCTCGGCGTCGCCGCCGCCCGCCTGGCCGGGACCGTCGGACGGCTCGGCCGAGCAGCCGGTGAGCGCCAGGCCGCAGGCGGCGGCGAGCGCGATGGACGAGACGGCGGCGCGGCGAGCCCGGGTCGTGACGGCGGGCGTGTGTGCAGGCATCATCGAAGAGTTCCTTCCTCCGCTGGTATGAACCAGATCAGGTTGAACGGTCGGAGCTCGCGTGCTCCCTCTCAGCCCCGCGCGTCGGGACTCCCGTGGATTGCTCCTCCAGCCTAACCTCTCGGGCGGCGCAGGCGCCAACCGGCGCGCCCGCGCTCGCCGCGATCGGCGTCGCCCGCGGGCTCCGTCCCGGCCTCGCCGTCCCAGGCGTAGGCCCGGAGCAGGGCGTCGGTGTCGGGGTGCTCCGCCGCGGGTGCGGGATCGGCGCCCGGTTCGGGTGCGGGATCGGCGCCCGGTTCGGGCGCTGGATCGACGGGATCGGCGCCGGCCGAGGGATCGGCGCCCGGCTCGGCGGCGGGAGCGGCGCCCGGCTCGGGTGCGGGATCGGCGCCCGGGACACCCGCTTCGGGATCGAAGGCGGCGGCCTGTTCGTCGGCTCGGAGCTCCGTGAGGTCCACGGTCTCCCACTCGTCCGGCGCCTCCGGTTCCGCCGTCCGCGCATCCGGCCCTGCCGCCGCCCGCACCCCCGGCCCACGGCCCGGGCGGAGCCGGGAGACGTCGAGCCGCGTCAGGGCCGCGGCGGCGCGGGACACGTCGATGCGCCCGGCCGTCACCCCGAGCAGCATGCCGATGCCGAGCTCCGCGGCGGCGAGTGAACCGACGAGCCATGGTTCCGCGCCCGTCGTCGCCAGCCGTTCCGGTCCGATCGATCCGCGCGCGAGCGCGGTCAGCGCGGTCGCGGCGAGGCCGAGGAGGATCGCCGCCGCGAGGGGGATCGTCAGCGCGGCGGTCCAGCTGGTCCGCCGCAGCGCGCCGCGCCGCGAGAACGCGAAGCCGAGACCCACCCCGCCGAGCACGAGCAGGGCCGGCGCGAGCGCGCCGAAGCTGCCGAGGCCGTGCGGCATCGCGCCGAACAGCGGGAGCGACGGCAGCGGGCCGAGCAGGGTCTCGAAGGGGGTGACCGAGCTGCCCGCGCCGATCGAGAATCCCGCTCCGGTCATCCAGGCGAGGCTCCAGAGGAGCGCGACGGGAAGCATGACCAATTGCAGCAGGAAGACGAGGAACGAGCCGAGCGGGTCGAGCTGGAGGCTCTGCGCGAGCGCGACGACATCGGCGTATCCCGCGATGAGCCCGATGAGCAGCGCGAGCGCCGCGATCCCCACGAGCACGGCGAGCGCCGCCGTCGCGAGGCGCAGCGTCTCCGCGGCGCGGGCCGGCAGGGCGGCGGAGCCGCGCGCACCCGCTCGGTCGACGAGGCGCTGGCACCACCGCACGGCGTCGCGCCACCAGAGGTGCCCTTCGCGAGCGGCGCGGACCAGGTAGGCGATGCACGACGGCACCAGGTAGCTCGAGGCCGGGACGAGGACCGCGCCCCAGAGCGGCCATTCGAGGAGCGGGCCCGCCGCCGAGGCGACGCCGAAGGCGGCGGCCGCGAAGCCGATCCCGCCGCCGAGCACGCCGGCGGATCCCGCGCCTCCGCGGGCTCCGAGACGCCAGCCCGACCGGGCGGAGAGGAACACGGTGAGGAGCGTGAGCCCGAGCGGCGCGAGCGAGAGGGTGAACGCGAGCGGGTCGGGCGCGAGGCCGAGCGCGACGGCGCTCTGCGGGTCGATCTCGAACCCGAGCGGCACCCAGTGGGCGAGCAGCCAGACGCCGGCGACCGCGGACACCACGTCCCTCGGCTCGGCGGCGAGGCCGAACGCGATCACCCACAGCAGCAGCGCGGGGATCGCGACGACCGCCAGCCCGGCGAGCGCGACGGCCACCGCCTCGATCGCGGCAACCACCGCCGTCACTCCCGCTCTCATCGCCCTGCAGTCTACCGTCCCGGGTTCGACTCGGCCCGAGGCCGCGCCCCTCGCGTGTCCGCGCCTCCCGATCGACCGAGCCGGCCGTCGAGCATCGTCCGGGGCGGCGTGGCCTGCGGCCGTCTCGATGACCGGATCGCGCCTACCAGGCGGCCGACACCGCGCGATGGGCCTCGAACAGCGGGATCGCGGCGCCCTCGGGCGCCCGGCCGAAGCCGCACTCCGTCGCCACGCCGAACGGCCGCCCCACGTGACGGCGCGCGGTCTCGATGCGCCGCGCCGCGCCCGCCGCCCCGTCCTCGCGATGCACGAGCCCGAGGTACAGTTCGGTCTCGCCCGGGATCGCGAGCGATTCCAGCGGCGCGAAGTAGGCGTCGTCGTCGCGTTCGATCGGCACGGGAAGGTGCACCCAGGTGAGCGGACGGGCGGCGGCCCGGGCGACGAGGCTCGCGAAACGGGTGAGGTTCGCGGTGTCCGAGGGCTCGACGAAGTGCTTCTCGGCGATGTCGCCGTAGCAGAGATGCACCCCGACCTCGACGCCGGCCGGCACGCGGTCGAGCTGCCGCGCGACGCGCGAGACGGTGCCGGCCCAGATGTCGTCGAACCACGCGTAGCCCCCGCCTCTGGCGGCTCCCCGCGCGTCCGCCTCGATCATCGCGAACTCCAGGGCGGCATCCCACTGGATCGCGAGCCGATCGTGCGGGATCGCCGCGAGCAGTCGCTCGAGCTCGCCGGCGAGCGCCGACTCGTACACCGGTTCGAAGGCTTCGCGATCCTCGGCCCGCACGAGGCTCCCGATCACGCCGAGCGGCGTCGGCAACGACACCTGGAAACGCGTGCCCGCCGGGATGACGCCCTCGCCCTGGAGGCGCGCGAACACCTCCCACGACTCGAGCGCCGCCTCGGCGTAGCCCAGCGGCGGCAGTTCGAGATCCGCCGCGCGCACGCCGTCGGAGAGGCGGACCGGGCGCATGTCGAGCATGCGGAGCGGGATCGGCGTGTCGCCGACGCGTTCGATCCCCTCGGCCCGCCCCAAACGGTCGGCCTGGAACACGATCCAGTGGAAGCGCTCCCCCACCTCGCCGTCGGGGATGCGCTTGAGGCGGTCCCCCAGGCGCTCGGCCGCGGTGCGCATGGTCGTCTCGGCGTCGTCGAAGTTGATGCTGCCGACGAGGTGGGCGCCGATCACCGAGGAGGCGCCTCGCGTTTGCTCGCGATCGGCGACGCGGCCGTCGCCCGGGTGACCCTGATTCATGATCCCATCCTAGATTCTCCGGCCCCATCGGCGTGGGAAAGGGCCGGTGCCTCCGAAGCGGCACCGGCCCCGATCCCGGCTGCGAGCGCGGGTGACGCGCAGGGCGCGTTCGCGTTTACGCCACCGCGGCGCGCAGCAGCTCGGCGGTCTCGGTCGGCGTCTTGCCGACCTTCACGCCCGCCGCCTCGAGCGCTTCCTTCTTCGCCTGCGCGGTGCCGGCAGATCCCGACACGATCGCGCCGGCGTGGCCCATGGTCTTCCCCTCGGGAGCGGTGAAGCCCGCGACGTAGCCGACGACGGGCTTCGTCACGTTCGCCTTGATGTACTCGGCCGCGCGCTCCTCGGCGTCGCCGCCGATCTCGCCGATCATCACGATCGCCTTCGTCTCGGGGTCGGCCTCGAACGCGGCGAGCGCGTCGATGTGGGTGGTGCCGATCACGGGGTCGCCGCCGATCCCGATGGCCGTCGAGAAGCCGAGATCGCGCAGCTCGTACATCATCTGGTAGGTGAGGGTGCCCGACTTGGAGACCAGCCCGATCGGGCCCTTGCCCGTGATGTTCGCGGGCGTGATGCCGGCGAGCGCCTCGCCCGGGGTGATGATGCCGGGGCAGTTCGGGCCGATGATGCGGGTCGTGTTCCCCTTGGCCTGCGCGTGCGCCCACAGCTCGGCGGAGTCCTTCACGGGCACGCCCTCGGTGATGATGACGAGGAGGCCGATCTCGGCATCGATGGCCTCGATCGCGGCGTCCTTCGTGAACGCCGGGGGCACGAACGCGACGGAGACGTTCGCGCCGGTCGTCTCGATCGCCTCGGCGACCGTGCCGAACACGGGCAGCTCGACGTCGTTGCCGTCGGCGTCCTTGTGCGCGACCGTGGTGCCGGCCTTGCGGGCGTTCACGCCGCCCACGACGTTGGTGCCGGCGGCGAGCATGCGCGCGGTGTGCTTGGTGCCCTCGCCGCCGGTGATGCCCTGGACGATGACCTTGGACTCGGAGTTCAGGTAGATAGCCATGTTCGCCCCTTACGCGTGCGCGAGCTCGGCGGCCTTGTCGGCGCCCTCGTCCATGGTCGGCATGAGCGTGACGAGCGGGTGCGCGGCCTCGGCCAGGATCCGGCGCCCCTCCTCCACGTTGTTGCCGTCGAGGCGGACGACGAGCGGCTTGTTCGCCGCGTCGCCGAGCTTCGCCAGCGCTCCCACGATGCCGTTCGCGACCGCGTCGCAGGCGGTGATCCCGCCGAACACGTTCACGAACACCGACTTCACCTGGGGGTCGCCGAGGATCACGTCGAGGCCCGCGGCCATCACCTCGGCCGAGGCGCCGCCGCCGATGTCGAGGAAGTTCGCGGGCTTCACCCCGCCGTGCTTCTCGCCCGCGTAGGCGACGACGTCGAGCGTCGACATCACGAGGCCCGCCCCGTTGCCGATCACGCCGACCTCGCCGTCGAGCTTCACGTAGTTGAGATCCTGCGCCTTCGCCTTGGCCTCCAGCGGGTCCTCGGCGGACTTGTCCTCGAGCGCCTCGTGCTCGGGGTGGCGGAAGTCCGCGTTCTCGTCGAGCGACACCTTGCCGTCGAGCGCGATGATGTCTCCGCCGCCGGTCAGCACGAGCGGGTTCACCTCGACGAGCGTGGCGTCCTCGCCCGAGTACACCTCGTACAGCTTCTGGAACACCGGGACGACCTTGGCGACGAGCTCCTCCGGGAACTTCGCCGCGCGCGCGATCTCCTCGGCCTTCGCCGCGTCGATGCCGGTGAGCGGATCCACCTCGACGCGCGCGAGCGCCTCGGGCTTCTCGACCGCGAGCTGCTCGATCTCCATGCCGCCCTC
>Ga0164243_10016035_pt1 | contig 10306 bp, 9 predicted proteins | sample OricompcompostOP_FD_108781 | JGI IMG/M metagenome (GOLD analysis project Ga0164243, IMG submission 108781) | Organic Plus compost microbial communities from Emeryville, California, USA - Original compost - Organic plus compost (OP) | ecosystem: Engineered > Solid waste > Mixed feedstock >... | reverse complement strand
TGCCGATTGCGGGTTCGGCGGATCCGCTCGCGGCCCGGCCGCCGGTTTCCGGTGCGTCCGCGGAGCCGTCGCCGTCGGGGCCGGATTCGGCCCTCATGCCGGACGCGTATTCGGCCGAGCGGTCCACGGAGCCGCTGACGGCCCGGCGGCCGGTTTCCGGCGGGTCCGCGGAGACGCCGTCGTCTCCGTGGCCGAATCCGCCCCGAGTCCCGGGCCCGGAGTCGCCCGCGGCGCGGCGGCCGGAGCGGGGCGAGCCCGACGCGTCGTCGCCGGAGGCCGATCTGCCCACCCAGCCGCAGCGCCGGCCGCGCGTCGGCGGGTCGCAGGCGGAGGGCTGCGAGGTGCCGTCGCTGGTGCAGTGCCTGCCCGCGCTGCTCGACATCGCCAACGAGGCGGTGGCGGTGGCGCGGCGGATCATCCGGTCGCGGGCGCCCGGCTCGGTGCACGCCAAGGGCGACCGGGACATCGTGACCGACGTGGACCTCGCCGTCGAGGACGCGGTGCGCGAGTTCCTGTGCCGGGAGACGCCGGGCATCGGCATCCTCGGCGAGGAGCACGGCCGTACCGGGCCCGGCGGGGACGCGCCCTGGTGGGCGCTCGATCCGGTGGACGGGACCGCGAACCTCGCCTGCGGCATGCCGCTGTGCGCGGTGTCGCTCGCGCTGGTGTCGGGCGGGCACGCCGCGCTGGCGGCCGTGGATCTGCCGTTCCTCGACGCCCGCTACACGGCGGTGGCCGGGCGGGGCGCGTACGTGAACGGCGAGCGCATCCTCACCTCCCGGGTGCGCGAGCCGTCCGACGCCGTGGTCTCGATCGGCGACTTCGCGGTCGGGCCCGGCGCCGAGCCGCGGAACCGCGTCCGGATCGCGCTGCTGAACATGCTCGGGGCGCGGGTGCGGCGCATCCGCATGCTGGGCACGGCCGCGATCGACCTCGCCTGGGTCGCCGAGGGCAAACTCGACGCCTCGATCATCCTGGCGAACATGCCGTGGGACACGATGGCGGGCGTGCTGCTGGTGCGCGAGGCCGGCGGATTCGTCCTCGACCGCGACGGCTGCGATCACACGGTCGCGTCCGCCGCCACGGTCGCGGTGGCCCCCGCACTGCGCGACCCGATCATGGCCACGCTGCGCAGGGCGTACGAGCAGGCCGAGGAGAACTGCCTGCCGGGCTGGCGGCCCGCCCGCGACACCGGGACGACGTGACCCGCTTGCGGCGCGCGGACGGCTGGATCATGATCGCGCAATGAGCGGATTCAGCGGTGACGAAGTGGAGGAGTTGCTCGCCGAGCAGGTCGGCTACTACCGGGCGGCCGCCCCGGAGTACTTCAGCCACTCCCTGCCCTTCTCCGGGCAGGACGAGCTGACGGCCGCGCTCGACGCGTTCCGGCCGACCGGCGACGTGCTCGAACTCGCCTGCGGGCCGGGCACCTGGACCGGCCGGCTGCTGCGCCACGCCCGTACGCTCACGGCCGTGGACGCGTCCCCGGAGATGATCGCCATCGCCGAGGAGAGGGTGGGCCCGGGCCGGGTGCGGTTCGTGCACGCCGACCTGTTCCGGTGGCGGCCGGACCGCCGGTACGACGTGGTCTTCTTCGGCTTCTGGCTGTCGCACGTGCCGCCGGAGCGGTTCGCGTCGTTCTGGGCGACGGTGGCCGACTGCCTCGCGCCCGGCGGCCGGGTGTTCTTCGTCGACGACGGCCACCGTACGGACGAGGAGCTCGTCGAGGGCGCGGACTCGACGACGATCGAGCGCAGGCTCAACGACGGCAGCACGTACCGGATCGTCAAGGTGCCGATCGAGCCCGCCGGCCTGGAACGGCGGCTCGCGGAGCTCGGCTGGGACATCGAGGTCCACCCGGCGGCCGGGCCGTTCCTCTGGGGCGCGGGCACCCGGGCGCACGGCTGATCGTCCGCCGCCGCCGCCGACCTGGGCACGCGCGTCCGGCCAGGGCGCGTGGCCGATGGTCCGGGGCGGCGGCGGCCTCAGGACCCGCTCTTCGCGGCGCGGTGGCGCAGGCCGTCGACGAGCAGGCTGATCATCTGCGGGCTGTAGGAGTTCTCCTCGCCCGGCACGCTCATGCACAGGTTGGCGACGGCGAGCAGCAGATCCTTCGGCGAGGCGACGGCGCGGATCTCGCCGGCGGCCTCCGCGGCGTCCAGCAGCGAGCTGAGGGCGGGTTCGAGCCGGCTCAGGAAGTAGCGGGGCAGGGAGTCGAAGGCCGGGTCGCCCGAGTGGAGGGCCGCGGCGAGCCCGCGTTTCGTCGCGACGAACTCGGTGTAGCGGTGCAGCCACAGTTCCAGCGCCTCGGCCGGCGCGTGCGCCGCGGCGAGCGCGGGCGCGGCGTCGGCGCAGGCGTCCACCTCGCGTTCGAAGACGGCCTTGATCAGGTCGGCGCGCTGCGGGAAGTGCCGGTACAGCGTGCCCACGCCGACCCCGGCCCGGTCGGTGATCTCCTTGGCGGGGGCGTCCACGCCCGACACGGCGAACACCGCCTTCGCCGCCGCAAGCAGGGCCTCGACGTTGCGCCGCGCGTCGGCGCGCAGCCGCCGCCGGCGCGTGGAGGCGTCCCCGCCCGCGGGATCGCTCGTCTCGCCCCGGGCCGGAACCGTCTGCTCGGTCACGACTCTCCTTCGCTCGCGCTTGCATAAGCGGAAAAGCTTTCCGTATAGTTCCGGAAAGACGTTCCGCTTCGGCCTAGGATACGGCATGCGTCAGCGCTGCCCCGCCTCGGTCGCACCCTCGGCGGAACGGGTGGTTCCCCCCGTTCGAGAAAAGAGGCGAGAGGGAAGTGGAAGAGATCGCGATGCGGGTCAACGGCGCCGAGGTGAAGGCCTCCGTGGACCCCCGCGTGTCGCTGCTGGACCTGCTGCGCGAGACGCTGCGCATGTCCGGCACGAAGAAGGGCTGCGACCAGGGCGCCTGCGGCGCGTGCACGGTCCTGGCCGACGGCGAGCGCGTCCTGTCCTGCCTGGCGCTCGCCGTGCAGTACGAGGGCAGGGACATCACCACGGTCGAGGGCCTCGCCGGCGAGGACGGCCTGCACCCGCTGCAGCGCGCGTTCATCGACCACGACGGCTTCCAATGCGGCTACTGCACGCCGGGGCAGCTCTGCTCCGCGGTCGGCATGGCCGCCGAGGCCGCGCGCGGCGTGCCCAGCTACGTCACCGAGGACCTGTCCGCCGAGGGCGTCGCCCTCGACCGGGACGAGGTGCGCGAACGCATGAGCGGCAACCTGTGCCGCTGCGGCGCGCACAACGGCATCGTCGCCGCCATCACCGAGACGTATGGGAAGAACGCATGAGACCGATCACCTACACGCGGGCCGCGGACGCGGCCGACGCCGTACGGCTGCGCGAGACGCCGCAGGCCGCGTACCTCGGCGGCGGCACCAACCTCGTCGACCTGCTGCGCCGCTCCGTCGACACCCCGGCCGCGCTGGTCGACGTGACCGGCCTGTCCGCGCTGATCGAACGGCTGCCGGACGGCGGGCTGATGATCGGCGCGGCGGCCCGCAACACGGCCGTGGCCGAGCACCGCGCCGTCCGCGAACGCTACCCGGTGCTGTCCCGGGCGATTCTCGCGGGCGCGTCGGCGCAGATCCGCAACATGGCGACCGTCGGCGGCAACATCCTGCAGCGGACCCGCTGCCCGTACTTCTTCGACGCCGAGGGGGCGCGCTGCAACAAGCGCCACCCCGGCGAGGGCTGCGACGCGATCGACGGCGCCAACCGCGACCACGCCGTGCTCGGCGCCTCGCCCGCCTGCGTCGCCGTCAACCCCTCGGACATGAACGTGGCCCTCGCCGCGCTCGACGCCGTCGTCCATCTGCGCGGATCGCGGGGCACGCGCACGCTGCCGCTCACCGGCCTGCACCGGCTGCCCGGCGACCACCCGGAGATCGAGACCGAGCTGGAGCCCGGCGAACTGATCACCGCGGTCGAGCTGCCGCCGCTGCCGCCGGGGGTCGCCTCCGGCTACCGCAAGGTGCGCGACCGCGCCAGCTACGCCTTCGCCCTGGTGTCGGTCGCCGCCGTGCTCGGCGTGCGCGACGGCGTGATCACCACGGCCCGGCTGGCGCTCGGCGGCGTGGCGCCCAAACCCTGGCGCGCCCGCAGGGCGGAGGACGTGCTGCTCGGCGCGTCCGCCGGACCGGAGGCGTTCCGCGCGGCGGCGGAGGCCGAGCTCGCCGACGCCGTGCCGCTCCGGCACAACGCGTTCAAGATCGAGCTCGCCAAGCGCACCATCACCGCCGTACTCGGCGACCTCGCGGGGGAGACGTCATGAGCACAGCAGCACGGACGGCCGTCGAACTGCCGCCGGAGGACTGGTCCGGGGACACGCCGGACCCGCTCATCCGGCCCGGCCGGGCGCGACGCCTCGGCGCCCCGGAGCCGCGCCTCGACGGCCCGGCGAAGGTCCAGGGCCGGGCGACCTTCGCCGCCGAGTTCGCCTACCCGGACATGGTCTACGCGGCGCTCGTGCTCAGCACGATCGCCAAGGGCCGGATCACCGGCTTCGACGTCGCCGAGGCGGAGCGCGCGCCGGGCGTCGTGCTGGTGATGACGCACGAGAACGCGCCCCGGCTCAACCCGATGCCGATGCTCGAGGACGCGCCGAAGGCGGGCGGCCTCGACGGCCTGCCGGTGATGCAGGACGACCGCGTGCACTGGAACGGCCAGCCGATCGCGGTCGTGCTCGCCGAGACGCAGGAGCAGGCCGACCACGCCGCCTCGCTCGTCCGCGTCGCGTACGAGCGGGAGCCGGCCGCCACCTCGTTCGCGCAGGGCATGGCGAACGGCGCCGTCCCGGGGAACATGTTCGGGCATTCGCTCAGCCGGGAGTTCGGGGACGCCGAGGGGGCGCTGCGGGCGGCGGCCGTGTCGGTCGACGAGGTGTACCGCACGCCGTACCTCAACCACGCCGCCATCGAGCCGCACGCGGCCACGCTCAAGTGGGACGGCGACGAACTGATCGTGCACGACACCACCCAGTGGGTGGTGCACAGCGCCTGGTCGCTCGCCCAGATTTTCGGCATCGCGGAGGAGCAGGTCCACGTCACCGCCCCCTACCTGGGCGGCGGCTTCGGCGGCAAGGGCCTGTGGCAGTTCCAGGTGATCGCCGCCGCGGCGGCCAGGCTCGCCGGCCGCCCGGTCCGGATCGCGCTCACCCGCGTGGGCGTCTTCCGGTCGATCGGCTCGCGCGCCATGACCGAGCAGCGCGTCGCGATCGGCGCGGACGCCGGCGGCCGCTTCCAGGCGGTCGTGCACACCGGGACGTCCACCACGACCCGGCACAGCGAGTTCCCCGAGCCGTTCTCCTGGGGCAGCCAGACCGCGTACGCGACCGAGAGCTTCAAATCCGGCCAGGACGTCGTCCACCTGGACCTGGTCGCCAACACGTACATGCGCGCGCCGGGCGGCGCGGTCGGCAGCTTCGCCCTCGAATGCGCCGTCGACGAACTCGCCGTCGCGCTGGGCGTCGACCCGATCGAGCTGCGCGTCCGCAACGAGCCGGAGACCGAGCCGTTCACCGGCCGCCCGCTGTCGGCGCGCAACGTCGTGCGGGCCTGGCGCGACGGCGCCGAACGGTTCGGCTGGGACCGGCGCGACCCCACGCCCGGCGCGGTGCGCGACGGCGAATGGCTGATCGGCATGGGCTGCGCCGCCTCCTCCCACCCGTACATCCGGAGGCCCGGGAGCGTGGCGCGGCTCACGCTCACCAGGGACGGCCGCGTCGTGGTGGAGATCGCCGTGCACGAGATGGGCATGGGCACCGCCACCGCGCAGACGCAGGTCATCGCCGACCGGCTGGGCCTGGAGCCGGACAAGGTCGACTTCCGGTACGGCGACTCGCGCATGCCCGGCCTGGTGATGGCCGCGGGCTCCCAGCAGACCGCCATGATCGGCGCGGCCGTCGCGGCCGGCCACCGGGAACTCGTCGGCGAGCTGCTGAAACTCGTCGGCGACGCCTCCCCGCTCGCCGGGCTCACCCCCGCGGAGGTCGGGTCGCTCGACGGCGGCCTGGCCGCGCTCGACGACACCTCCCGGTACGAGTCGTACCAGAGCATCCTGGAGCGGGCGGGCCGCGACCAGGTCGTGGTCGACGGGGTCGCCGCGCCGCCCGAGGAGCTCATGGCCCACTCGATGCACTCGTTCGGCGCGATGTTCTGCGAGGTTCGCGTCAGCGCCGTCACCGGCGAGGTGCGGGTCACCCGCTTCCTCGGCTCGATGGACTGCGGCCGCATCGTCAACGCCCGCACGGCCGCCGGCCAGTTCCGCGGCGGCATCATCATGGGCATCGGCATGGCGCTCACCGAGGAGCTGATCTTCGACGAGCGCACCGGCCGCCCGGTGAACGCGAGCCTGGCCGGCTACCACGTCCCCGCCCACCTGGACGTCCCCGAGATCGACGTGATCTGGACGGACATCCCCGACCCGCACGCCCCGATGGGCGCCCGCGGCATCGGCGAGATCGGCATCACCGGCGCCACCGCCGCCGTCGCCAACGCGATCTACAACGCCACCGGCAAACGCGTACGGGACCTGCCCATCACCCCCGACAAGCTGCTGTGACGGGCCTCCCGCGGCGGGGCCGGCACAGGCCCCGGCCGCGGGAGACCGCGTGCCCGGCGTCAGGCGCGGGGGTCGACGACCACCTTGCCCACCGCGCCGTTCTGCTGGGCGGTCTGCGCCGCCCCGGTCTCCGCCAGCGGGAAGCGGAGGATCGGCAGCCCGTGCTCCTCGCCGACGCCCAGCGCGCCGTCCCGCAGCGCCGCCGTGATGTCGTCGGCCGCGGCCGACGTGAGCGTCTCGCCCAGGCGGAACGCCACGATGAACTGGTACCGCACCTGCCACTGGATGTTGTGCAGGAGGTTCAGCTCCACCGTGGGCCGGTCGTCGTTGTAGACGGCGATCGTGCCCTTGTTCTTGAGCACCTGCAGGTCGACGGCGAGGTTCGCCGCGACGCCGACCTCGACGACGATGTCCACGCCGTCCGGCGCCGCCGCGCGGATCGCGGCCGCCGGGTCGCCCTCGCGGTAGTTGACCACGTGGTGCGCCCCGCCCGCCGCGGCCAGCGCCGCCTTCTCCGGCCCGCTGACCGTGCTGATCACGGTGGCCCCGGCCCAGCGGGCGAGCTGGATCGCGGCGTGCCCGACCGCGCCCGCGCCGCCGGGCACCAGCACGGTGAAGCCGTCCAGCGCCTTGGGCGCGAGCCGGCGCGGGCCGTCCTCGGCGACGGTGAGCGCCCGGTGCGCGGTGATCGCCGGCACCCCGAGCGACGCGCCCAGCTCGAACGGCGCGTCATCCGGCAGCGGCCGTACCTTGGCCACGGGCAGTACGGTGTACTCCTGGGCGGTGCCGGTGTTGTAGCCGAGCGCCGCCTCCATCGTCCACACCCGGTCGCCGGGCTTGAACGCCTCCACGTCCGGGCCGACCGCGTCGATCACGCCGCCGCCGTCGTGATGCGGGGTCATCTCGGGCCATCGCATCCCCCATTCGGGGGTGGAACGCGCCCGCCAGTCGGTCGGGTTGACGCCGGAGGCGTGCACTTGGACGCGAACCTCGCCGGGCCCGGGCTCCGGCATCTCGCGCTCGATCAGCTTCAGTACGGACGGGTCGCCGATCTCTCGGTAGACGACGGCTCTCATGTTCTTCTCCTCGGTGGTAGTGACGAAGCCCGGGCATGGCCCAAGTCTTCGCCCCCCTGCCGAGAAGCGCAAAAGGCCGGTAACAGACTTACGAAAGGTAACTGCGCACACCATTCGCGACCGACTTACGATGAGTAAGTGACCACTCCGAGAACGACCCTGCCGCTCACCCGCTGGGACCACAGCGACGAGTCCGAATGCCGCCGCGCCGGCCGCGCCTTGGAGATCGTCGGTCAGCGCTGGGCGCCCGGCGTGCTGCTCGCGCTGGCCCGCGGCGCCGAACGCTTCACCGAGGTCATGGCCGCGGTGTCCGGCATCTCCGCCCGCATGCTCACCGTGCGCCTGAAGCAACTGGAGAAGGCGGGGCTGATCACCCGAACGGTGATCCCCACGACGCCCGTCTCGGTGCTCTACCGCCTCACGCCGCGGGGAGCCGACCTGCTCGACGCCCTGCAGCCCATCGCCGACCACATCCGGCGCTGGGACTACGCCTCGTTCGACCAGGACGACTGACCCCGGACTGGACCCGGACCGAACCCGGACCGGGGCGAACCGGCCCGGCCGTCAGTCGGTCACCCGGCTCCCGCTCATGTAGATCAGGTCCTTGTACTCGGGATGCCGGGCCACCCAGGCCGTGTAGAAGGGGCAGACGGTCAGCACCGGAATCCCGGCGGCCCGCGCCTCGTCGAGCGACGCCCGCACGATCGCCCCGCCGATGCCCCGCCCCTCGAACGCCTCCTTCACCTCGGTGTGCACGAACGCGATCAGGTTCTGGGTCCGGATGTAATCCGCGAAACCGGCCAGCTCATCGCCGACGTACGCCTCATACCGCTTGGCCTCGGGATTGTCGACGACGCGCGGGGCGTCCGGTCGGGAGTCGCTCATCTGGGTCCTCTCCTTCGATCGCGTGCTCAGCATCCTCGTCGGCGAGCGAAAGGGGACGCATCTGTCAAACGACTGCCGCACCACGACCGGCCGATTCGCACCACGGTAGGCCAGGCCGTACACGCACAGAACCGGTCCTGCGGGCAATCAGTGCGAACTTTAACAACCTGCGCGGCGTCGTACCCCGCGTGAAACTCATCAAGACGGCCACCGTGGCGGCCGCACTGCTCCTCGCCGGCAGCGCGGCACCGGCCGCGGCGGCACAGACGACGGCCCCGGCCACAACGCACACCGCGGCGCCGGCGCGCTGCTCGGCCGACCAGCTCAAGGCGTCCCTGGGAAGAATCGACGCGGGCGCGGGCCGCCGCACCGCCCAGGTCCACCTCGCCAACGTCTCCTCGCGGACCTGCTGGCTCAGGGGCTACCCCGGCCTGGTCCTGTTCGACGCCTCCGGCGACGTCCTGCGCACCCGCCCGCGCAGAGCACCCGGCACGGTCAAGAAGGTCACCCTGCGCCCCGGCGGCCGGGCCAAGCTGTCGCTCACCTGGGGCACCGTCCCCACCGGCGCGGAACGCACCTGCCCCAGCGCCGCCGAACTGATGCTCATGCTCCCCGACGACTTCGCCTACCGCAGCATCCACGCCCGCTTCGGCACCATCTGCGACCAGGGCCGCGTCAACTTCGGCCCCATCAGCGCCTGACACCGGTCCGCGGCGGTGGGGGAGGTTGAGACCGGCGCGAACCGCTCAGCCTCCTTTAGGTCGCCGGGGCGAATCTCCTAAAGCGACGAGCTCAGCACAGCCGAACGATAGTCGTCGAAGGCGGTTCCCCTGCGCCGGGCGGGCGGGACGAGCTCCTGCACCTGACGCGCGGTGTGCAGGATCATGTGGGACCGGTACGCGGGGGCGAGGCCCGAGACGGTGTCCGCGGCCAGACGCATCGCCTCGTCGTGGCCGCCCTCGCGGGCGACCGTGATGGCCTCGTGCAAACGGAGGTTGGCGGCGTTCTGGTACGCGGGCGTGCGCTTCATCGCCTCTTCGCGGGCCTTGGCCGCCTCCTTCGACGAGCCGCCGTACGAGTGAACCCAGCTCGTGACGAACCAGACCGAGTCCGGGCTCCAGCCGAGGTCACTGCGCTCGCCGACCTTGTCGGCCAGCGTGTGCAGGCGGCCGAGGGCCTCCCGGGCCTCGCGGTCGCGGCCCATCAGCGCGAGCGCCTGGGTCTCTCCGGCGAGTGCCTGAAGAGAGCTCGTGGACACCATGCCGCGCGCCAGGTTCTGGCTCTCACGGGACAACCGGATCACCGAGTCGGGAGAGCGGGGCGTATACAGGGCGAACACCGCTTCCTTGCCGCGTGTCCTGACCCGCAGGTCCAGATCGCCCGAGGCGTCCGCGGCCCGCCGCGCGGTGGCCCACCACCGCCGTGACGCGCCGAACTCCCCTAGCCGGGTGAGGACGTCGCTGTAAAGGAACGCCAGCAAGGCCGCCGATCGCTGCAGATCCGCCTTCTGCTCGGCCTTCGCCTGGGCAAGCGACCACTGCAAGGTCATCAGATCCGAGGCCAGGCTTTCGCGCGCTTCGGCGGGCGGCCGTGTGCGAAGCGTATGACGGTGTTCCGCGATCGCCGCCTCCCAGTCCTCCGCTGAGAACGACTCGGCGGTGCCGAGCGTCTTCTCGATCAGTTGCCGTAGTGCCTCGGCGTCGGTGAGGGCGGGGCCTGCGGTGAGGAGCCCGAGACCGGTGAGGCGGAAGAGTATTCGTCGCTCCACGT
>Ga0164243_10016034_pt1 | contig 10306 bp, 13 predicted proteins | sample OricompcompostOP_FD_108781 | JGI IMG/M metagenome (GOLD analysis project Ga0164243, IMG submission 108781) | Organic Plus compost microbial communities from Emeryville, California, USA - Original compost - Organic plus compost (OP) | ecosystem: Engineered > Solid waste > Mixed feedstock >... | reverse complement strand
TCTCGACAGGCTCGACCACCGGACCCCGGCTCGACCACCGGGGTTCGACAGGGTCTCGACAGGCTCGACCACCGGACCCCGGCTCGACCACCGGGGGTAGGCAGGGTCTCGACAGGCTCGACCACCGGACCCTGGCTCGACCACCGGACCTTGCTCGACCGCCGAGCCCGACGCAACCTCCCGGTGGTCGAGCTTGTCGAGACCGATGTCAGCCGCGGAGGTTGGGCCGCACGTGCAGCCCGACCTCGGGGTCGACGATGACCTCCTGGCCGGCGGGGAGGCGGTCGGCGTCGAGGGTGGCGTCGACCGGCACGTTGCGCTTCACCAGGGCGAGCGCGATCGGGCCGAGCTCGTGGTGGCGCGCGGAGGAGCCGACGAAACCGATCTCGCGCTCGCCGTTGCGCACCGCGGCGCCCTGCGTGGGCAGCCTGTTCTCCGAGCCGTCGAGGTGGAGCAGCACCAGCCGGCGCGGCGGGCGGCCGAGGGTGTGCACGCGAGCGACGGTCTCCTGACCGCGGTAGCAGCCCTTGTCGAGGTGCACCGCGGAGTTGATCCAGCCCACCTCGTTGGGGATCGTGCGGTGGTCGGTGTCGATGCCGAAGCGCGGCTCACCGCGCGCAATCCGGAGTGCCTCGAAAGCCCACAGCCCGGCCGCCGGACCGGCAGCGTCGGCGTACTCCCCCAGGCGCTCGCGCGGCACGAACTCGTAGCCGTCGAAGAGGCCGCCGGCGAGCTTCGCCGGGCGCCAGGTCGTGGCGAGCTCAGCGGTGACGTCGTCGATCTCGACGCGCATCATGAAGCGCATCTTCGTCAGGAAGTCGATGAGCGCCGCACCCGTGCCCGGCTCCATGTGGCCGACGAACGCCTCACCGTCGTCGTGGCCGAAGATCGCGTGCTCCACGTGGCCCTGCGGGCTGAGGATCAAGAAGCCCGTCGGCTGGCCGCTGGCGAGTACGTCGCGGTGTTGCGTCGAGAGGTTGTGCAACAGCTCCAGTCGATCCGGGCCGGAGAGGCGCACCACGTCGCGGTGGGAGAGGTCGACGAAGCCCTCACCCTGCTCCAGCGATCGCTGCTCGAGGTTGAAGGAGCCGTAGTGGGCCGCGACTGGGGAGTCGACACCGTCGGCGGCAACCGCGCCGGGGAGCTGGAGGAGAGGGCTGGCCATGCTGCCAGCGTACGCGGCGGGCGACCCGATGCCCGCCGCCCTCCGACCGGCGGGCACGATGAGCGGGGGTCTCGACAGGCTCGACCACCGGAGCGAGCGCGACCACCCGGTCTCGACAGGCTCGACCACCGGAGCGAGCGCGACCGCCGGGGCTCGACAGGCTCGACCACCGGAGCGAGCGCGACCACCGGGTCTCGACAGGCTCGACCACCGGCCCCGTCAGGAGCAGGTGACGCAGTGGCCGAAGACGGTGAGGTGGCCTACGTCGGGGACGAAGTTGTGGTCCTGCGCCAGCGCGACGCTGACCGGGTCGATGATGGCGGGGTCGACGGAGTCGACGCGGCCGCAGCGACGGCAGATCAGGTGAAAGTGCTCGTGGCCGGAGACGGAGTGGTAGGTGGGGGCGCGGTCGCTGATGTGGGCGTGCCGCACCAGGCCGAGCTCCTCGAGCACCTCGAGATTGCGGTAGACCGTCGAGAGGCTGATGCGGGCACCCTCCTTGGTGACCTCGTTGTGCACCTCGTCGGGGGTGGCATGACCGAGCCGGTCGACGGCCCGCAGGATCGACTCGCGCTGCGGGGTCATCCGGCGCCCGCTGCGATGGAGCTTGTCGGCGAAGTCGGTCACTGGCCCGAGGCTCTCACTGTCGTTGGAGTCGCGCCCACAGGTGAGGCTGGAGCGGCTGGTCCATCGCCGCCATGTCGTAGGCATAGAGCAGGTCGCCCTCGACGTAGCCGTAGAGGCGGTGGCCCGCGGTGACCTTCTTGGCCGACTCGGTGGTGATCACCGCGTCGGTGGCCACCTCCATCTTGGCCTCGCCGGCGGTGCCGTACCAGACCTCGGCGACGCCGCTGGCGTGCGTCAGCAGCATCTCGATCTTGCCCTCGGGACGGCAGCGCACGAAGCCGGTCTCGATTGCGCCGTCTCGCAGCTTGTTGCCCTCCTCGTCGACCAGCCACGACCGCGCCATGTAGTGGAAGAACGGCCGGCCGTCGTGGACGAAGATCAGCTCTTGACCGAACTGGAACTTCTCGATCGTCGGGTAGTCGCCGTGGCCGCTGCCGCGCCACGTGCCCAGCATCCAGGCGATCGGGGCACAGTCGGGGTGGAGGTTGTCAGGCAGCTGGAACGGCATGGGGGCAAGTCTAGTGATGGACGCAGCCCCGAGTAGGTTCGGCGGTATGACCCGGTCGTTGGTGGTGAAGGTGACGTGCGGCGCCGAGGATGCGGAGCGCTGCAACCAGGCATTCAACGTGGCAGCCCTCGCGGCCGCCTCCGGCGTGGAGGTGAGCCTCTGGCTCGCCGGCGAATCCGCGTGGTACGGCGTACCCGGCAAGGCGGAGGAGTTCGCGCTCCCGCTGGCTACTCCCCTGGCCGACCTGCGCGACACGGTGCTGAGCACCGGCAGCATCACCGTGTGCAGCCAATGCGCAGAGCGTCGTGAGATCAGTCCTGACGACCTGCTGCCGGGGGTCCGGATCGCCGGCGCCGCCGCCTTCGCTGAGGAAGTGCTGCGCGAGGGCGTGCAGGCGCTCGTCTACTGATCGATCCGAGTCGGTTCAGCGCACCGGGACATCCAGCGACGCGAGTACGTCGGCGATGCGGCGAACCGCTTCGTCGAGCTGCACCGCGACCGCGTCGAAGACGTCAGCCGAGCGCCCGATTGGGTCGGTGACGTCGAACTCCCCGACCGGCACCGTGCCGCGCCGCTTGCCGGCTGCCGCCACCAGAGCGGGCAGGTCGCGCTGGCCCGGCCCCAGGTCGCCGACGGCCACCTCGGCGAGCGCGGCGAACTCGGTGATCGTGAAGCTGCGCGCCATTGCCCGCGGCGTCTCCTCCAGGAGCGAGGAGCGGATCGACTTGGTCGCGGCGAGCACCACGTCGGCCGCCATCACGAGATCCGGCGCGGTCTGCTGGGCGAGGAACCCCTCCGGGTCACCGGCCCGCTCGGTCAGCGTGCGCGCCGCCTCCGGCTGCATCGCCCGCCCCACCATCGCGCGTACGCCGGCACTCGCCACCTCGAAGTCGTTCCCCGCGCCGCGCTCGGCCAGTCGCATGCGCAGGAGACGCTCGGCCAGCGGCGAGCGGCAGACGTTGCCGATGCAGACGAAGAGGACCGAGTTGGGCACGTGATCCACCCTACGAGCCGGGGTGGGCGGTCGGGGCACCGGCTGGGAGGGAGAGGGCATCTCTCGGCAGGCTGCACGGCAGCGCTTCGGGTCCCCCGAAGTGATCGGCAAGTGTGGAGCTCCCGTTAGCCGGGCCCGACGTCGCCGAATCAGGACGCGGGCTGCTCGCCCATCACGCGTTGATGGTGTGCGGTGTTAAGCAGCGCATGAGCCTGCGGCGGCGTCATCGGCTGCCGCTGAGCCAGCCGGCCGAGGGCGGCAGCGCGCTCGACGAGCTGGGCGTTGCGCTCCACGGGTACGCCCTTGGCGAGGGTGAGCACGTCTTCCATGCCGACACGCAGATGTCCCTGCTTGGCGAGGGCGGCAAGTGCCACGGGCAGCGTGCTCCTGCCGATCCCGGTAGCCGACCAACTGGTGACCGCAGCGGGAAGTGCGGCGACAGCGGCGACGAGGGCGTCCGCCGTACCAGGCATGCCGCCGGGGACACCCATGACCAGGTCGACGTGGACCTTGCCGCCGAAGGGCAACCCCTCCTGATCGAGCAGGCGGTTGAGCGCGGCGACGTGGCCGAGGTCGAAGAGCTCGAACTCGGGCACCACGCGGCGCTCGATACTCAGGCGGTAGAGGTCGACGATGAAGGGCCACGGGTTGAGGAAGACGTCGTCACCGAAGTTGGTGGTGCCCATGGTGAGCGAGCAGGAGTCCGGCTCGGCGTCGAGCACTTGCAGCCGCGCCTCGAGCGGGTCGTGCACCGAGCCGCCCGTCGAGAGCTGCACGACCAAATCCGTCTCCTGGCGCAACGCAGCGACCGTCTCCTTCAGCCGCCCCGGGGCGAGCGTCGGCCGGTGCTCGTCGTCACGGATGTGCACATGGACCATCGCTGCCCCCGCCATCTGGCACTCCTGCGCCGCCGAGACCAGCTCAGTCAGCGTCGTCGGCAGCTGGGGGCACGCCTCCTTCGTCGTCTCCGCTCCGGTCGGGGCCACGGTGATGAGGAGGTCGGTCATCCCTGCAGGGTGTCACGGGAGCGGGGTGGAGTCACGGATATGAAGTGGGGCTGGGCTGGTGGGCGCCAAGGCGTTGGGGAGGGTCGGGTTTCGTGGGCATCGTCAACGCCCATCGGGCATAGCGGCGGCACGATGCACACGCGTCACACATCACGACGAACACACCGAGGCATCTGGTGCTTCATTCCTAGGATGAAAGCCAGCCCAGCTGATCGGCTTTTTGCTCAGCCCGGCGCAACAGGTGGCAGACGCCGTGAAATGATGCGTTCATGGCGACAGCGATGCAGCCGTGGCCGAGACCCCGGATTCGATCAGGTATTGGCTCCAGGCACGATCTCGACCTGCAGCGCATCCCTCAGCGCACGGACGTCGCTAGGGGTCAGGAGGATAATGTCGCCCACGTTGAATTTGGTGAGGATCTTGCACTTACCGGCGTTCGTCCTAGTCGCGATTCCGCGGTGATGAATCACGTCGTTTCGAAGGTTGCGAATGTCGCCGATGGCGTCTGAGCGCACCTGCCTCTCCTCGACGTCGGCAGCGTTGGCGAACGCTGGCCGATAGTAAGCCTCCCACCGAGCGAACATCAATGCGAGCCAAGCGTGTGTCAACCACTGCTGAAGCCAACCGTCCTCAGCTGCTGCTCCCTCGATCTGACTCTTCCGCCAAGATGCGTCAGCAACTGTGTTCGGGTCGTTCGGATCGCCCGCCCCCAAGAACAATGTTGGGTCAGGATTCTCCTTAGTTTCCGACCAGCCAATCGTATCGCCCATCATCTTGATAGCGACCCGACTGAAAGACATGACACCCGCTGTGTGCCAGAATTCCTCGGCCAACTCATCGAACAACTCCTGCGTCATGGCAGTGATGTTGCCATCATGGCAACGCGTTCGCTGCGATTCGCCAGCGCTGAGGAAGGCCTCCGAGCGTTCAGCTGCGCGGAGTGTGTACGCGCAGCGCGGTACGTTCGCCCAGCTCCGGGCGCTGCTCGGCAACCATCCCACCCCCGATCCCGCTGCTTCGCCTGTCGATGCACCTCTTGTAGGTGCCGATTGCCCTAACTCCTTGCCGGCGTACAGGTGCACCACCTCGACCTTGCCTCGCGCAAGCTGAACGCGGCTTACGTCGGGGGCGCCTTTCCTATTGATGACGTAACGAGAAGCAGTTCGCTTCGGTCGGTCAGTCGCTGAGTGAGGTCGGCGACAAGTCTGAACCAGGCGCTCTCGGGCAGACGCTTCTCAAGTGAGCCCGATGCCTCCGGCCCCGCATGCGGTACACCCACGCGCCGCGAGCACGTCGATGGCTGGCACAGAACTGATCCTTAAGGAGCAGGCGCGCCCGGGACCTTCGGCCCGATCAGACGAGCAGGTCGTCAGAGCCCGCCGCTCGCCCGTGCCCCACCCCACGCGGTCGCCAGGTCACGGCTCGACACGATCTCGCGACCCAGGGGCGTCAGCGCGACCGGCATCATCTTGAAGTTCGCGACGCCCAGCGGGATGCCGATGATGGTCAGGCAGAGCAGCGCGCCCGTGATCGCGTGCCCGATGGCCAGCCACAGGCCGGAGAAGACGAACCAGAGCACGTTGCCGAGGGTGCTCGCGACTCCCGCGGTCGGCCGGCGCACGATCTCGCGCCCGAACGGCCACAGTGCATAGCGCCCGATCCGGAAGGACGCGAGGCCGAACGGGATCCCCACGATCGTGATGCACCAGAGCACACCCGCGAGCAGATAGCCCAGGAACAGCCAGAAGCCCGACAAGACCAGCCACAGGATATTGAGCAGGGTGCGCATGACGTGAGGATCGCACGTACGCCGTCACGCGGGTGCCGCTTCCGCGCCCGACGGGTGGTCCCCGTTTCCTCCCCTGCGTTACGCTGACAGTGAAGGGGAGTACCCCCACCGCCGCGACGTCGTCATCCCGGTTCGCACCCGGCTCGCGGGGCACCTGCTGGGGAAGACCTTCATCAGAAATCCCAACTGATGGAGGTGCGTCATGGGTTATCCCCACCCGTCCCACTCGCCTTGGCTGATCTCGCGCGACGAGATCATCATCGCCGAGCTCGTCGCGCTCGTCGGCGTGATCATCTGGCTCGCGGCCCTGACCTGGTTCGTCGTGTCCGACGCCCTGCGTGCTCGCGCCCACCGCCACGACAGACCGCGGGAGCCGCGCAAGCACTTCCACATCCACCACCGCTGAGGGGAACGGAATGTTCTCCGGCATCGACTCAGTCGCCACGCCGGGGCTGTGGATCGCGACCGTGGGCGGCGTCATCGCGCTGCTGGTCGTCGACTTCATCGTCACCCGGCGACCCCACGAGGTCAGGCTGAAGGAGGCCATCGGGTGGTCGGTCTTCTACATCGCCCTGCCGCTGGCCTTCACCGGCTACGTCTGGTGGCAGTTCGGCTCCCAGCACGGGATGGAATACCTCACCGGATACGTCGTCGAGAAGTCGCTCAGCGTCGACAACCTCTTCGTCTTCATGCTCCTGCTCACCGCCTTCGCCGTGCCCAAGGAGCTGCAGCAACGGGTGCTGCTCTACGGCATCGTCGGAGCCCTGCTGATGCGCGCGGTCTTCATCGCGCTCGGCGCCGCGCTGGCCCGCTTCGACTGGGCCTTCCTGCTCTTCGGGCTGATCCTCGTGCTCAGCGCCGTGAAGGTGCTCCGCGACGCCACCTCGGAGCGCCACCAGGTCGTCGACGTCGACAAGCTGCGCAGCGTCCGGCTGCTGCGGCGGTTCGTGCCCGTCACCCCCGACTACCGCGGGCCCGCGCTGCTGACCCGGATGGACGGACGCCGGGCGGTGACCCCGTTCGCCGTCGTCGTGTTCGCGGTGCTCACCACCGACGTCGTCTTCGCGGTCGACTCCGTGCCCGCGGTCTACGGCATCACCGGCGACCCCTACCTGGTCTTCGTCACCAACGCCTTCGCGCTGCTGGGCCTCCGGGCGCTCTACTTCGTGCTGCACAACGCGCTCAACAAGCTGGTGCACCTCAACTACGGGCTCGCGCTGATCCTGGCCTTCATCGGTGTGAAGCTCGCCCTGCACTGGGCGCACCTGCACTGGCCCGCCGTGCCCGAGATCCCGACCCTCGCCTCCCTGGGCGTCATCGCTGGGATCCTCGCCGTCACGATCGCCACCAGCCTGCGCGCCGAGCGGCGCCAGCTCGTGGGGACCCGATGAGGAAGGCGACCGTGCCCCGCTGCCGCGGGCCGAGCTCGCCGAATCGATGAATGCGCGGTCGATGACCTAGGCTGGGCGACGTTGAAGGGACGGCTCTCACGAACCGTCCTCGCCGCGGACGATGCGCGGCTTGTATCTCGTACTTCCTGGTTTCGATTCGTTGGACATCAGCTTGGGCGGATGTCTTCAGCGGCTCGCGAGCACCGTGTTCGCGGCACCCGAAACAAAGGAAACGATCATGGCTCAGGGCACCGTCAAGTGGTTCAACGCTGACAAGGGCTTCGGCTTCATCGCCCAGGACGGCGGCGGCGAGGACGTCTTCGTCCACTTCTCCGCCATCCAGACCAACGGCTTCAAGTCGCTCGACGAGAACCAGAAGGTCGAGTTCGACCTCGCCCAGGGCCCCAAGGGTCCCCAGGCCGAGAACGTGCGCGCTCTCTGATTCACCGCGACGAGCCCCCGACCGCAGCCGCGGTCGGGGGCTCGCGTGCGTCTGGGGCCGGACCCGCGAACTCGGCAAGGCCTGAGGCTGCCGTGGCGTCCCGATCAACAGGGACTGCCGCCTCCAAGCCGCCGGAGCCGTCACCCCGGAGCCGTCACCGTCGTCGCCGGCGGCGCCGGTCGCCCGCGCGACCGGGTTCCGCACCGGATGAGTCGGGGCGAGGTGCGAGGATCAGCCGCGTGCGCGCCGTACTCCAGAGGGTCAGTCAGGCATCGGTCACCGTCGAGGGGCAGGTGGTGGGCGAGATCGGCACCGGCCTGCTCGTGCTGCTCGGCGTGACCCACGGGGACGGCGAGGCCGAGGTGCGGTGGATGGCGCGCAAGGTGCGCGACGTGCGCATCATGCGCGAGGAGAAGTCCGTCGGCGACCTCGGGGCGTCGGTGCTCGTGGTCAGCCAGTTCACCCTCCACGGCGACGCCCGCAAGGGCCGCCGACCCACCTGGCAGGCCGCCGCGCCCGGCTCGGTGAGCGAGCCGATCTACGACGCCTTCTGCGCAGAGCTCGAGGCGCTCGGCACCCACGTGGAGAAAGGGATCTTCGGCGCCGACATGTCTGTCGCCCTGGTGAACGACGGGCCCACTACTCTCCTGCTGGAGGTGGGCGAAAGCGACCGCCCGGGGTAACCATCGGGTAGCCGTCTCGTTTGACCTCGCGGTCACCATTCACTGCGCACAGCGAAGGTCAAGCGTGGATTTCAAGCAACTGACAAGGACTCTCCAGCGTCGTTGGGTCACCATCGTCGCGATGCTGGTGGTCGCCCTCGGGGTCGCCAGCGTCATCTCCTGGGTCCTCATGGACAAGGAGTACGAGTCCGAGGCGCAGATCTTCCTCTCCCCCGACTCCCAGTCGCTGCAGGAGAGCACCGTCGCGTCCTACTTCGTGACCACCCGCATCACCTCCTACGCCGACCTCGCCGACCACGAGGAGGTGATCCGCCGCGTCGCCGAGAAGGTGCCCGACCTCGGCATGACCGACGCCGAGCTGGCCGGCGCCGTCAGCGCGGAGGCGGAGGCCACCTCCGTCATCCTCACGATCAAGGCGCGCGCCGAAGACCCGCACAGCGCGCAGACGATCGCCAAGGCCGAGTCGGAGGTGCTCGCGGAGTACATCCGCGAGATCGAGACCCCGCGCGGCCAGCAGCGCTCCCAGATCACCACCACCATCACCAACCCGGCCGACTACGACCCCGACCCGGCCAGCCCCAAGCTCTTCCTCAACTTCGGCGCCGCCGCCGTGATCGGCCTGCTTCTGGGCATCGCGCTCGCCGTCATCCGCGACATCCTCGACCACACCATGAAGAGCTTCGAGGACGTCGAGCGCGTCGCAGGCGCACCCGTGATGGCCAGCGTCGCCCTCGACAAGTCCGTCGCCAAGCACCCCCTCCTCAGTGACGTCCACGGCTTCTCGCCGCGCGCCGAGGCATTCCGGCTGCTGCGCACCAACCTGCAATACCTCGACCTCGACGAGCAGCCCAAGAGCCTCGTCATCACCAGCCCGCTCCCAGGCGAGGGCAAGACGAGTACGGCGACCAACCTCGCCGTCGCGCTCGCCCAGGCCGGCAAGCGGGTGCTGCTGCTCGACGGCGACCTGCGCCGTCCGCGGATCGCGCAGCTGCTCGACCTCGAGTCACGGGTCGGCCTCACCACCGTGCTGGTCGGCAAGTCGTCGCTCGCCGAGAGCATCCAGGTGCACCAGCCCTCCGGGCTCTCCTTCCTCGCCGGCGGGCCCATCCCGCCCAACCCCACCGAGGTGCTGCAGGCGTCGGCCACGCGCGCGCTGATCCACCGGGTGCGCGACATGTTCGACATGGTGATCATCGACGCGCCGCCGCTGCTGCCCGTCGCCGACGCCGCGATCCTCGCCCATGCCGCCGACGGCGCGCTGCTGATCTGCCGCCACGGCAAGACCACCGAGGACGAGCTCGGCGGTGCCGCCGCCCGACTCGAGTCCGTCGGAGCCCGACTCTTCGGCGTCGTCGTCAACATGGTGCCGCGCCGGGCACGCGAGGGCTACAGCTATTACTACTACGAGGACGAGCAGCTGCTGGACCTCCAGAGGTCCTGATCGTCGTGTTGCCGCCTGCCGCGCGCCGCGCCCTCGGGGACGCCTTCACCTGGGGCCTGGCCATCGTGCTCTGCGCCGGGCTGCTGGTCGTCGCGCGCGACGAGGTGGTGTGGGCGGTGATCGGCATCGCCGTCGCCGCGGTGCTCACGGTCATCGTGGTGCTCGGCCCCGAGAAGGCAGGCACCGTCTTCGTGGTGCTCGGCACCCTCACCGCCCCGATGAGCGCCCTCGTAGTGCCCGGCGCCACCTTCGTCACCGC
>Ga0164243_10016033_pt1 | contig 10307 bp, 8 predicted proteins | sample OricompcompostOP_FD_108781 | JGI IMG/M metagenome (GOLD analysis project Ga0164243, IMG submission 108781) | Organic Plus compost microbial communities from Emeryville, California, USA - Original compost - Organic plus compost (OP) | ecosystem: Engineered > Solid waste > Mixed feedstock >... | reverse complement strand
TGGCACCTACCGGTAATTCAATTACATCAAATTATTTTATAAAAAAGCCTGGAAGTTGATCTATAGAACGACTTCCAGGCTTCTGTTTTTTATCCTTAACGGGACTCTTTAAAGTTCGATAAATCTAAACGCTATTTGAAAGATACGTGGACATAGGGCCATCACAATTTTTCAAGGATGAAACGGTTAAGCATCGGCGCTTGGCTCTGCTGAAAAGCGGTTTATTTGATCTAATAGTTCCATAGATTTCATCAATGGCGTCCATTCTTTTCCTTTAAAGATAAGTTTAAACCATTTTTTATCCCTGTTTTCATATTTAATATTGAAAAATAACCATAGTGACAGGAAGGTAAAGGAACCCGTGATCGTTAGCGTGACAAGCCATTGCCCAATATTCCAATTTGTAAACATTGATTCATGCCACCAGAAAGTTGTCCACAGGGGAAGCTGCAAGAACAATATCCTGGCCGACCAAAGTGTAGAAATTTTAAGCTGAGCCAGTTCTCTTTGGGTTTTCAAAATTGGGTTACCGGTATCAACCTGGTATATTTTTACCAGTTGGAAGAGATAGATAAACAGTGCAGAAGCTGTCAGCAAAATTTGAAGAGCCGCGGAGAGGAGAAAGAACTTGTTCGCGGTCCACAAAGATTCCCAATTTGCACTTAAAACGATGGATCCGATAGTTACCCACAGCATTCCAATTAGGATAGTAAAAAATTTAAGCGGCTTCATCGAGCCTAAGATATTATGAACCTTTAGGCGCGTAATATTATCCGCATTTTCTTTACTTAATACAAAGTTCGCCTCCAATTTATCATTGGTCGTTTGCCAAAGTTGTTTTAATTCTAACTCGTTCATATTCTTTAATATTTTAACTGTGAGAACCGTGCTTTTAGTTTGTCTTTAATACGACCTATTTTCGTCCCGACATTACTGACCGAAATCCCTATTATCTCGGCAATCTCTGCATGGCTCTTATCTTCCAAATATAGAATAACCAATATTTTGTCCATATCCTTCAGTTCACTAATGAATTGCTCCAGTAGATTTAGTTGCCGTTCATTTCCAGGTGCATCATCAGATGGTAAATCCGCCAACTGTCCATTAAGAGATGTGTATAGCTTTGCCCGTGATGAATTTTTTCTATAAAAGGAGATCGCAACATTCAGAGAAATGCGATACAACCAAGTGGAGATTTTATATTGATCATTATATTTATGAACAGCTCGCCAGATTTGTATCATCATTTCTTGCATAAGATCTTGCCTATCCTGTTCATTTGAACAATATGCGCGGGCAACCTTGAACATGATGCCTTTATGCTGTTTAATGATTTCCCGGAAAAATTGCTGTTGATCTTGTTTGTTCATTGTAATTATAAAGACTGATTATTCATCAAGTTTAATATACTCGCCTTCTTACATCAAGAGAAATTTATTATAATAGTAATATGTGTTCCAACGAAGCGGTTCAAGTAATTTAAATCAATTCATTGTTCTAATCATCATGACTTATGCAGCGCTTTTATAACAATTATTCGCAAGCAGGGTTAAAAAATCACACTTTGGGGGAGGGTTACTGAAAATTAATGCAATTTATTCTCTATTTACACTTGATCAAGTTGGAATATGATGTTTATAGACTGATACGGTTAACTTTGTGCTGTCGCTTTAAAATTAACAGTAACGGTCTACCCTTAGAATGCTCAATACCGTAAATTTTTGTCCCACACCCGGAACCTTTTGTGCTTGTAACCTTTCCTTTTCGTGGCCTGTACAGTTTAGGTCAATGAATTTTTAAGATAACGAGGAGGACATTAGTATGACTGCTTCATTTTCTACCTGGGATGCGAATTGAAATGTTCGTGGAAAAATGGATACTCCCGGTAAGTATTATAATGCAACACAAGCTGCACAATTGGAAATCCCCCAGCCACCAGTTTTATGGGTATAACAAGAAGAACAGGGTACTGCAAACAAAAAGCCTGCAAACGTTTAAATTGCAGGCTTTTTGTTTGTAGCTTTAAAAATTTGTAGCCCCGCCAAGAATCGAACTTGGATCTAAAGTTTAGGAAACTTCTATTCTATCCATTGAACTACAGGGCCATCTTTCTATACTCGTTTGAATATGAAAGGAGTGCAAAAATATAAAAAAAATGGAAAATTCCTACGAAGTATAAATTTGTTCAATTTCCTTGGCATATTTTTCTACGATAATCTTCCGTTTCAGCTTCAATGTAGGCGTCAACTCGCCCGTGTCAACCGTCCATTCATCGGGTAATAGCGAGAATTTCTTGATCTGTTCCACATGGTTGAAAAACTGGTTATATTTTTCAACGATCTGGTCGTAATGTGCTATTATATCAGGATTTTTTAACATTTCTTCCCGGCTTCCCAAGTTTAAACCTTGCTTCTTAGCCCAATCGCGCAGGTTATGGAAGTTGGGAACGATTAATGCCGAAGTGAATTTCTGATCTTCCCCTATAACGATTAACTGCTCAATAAAAGGTGATTCCTTGAACTTATTCTCAATCGGTTGTGGCGCTACGAATTTACCCCCGGAGGTTTTGAACAACTCCTTCTTCCGATCGGTGATCTTCAGGAACTTATTATCCACCAGCATACCGATATCGCCCGTATGAAACCAGCCATCAGTAATGGCATCTCCCGTAAGATCCGGGCGTTTGTAATAACCTATGGTTACATTAGGGCCTTTGCATAGAATTTCTCCATCTTCTGCTATTTTTACTTCCACATTGCTAATGATCGGCCCCACGGTTCCAAACATCCTGTCCTTTACATCCATGCGGTTTACAGCAATTACGGGGGATGTCTCCGATAAGCCGTAGCCTTCCAAGATCGGTATCCCGGCGGCCGTGAAAATTTTTAATAACCGCATCTGGCAGGCGGCGGCCCCCACTACTACGGCTTGAATATTGCCGCCCAGGGCTTCCCGCCATTTATTGAAAATCAGTTTATTGGCGATAGATAATTGCACATTATACCACCAACCCAATTTTTTATTGATCTCGTATTTTTTACCCAGGTCAATAGCCCAGAAAAATAAGGCGCGTTTAATCCCGGTAAGGCTTAAGCCGGTGGCCATGATTTTCTCGTAAACCTTTTCCAGTAAGCGGGGTACGGTTGTAAAGATGCTTGGTTTTACTTCCTTGAGGTTATCGGCTATCGTATCCATGCTTTCGGCATAATAAATAGATACCCCGGCACCCAGGTATACGTAGCTTACCATCCGTTCAAATATGTGATTGAGGGGTAAGAAACTCAATGCACGGGCTTGCTTGTTTACCGGTAGATACGGCGAACAGGCACGCACATTGCTCATGATATTGTCGTGGCTCAACATGACCCCTTTCGGGAAACCCGTTGTTCCGGAGGTATAAATAATCGTTGCTAATTGCTTGGGCGCAATACTTTCCTTTATGGATTCAATCTTGGGATAATCCGCTTCGCTACCCATAGATAGGATTTCCGACCAATGCTTTTGTCCCGGTATATCCTTGAACGTGTAAATTTCCCGGATACTCGGAAGCCTGTCTTTTAAGGCAAGAACTTTTTCCAATATTACCTCATCGCCAATAAATAATATGCTGGCAGCGGCGTCATTCAGTACGTATTCTGTTTCTTGGGGACTGATAGTCGGGTAAATTGGAACCAGGACCGTGCCTATCTGTTGGCAAGCCAAATCGGTAATGAGCCATTCCGGCTTACTACTGGAAATGATGGCTACCTTATCCAAGCGCTCCAAATCCTGGGAATTATTGCCCAATCCCAATTGTAAAAGCCCTGCACTCATCTGCATGGTCAGTTTCGCTACATCGGCAGTGCTGTACTTGATCCATTTCCCATCAACTTTCCCGCAAAGCATATCCTGTTTAGGGTAATGTTGCAATTGATGCTCAATAACGTCGAATAACCTGGTGGGTTGGTGCATGATAATATTTCATTGGTGAAAGCCTTGCAGCACTGGGCTGCATTATCCGATTTCATTTTGATCTTTAGTTTCCAGGGATGCCCTGGGGTATGCATTGCAATATCCAAATACAAGGATGACCGTCCAACCGGCACCAACCGCAGTAGGCCAAGGTAATCCCAAGATAGTATGTTCCGAGAAATACCAGGCGATCCATAAGATGGAGTTGATCAGTACGTATGCGAGGAAATGAGTTTTGAAACTTGCCCGCGCTTTTGCCAGTCTTTCAGTTGTTAAATCCTTGTTTTCGAATGTACTCATATATATAATAATAGGATCATCCCTACAAATTAAATATAAACTATTTTCTTGGTAAAATAAACAAGGAAAGCCGCGGTACTACCTGCTTAAGAGGTTGTAAACCGCGGCTTTACGTTATTTTAACATACAGCTAACGTTTGGCAACGATGCTGAGGCTAATATTTACCTGGGAATTGATCAATTTGTCTTGCAAGGATTTGTCTGCCCGGTATTTCATTCCCCACTTGGTCCTATCCATATTAAAGTTTGCCTGCGCCAGCACCTGGTCCGGTGTGATGCTGATCTTGGCAGGGAACGCTATACTCCGGGTAGAATCCTTAAGGGTCAGGTTTCCTTTTACCATATGCGTGGCATCTTTCAGCAAAATCGTATTCTCATTAGCCATCGCGGGTGTGAAAGGAGTGACTTCCGTTATCACAAATGTTGATAGCGGGAACTTAGAGATATCGAAGAAGTTGGGCCCCTTTAACTCGGTTTCCAACTGGCCGCGCATATCATCTTTATCAGAAAGATCCACGTTTTGCAGGGAGCTGATGGAAATTTTTATATTTCCCCCAATAATTGTGCTGTCCTGCAATATTAGCTGTCCATCCAAGATATTAAAAGTACCCTTATGCTCGCCCGTCGGTTTTGTGCCGATCCAGACCAAGCTGCTCGTTGAAGTATCGATCTTGTATATGTTGCCGCTTTCTTCAACGGTGGTTGTATCGGGGCTGGCTTCTGTAACTACGGCATTATCAGCCTTGGGCACTTGCTGGCAAGCGGCGCCGAAAATACCAAGGGCTAAAATGATAATAAGTATTGTACTGCTATTGCTCCTCATATATCAAATATAAATCAATTGCACGATGAAATACTTGGCAGCTTTTATGCATCGGCTAAGCTGCGGTTTCCAACCCATACGAAGCGTTTAATGATAAATTCTTCGTTGGTAAAGGATGCGTTCCCGGCTGGATTACCTCCCGTAACATGGAAATCTGAAAATGCGGCGTGCTGGTTTACCCAGATAAACCCTGTTAAGTTAAATGAAACCGGTGCAAATACGCGGTTCATCGCCGTTTCTATCTTTTCGTGCATAACGGGATCCGTTGTGTATGCCGCACAGGTAATGGCTCCATGTTGATGTGCCATTTGTTGCGCTAATTGGATCGAATGATCGGTATCATTCGTTTTTATAACCAAGGCAATAGGCCCGAATAATTCTTGCTCAAAAATATCTTGATCCGCGGCATTAACTTCTAAAATCAATGGGGATACCGTCCTTGCTTTAGGATATTCAGGGTTCTCTACCTTGCTGCTGGCCAACACTACTTTAGCTCCTTGCTTTTGGGTCTGTTCTACCCTGTTGCAAGTCACTTCGTTTTGAATTGCCCCCAAGGTGCCTGCGGCCATCTTCGGATTCGTTACGATCCCTTCCACGGCGCTTTTAAGTTTGTTCACCGCCTCATCAAAGCTCACCGTTCCAGCAGCTGTTTTGATGCCGGTAGCCGGGATGAAGAAATTTTGCGGGGCGGTACACATTTGCCCGCTATACAAGCAAACGGAGAAGGCCAGGTTTTGCATCACGGCATCCAGGTCCCTGGCGCTATCGATGATTACAGAATTTACACCTGCTTTTTCCGTGAATACAGTTTTGCCGGGCAAGGATTCTACATAATTGCCGAAACTGCTTCCCCCTGTATAATCGATGATTTTAATGGCGGGCTGCTCTGATAATGTCTTCGTAATCAAATCGCTGCTGCTATCTACCGCTAATTGGCAGAGGTATGGACTTAAACCGTTGGCTTCCAATACTTCCTGTATCAAACTAACCACGATGGCTATCGGTAATACTGCCTTCGGGTGAGGCTTCACGATTACCGGGTTCCCGGTAATGAGGTCGGCATATATCCCGGGAACGCTATTCCATATCGGGAAGGTAGAACAACCGATTACCAGTCCAATTCCCTTCGGAATCGCTTTAAAATTTTTATTGAGCTTAATGGTAAACTTGCCCATCGGTTTTTCCCAAGTTTGCGCTGAAGGGTAACGTTGCAATTCGCTATATCCCATAGCGATTGCCTCTAGCGCCCTGTCATTAGCATGTGGCCCGGAAGCCTGGAAACTCATCATGAACGATTGACCCGTTGTATGCATCGTAGCATGGGCTATCGAGAAAAAATGTTCCTTGATCCGCTCCAGGCTTTCCGTTAAAATACTGGCCCTTTCGGCCACGGGTCTTTGTTCCCAAGCTGGCGCGGCCTGTTCGGCCATCTTGATCAGCTCTTGGACATCCATGGTAGGGTAAGTAATGCCGAGCGGTTCCTGTGTGTAGGGAGAAACTTCTTCCCCTGTCCAACCGGTTATAACTTTCTGCTTTAATTTTTCGAAAGGCTGATTCAGTAAACTTTTAAACTCTTGTTCCCCTTTTGCCGGGGCATCTTCGCCATAGGCTTTAGGATGTTCGGGGTATTGCGCGAAAAAAGTTCTTTCGTGGTTGGCTTTAACCGCGTTATCGATAATGTTTTGGTGTTTTTCAACTAGCATAAGCTAACGTAGATTTATTATTGTAACGTAAATGAACCAGCTCTTACTGGCTTATCTTGGTATTGTTGTCGTCATAAAACTCATCTTTCCTAGGTTTAAAAGGTTGATCCCTTTGATATTTGCTGAACCGGTTATATTCATCCTGGTGTAAGCTGGTCCAGGCTTTATATGCCGATTGGTTAGATACGGGACCGAATAACCATTGGTTGTAAGCCTCGAACATGCCATCTTTCAATAATTGTTGATGAAAGTCGAACAAGGCCAAGGGATATTTTTCATCGCTGAAATTAAACCAATCCAAGATAAACCTCGTTCTTAACATGATCAGGTTTTCAACTTCTATCCCGGTAGTGACAACACTTAATTGTTTGGCTATAGTACCTTTGTATGCTTCTAAGAAATTATTGACCGCGTTTTTCTTCGATTTCTTGTTGCTTTCTATATCAGGAATACTGCTGAATAAAGCCGGGTCATCGAACATTTTTTTATAGGCTTCGATAATTACGTTCCGCATCTCGGCAGTACGCGTGGTATAGCTTTCCAAGTTCACGAATGTTTCGCCGTAAATAATCGACCAGATGGGCGCCTTCGTATAAAAATATGAAGTGGCCGCATTATAGTAGTTTCCAGGGAATACCGGATCTACTTCAATTCCTTTCACCCAGGTATGTAATGCCCCATCGAAATTCTTCATCGTTTGAAGCAATTGTCCATAATCATTATAAAGTTCTCCCCGGTTAGGAAACTTCTTAATCCCCCTGTTGTACAGCTTTTCCGCATTTTTCCATTCCTCGCGTGCAATGTAAATATTGCCCGCTATTTGGTATAATTGGACATCGGCGCCCCTTTTGTCTAATAAAGGCTCAATCACGTTCTTAGCCCGGGCCATGTCTCCTTTCAGGTAATAAGCAAAGCCTAATTCCCGCTTCAATTGCAAGTCATTCGGTTCTTGCTGTATTGCTTGGTTCAATACCAGGATCGCGTTGGCATAATCCCCGCTGCGCATGAAGCTCTTAGCTGTATTATGCAATTCGCTGGCATCCTGCGCTCGAATTCCCGCCGTACTAATGATGATGATTGCTAATGTGAATAAGAATCGAAAACTAACTTTGCGCCATTCCATGAAATCAATGGGTTTTATGTAAAAATAAAGAAAAAAGACAAGCGCCGTTTAAACAGGCTTACCATGAATATCATAAAAAAACACCGTCTTTCCCAGTCCCGTGAAGCCGGGACATTCAGTATAAGGAAAGACGGTGTTTCTGTTGATATTAAGCTAATAGATTATACGACGTGTGTCAGCAACCCATCGCGTAATTTAGGCTCAAACCAGGTAGATTTGGGAGGCATAACATTTCCGCTGTCGGAAATATCGAATAGCTGTTGGATCGTAACCGGGTAAAGCGCGAATGCTACTTGCATTTCACCGTTGTCAACCCTTTTGATCAATGCTTCCAAACCCCTGATACCGCCCACGAAGTCGATACGTTTATCGGTTCGCGGATCCTTTATACCCAATAATTTATCCAGTACGTTGTTTTGTAATATCGTAACATCGAGCACGCCGATCGGATCCGTGGTATAGGTTCCCTCCCGGGCTACTAAATGATACCAGGTTTTATCAAGGTACATGCCAAATTCGTGCAGCATTGCCGGTTTTTTAGGGGAATGGCCAACTGCCTCGATCGTGAAATCGTATTCTAAAGCCGACAAAAATTCTTCTTTAGAATGACCATTTAAGTCTTTTACCACCCTGTTATAGTCTAAAATAGCTAATTGGCTGGCCGGGAAAATAGTGGTCAGGAACCACGCGGAGGCTTCAGATTGCAAAGAATTATGCACCAATGCCGCCGACGCTGCCCTGTGGTGACCATCTGCAATATAGGTGCAAGGTACCTCGGAGGCGAAGAGCTTCGTAATTTCCTGCACGGCGCCGGGTTCGTTCATCACCCAGATCGTGTGGGTAATTCCATCTTCGGCAACGAAATCGTAAACGGGGCTATGATGCTCTTGCCACGAATCGATGATGCTATTGATAGAAGGCACGTCGTTATAAGCTAGGAAAACATTCCCTGTTTGTGCCCTGGTGGCCGTTATGTGGTTGATGCGATCCTGTTCTTTTTCCGGGCGGGTAAATTCGTGTTTCTTGATGATATCATTATTATAGTCATCAACAGATGATACGCAAACTAAGCCCACCTGTGAACGGCCATGCATAATCAACTTGTAAATATAATAGCATGGCTGATCTTCTTGGATCAAGGTACCGTTTTCGCGGAGCGCTTTCAAGTTTTCCGCCGCTTTCGCATATACTTCAGGGCTATGTATATCAGTACCCGCCGGTAAATCGATCTCCGATTTGGATACATGGTAAAAGGAGTGCGGGTTGCCGGAAGCTTCCGCTTTAGCTTCATCGGAAGATAATACATCGTAAGGGCGGGCAGCTACTTTGGAAGCTACATCGACCTTGGGTCTTAATGCCGCGAAGGGTTGAATTTTAGCCATATAATTATATTTCAATTGATTTAAGCGCTGTAAAAATAAGAAATGATGCAGCCAATCAAAATAATTGTGGATTAAAATAAAAACGCCTTACCCCGGAAGGTAAGGCGCAATATGTTTACGGTAAGGGATCGTATGTAGGTTATACTTTTTTCAAGCTGAAATACTTCATCGCTTCTACCATCACTTCCACGCTTTCATATGGTAATGCATTGTAGATAGATGCCCTGAATCCACCAACGGTGCGGTGCCCACGGATGCCTACAATATCTTCTTTTTTACAGAATTTCAAGAACTCCTCTTCCAGTTCCGGCTTATCCATCACGAAGCAAACGTTCATCAAGCTACGGTCTTCCTTAACGGCAGTGCCTCGGAATAAAGGATTGTGGTCGATCTCATCATATAACAATGCCGCCTTCTTGGCATTTATTTTTTCGATACCGGCTAATCCACCTTGGCTCTTCAACCAACGGAGCGTTAGCATGGATATATACACGGCAAATACGGGAGGGGTATTCAACATGGAGCCATTCTCGATATGTTGTTGATAATCGAGCATGGTAGGTATTTTACGACCAACTTTCCCAAGCAAGCTCTTGCGAATGGCTACCATCGTAGCGCCCGCTGCACCCATGTTTTTCTGCACACCCGCAAAGATGAGCGAAAACTGGTTATAGTCCATCTGCCTGCTCAATATATCGCTGCTCATATCCACTACGATCGGTAGATCCGTCTTGGGCATTTCGTGCCACTGGGTACCGTAAATCGTATTGTTAGACGTGATATGCAAATATTTGGCTTGGCCGGGAATGTTAAATTGTTTCGGTATATAATTGTAACCACCTTCCTTGGAGCTGGCAATTACATCTACATAACCGAACAGCTTCGCTTCCTTGATGGCCTTATTAGACCATACACCGGTATCGATGTAAGCAGCTGTTTCCCCACTATCCAGCAAGTTCATCGGGACTTGCATGAATTGTGTGCTGGCGCCGCCATGGAGGAATAATACCTCGAAGTCGTCGTCC
>Ga0164243_10016032_pt1 | contig 10307 bp, 4 predicted proteins | sample OricompcompostOP_FD_108781 | JGI IMG/M metagenome (GOLD analysis project Ga0164243, IMG submission 108781) | Organic Plus compost microbial communities from Emeryville, California, USA - Original compost - Organic plus compost (OP) | ecosystem: Engineered > Solid waste > Mixed feedstock >... | reverse complement strand
TCGGGTTCGACGACTACGTCACCTATGTCATTCGCTTTCTGGAGACGCTTGGCCCCGGTGCGCATCTCGTCGCCGTGTGCCAGCCGTGCGTGCAGGCGCTGGTGGCGGTTGCCACCATGGCGGCCGAAGACAACCCGGCCAAGCCGAGCAGCATGACGCTGATGGCGGGGCCTATCGATACGCGCGTCAACCCGACGAAAGTCAACAAGCTGGCGGTGGAGAAGCCGATCGGCTGGTTCGAGCGCAATCTCATTGCCCGGGTGCCGTGGCGCTATCCGGGCGCCCGGCGCATGGTCTATCCGGGGTTCGTGCAGCTCACCGCCTTCGTATCGATGAATATCAACCGGCACTATACGGCGCACCAGGAGCTCTATGAGCACCTGCGCAATGGCGACCATGAGAAAGCGCAGGTCATCAAGACCTTCTATGACGAGTATTTTGCCGTGCTCGATCTCGCCGCGGAGTTCTACCTCGAGACTGTGAGCTGGGTTTTCCAGGAGCAGCGCCTGCCCAAGGGCGAGCTGACCTACAAGGGCCAGCCGGTCGACCTCAAGGCCATCCGCAAGACGGCGCTGCTCACCGTCGAAGGCGAGCGCGACGACATCTGCGGCCTCGGACAGACGGCGGCGGCGCATGACTTATGTACCGGGCTGCGGCCGCACTTGAAGCGCCACCACATGCAGACAGGTGTCGGCCATTACGGCGTGTTCTCCGGCCGCAGATGGGAGGGGCAGATCTATCCCCTCGTGCGCAATATGATACTCGCAATGGACTGACACGAGTGGAGGCGCCGAAGCCCAGGCTCGACGCCTCGCGAGCTGGTAGCCGCGCCAATGGCGCGGGGGCCCTTGGCCCCTATCTGCCGCGCTCAGGCTGTGACGACCGCTTTCCCCGGTGAGAGCTCAGAGTGGACCACAAATGTCATCCCTGGGCTGAACACTTGTCCCGAGGATAACAGAGGGGAGGCATGCGATGGGCGGTCAGCGGCCGGCGTCGTAGGCGGCGATGGCGGCCATGTTGACGATGTCCGAATCCTTGGCGCCGAAGCCGCAGATCTGCACCGGGCGCGACAGGCCGACGAGGATAGGGCCAATCACCGTTGCCCCGCCCAACTCCTTCAGCATGTTGGTGGCAATGGATGCGGCGTGAAAGGCCGGCATCACCAGCACGTTGGCGGTGTCGGAGAGGCGGCAGAAGGGATAGTGGCGCATCAGGTCGCGGTTGAGCGCCACGTCGGCGGACATGTCGCCATCATATTCAAAGTCTACGCCACGCTCATCGAGGATGGCGACGGCCTCGCGAATGCGGTCGGAGCGCTCGCCGCGCGGCTGGCCGAAGGTCGAGTAGGCGAGCAGGGCGACACGTGGCTCGATGCCGAAGTTACGCGCCGCGCGTGCCGCCTCGACTGTGATGTCGGCGAGCTGTGCCGCCGTCGGTACCTCGTTCACGCTGGCATCGGCAATGAGCACGGCACGGCCGCGCAGCAGCGCCAGCGATACGCCGATCACGTGATGGCCGGGCTCGGGGTCGAGCACGCGCTGGACGTCGTCGAAGACGTTCCGCCAGTTGCGCGTGACACCAGAAACGAGGGCATCGGCGAACCCGTGCATCACCATCAGTGCGCCGAAGACGTTGCGCTCGTTGGCGACGAGCCGCTGGCAATCGCGCCTCAGGTAGCCGCGGCGCTGCAGGCGGGCATAGAGGTAGTTGGTAAACTCCTCCAGATGCCCGCTCTTGCGCGTGTCGACGATCTCGTATTCCGGGCGCGGTGCCATGCCGAGGCCACGGAACCGCTCGCGGATGACGTCGGCTGAGCCGATGAGGATCGGCACGCCGAACCCCTGCGAGAAATAGCTGTGCGCGGCGCGGATCACGGCGGGCTCCTCCGCCTCCGCGAAAACGAGGCGCTTTGGATCGGAACGCACGGCGCTGAAGGTTGATTGCAGCCAGCCGGCCAGGGGATCGAGCCGCCCTTCGAGATGGGCGACGTAAGCGTCGATATCGACGACCGGGCGGCGGGCGACGCCCGAATCCATCGCTGCCTTGGCGACGGCAACGGGCACGGTGGAGATGAGCCGCGGGTCGAACGGCGCCGGAATGATGTACTCGGGGCCGAAGGTCGGGCGGTGACCATAGAAGGCGGCGGCGACTTGATCCGGCACCTCCGCGCGCGCCAGCTCGGCGAGGGCGTGGGCGGCGGCGATCTTCATTGCCTCGTTGATGGTGGAAGCCTGCACGTCGAGGGCGCCGCGGAAGATGAAGGGGAAGCCCAGCACGTTGTTGATCTGGTTTGGATAGTCGGAGCGCCCTGTCGCCACGATGGCGTCGTCGCGCACGGCGGCGACCTCCTCGGGCGTGATCTCCGGATCGGGATTGGCCATGGCGAAGATGATCGGCTTGGGCGCCATGGCGCGCACCATGTCCTGAGATACGGCGCCCTTGACCGAAAGGCCGAACAGCGCGTCGGCGCCCTCAAGGGCCTCGGCGAGTGTGCGCGCCTTGGTCTTGGCCGCGAACGCCGACTTCCACTGGTTCATGCCTTCCTTGCGGCCCTGGTAGACGACGCCCTTGGTGTCGCAGAGGATGACGTTCTGCTTCGGGATCCCCATGGCGACGGCCAGCTCGAGGCAGGCGATCCCTGCGGCGCCGGCGCCGTTGACGACGAGCTTGATGTCCTTCAGCTCGCGGCCCGTCAGCTCGGCTGCATTGATCAGTCCGGCGGCGGCGATGATAGCGGTGCCGTGCTGATCGTCATGGAAGACGGGAATGTCGAGCAGCTCCTTCAGGCGTTGCTCGATGATGAAGCAATCGGGAGCCTTGATGTCCTCGAGGTTGATGCCGCCGAACGAGGGACCGAGGTAGCGGACCGAGTTGATGAACGCTTCCGGATCCTCGGTGTCGACCAGGAGATCTATGCCGTCGATGTCGGCGAAGCGCTTGAAGAGCGCGCCCTTGCCCTCCATCACGGGCTTTGCCGCCAGCGCGCCAAGATTGCCGAGGCCGAGGATGGCGGTGCCATTGGAGATGACGGCGACGAGGTTGCCCTTGTTGGTGTAGTCGTAGGCGGCATTGGGGTTTTGCGCGATGGCCTGCACCGGCACGGCGACGCCGGGGGAGTAGGCGAGGGAGAGATCGCGTTGCGTCGTCAGCGGTTTGGTCGGCGTGATCTCGAGCTTGCCAGGTTTTCCCTGGGCGTGGAACTGCAACGCTTCCTGGTCGGTGAAGCGCGCCTTGGCTGCCTTCGAGCTGCGGGCGGTGGTCATGTTCTGGGTCCGGTTGGAAAAAGTGGCGCAACATAGGCTTGCGAACCTGTCTAAACAATTGGCCGTTGGACGATGTTGATGGGGAGCAATCCCTCGCCCCGTTTGACCGGCAAACCGCGGCCGCTATCGTGCCGGTGACGAGGGCTGTGGCAGTGGGGGATGACCGCCGATGGCGGGAAAAAGCGCGCGAGCAAGGGAATCGGTGGCATCGGTGGATGCGGCGAGCAACGCGCCGATGCGAGAGCCCGAGGCCGACGCGGCATGGAAGGCCCAGGAGGCGCCTGCTCCCGTGTTGGCAGCCGGCGAAGCCACACCCTCGATGGCGCAGTTCCTGGAGATCAAGGCTGCCAATCCCGACTGCCTGCTCTGGTATCGGATGGGCGACTTCTATGAGTTGTTTTTCGAGGATGCGGTCACTGCCTCGGCGGCGCTTGGTATCGTGCTGACGAAGCGCGGCAAGCACCTCGGCGAGGACATCCCGATGTGCGGCGTGCCCATCCACCGCGCCGACGAGTACCTGCACCGGCTGATCAAGGCTGGGCATCGCGTGGCGGTGGCCGAGCAGCTCGAGGATCCGGCGGAGGCGAAGAAGCGCGGCTCGAAGGCTGTCGTGCGGCGCGACGTGGTGCGCCTCGTCACTCCGGGGACGCTGACCGAGGACACGCTGCTCGACGCGAAGGCGCGCAACTACCTTACGGCGCTGTTCCGCGCTAGCGCCCGGCCGGCAGGCGAAATGCTCGCAGCGGAGTCGACGCTGGCGCTGGCGTCGGTCGATATCTCCACCGGCGAGGTCGAGGTCGGTGAGGTCTCGGGTGCAGACCTGCCGGGCGAGCTGGCGCGCCTGTCGCCGAGCGAAGTGATCCTCCCCGATGCGCTCATGGCCGATGCGGAGCTCCGGGCCTTGATCGGCCGCATCGGCGCCGCTGCAACGCCTGTCCCGGGCGCTTACTTCGATGGCCTTGCCGGCGAAGCCAGCCTCAAGGCGCAACTGAAAGTCGCCGAGCTTGGTGCGTTCGGCAATTTCACCCGAGCGGAGCTGGCGGCCGTCGGTGCGGCGCTCAAATACATCGCGCTGACGCAGATGGGCCGCGCACCGGTGCTTCGGCCGCCGAAGCGCTCGGGTTCCGATTCGATCCTGCTCATCGATGCGGCGAGCCGCGCCAGCCTGGAGCTCGTGCGCTCGGCCGCCGGTGAGAAGCAAGGCAGCCTGCTCGCTGCCATCGACCGTACCCTGACAGGCGCGGGTGCACGCGAGCTTGCGGCGCGCCTCACAAGTCCGCTACGCGATGTGGCGCGGATCAACGCCAGACTGGACGCCGTCGGCTATTTGATCGACCAGGAGAGCCTGCGCAGCGACCTGCGCGCGGTGCTGCGCCTCGCTCCCGATATTGCGCGCGCCATCTCGCGGCTCGGATTCGGTCGCGGCTCGCCGCGTGACCTTGCGGCGGTGCGCGACGGACTTCTCGCGGCGCAAAGCTGTGCCGGGCTGCTCGCGATGGCGGGCGCTGGCATGGGGCTTCCGGCTGAACTCGGGCGCATTGCCGGTGAGCTGCGCGCGGTTGGGCCAGATCTTGCCGACACGCTCAGCGTGGCGCTGGTCGATGACCCGCCGCATCTAAAGCGCGACGGCGGTTTTGTGCGCGCGGGATATCGCGGCGAGCTCGACGAGGCGCGACGCCTGAAAGACGACGGCCGCAATGTGATGGCGGGCCTCGAGGCGAAGTACATCGAGAAGACCGGCGTCAAGTCGCTCAAGGTGCGCCACAACAACATTCTCGGCTTCTACATCGAGGTGACGCAGGGCAACGCCAAGCCGCTGCTCGAGCAGCCGCTGTCTGGTGAGTTCAGGCACCGTCAGACGATGGCCAATGCGGTGCGGTTCTCGACTGCGGAGCTGGTCGAGATCGAAGGGCGGATCGCGTCGGCGAGCGAGCGGGCGCTTGCTCTCGAGCAGGAGATCTTCGCCGATCTGGCTGCCGCCATCGAGCGCGAGGCGCAAGGATTGGGGCGGGTCGCAGCGGCGATTGCAGACCTCGACGCGACCGCGGCGCTCGGCGAGCTGGCACGCGATGAGGGCTATACGCGACCCGTGGTCGACGACAGCCTGGTGTTCGATATTCGCGGCGGGCGGCATCCCGTGGTCGAGCAGGCGCTGCGCGCCGCAAAGGCCGGCGCTTTCATCGACAACGACTGCGTGCTGGGGGCGAGCACGTCGATGGGCGGCAAGGAGGAGACCGCCGAAGGGCGCGTCTGGCTTGTCACCGGTCCCAACATGGCTGGCAAATCTACGTTCTTGCGCCAGAACGCGCTCATCGCCTTGCTGGCGCAGATGGGGTCGTACGTGCCGGCGCGGTCGGCGACGATCGGTGTCGTCGACCGATTGTTCAGCCGCGTCGGCGCCTCCGACGATCTCGCCCGTGGGCGCTCGACGTTCATGGTCGAGATGGTGGAGACGGCGGCCATCCTCAACCAGGCGGGTCCGCGCTCGCTCGTCATACTGGACGAGATCGGGCGTGGTACGGCCACCTTCGACGGCTTGTCGATCGCCTGGGCGACGGTCGAGTATTTGCATGATGCCCTGAAGGCGCGTGCGTTGTTTGCGACGCACTATCACGAGCTGACGGTGCTCGCGCGTCGCCTCGAAGGCGTTGCCAATGTGACAATGGATGTGCGCGAATGGCACGACGAGATCGTGTTCCTACATAAGGTGAAGCCTGGGGCAGCCGATCGCTCCTACGGCATCCAGGTTGCCAAGCTCGCAGGGCTGCCGGTTGCCGTCGTCGATCGGGCGCGCGAGGTGCTGACGCTGCTGGAGAAGACCGAAAGCCGTAAGAACGCCAAGAATGGCGGTCTCGACGAGCTGCCACTCTTTGCTGTAAGTCGCACGGTGACTTCGTCCTCTTCTCCGGATCCCTCGCCGGTCGAGCGGGCTATCGACGACCTCGAGCCGGATGGGCTCAGCCCGCGTGCGGCGCTCGACGCCATCTATAGGCTCAAGGCGCTGCGACAGGGAAAGTCCAGGTCGGAGCACTAGATACAAGTCCGCGGTCAGACCGCGAGCGGCCGTCTTGCAGGGTTCATGGATAAAGCGATCCAACAGACCGCGCCCTACTTCGACTCCGGTGCGTTGCGCGCCGAACTGGCGGCGAACCTGCGGGCCAACGGCGAGGATCCGGCGAAGGCGCGGGGCGCCATGATAGAGCGGCTCAAGCTGCTCGTCGCGGATGCTCGTGCTGCGGCGCGGCGTGGGCTCGAGGCCGATCACAACGGCCGGCGCTGTGCCGCCGGCTTGTCGCACTTCCAGGACGAGCTGATCCGCGTTCTCTATGACTATGCCGTCTGGTATGTCTATCGGGCGACCAATCCTTCCGATGCCGAGCGTATGGCCATTGTCGCCACGGGCGGCTACGGCCGCGCGTTGCTGGCGCCGGGATCCGACATCGATCTCCTCTTCCTTCTACCCTACAAGCAGACGGCGTGGGGTGAGAGCGTCGCCGAGTACATGCTCTATGTGCTGTGGGATCTCGGCTTCAAGGTCGGGCACGCGACGCGCACCGTCGATCAATGCATCAAGATGAGCAGCGACATCACGGTGCGGACGGCGCTGCTCGATGCGCGGCTCATTCACGGCGACGCGCAGCTCTATGGCGAGTTCGAGGATCGCTTCCGCAACGAGGTGGTGGCAGGAACGGCGCGCGCTTTCATCGACGCCAAGATGGCCGAGCATGATGCGCGTCACCGGCAGGCCGGCTCCAGCCGCTACAAGGTCGAGCCGAATGTCAAAGACGGCAAGGGCGGCCTGCGCGATCTGCACACGCTGCATTGGCTGTCGAAGTATCTCTATGGACAGGGTGTCGGCGCGGCGACCGTAGCCGCTGGCATCTTCCGGCCCGACGAGGTGGCGACCTTCCGGCGCTGCGAGGGTTTCCTGTGGACCATCCGCTGCTTTTTGCATTTTGGCAGCGGACGCGCCGAAGAGATGCTGACGTTCGATCAGCAGCCCTGGCTCGCCGATCGGCTCGGCTACAACGACCGCGGCGGTCTGCGCGGTGTCGAACGCTTCATGAAGCACTACTTTCTCATCGCCAAGGAGGTCGGCGACCTGACGACCATTCTCTGCTCGGCGCTGGAGATGCAGCAGCTCAAGGCGGCGCCGGGGATCGGCCGCTTCCTGCGCCCGCTCAACTGGAAGCAGCGGCGTCAGCTCAGGGTGCGCACCGACTTTCGCATCGACAACGACCGGCTCAATGTTGCCGATCCGGAGGTGTTCAAGCGAGATCCCGTCAACCTCGTGCGCTTCTTCGCCGAGGCGCACCTGTCGAACTCGTTCCTGCACCCCGATGCCATCCGCCTGTTGCGGCATTCGAAGCGCCTGATCGACGACAAGCTGCGCGACAATCCCGAGGCGAACCGCATCTTCATCGAGCTGCTTACCGGGCACGCCAATCCCGAGATGTCGCTGCGGCGCATGAACGAGGCAGGCGTGCTCGGCCGCTTCGTGCCGGAGTTCGGCAACGTCGTCGGCATGACGCAGTTCAACATGTATCACAGCTACACGGTCGATGAGCATCTCATACGCACGGTGGGCATGCTGGCCGACATCGAACGGCGCGGGGTGAGCGACGAGCTTCCGCTGGCGACGGAGATCATCGGCACCATCAAGAACCGACGTGCGCTCTACGTTGCCGCTTTTCTGCACGACATCGGGAAGGGGCAGACCGAGGATCACTCGGTCATCGGCGCGCGTGTCGCGCGGAAGCTTGGACCACGCTTCGGGTTGACGCCGGCGGAGACAGAGACGGCTGTGTGGCTCATCGAGCAGCATTTGACGATGAGCAATGTCGCCCAGAGCCGCGATCTGTCGGACCCCAAAACGATCCGCGACTTTGCAGATGTGGTGCAGAGCCCGGAGCGACTGAAGCTGCTCTTGCTGCTCACGGTCGCTGACATCCGCGCCGTTGGTCCGGGTGTGTGGAACGGCTGGAAGGGCCAACTGCTGCGCACGCTCTACTTCGAGACGGAGCCGCTGGTCGCGGGTGGCCATACGCAGGTCAAGCGCAGCCAGCGCACGGCGGCGGCGCAGGTCGCGTTGCGCGAGGCTCTCAGCGATTGGGCGCCAGCCGATATCGACCGCTATGTCGAGCGCCACTACCCGGACTATTGGCTGCGCACGGACGCTCATCGGCGCGTCGAGCATGCGCGACTACTGCGCCGCGCCGAGCATGAGGGGCTGCACGTTGCGACCGACACGCGCACCGACGCGTTCACGGCCATCACCGAGCTTACCGTCGTGGCGCCGAACCATCCGCGGCTGTTGTCGCTGTTCGCAGGAGCGTGTGCCGCTGCCGGGGCGAACATCGCCGGCGCGCACATCATGACGACGCGCGACGGCTATGCGCTCGACACGTTCCTATTGAACCGCGCGTTCCAGGATGACGAGGACGAGCTGCGGCGCGGCAAGAGGATCGGCGATCTCATCCACCGGCTGCTGCGGGGCGATGCGTGGCTCGATTCGCTCCTCGCGCAGCGAGGGCAGCAACAGCCGCGGTTCATGGCTTTCACCGTCGAGCCGGACGTCATCATCAACAATGCGCTGTCGGATCAGTTCACCGTCATCGAGGTGGCGGGACGCGATCGCCCAGGGTTGCTCTATGAGCTGACCAGCACGCTCTCCAACCTGCTGCTCGATATCACCTCGGCGCACGTGACGACGTTTGGCGAGAAGGCGGTGGACGTCTTCTACGTCACGGATCTGACGGGCCGGAAGCTCGTCAGCGAGCAGCGCCAGGAGGTGATCCGGAAGCGTCTCATCGAGGTGCTGGCAGACGGCGGAGAGAAGAACGGGAACGGCAACGGTGCGCCGCGGGGGTAGCAGCGTTAGGCTTCCTTACGCGCCGCTCATGCTTGCGCCTCAGCGGGAGACGACGAGCTCGACGCGGCGGTCGAGCTGCCAGAGGTCTTCCTGGCTGAACTCGCTGCGTACGACGCCGGTATAGGGCTCCGACTTGCCCTTGGGGACGAGCTCGAGGTCACCCTTGTAGCCGCCGTCGCGCAGGAAGCGGGCGACCGTCTCAAGGCGATCACGCGACAGGCCCATGTTGAGCTCGTCGGAGCCGCGCTCGTCGGCATGTCCTGTCAGCGTGACTTTGGGGAAGTGCTTCAACTGCATGTATTCGAGCAGCAGGCTCGCGGCTCGGCGGCCGTCGTCGGTGAGCGTTGCCTCGTTGAAGACGAACGTGATCGGCACCGGCACGGACGTGTTCTGGGGTGCGCTCGGCGGTGGCGCGGCTGCGCTCGGAGCGTGCTCTCCAACGGCGGCGGTCGAGGACGGCGGCGTTGCGGGAGCCGTGTCCAGCTTTTCCTCGCCGGAGCGAGCGGCGGCGACCATGCCCTCAAGGCTCTTCAGCATGCCGGAGGCAACCGCGCCGGCGGTTTGCGGTCGGGGTTCTGGCTCCTTGCGCTGCCGCTCGGCGCCGACGACGCGTGGGACGGTGCCCGGGGCCGCCTTGAACAGCGCCAGCTTGGCATCAGGGTTGGCGATCTTGGCCTCAGTGGTGAGGGTCCACTCGCCGTTTTCGTCGGTTTCGACCGTGCCGATCTCCTTGCCATCGGCGGTGATGGTCACCAGCGAGCGCGGCTCGGCGCGACCGGCGAAGACAGAGGTGCCGTTGGGGTCGATACGGGCGATGTCGAAACTGGGGTTGCCGTCGCTCGGCTTGGAAGGACGCAGGGCGTCCTCGAGCTCCTGCACCTCGCTCTTGGCAGTTGCCGACTTCTCTTCGTCGGCGGCTCGCTCCTTGCTCGGCTGCTCCGGCAGAAGGGATGGCGGCCCAAGGTCGAGCAGCCACACGGCGCTGCCGACAAACATGAGAAGGAGGAGGATGAATGTCAGAGCCAGGCGCAGCATAGCGTTTGTCCCCGTGCTTCAAGCCCCCAGCCATCGCACAGTCCAATCTTCGGGCATTTGGCCATGGCTTTCAAGGTCATGGGTGCGCAAAAGCGTGAATCGACCGGCATGTCATCAGGCGGAGATGCGCGGGTCGT
>Ga0164243_10016031_pt1 | contig 10307 bp, 10 predicted proteins | sample OricompcompostOP_FD_108781 | JGI IMG/M metagenome (GOLD analysis project Ga0164243, IMG submission 108781) | Organic Plus compost microbial communities from Emeryville, California, USA - Original compost - Organic plus compost (OP) | ecosystem: Engineered > Solid waste > Mixed feedstock >... | reverse complement strand
CGGCCACCAGCCCGGCCACGTGGTGGCTCAGCACCGTGTGCCGGTAGAACGCCGCGAGCTCGCTCGCGGCGGCCGCGGCCAGCTTGCCGGTCACCGTACGGGCGTCCAGGCCGGCGCGTTCGAGGACCTCGCGGGCGATCCTGGCCATCGGATCATCCGGGCTCGGGGACGGCGGTGGCGCGGCCGCGGGCCTCTTCGGTCCCCTGCGGGGCCGGCTCCGTACGGTCATCGGGGTTGAGCGCCAGGAACGCGCCCGCCGCCGCGGCGCCGCCGAGCAGGTCGGCCAGCAGCCAGATCCAGATCTTCGACCAGGCGAGCAGCCCCATGATCCCCGCGCCGACCGCGACCGCCGGGTTGAAGACCCCGCCGGAGATGCCGCCGACCGCGAAGGCCCCGGCCGCCACGGTGAAGCCGATGGCCAGGCCGTAAAAGCCGTTGCCGGGGTGGTCCTTGCTGGTGGCGACGTTCAGGACGACGTAGGCGAGCGCGAAGGTGAACAGCGCCTCGACCAGGATGACGACCGCGATGTCGCGGCCGGACGGCGCGGCCGCCGTCGGCGGTGCGGCGCCGGTCGCGAACCGCGCGGTGACGGCCGCGAGCGCGCCGGCCGCCAGCTGCGCGGCCCAGTAGCAGGCCGCGTCGGTGGGCCCGATGCGCCGGCGTAACAGCACGGCGAGGGTCACCGCCGGGTTGAAGTGCGCACCGGAGACGTGGCCCCCGGCGTAGACCATCACCATCAGCACCGCGCCGATGGCCAGCGGCGCGAGCGGCACCTTGGTCAGGACGGCGCACCCGATGGTGAAGACGAGAAAGAACGTTCCGATGAACTCGGCGCCGTATCTGCGCATGGCGTCTCCTCCGGGAGCCGGAATCGGCAGGGCGTTGCCCTATAGCGGGGAATTACGGTGATCTTGGATTCCCGGGTTCCGGTACGGCGCGCCGCGATCATTACGCGTCGATAACGGACGCCTTTCCCCGGATGCCCGGCCGGGCCCGCGGGCCGTCGCCCTGCGTCAGCGCGGCTGGTCGGCGCGGCGGCGATGCGCTGCGTAGCGTGACGTGACGCGTGCGGCGTCGGTAGGGGTCCCGCCCGGCGCGCAATAGCGGAGCGGCGGGAAGTGCGCCCGGCGGGGGAGCCGGGCGGGCAGCGCTGTGGGCGGTACTAAAGAACGCGCGCGCGATGTTGTGCCCGGGCCTGATGCGGCCCGGCGCCGCCGGGCGCAGAATCGCGGAAAGAATGCCCCACGATGCGCCAGGAGGCCGCATGGGCGTGGAATCCGAGCCGCTCAGCCGGACCGGAACGCAGGCGCAGGGAAAAGCGGATATCGCGCGCCTGATGATCACCTGCCCGGACCGGCCGGGAATCGTGGCGGCCGTTTCGCAGACGCTGTACGCGGCCGGCGCGAACATCGTGGAATCGCAGCAGTATTCCACCGACCCGTTCGGCGGCACGTTCTTCCTCCGCGTCGCGTTCCACCGCCCCGGGCCGCCGGACCGGCTGGAGCGCGAGCTCGCGCGGCTGGCCGACCGGTTCGCCATGCGCTGGTGGCTGCGCAGGCCAGGGCGCCGCCAGCGCATCGCGATCATGGTGTCGCGGGCCGACCACGTGCTCCGGGAGATCCTCTGGCGGGCCCGCGGCGGTGAGCTCGACGCCGATATCGCGATGGTCGTCTCCAACCACCGCGACCTCGCCGGACTGGCCGCCGAGAACGGCATCGCGTTCCACCACATACCGGTGGACAAAGGCGCGAAGGAAAGCGCGGAGAACGCGCAGCTCGCGCTGTTCGCCGACGTCGACCTCGTCGTACTGGCGCGGTACATGCAGATCCTGTCGCCGCGTTTCCTCGCGGAATTCGCGCGGCCGGTGATCAACATCCACCACGGTTTCCTGCCGGCGTTCGTCGGCGCCAATCCGTACGCCGCGGCCGCCCGCCGCGGGGTGAAGCTGGTCGGCGCGACCGCGCACTACGCCACCGCCGAGCTGGACGCCGGGCCGATCATCGAGCAGGACATCGTCCGCGTCGACCACCGCTGCTCCGTGGACGATCTGCGGCGGCTGGGCCGCGACGTGGAGCGCGCCGTGCTGGCCCGGGCGCTTGCCTGGCATGTCGACGACCGCGTGATTGTTCACGACAACAAGACGATCGTCTTCGCGTGAACGGAGGACGTATGGCGTACGCGTCAGCGGGCGGCCGGCTGCGGGACCGCCTCAGCGGGGGCGGGTTCGCGGTGACCGCCGAGCTGGGCCCGCCGCGGGCCGCCGACCCCGGGCCGATCCGGCGGGCCGCCGCGGCGCTGCGCGGCCGGGTGGACGCGGTGAACATCACCGACAACCAGAACGCGCACGTACGGGTGTCCGCGCTGGCCGGCGCGGTGCTGGCGATGGAGGCCGGCGTGGAGCCGGTGCTGCAGGTGACGTGCCGGGACCGCAACCGCATCGCGCTGCAGTCCGACCTGCTGGGCGCGGGCGCGCTGGGCGTGCCGAACGTGCTGTTGATGACCGGCGACCACCCGCGGTACGGCGACCACGCCGACGCCGCGCCGGTGTTCGACCTGGACGGCACGGGGCTGCTGGGCGCCGCCCGCGCGATGCGCGACGAGGGGCGGCTGCTGTCCGGGCGCCCGCTGGACCCGCCGCCGGGCTGGCTGGTCGGCGCCGTCGTCGACCCCTTCACGCCGCCCGCGGAGATGGGCGCCGCGCCGCTGGCCAAGAAGGTCGCGGCTGGCGCGGAGTTCGTACAGACGCAGTACGTGTTCGACGTGGCGGCGTTCGCCCGGTGGATGCGCGACGTCCGCGACCGCGGCCTGGACGAGCGGTGCCACGTGCTGGCCGGCGTCGGGCCGATCCGGTCGCTGCGGGCGCTTGAGTACCTGTCGGCCAACGTGCCCGGCGTGCGCGTGCCGGAGGAGGTGACCCGGCGGCTGCGCGGCGTGCCCGGCGACCGGGTCGAGGAGGAGGGCGTCGCGCTGTGCGCCGAGACGATCGCCGCGCTCCGGGAGGTCCCCGGCGTACGCGGCGTGCACGTGATGGCGCCCGGGTTCACGCACGCCGTCCCCGAGCTGCTCGACCGCGCAGGACTCCCCGGAGGTGAGTGATCATGCGGGTGGACGTGCGCCCGGTGGCGCGGCTCCGCGCCCAGACCCCCCTTGACGTGCCGGCCGCGCTCGGCCCGGTGTTCACCGAGCTGGCCGCCTCCACCGTCGACCTGGCCCGGCTGCGCGTGGTGTGCGACTGGATCCAGTACCGCGCCAACTTCCGCCCGCCGGTCGACCACCGCCCGATCTTCCCTGCACCCCCGGAGGACCGTTCGGGCGGCCTGGAGGTGGTCGTCGACCTGCGGCGGTGGGCCGAGGCGGACCTGGCCACGGCGGTGAAGGAGACGCTCGCCGAGTACGCCGATCCGGGGCGGGCCACCGGCGTGCCGCTGGAACCGTGGAGCGCCGGGCGCGACGGGGTGGTGTGGCGGTTCAACGCGCTGTACTGGCAGGCGCTCGAAGCCTGGGAGAACGCGAGCGGGCGCGGGTACGAGGGGGCGCTGCCGGGCGGGCGCAGCGCCGCGCGGGACGCCGAGGCGGCGCGCGGCACCATCCGGGAGCTGTTCGCGGCCTGGGACGCCCTGGACGACGCGGGCGCGCTGCCCGAGGAGATGTACGTCGTCGAGATCGGCGTCGGCAACGGCGCCCAGGCCCGCACCTGGCTGGACGCGTTCGCCGAGCTGGACGCCGCGCACGGCCGCGGCTACCTGCGCCGGCTGCGCTACCTCATGGGCGACTACTCCCCGCCCGTCCTGGACCGCGCCCGCCGGGCCGTCGCCCCGTACGCCGCCACCGTCAGCACCCTGGTGCTCGACGCCACCCGCCCGCGCGAGACGCTCGGCTTCCTGACCGGCCGGGTGTTCCTCGTGTACCTGTCCAACGTCTATGACAACCTGCCCACCGACGAGGTCGCCGTCCTCGACGGCCGCCCGTACCTGGTGCAGACCCGCGCGTACCTCCCGGAGGCCGACGCGCGCCGCATCGGCGCCGCGCACGGCGTGGACCACGCCGAGCTGCCCACCGTGGTGGAGCGGCTGCTGCGCCTCGGCCCGGAGCTGCTGGCCGAGTCCCGCCCGGCGAGCTTCCCGGACGAGGCCGCGGCCGTGACGTTCTGGCGCGACGTGTGGGCGGCGCTGCGCCGTGCCGAACGGTACGTGCCGCTCGACGACGCCTACGCCGTCGCCCCGGCCCTCGGCGACGCGCCGCTGCGCGCGCTGCTCGGCCACGGCGACATGCGGATGCACGTGAGCAACGGCGCGGCGAGCGCGTTCGGCGACGCGCTGCCGCTGCTGCACCCGCGCGGCAGCCTGGTGTGCCACGACCTGTTCGTCACCGACCCGGCCGCGTACCGTACCGGCTTCTACGGGCCCGGAAAGTACGACGGCTCGGTGGTGAACTGGGTGAACGGCCCGCTGCTGCGCCGCGTCGCCGCCGAGCACGGCGTGGACGTGACGATCGGCCCGTTCGCGCCCCGCCCGGAGGCCAACGTCAAGACGCTGACCGCGCGTCCGCGGGCGTGACCCCGGTGACCGGGGCGGCGCGCGGCGCGGTGAGCCGGCGGCCGAGGCGCTGCGCGGGCAGCTCCACGTACCGGTGCGCGCTCCACGCGACGGCCACCACGGTCAGGCAGTACGCCACGGTGATCGCCGACTGCCCGACCAGGCCGCGGGCGGCCTGGTCGGGGTCGAAGAAGTGGTGGAACACCGACAGCACGACGGTGTGCATGAGGTACACGGCGTAGCTGATCACGCCGAGTAGTACGAGCGGCCGCGGGAACGCGCGGTGGCGCAGCAGCCAGGCGGCGCCGAAGGTCAGGCCGGTGGCGAGGATGGCCACCACCCAGCTCTGCTGGAAGTGCCGCTCGACGGTGCCGTGCACGTGCGGCCAGAGCTTGAAGTTCAGCACGCCGGCGGTCAGCGCGGCGGCCCACACGGTGGCGAGCACGGCGGCGGCGCGGCGGCGGGAGACCTGGCGGTGCTCGGCGCGGTAGATCACCGTGCCGGTGCACAGCGTGGCCATGATGATCAGGCCCTCCCACATGCCGGCGCGCTGGTTGAGCAGCAGCAGCCCGAACACGATGGCGAACAGCGGCACCGCCCCGGCGACGCGCGCCCACCGCTGCCGCCGGGTCACGCCGGCCAGGCCGAGGGCCAGCAGCACGATGACGGCGCCGATGACCCACCGGGTGCGCGCGGTGCCGTCGGACAGCACGACGGCGGGCAGCACCGGCGCGGCGACCACCGCGGCGACGCCGAACCCGACGGCCAGCACCCCGGTACGGCGGTGCTGCCCGGTGACGTACAGCGCGGTGACGAGCAGGTAGAACAGCATCTCGTAGGACAGCGTCCACAAGACGTTCAAGAAGTTCGGCACGCCGAGGACGTCCTGGAGCATGGTGAGGTGGGCCAGCACCATGGCCGGCCAGTCGCCGTTCACCCGGCCCTCCAGCGAGGCGAGGCCGAGCGCGCAGAACAGCCCGACCGCGGTGATCGCGATGACCAGCAGCGGGTACAGCCGGAACGCGCGGCCGGTCCAAAAGCGCCGCAGGTCGCCGCGGCGTTCCAGGGACGCCGGGATGATGTAGCCGCTGACCAGGAAGAACACCATGACGCCGAACTTGCCGGCGTCGAACCACGGGGTGATGACGTACCCGCGCACGCCGGAGAACACCAGGTACGTGAGGTGTTCGACGACGACCGCGAGCACGGCGACCCCGCGCAGCGCGTCCAGCCACATCATCCGTCCGTGCGCCGCCGCGCCCCCGCCCTCGATAGGTAACACCCCATTCGCCTCGATCGCCGACCTATCTGGCCTACCGGACGAATCTGGGAGTGACCTGAGCGTCACCCTAAGGAGGCGGGCTGCGGGGCCGGCGCGGCGAACAGGACGGTGACGTCGAGGCCGCCGTCCGGGCGGGCGGCGGCGGTGATGCGGGCGTCGTGCGCGGTGGCGATGGCCGCGACGATGGACAGGCCGAGGCCGTGGCCGTCGGCGTCGCCCGTACGGTCGGCGAGCCGCTCGAACGGCCGGAACAGCGAGCCGACGCGGTCCGGCGGCACCGGCGGGCCGCTGTTGGCGACGCGCAGCGCGGGCCGCCCGCCGTCGGTGCCGGTGCGGACCTCGACCCACCCGCCGGGTTCGTTGTACCGCAGCGCGTTGTCGACGAGGTTGGCGGCGAGCCGCTCGACGAGACGGGCGTCACCGTCGATCCAGCCCGGGTCGAGGCCGGCGGTGACCCGCGGCCCGGTCGCCCGCTCCCGGGTGCGGAGCACGTCGCCGACGACCAGGGCCAGGTCGACGGGGGAGCGGCGGTCCAGGCCGCGTTCGCTGGCGGCCAGCGTGAGCAGCGCCTCGATGAGCCGTTCCTGCTCGTCGCCGGCGGCCAGCACCCGTTCGCAGACGTCGCGCAGCGTGGCGGCGTCGGCGTCCGGGTCGGCCAGCGCCACCTCGATCATGGCGCGCTGGAACGTCAGCGGGGTGCGCAGCTCGTGCGAGGCGCTGGCGACGAACCGCTTCTGCGACGCGAAGGCGCGCTCCAGGCGGGCGAGCAGGCCGTCGATGGTGTCGCCGAGCTCCTTCAGCTCGTCCTGCGGGCCGTCGCCGGCGAGCCGCTCGTGCAGGTTCCGCTCGGAGATGCGGCGGGTCTTGGCGGCCATGGTGCGCACCGGGCGCAGCGCCCGCCCGGCCATCAGCCAGCCCAGCGCGCCCGACACGATGACCATCAGGCCGAGCGCCACCCCGGACTCGATGAGCAGCTGCCGCAGCTCGGCGGCGTGCTGCCGCTGGGCGCGGTCCCGCATGAGCCCGCCCAGGTCCTGGATGGACGGCAGCGGCCGCCCGCGCCCGATCGACGTGACCAGCACGGTCGCGTCGCCCTTCGCCACCAGCCCGTACGTGACGGCCAGCAGCGCCGCGCCGCTGACCGCGAACAGCGCGGCGTACAGCACGGTCAGCCGGGTGCGGATGCCCCAGTTGAGCCTCGGTCGCCGGCGCACGGGTCAGATCCGGTATCCGGCGTACGGCACGGTCTGCACGACGGGCGGGTCGCCGAGCTTGCGGCGCAGCCGGCTCATCGTGACCTTCACCGTGTTGGTGAACGGGTCCGCGGCCGCGTCCCAAGCGCGTTCCAGCAGCTCCTCGGCGGACACCACGGAGCCGTCGGCGGACAGCAGGATCTCCAGCACGGCCAGCTCCTTCGGCGACAGGTCGAGCCGCCGCCCGGCGCGGCGGGCCACCCGCTGCGCGGTGTCCAGGGTGAGGTCACCGCGGGTGAGCAGCGGCGGCGCGACCGGCGTGGCCCGGCGGGCCAGGGCCCGTACCCGGGCGACCAGCTCGGCGAAGGCGAACGGCTTGGTGAGGTAGTCGTCGGCGCCCAGGCCGAGGCCGTCGACCCGGTCGGCGATGGTGGACGCGGCGGTGAGCATCAGCACCCGGGCCCGGCCGCCGGTGGCCAGCAGCCGCCGGCACACCTCGTCGCCGTGCACCCGCGGCAGGTCGCGGTCCAGCACGATCACGTCGTAGTCGTGGGTGTCCGTCAGCTCCAGCGCCCGCTCGCCGTCGAACGCCAGGTCGACGGCCATGCCGTCGCGGCGCAGCCCGGTGGCCACGGTCTCGGCCAGGTCCCGGTGGTCCTCCACAATCAGCACCCGCATTGTCCAAGTATGCCGAGGTCACCGGTTACAACCGGGTTACAGCGGCGGTTCCCGCGCGGTAACCGGCCGCTCGCTAGAAATCCGGGTCATGAGGAACCTGACGACCAACAAGACGCTGCTCCGCGTCCTCGTGCCCGTACCGCTGCTGCTCGCCGGGCTGTTCACGGCGTCGTGCTCGGGCGGCGGCGACGGCCCGGCCGTCGCGCAGGGCACGCAGGCCGCGAAGAAGCAGCCGGGCGCGGGCACGGACCCGTTCCAGCAGGGCCTGGCGTACGCCAAGTGCATGCGCCAGCACGGCGTGAGCGACTTCCCCGACCCCCAGCGGTCCGACGGCGGCGTGAAGATGAAGCTGGACAAGAAGGTCACCAGCAACCCGAAGTTCCAATCGGCGTCGCAGGCGTGCCGCTCCCTGCAGCCCGGTAACAGCGACAACGGCGGCGGCACCAAGGTCGACGCCACCAAGATCGGCCCCTGGGCGCAGTGCATCCGCGACAACGGCGTGCCGAACTTCCCCGACCCGAAGAACAAGGGCAACGCCCTTGAGGTCGACTTCACCGGCACCGGTGTCCAGCCGGACTCCCCGGCGTTCCAGAAGGCGCTCAAGGCCTGCAAGCCCAAGGCGCCGGGCGGCGGCATGATGATCAAGGGCGGCCGGCCGTGACCACGACCGGGACCCGCGGCCCCGCCGGCGGTGACACGGAGGCACCGGCGGCCCGCCCGCGCCGCCGCCGGCCCGGCCGCAGGGCCACCGTCATCACCGCCGTCGTCGTCCTGGCCGCGGCGGGCGGCGTCACGGCCGGGTGGTCGCGCATCGAGCGGATCTGGGAGCCGCGGCCCGCCGCCGCGACCACCTACAGCGGCGGCACCACCGCCACCGCGACGGTGACCAGGCAGGACCTCACCGCGCGGCAGGACGTGGACGGGCGGCTCGGGTACTCCGGCGACTACAGCGTCCTGTCGAAGTCCCGCGGCACGCTGACCTGGGTGCCCGACATCGGCAAGGTGATCAAGGAGGGCGAGACCGTCTACCGGGTGGACGGCGACAAGGTCGTGCTGCTGTACGGGCCCACCCCCGCGTACCGGGACCTGGCCGAAGGCGACGAGGGCGCCGACGTCAAGGAGCTGAACGCGGCCCTGGTCGACCAGGGCTACGCCACCAGCGGTGAGATCGACCGCGACTCCGACCACTACGGGAGTGCGACCGCCGAGGCGGTGACCGAGCTGCAGGACGACCTGGGCGTCACCCAGGACGGCGTGCTGCACCTCGGCCAGGCCGTGTTCCTGCCGACGGCGCTGCGCGTCACCTCCGTACCGGGCGTGGCCGGCGGCCCGGCGAGCGGGCCGGTCCTCAAGGGCACGTCCACCGAGCGGCAGGTGACCGTCGAGCTGGACGCCTCGCAGGTCGCGCAGGTGCGGAAGGGCGACAAGGTCACCATCACGCTGCCGGACGACGCCACCACGACCGGACGGGTCACCGACGTCGGCACGGTCGCCACCGAGCCGAAGGACGACTCCGACTCGCCCACCGTCGAGGTGGACATCACCCCGGCCCACCCGTCGCGGACCGGGCACATCGACCAGGGCCAGGTGCAGGTCGGGATCATCACCGACCGGGTCAAGGACGCCCTGGTCGTGCCGGTCACCGCACTGCTGGCCACCACCGGCGGCGGCTACGCGGTCGAGGTGATCGACCCGAACGGCAGGCACCGCCTCGTGCCCGTCTCCACCGGCACGTTCGACGACTCCGCCGGGCTGGTCCAGGTGACCGGCCCGGGACTGAAGGAAGGCGAGAAGATCGTGGTGGCCGCGTCATGATCGCCCCACCCGTCCTCGAACTGGGCGGCGTCACCAAGACCTACCCGGGCAGCCCGCCGGTCGAGGCGCTGCGCGGCGTCGACCTGACCGTACGGCAAGGAGAGATGCTGGCCATCGCCGGGCCGTCCGGGTCCGGGAAGTCGACGCTGCTGCACATCATCGGCACGCTGGACCGGCCGACCGCCGGCACCGTACGGGTCACCGGCCTGGACGTCGCCGGCCTGTCCGACCAGCGGCTCGCCGCGCTGCGCGCGCACCGCATCGGGTTCGTGTTCCAGCAGTTCCACCTCACCGAGCACGCCACGCTGCTGGACAACGTCGGCAACGGCCTGCTGTACGCGGGCGTGCCGGTGGCCGAACGGCGGCGGCTCGGCCTGGAGGCGCTGGACCGGGTCGGGCTGGCCGGCCGCGCGGACGCCCGGCCGACCATGCTGTCCGGCGGGCAGCGCCAGCGGGTGGCCATCGCCCGCGCGCTGGTCGGCCGCCCGGCGATCGTGCTGGCCGACGAGCCCACCGGCAACCTGGACAGCCGCACCGGCGCGGGCATCATCGAGCTGCTGCTCGACCTGCACACCGGCGGCAGCACGATCGTCGTGATCACCCACGACGACCACCTGGCGGATCGCATGCCGCGCCGGGTGGACGTGCTCGACGGGCTGATCGTCAGCGACTCCGTACGTCCGATGGGCGGCGACACGCTGGTGGTGCGCCGATGAACGGCAACGGCGACCTGGGCCCGTCGCGCCTGCGGCCCGCCGACCTGGTCCGGGTGGCCACCGCCGGGCTGCGCACCCGCCGGCTGCG
>Ga0164243_10016030_pt1 | contig 10307 bp, 7 predicted proteins | sample OricompcompostOP_FD_108781 | JGI IMG/M metagenome (GOLD analysis project Ga0164243, IMG submission 108781) | Organic Plus compost microbial communities from Emeryville, California, USA - Original compost - Organic plus compost (OP) | ecosystem: Engineered > Solid waste > Mixed feedstock >... | reverse complement strand
TGCGGCCCGGAGGACGACGCTCCCCGAAGGACCGGAGGTACCAGCGGTCCATGAGGTCCTTCTCGCCCTCGATGAACGTTCCGAGATCTTCCATGGTGATCCGGGGGCGAGCTTCGGCGACGGCGCTGATGCGGCGGGTGTTGAACCGAACGCACCACTCCACCTTCCAGGCGATCGTGCGGAGCTCATCCTCGCACAGGCCGCGGACATCGGTATCGTCGCCGCGCATTCGCAGTTGCGACAAGGCCTTGGAGTAGTAGCCCTCGTCGTACTGGAACGCACTGCGGGCGATAAGTACGTTGATCTCGGCGTCCGTGTATTCGACATACCTCTCGGTGAAGACCTTGCCGACGACGTGCTGCAGCTGATGCACGTCGCCGTCCTTCTTCACCGGACGATAGTGAGCACCCTCGATGGTAATGCGGTCGTACCATCCGAAAAGATGATGCCTTTCGGTAATGGTCTGCATGACAACCCCCAGAATTCTTCTTTGTTGTTGGGTCGGATAGTTGGCCGGGATTTGGACTGAACCCGTTAACAGGGGGCGGCGTCGCCGCCCCCAAAGCTTCAACTGGTGAAGCGATTGCAAAGAAGTGTATCGCGCCCGATCACGTCACCGGGTCGAACAGCCAGCACGCCCCGCTGGATCAGGGCGATGGCTGCACGGCTGGCCCTGACGCCGTCACCGCCGAGGCGGTCGAGGCTACGGAGGCAAACCCGCTCGTCGAGGCGCGCCAGTTCGGTGAGGACGAATTCCTGGGCTTCCACGTCGTAGTCGAGACCGCACTGGACGATACGGGCAGCGTTCTTGATCCCCGCGACGTCCGTGTACTTCTCGGTCAGGATTCGGACGTCGTCGGCGAAGGCGTCACCCCTCTGATCTGCGATCGCTGCGAGATCAGCTTCGAGCTCGGCCGTGACGTCCTTCTCGTACTTGATCGCGCAGGCTGAACGCGACTTATCGCTCCAGCGCACCACGCAGTCGAAGAAGTGGTGTCGCTTCCTGCCACCGAGCACGAAGTTGGCACGTTGCTGTTCGCGGATCTCGATCACGTCCGGGGCTGCGATGAGCACGAGCAGAAGCTTTGCTTCGAGCCCGCTGTCGTACCAGACCTCGCGCCGGCGGAAGGGGTCCTGCCAGGTTCCGACCACGGACCCGCGACGCCGTGGCTTCGGGATTCGGTGAGCTACGCTCGGTCGGATGTCGATGAAGCGTTCCGCCCGCGGCGCGACGCGGGACGGGATAGTATATCACTCCGCTCCACGGCCGGGCCGCCGAGGCCTTCAAGGGCGGCGGACTGGAGACGCTGGAGCACGCTCATGCCGAGTTGCTCACGGAAGTTCTTCTTCTTGCTGTACACGTCGATCTCCATCACTGGCAGCTGAAGTGCAGGGGCATGCCCGTGGTCGGGCTCCCGGCGATCGGAACTGGCGTTCCGGGGAGTGCTGCGGATGACTGCGGAGAAAGGGGCGCTACGACGGCCGGACCGAAGCCCGAACGGCGTGCATTCCTGCACCGCGGCCATGCCGCTCGCGTTTGGGCGCTATGGGGGATTTTTCGGTCATGGTGCGCTCCATAGAGGCGATCTGTCTAAAACCGGAAAAGAAAGCCGGGCCAATTCGATGATCATTGTCGAGGTTCTGGTCCGCACCTGATGATGGCGCGGACCAGAACGGCAGAGGCTAGTGCTCCCCCTCGCGGTGACGACGCTTGTCGAGCGGGAACCGGACGACTTGCTCATCACCGGCACCGGGCTGCGGCAGGCCGGCCTTGCGCTCCGCGTCAATCTGAACGGTCAGCGCAATGGCCAGCAGGGCGCGGTGTGCCGCTTCTTCGAAGCTCTCGTCACCGAGTTCCTCGTGAACCCGGAGGAGACGGGTCAACACCCGGATCAGCAACTCATCCATTGCTGCCTCCCAGGAGCTTGACCTTGCCGGTCCGCTGCGCTCGACGGTAGATCGCCACGAACTGTTCGCCGGTGAGGTGACGCTGCTTCACCAGGGCATCGGCGACGGATACCACCACGCTGGCGTTCTCCCGCACGATTTCAAGACTGGCAGCGTAGAGCCGCTGCAGGTCCTCTTCGACGGTTTTGGCGAGTGCCGGATCGAGGGTAAGCAGCTGCTTGACCTCCTGCGGTGTGGAGCGGTGCAGCAGCCGTTCGCCGAGACCCAGCGAGGTGTGCACCAGGGCCAGCATGTAGGTTGCCTGCGCCAGGTCGCTGGTTTCACCGCCGCCGGCGCCGCTGCTCACCGAGTTGAGCAGAACCTCTTCACCGCACCGCCCGGCCAGGAGAACCATGGCACGGTGTTCGATGTCGCGCCGTGCGATGGCGTCCTCGGCAACCAGCGACATCGTGGTGCTGCCACCCTCCGAGGGCTTGCGGCTGATCGTGGTCACACCGTCGACGGAACCTGGCATGAGGACATGACTGACCACGGCATGGGCAGCTTCGTGGACCGCGATGCGCCGGACCAACCCGGGAGTCCGGGTCTCCGGCGGTGCCACCTGGTCGAAGAGGTCATGCAGGGCGACCGGGCGGTTCTGCTGGCGCGCGGCGAGCCGGGCCGACTTCACCCAGTCATGCACGTCCGCACCGCTGGCGCCCACGCCCAGCTTGGCGACAACACCCAGGTCAGCCTCCAGCAAGTCGGAGCCGAGGTGCTGGCGAATGATGCCTTCGAGTGCCTTGGCGTCCGGCTTCTCGATGTGGATGATCTTCGACAATCGGCCCGGACGAACAAGTGCGGGGTCCAGCTTCTCGGGATGGTTTGTGGCCCCGATGACGATCAGCTTCGAGGCGTCGCCGGAGCTGGCGCTATCGAGCTTGAGCAGCATGTGACCGACAACCGGGGTCCACCAGGATGAATGACGATCAGCATTCGCGCGTCTCGGAATCCCCTCGCATTCGTCCAGGAAAATCATGGCCGGCGCCACCGCCGCTGCGGCGGCAAAGAGATCATCGATCTGCTTGATGATGCTGTCCAAGTAGCCGGCGCTATTGGAGAACCACTGGCTCACCGAGGTGGGGAAGAAGGGGATACCGGCAGACTTGGCGAGGCTGCGGGCGAACGTGGTCTTGCCCAAGCCGGGCTCGGATGCCAGCACCGCGGTGCGCTGGATGGCCGAAAAGTCCAGCTTGTCGGCACGCCAAGCGTCGAGGTCGGTGATCAGCGCCTTGGCCCATCCCTCCAGTTCTTCGCCATAGCCGAACAGTTCCTCAACGGGTGGCACATCCTCGAGCCCGGGCGCGGCCTCCGACTTTGCCTTCGACGCGGCCACCAGACGTTCGACGCAGGCCTTGGCGGTGCTGCCGGTGCGGATGGCGCCGCAGATGTCGGAGTAGTCCAAGCCATGGGAGACGCCAGCCGGCATGGAACGTGGATACCGACCGGTGGCCATCTTGATGGCCTGCCTCAGGAGCTCGTCATCGGGAGGATCGATCTTGATCCGGATGTCAGCCGAGGCGGTCATGGCCTTCGGCAGGTAATCCAGGTTCTGCGTAACGCCGATGATGCGGCCACCGTTTGCCATGGCGTAGACAGCCTGATCAGAGGTGGTCATGCCGTGCATGGACTTGCGGGGCGGTTCGCTGACCGAATGCGCGAACTTCCACTCGCCCAACCGCTTGGCTGCACGCATGAGCGGATCCACCCACTCGGCGCTCGGTGCCTGGATGACCATGCTGGTGGTGCGGTCGCGGCGCAGGCGGGCCACATGTGCCGGCATCAACGCCAAGCGGATCATGAGTTCGGGGAGAGTGTGGATGGCGGGACGATGCAAGGACTTGCCCTGCATCACCTCGGCATCGATCACATCCATCTCTTCGGGGGAGATGTCGTCGTAGTCGTCATTGTCAGCCATTGCTGCCTCGTTCTCCGGCAGGCAATTGGCCGAGCGACTACGCGCCCGCCATTCCAGGCCGGTTGCATGGGCGCGGTCTGCGCCCGGGATTGAAGATGTTCATGGGGTGCTCAGAGAAGGGGACGTTTGCCCCATAGTCGGTGGTCTATCTGGCCACGGGCCAGACGCACGGACACACAGACCGTCGAGTGCCGCTTTCGCGTCTCGGGATCAGCTTCGCCGTCGTTGGAGGTTCGAGTGAACATGGGAGGATACCCGGTGAGGTCCTCCCGTAAACTGCAGCTAGAGGTGCAGTCCGGAACGCTGGAGGACAACGCGATCCGTGCGGCTGCCGATGGGCGCCGCCTGTAGGTTATCGCGTTTGGATATAGTCACCAGCTTGCTCATGGCCGGAACAGATAGAGAACCTGAAAAGTCCCGTCAACACTAAAATTGGTACAGGTCCACTTTCTCACGTTGACGGTCGCTCACTCGAGTGTTTTCTTGATTAGGCCAATCCAAAACGTAGGAATCGCAACGTGCAGTTCGAGACCCTAGCCGAGTACATATCAGCATACCGGGCGGACCCGTCGATTGTGGGGCTACCGGTGCCTGTTGTTGCAGAACACCTCGGCCTTTCGCCCGCCGCGGTGACCGCCAGAGTTCGTAGCGGCTCCTTGGAGGGGTTGCGCATCGGCCGGCATTCCTTCGTTGCGCTGCAGAGCCTCATCGATGATGAGGACAAGATGGCTGCTGACGTCCGGGCAGTGGAGCGCTACCTATGGAAACAGGCGAAGGCTGGCGTATCTGCAATCTTCTATGAGCCGGTCATGGCCACGGTCGGCCTGACGCCTCGCGTGCCCGCCGAGCGCAACCGCATTGGCGCGATCCTGGGCAGGGTTTCCGAGAACTCCATGGAAGAGGGCAAGGTAATGCTCTCCGTCCTCGTTCACCGGAAAACGGCTGGTGTCACTCGGCCTGGGCCGGGGTTCTTCGATCTTGCCCGGCACCTTGGGTTCGAGTTCGAAGACGAAGATGATTTTGTGAAAAAGCAGACCGCCAAGGTGTTGAAGCTTGCAGCGAAGCAGGGCTGACTCAAAATTCACGAGCCTGAATTGGGCGGGGTAGGGGTAGTATGAACGCCGTAGAGATCGAACAGGCTGTATCACAGCTCGCCGAGGCGCCTTTCGACGGTCCCGAGTTCCCGTATGCCTTCCTTCAGGCCTTCGGTAACAAGGAGACCACCCTTCGCAAGCTCCGCGCCGGCAACACCAACAAGTCCGACGCTGGCGGCGTCCTGCAGACCAACAACATCCATATCGCCGTTGCGCCAGCGGGGCAGGTGGGTGCTGTCCTGCAGACCCTGCGCGACAGCCCGGCGACCACCAAGGCAAAGGCCAAGTTCATCCTTGCCACCGATGGCGACACCCTGGAGGCCGAGGACCTGGTCAGCGGGGAAACCATCGTCTGTGACTATGCTGATTTCCCCAACCACTTCGGGTTCTTCCTGCCTCTGGCCGGTATCACCACGGTCAAGCAGATCCGTGAAAGCTCGTTCGACATCCGGGCAACGAGCCGGCTGAACCGGCTGTACGTCGAGCTGCTCAAGGACAACAAGGACTGGGCAAAAGACCCCACTGCCATGAACCACTTCATGGCGCGCCTGATCTTCTGCTTCTTCGCCGAAGACACCGATATCTTCCAGGGCACGCAGCTGTTCACGTCCACCATCGAAAGGATGAGCGACCGGGACTCGACCAACACCCATGAGGTGATCAGCGAAATCTTCCGGGCCATGAACACGCACCACACCAAGCGTGGTGCGGACCTGCCTCGTTGGGCAGCAGCGTTCCCCTATGTGAACGGCGGCCTTTTCGCTGGCGACACCAGAACGCCTCGGTTCAGCCGGATTGCACGCAGTTTCCTGATGCACATCGGCAATCTCGACTGGCGCAAGATCAATCCCGATATCTTCGGCTCGATGATCCAGGCCGTTGCCGATGATGAGGAGCGCGGCGCCCTTGGCATGCACTACACCAGCGTGCCGAACATCTTGAAGGTCCTCAACCCGCTGTTCCTGGACGATCTCCGCGCCCAGTTGGAGGCAGCCGGCGACAGCCCTGCCAAGCTCCGGAACCTCCGCAAGCGCCTCGCCAAGATCCGGGTGTTCGATCCGGCGTGCGGATCAGGCAATTTCCTGGTCATCAGCTACAAGGAGCTTCGAGCAATCGAGGCCGAGATCAACCGGCGCCTCGGTGATCAGGATCGCCGCACGGATATTCGGCTGACGAACTTCCGGGGCATTGAACTAAGGGAGTTCCCGGCGGAGATCGCCCGGCTGGCGCTCATCATCGCCGAGTATCAGTGTGATGTGCTGTATCGAGGTCAGCAGGAGGCCCTGCTGGAATTCCTGCCGCTCGACTCGGACAACTGGATTACCTGCGGTAATGCTCTGCGCCTGGATTGGCTGAGCATCTGCCCACCGACTGGCAGCCTGGTAAAGCACCGGTCAGATGATCTGTTGCGGGAGCCCCTGGATCAGCCGGAAATCGATTTCGAAAACGAAGGTGGCGAAACCTACATCTGCGGCAACCCGCCATATCTAGGATTCACTTGGCAAAGCGCAGAACAGAAGGAGGATTTACGCCTACTGTTCTCAGATCACACGGCCAGCTGGAAGTCTCTCGATTACGTGGCGGGATGGTTTATTAAGGCGGCAGAGTACGGACGAGATATCCAGTCGTCGGCGGCGTTCGTTTCCACTAACTCGATATGTCAGGGAGAGCAGGTTTCCATCCTTTGGCCGGTCTTGTTTCATGCGGGCCAAGAGATTTTATTCGCAAATACCGGCTTCAAATGGGCCAATCTTGCCAACCATAATGCAGGTGTTACGGTAGTTGTAGTCGGCATATCCAGCCGAGCCGAGAAGCGCAGGCGCCTGTTCTCGTCAAATGCAGATGGAAGTGTGACCGCGAAGGAGGTCGCCAACATCAATGCATATCTGGTTGCTGGACCTGACATTATTGTCCGGCCTGAGACGCGTCCGATGGATAACCGTGCACCGATGGTTTGGGGCAACAAGCCTTCGGATGGCGGGAACCTAATCCTCACGGCCGCCGCAGCGCAGGGCGCTGTTCAGGTAGACTCCTCGATTTCTAGGTTCGTCCTCGACTTCGTCGGTTCGCAAGAACTGGTCAAAGGCGTTGTACGGAAATGCCTTTGGATTGAGGACGATGAAGTCGAGGAAGCGAGCTCATCAGCGTTCATCCGTGAGAAGCTCGAAGCCGTCAAAAAAATGCGGGAAGCGAGCGACGCTGCGACCACCCGAGCATACGCAACGCAGTCCCATCGATTCCGGCAGATACAAGGGAGAGGTACTCGACACTCCATCGTTGTTCCAAAAGTCACTTCGGAGTCTCGCGAATATCTGCCCGTCGGGGTCGTGTCATCAAATGTGATCGTTTCGGACAACGCGTTTGCCCTGCACGATGCGCCCCTTTGGAATCTGGCGCCTATCGCATCACGCATGCATATGATTTGGGTCAGAACAGTGTGCGGTCAGCTTGAGACGCGTCTCAGATACTCGAACACAATGGGCTGGAATGCCTTTCCTATGCCTCCCCTGACCGAAAAGAATATGGCTGACCTTACAAGGTGCGCCGAGGACATCCTCCTAGCGCGGGAGGCCCATTTCCCTAAGACCATTGCGGACCTCTATGATCCCGACGAGATGCCGGAGGACCTCCGGGCGGCTCATGACCGCAATGACGAGGTGCTGGAGCGCATCTACATCGGTCGGCGCTTCCGGAACGATACTGAGCGCCTCGAGAAGCTCTTCGACCTCTATACCAAGATGACCGCCAACCCGCAGGCATCTGCCGGGCGAACCAAGAGGGCACGTGCATGACCATCAACATCAAGTCTGTCCCTACGGTTTCCGTCGCCTATGGCCGCACCGGGGCGTCAACCAAGGCGAACGAACTCGGCATGCGCACAATGCAGGAGCGGGCCTATGAAAAGCGGGGCGAGCAGTACCTGCTGATCAAGTCGCCGCCGGCCTCGGGCAAGAGCCGGGCGCTGATGTTCATAGCGCTCGACAAGCTGCACAACCAGGGCGTGAAACAGGCGATCATCGTGGTGCCCGAAAAGTCCATCGGTGCCAGCTTCAATGACGAGCCGCTGTCGGATTACGGCTTCTGGGCGGACTGGACGGTCGTGCCGAAGTGGAACCTGTGCAATGCACCTGGCGGTGACGAAGGCAAAGTTGGCGCGGTGGGCACCTTCTTGGCCAGCAGCGACAGGGTGTTAGTCTGCACTCATGCGACCTTCCGGTTCGCCGTAGACAAGTTCGGTGTCGAGGCGTTCGACGACCGGCTTATCGCCATCGATGAATTTCACCACGTCTCGGCGAACCCGGAGAACAAGCTGGGTTCACACCTCGTGCAACTGATGGCTCGAGATCGCACGCACATCGTCGCCATGACCGGATCGTACTTCCGCGGTGACTCGGAGGCCGTACTGACGCCGGAGGACGAGCAGAAGTTCGAGTCCGTCACCTACACCTACTATGAGCAGCTGAACGGCTATGAGCACCTCAAGCAGCTCGACATCGGGTACTATTTCTATTCCGGCTCCTATGCCGACGACATCCTCAAGGTCCTCGATCCCGACGAAAAAACCATCGTGCATATCCCAAGCGTGAACTCGCGGGAGAGCACCAAGGACAAGATCAAGGAGGTCGAGCACATCCTGTTCTCGCTGGGTGATTGGGAAGGCGTCGACCAGGCCACGGGTTTCCAGCTTGTCCGCACGCCCGATGGTAAACTGCTCCGGATCGCCGACCTGGTAACCGACGATGTCGGTGTGCGGGACAAGGTGTCGGCTTCGCTCAAGGATCCGGCGCAGAAGAACAACCGCGACCATGTCGACATCATCATCGCGCTCGGCATGGCAAAGGAAGGCTTCGACTGGATCTGGTGCGAGCATGCCCTCACCATCGGGTACCGCTCCAGCCTGACTGAGATCGTGCAGATCATTGGCCGCGCCACCCGCGATGCCCCCGGCAAGACCCGGGCGCGATTCAGCAACCTCATCGCCGAGCCTGATGTCGACAGCGAGAAGGTCTCCGACGCCGTCAATGACACTCTCAAGGCAATCGCGGCCAGCCTGTTGATGGAGCAGGTGCTGGCGCCTCGGTTCGAGTTCAAGCCCAAGAAACCTCAGAACGAGGCCACTCCCGGCTTCGACTACGGCGAGGGCGGATACGACCCCGAGAAGTGCAACGTCGGCTTCAACGAGGACACGGGCAAGATCGAGGTCGAGATCAAGGGGCTGCAGGAACCGAAAAGCGAGGAAGCCAAGCGGGTGTGCCGCGAGGACCTCAATGAGCTGATCGCCAGCTTCGTTCAGGATAAGCCCGCGGTCGAGCGCGGCCTGTTCGACCAGGAGTTGGTTCCTGAAGAGCTGACCCAAGTGAGGTTCGGCAAGATCATCAAGGATGCATACCCCGGGGCGGACGCCGAGGATCTCGAAGCCATCAGGCAACATGCCATGGCGGCCTTCAACCTGGTACAGCAGGCGAAAAAGGCGGCCGAGGAGGAAAGGTCCGGCCCGCTGCTAACTCCTGGCGAGGAAGATCGAGGCCCGAACACTGCATTCGTTGATGGTGTGCGCAAGTTCCTAAACGTGAAGGATCTCGACATCGACCTGATCGACCGGATCAACCCGTTCGGCGAGGCTTACTCCATCATGTCGAAGACCATGAGCGAGGAGCGCCTCCGGCAGATCAAGGCGATCATCGCCGGCAAGAAGGTGAAGCTCTCGATCGAGGAGGCCCGTGATCTGACCAAGCGCGCCGTGCAGTTCAAGCAGGAGCGTGGCCGCCTGCCGTCCATAACCTCGCAGGACCCCTGGGAAGTGAAGATGGCCGAAGGCGTGGCGTTCATGCAGCGCATGAAAGCGGAGGCGGAACGTGGGTAAGTTTACCGAGGAAGACGATGCCCTGCTCGAGGAGCTCGGCGTTGTCACAGAAACTCAGGCAGCCTCCTCCAGGTCCCCCCGTGAAGAGCGTATCATCGCCGGGTTTGAGGACATCCAGAAGTTCGTAGACGCCAACGGGCGGCGTCCACAGCATGGCGAAGACCGGGACATCTTCGAGCGGATGTACGCGGTGCGGCTCGATCAGCTCCGGAAACAAGAGGACTGCGTCTCCCTGCTCCAACCTCTGGATCGCCAGGGGCTGCTGACCAGCGTTTCACCGGCAACCACCACCATCGACGACCTTGATGATGACGCCTTGCTCGCGGAGCTTGGCCTCTCGGGTGATGACACCGACCCGGACTCCATCACCAATCTCACACACGTTCGTTCCTCGGCCGAGAAGAAGGCAGCCGAGGAAATCGCCAACCGGCAGAAGTGCGAGGACTTCGCAACCTTCAAGCCGCTGTTGGAGAAGGTGCAGCAG
>Ga0164243_10016029_pt1 | contig 10307 bp, 7 predicted proteins | sample OricompcompostOP_FD_108781 | JGI IMG/M metagenome (GOLD analysis project Ga0164243, IMG submission 108781) | Organic Plus compost microbial communities from Emeryville, California, USA - Original compost - Organic plus compost (OP) | ecosystem: Engineered > Solid waste > Mixed feedstock >... | reverse complement strand
TCCGCGGTGTAGGCGTGGACCGTCGTCATCAGGCCCTGGACGATGCCCAGGCCGTCGTGGAGCGCCTTCGCCATCGGGGCCAGGCAGTTGGTGGTGCACGAGGCGTTGGAGATGACCGTGTGGGCCTCGGGGTCGTAGAGCTCGTGGTTGACGCCCATGACGATGGTGATGTCCTCGTTCGAGGCCGGCGCGGAGATGATCACCTTCTTCGCCCCGCCGTCGAGATGGGCACGGGCCTTCGTGGCGTCGGTGAAGAAGCCGGTCGACTCGACGACGACGTCCACGCCGAGGTCTCCCCAGCCCAGCGCTGCGGGGTCGCGCTCGGCGAACGCCTTGATCTCGGTCCCGCCGACGATGATGGCGTCGTCGGTGGAGCCGACCTCGGCGCCCAGGGGCCCGAGCACCGAGTCGTACTTGAGCAGGTGCGCCAGCGTGGCGTTGTCGGTCAGGTCGTTGACACCGACGATCTCGATGTCGGCTCCTCCGGCGCGGACGGCGCGGAAGAAGTTGCGGCCGATGCGGCCGAATCCGTTGATACCTACGCGGACGGTCACCGTTGTCGCTCCTCGTGTGGTCGGCGTGCTCTGGCTGCTCCGATGTGATGCAGGTCATGCATCCGACTCGACCCTAGCGTCGGGGTGGACGCCACCGCGCCGAACGTCCCGGGATACGGGCAGGTAACAACACAAAACCACACGAACCAACATCGCGTGGCGGCGAGGTCAGGCGTCGCCGGCGAGCATCTCCGGCGTCAGGGACGCCTCGGTGTCCGGCACGCCGAGCTCTTCGGCGCGCTTGTCGGCCATCGCGAGCAGCCGCCGGATGCGGCCGGCGATCGCGTCCTTGGTGAGCACGGGATCGTGCAGCTGGCCGAGCTCCTCGAGGGAGGCCTGCTTGTGCTCGAGCCGCAGCTCCCCGGCCATGCGCAGGTGGTCGGGGACCTCGTCGCCGAGGATCTCCATCGCCCGCTGGACGCGGGCGCCCGCGGTGACGGCGGCCCGGGCGGAGCGGCGCAGGTTGGCGTCGTCGAAGTTGGCCAGCCGGTTGGCCGTGGCGCGCACCTCGCGCCGCATCCGCCGCTCCTCCCACGCCATCAGGGTCTCGTGGGCGCCGAGCCGCGCCAGGAGCTGGCCGATCGCGTCGCCGTCGCGGATCACGACCCGGTCGACGCCGCGCACCTCGCGCGCCTTGGCCTGGATGCCGAGGCGCCGCGCGACCCCGACGAGGGCCAGTGCGGCCTCGGAGCCGGGGCAGGTCACCTCGAGGGATGAGGACCGGCCGGGCTCGGTGAGCGAGCCGTGGGCGAGGAAGGCGCCGCGCCAGGCGGCCACCGCGTCGCACGCGCCACCGGAGACCACGGCGGGCGGCAAGCCACGCACCGGCCGGCCGCGCTGGTCGAGCAGCCCGGTCTGGCGGGCCAGCGCCTCGCCGTCCTTGACGACGCGCACGATGTAGCGGCTGCCCTTGCGCAGGCCGCTGCCCTGGACCATCACGACCTCGGAGCCTTGGCCATAGACCTCCGAGATGTCCTTGCGCAGCCGGCGCGCCGCGGCCCCGGTGTCGAGCTCGGCCTCGACGACGATCCGGCCGCCGACGATGTGCAGCCCGCCGGCGAAGCGCAGCAGGGAGGCCACCTCCGCCTTGCGACAGCACACCTTCGTCACCGGGATGTTGGCGAGCTCCGCCTTGACCTGTGCCGTCATCGCCATGGGCCCGATCCTCCCATGGTGGTCAACAACGCGCAGCGGGTGCCGGTCGGCCCTCGAAGAGGCGCGCGTACGCCGCCGCGAGCTTCACCGGGTCGTGCCGGGGGCTGCCGTCGTCGGCCGCGACGTCGTCGACGACGAGGCGGGCGCCCAGGGCGGCCACGGTGTGCTCGAGCTCGTCGAGCCCGTCGCCCACCGACCCCCGGTCGGCGAGGACGACGTCGATGGCCAGCTCGGGTGCGTGCTCGGCGAGGACGGCGAGGTGGTCGGCGGGGCCGAAGCCTCCCGTCTCGCCGTCCTGCTCGGCGAGGTTGAGCACGACGACGACCTGCGCCCGGGTCTCCACGAGCGCCGCACGCAGGCGCGGCACCAGGAGGTGGGGCAGCACGCTGGTGAACCAGGAGCCCGGCCCCAGGACCACCCAGTCGGCGGCCGCGATCGCGTCGACGACGGCCGGGCTGACGTCGGGGTCGGGCGGGTCGAGCGCGATCTCGGCGATCACGCCGGCGGTCGTCGCCACCTCGACCTGGCCGCGGACCGTGGTCAGCTCGTCGGGTCGGTCGGGCACGAGGCCGCGCACCTCGGCGGTGATGTCCATGGGGGTCATCGCCATCGGCAGCACCCGTCCCTTGGCGCCCAGCAGCCGGCCGACCCAGTCGAGCGCGTCGACGTGGTCGCCGAGGAGCTCCCAGAGCCCGACGATGAGCAGGTTGCCGATCACGTGGCCGCGCATCTCGCCGTCGCCGGCGAACCGGTGCTGCAGGACCCGGGCCCAGGTGGCCCCCCACTCGTCGTCGCCGCAGAGTGCGGCGAGCGCCATCCGGAGGTCGCCCGGCGGCAGCACGCCGAACTCGCCGCGCAGCCGGCCGGAGGAGCCGCCGTTGTCGGCGACGGTGACCACCGCGGTGAGCTCGTCGACGGTGAGGTCGTCGACGAGATGGCGCAGGGCGCTCAGCGAGGCGTGCAGGCCGTGCCCGCCCCCCAGGGCGACGACCGCCTGCGCCCGCTGGTCGCCGCCGCTCGCCGCGCGGCTCACTCGCGCCCCAGGTCGCGGTGGATGGCGCGGGTGACGTAGCCGCGCTCGCCCAGTCGTCGCGCGATCTCCTCGGCCATGGCCACGCTGCGGTGCTTGCCGCCGGTGCAGCCGACGGCGACCCGCATGAAGCGCTTGCCCTCGCGCAGGTAGCCCTCGGCGACGCCCGCCAGGAGCGGCACGTAGCCGTCGAGGAACTCGCCGGCGCCCGGTCGCCCGAGGACGTACGCCGACACCTCCGGGTCCTGACCCGTGCGCGGGCGCAGCGCGGGGACCCAGTGGGGGTTGGGCAGGAAGCGCATGTCGGCGACGTGGTCGGCGTCGACGGGGATGCCGTACTTGAAGCCGAAGCTGATCACCGAGACGCGCAGCCGGGTCGTCTCGGACGTGCCGAACGCCTCCGCGATCCGGTCGGTGAGCTGGTGCACGTTGAGCGCGGTGGTGTCGATGACCAGGTCGGCCTCGGAGCGCAGATCGGCCAGCACGACGCGCTCGCGCTGGAGGCCGTCGAGCAGCCGCCCGCCCTCCTGCAGCGGGTGGGGGCGGCGCGCGGCCTCCTGGCGGCGCACGAGCACCTCGTCGGTGGCGTCGAGGAAGACCAGGGTCGTGTCGCGGCCGGCGACGCCGTGGGCGAGCGCGCTGCGCAGGCCCTGGAAGAAGGAGCCCGAGCGGACGTCGACCACCACCGCGACCGGCTGCGCCGGGCCGTGGCTCTCGTCGACGAGGCGCACCACGTCGGGCAGCAGGCTCGGCGGCAGGTTGTCGACGACGAAGAAGCCGAGGTCCTCCAGCTCCTTGGCGGCGGTGCTGCGGCCCGCGCCCGTCATCCCGGTGACCACGACGAGCTGCCCGTGGGTGCTGTCAGCCATGGGCGCCATTGTGCCCAGTGTCGGCGTGCAGGGCCTCCTTGATGGCGCTCGCGGTGCGCGGTCCGACGCCCGGGACGGCGGCGATCTCCTCGACGGTCGCCGCGCGGAGCTTGCGCAGCGAGCCGAAGTGACGCAGCAGGGTCTTGCGGCGCACCTCCCCCAGCCCGGGCACGTCGTCCAGGACGCTCTCCACCATCGACTTGGAGCGGCGGTTGCGGTGGTGGGTGATGGCGAACCGGTGCGCCTCGTCGCGGATGCGCTGCAGCAGGTAGAGGCCCTCCGACGTGCGCGGCAGGATGACCGGGTCCTCCTGGCCCGGCACCCACACCTCCTCCAGGCGCTTGGCCAGCCCGCAGACGGGGATGTCGTCGATGCCGAGCTCGTCGAGCGCCCGCTGCGCGGCCGCGACCTGCGGCGCGCCGCCGTCGACGACGACCAGCCCGGGGGCGTAGGCGAACTTGCGCGGGCGGCCGGTGTCGGGGTCGACCAGCATGGGCCCGGTGCCGGCGTCGGGGTCGCCCGGCCGCAGCTCCGAGCGCGCCTGCTCGTCGAGGAGCCGGCGGAAGCGGCGCGTGATCACCTCGTGTATCGCCTTGACGTCGTCCGACCCGTCCTGGTCCTTGATGACGAAGCGGCGGTACTCGCTCTTGCGTGCCAGCCCGTCCTCGAAGACCACCATCGAGGCCACGATCTCGGTGCCCTGGATGTGGGAGACGTCGTAGCACTCGATGCGCAGCGGCGCCTCGTCGAGCTCGAGCGCCTCCGCGATCTCGGACAGCGCGCGGTTGCGCGTGGTGAGGTCGCTCGCGCGCTTGGTCTTGTGCAAGGCGAGGGACTCGCTGGCGTTGCGCGCGACCGTCTCCTGCAGGGTCCGCTTGTCGCCGCGCTGCGGAACCCGGATCTCGACCCGCGATCCGCGCAGGTCGGAGAGCAGCTGCTCGAAGGTGGCGTGCTCCGACGGGAGCGCGGGGACGAGGATCTCGCGCGGCACGGCGTCGCGGGCGTCCTCCGGCGCTACGCCGGCGTAGAGCTGGAGGAGGAAGTCCGCGACGAGCGCGGCCGTGTCGCCGTCGTCGGTGCGGTCGGCGACCCACCCGCGCTGGCCCCTGATCCGGCCGCCGCGGACGTAGAAGACCTGGACGGCGACCTCGAGGGGGTCCTCGGCGAGCGCGATGACGTCGGCGTCCGAGCCGTCGCCGAAGACGACCGCCTGCTTCTCCAGCGCCTTGTTCATCGCGGCGAGGTCGTCGCGCAGGCGGGCGGCCTTCTCGAAGTCGAGGGCGTCGGACGCGGCGTACATCTGCTGCTCGATGCGCTTCATGAACGGGCGCGTGCGTCCGGCCATGAACTCGCAGAAGTCGTCGACGATCGCCCGGTGGTCCTCCGCCGAGACGTTGCCGACGCAGGGCGCGGAGCACTTGTCGATGTAGCCGAGCAGGCAGGGGCGCCCGATCTGGCCGGACCGCTTGAAGACGCCGTTGCTGCACGAGCGCATCGGAAAGACCCGGAGCAGGATGTCCACGGTCTCGCGGATGGCCCAGGCGTGGCTGTAGGGACCGAAGTAGCGCGTGCCCTTCCGCTTGGCGCCCCGCCCGACCATGACGCGGGGGTACTCCTCGGAGACGGTGACCGCGAGCCACGGATAGGACTTGTCGTCGCGGTACTTGACGTTGAAGCGCGGGTCGAACTCCTTGATCCAGGAGTACTCCAGCTGCAGCGCCTCGACCTCGGTGCCCACGACCGTCCACTCCACGGAGGTGGCGGTGGTGACCATGGTCGCGGTGCGCGGGTGCAGGTTGCCGATGTCTTGGAAGTACGACGACAGCCGCGCCCGCAGGTTCTTGGCCTTGCCGACGTAGACGACGCGGCCGGTGCGGTCGCGGAACCGGTAGACGCCGGGCTGGGTGGGGATCGACCCGGGCTTCGGCCGGTAGCTCAAGGACACGAGACAACCCTACGGAGACACGCCGACAGGTCTTTACTCCTGTTAGTCGCGTGCTTTACTTGACATATGGCTGGACACACGGGCTGTCGCGACGCCTACGGTTACCCGCTCACCACCGGACCCCTGGCCGCCGCGGCGTACGTCGAGGGCGTGCGCGACCTGCTGCGCCTGCACGCCGGCGCGGCGGACCGGATCGCCACCGCGCTGGCGCTCGACCCGACCTTCGCGCTGGGGCACGCCGCCCTCGCGCTGCTGGGCCACGAGATGTGCGTGGAGGTCGACGTCGCCGCCCGGCTCGCCGACGCGCGCCTGCACGCGGCCCGCGGGACCGAGCGGGAGCGCAGCCACGTGCACGCGATCGACCGGCACCTGCAGGGCGATCCCGGCCCGCTGATCGCCCATCTGGCGACGTACCCCCGTGACGCGCTGCTGCTGTCGGTGGCGATGCCGACGATCGCCTTCGCGGGCGTCACCGACGTGCCCGAGCACGCGTGGGCGATCGTCGAGGCGGCCGCGCCGGCGTACGGCGACGACCCGTGGCTGACCGGACTGCTGGCCTTCGTCCGCCAGGAGCAGCGGCGCTTCGACGAGGCGATGGACCTGGCCTGCCGCTCCCTCGCCGCCGAGCCGTCGGGCGGGCATGCCGCCCACGCACGGGCGCACGCGCACTACGAGACCGGTGACCACCGGTCCGGGCTGGCGTGGATGGATGCGTGGATCACCGGCGACGGCGCGTCGACCGACAGCCTCACCCACTTCTCCTGGCACGCCGCGCTGCACGAGCTCTCGCTCGGCGACCTCGACGCGGTGCGGGCGCGCTACACGGCCCAGCTGCGCCCGCGCGACGCCGTCGGCTGCCGCGCGCTCGTCGACACGGGCTCGCTGCTCTTCCGCTGGGCGGTCACACCGGGCGCATCGGACGTCCCGGCCGTCGACGAGGTGGTCGCCGTCACCGGTCCCGACGTCCTGTCCCGGCCGAGCACCGCCTTCCTCGGACTGCACGCCGCGGTGGTGCTGCTCGCGGCCGACGACCGGGCGGGCCTGCGCCGCCTGGCCGCCTGGTGCGCTCGGCACGACGCAGCCACGCACCGCGAGGTGGTCGCGCCGCTGGCCCGGGCGCTGCTGCTGCTGGCCGAGGGCCGGGCCTCGGCCGCCGCGGACCGCCTCGCCGCCCTGGCGCCGTCCGTTCGCCGACTCGGCGGCTCGGATGCCCAGCGCGAGATCGTGGAGGAGGCCCGGATCGCCGCGCTGGTGCGCGCGGGTCGGTACGACGAGGCGCGTCGGCTCCTCGACGCGCGACTCGACCGGCGGGCCTCGCCGCGCGACCGCCGATGGCGGGCGGAGGCGCGGCCCGGATCTCAGGCGGCGACGATCCGGTCGCCCTCCACCGCGATGTCGACCTTCGCCAGCGGGGAGGGCGCCGGGCCGCCCTCGACCTCGCCCGTGCTCGCCGAGTAGGACGAGCCGTGGTTGGCGCAGCGGATGACGCCGTCCTCGACCGACGTCACCAGCAGGCCCTGGTGGGTGCAGACCGCGGTGAACGCCTCGAAGGTGCCCGCGGTCGGCTGGGTGAGCACGACCTTCCGGTCGGCGAGGATCAGCCCGCCGCCGACCGGCACGTCGGTGATGAGGGCGAGCTCCGTGCCGGGCTCGACGTCCGGGCCCCCCGCCCCGTCCCCGCCGTCACCGCCGCCGGCGCATCCGGCGAGCGCCGCGGCGACACCCAGGGCGCCGAGGCCCGAGAAGACGATCCGTCGGCTGGTGCGCACCTCTGCGAGGCTCACGAGCGGCGGACCTGTCCGTCGACGACCGTCACCGGGATCGCCGCGAGCGGCTCGGTCGCCGGACCGCCCTCGACCGCGCCGTCGGTCGCCGAGAAGACGCTGTCGTGGCAGGGGCAGTGGATGGCTCCGTCGGACACCGAGCCGACCAGGCAGCCCTGGTGCGAGCAGATCGCGGTGAACGCCCGGAACTGGCCCGCCGACGGCTGGGTGACCACGATCTCCGCGTCCTTGAGCACCACTCCCCCGCCCACCGGCACGTCCGAGGCGGGCACGAGGCCCTCGGCGGCCGGGCGGGCCGAGGCACCGGCCGAGCCACCCATCGACTCGGAGGGAGAGCCGGTGGGAGAGCCGGCGTCCGTCGTCCCCGCCGTGGGCGAGGCGGCGTCCGCACCGGCCGTCCGATCGTCGCCGCAGGCAGCCAGCAGCGGCACCCCGACTCCGACCCCGGCGACACCGGCCAGGGCACGTCTCCTGCTCACCGAGGAAGTCATGGGCGTCAGGCTACGGTCCGTGCCTGAGAGCCGCCTATGACGTCCGCGCGGCGGCCGTGGCCGCGCGCTTCGCCGGCGCCTTCCTCGCCGCCGACTTCCTCGCCGCCGCCTTCTTGGCGGCCTTCTTCGCAGGCGCCTTCGTGGCGGGCGCCGGCCCGCGGGGCGCCGCCGGCTGCTGCGCCGCCCGGCCCTCCAGCAGCGGCTTGAGGAACTGCCCGGTGTGGCTGCCGGGCGTCGCGGCGATCTGCTCGGGCGTGCCCTCGGCGACCACCGTGCCTCCGCGCGAGCCGCCCTCGGGGCCCATGTCGATGATCCAGTCGGCCGTCTTGATGACGTCGAGGTTGTGCTCGATCACCAGCACGGTGTTGCCCTTGTCGACCAGCCCCGAGAGCACGCCGAGGAGCTTGCGGATGTCCTCGAAGTGCAGCCCGGTCGTCGGCTCGTCGAGCACGTAGACGGTGCGCCCGGTCGACCGCTTCTGCAGCTCGGCGGCCAGCTTGACCCGCTGCGCCTCGCCACCGGACAGGGTGGTGGCCGGCTGCCCGAGCCGGACGTAGCCGAGACCGACCTCGGTGAGGGTCTTCATGTGCCGCGCGATCGCCGGCACGGCGGCGAAGAACTCCTGGGCCTCCTCGATCGGCATGTCGAGGACCTCGGCGATGGTCTTGCCCTTGTAGTGCACCTCGAGCGTCTCGCGGTTGTAGCGGGCGCCGTGGCAGACCTCGCACGGGACGTAGACGTCGGGCAGGAAGTTCATCTCGATCTTGATCGTGCCGTCGCCGGCGCACGCCTCGCAGCGGCCGCCCTTGACGTTGAAGGAGAACCGGCCCTGCTGGTAGCCGCGCATCTTCGCCTCCGGCGTCTGCGCGAAGAGCTTGCGGACGTGGTCGAACACGCCGGTGTAGGTCGCCGGGTTGGACCGTGGCGTGCGCCCGATCGGGGACTGGTCGACGTGGATCACCTTGTCGACGTGCTCGAGGCCGGTGATCTTCTGGTGGCGGCCGGGGATCGCGCGGGCGTTGTAGATCTGCTTGGCCAGCGAGGTGTAGAGGATGTCGTTGACCAGGGTCGACTTGCCGGAGCCCGAGACGCCGGTGACCGCGCAGAACACGCCCAGCGGGAAGGACACGTCGACGTTCTTGAGGTTGTGCTCCCGAGCGCCGACCACCGTGAGCTCGCGGCCCTTGGTGCGCGGCCGGCGTACGGCGGGCACGGGGATCTCGCGCCGACCGGAGAGGTACTGACCGGTCATCGAGTCGGGGTGCTCGAGGAGCTCCTTGACCGTCCCGGAGTGGACCACCTGGCCGCCGTGCTCGCCGGCGCCGGGGCCGATGTCGACGATCCAGTCGGCGACGCGGATGGTGTCCTCGTCGTGCTCGACGACGATGAGGGTGTTGCCGAGGTCCTTGAGCCGCACCAGCGTCTCGATGAGCTTCTGGTTGTCGCGCTGGTGGAGACCGATCGAGGGCTCGTCGAGGACGTAGAGCACGCCGACCAGCCCGGCTCCGATCTGGGTGGCCAGCCGGATCCGCTGGGCCTCGCCGCCCGACAGCGAGCCGGAGGGCCGGTCGAGCGAGAGGTAGTCGAGGCCGACGTCGAGCAGGAAGTTGAGGCGCTCCTGGATCTCCTTGAGCACCCGCTCGCCGATCTGGCGCTCGCGCGGGCTCAGGTCGAGGTCGGCGAGGTAGGCGGCCGCCTCGTTGATGGGCAGGGCGCAGACCTCGGCGATGTTGAGGCCGCCGCGATCCTTGGGGCCGAGGGTGACCGCCATCGAGACCGGCTTGAGCCGGCTGCCGTGGCACACCGGGCACGGGACCTCGCGCATGAAGCCCTCGAAGCGCTCGCGGCTGGTGTCGCTCTCCGCCTCGCGGTGGCGCCGCTCGACGTAGGTGCGCACCCCCTCGAAGTCGGCGTAGTAGGAGCGCTCGCGGCCGTAGCGGTTGCGGGTGACGACGTGGACCTTGGTGGGGTGCCCCTCGAGGATCGCCTTGCGGGCCCGGGCCGGCAGCTGCTCCCACGGCGTGTCGACGTCGAAGCCGAGCTCCTCGCCGAGTGCGACCAGGAGCCGGCCGAAGTAGTCGGACACGTGGGCATGGCTCCACGGTTGGAGAGCGCCCTCGGCGAGGGTGGCGGTCGGGTCCGGCACGACGAGCTCGGGGTCGACCTCCATCCGGGTGCCGAGGCCGCTGCACGCGGGGCAGGCGCCGAAGGGCGAGTTGAACGAGAACGACCGCGGCTCGAGGTCGTCGGTCTCGATCGGGTGGTCGTTGGGGCAGGCCATCCGCTCGGAGAACTTCAGCTCCCGGGCCTGCGGATCGGTGCTGTCGACGAGGTCGAACACGACCAGGCCGCCGGCGAGACCCAGCGCGGTCTCGACGGAGTCGGTGAGCCGCCGCTTGGCGGACTCCTTGACCGCGAGCCGGTCGACGACGACCTCGATGGTGTGCTTGAGCTTCTTGTCCAGCGTCGGCGGGCTGTC
>Ga0164243_10016028_pt1 | contig 10308 bp, 10 predicted proteins | sample OricompcompostOP_FD_108781 | JGI IMG/M metagenome (GOLD analysis project Ga0164243, IMG submission 108781) | Organic Plus compost microbial communities from Emeryville, California, USA - Original compost - Organic plus compost (OP) | ecosystem: Engineered > Solid waste > Mixed feedstock >... | reverse complement strand
TCCAGCCCCAAGCAGTGGCCGCGCCATGAACAGACCCGCCAATCCGCCACACAATCGCCGTGTCTCGCTGATCTCACGCATCGCGGCGATCACGGTGGGAGCCTATGTTGTCGTTTGGCTCATTACAGCAACGATTTCGTTGGCGTTACCAGGACCTCCCGCTGATGCTGCGCGCACCGCCATGATGGCGAGCTTCTTCATTTGGGCCGTCGTGGTGATGGCCGTCTTTCACGCGCGCAGCGCCACAAGGGCGTGGGCTTGGCTCCTTGGGACCATCATCCCGCTGGGCCTGGTCGTCTGGTTTCTTCTGCCGGGCACGCACTTATGATGGCCATACTGACTCTCGTATTGCTGCTCACGGGTTTCGCTGCCCTCGCGTTTGCGATGCCAAAGCATCACCGTGAACTATTCGGACCTCTACCCTCGCGCGGGCTTAAGTTGACGTTCGTGGTCACGGGTTGGCTCTTGCTGGCGGCGTCGATCGCCCCGGCAATTATCGACCACGGCATATCGGTTGGTCTCGTATTCTGGTTCGGTATCGCCACCGTCGCCGCGCTGGTCGTGGCGATGTTGCTGACATACCGGAAGCTCTGGTGGCGCGTATGAGCATGCACCTGTCTTCCGCCCGGCTGATCTCATCCGATAGCGACGAAGCGAGTGGCATGCTCCCGCAATCGCTATCGCCCGAACCGGCATGGCAACGCTCGACTCGCTATGCCGATCAACCGATGAGCCTTGGAACTCGTCTGTTCGGCATTGGCGGTGTTACGATAATCGCGCTGCTGATATTGGGGGGAGCACTGTTGACATGGCGCACCTATACCGCAGCGCCCGCCCCGCCGACGTTGAGTGTGTTCGATGTGGCGCCGCCGGCCGCACCGCCTGAACCCCGGAGAGAGATTCCGCCCGGTCCCGAACAGGTGGAGCGGGAGAAACCCCTGCCCGAGCCGGATAGGCCCAAGATCGAGCCGCCCGAGATTCAGCTTCGCTCCGACAAACCTATCAGTTTGCCATTGCCTGTGCCTGATCCCGGTCCGCCAGTGGAACGGACTACCGCACCAGAGGCAAGGCCGCTGCCGCCAGCGTCACAGGCGAGCGATGCCAGGCCAACGTGGGAAGGCATGGTGCTGGCCGCCTTGAATCAGAAAAAGCGCTACCCGCGCGATGCGCAGTTCAACCGCCAGCAGGGTGTGCCCTACATCCGTTTTGTGATGAACCGGGAAGGCCGGGTGCTGTCCTCCACCTTGGAACGCAGTTCCGGCTTTCGCTCACTTGATGAAGAAGCGGTGGCTTTACCGAAGCGCGCCCAGCCGCTTCCCAAACCACCCGATGAAGTTCCCGGCGATCCGATCGAGTTGGTGGTGCCGGTAGAGTTCTTCCTCCGCTAGGGCGGGAAATCACGCGCGTTCCTGCCAAACATCTCTCATTCAAGAAATAATCGTTCGTGTTGGGGTGGCAAGGTGGCTTCTCGCGCCGCAATCAGCGGTAGCAATACCCCAGGAGAGAGATGATTATGATGCACCCCGCCTTGCGCGGTCGCCTCCATTGGCGCGACCGCAATAGCTATAGCCCGCTTCTCGATCTCGACCGCTCCGGGTGGGCATGGGAGTTCCTGCGCCGCAACCCCGATTACCGAGACGCGGTGCGAAGCCATACCAAACCCATGCTTGAACGATGGTTGATGCCGCCGCTCTCCCTGATCTCCGCTGCCGGCATTTCGCCGGACTGGGGGTTATCCTTTCGCCGCTTCGCCTCATGACGACGCGTTGATGATGCCACCCCTTTGGCTGCCTACCGCCGATCCCTCCGTGTTGCCGGTTTGTGCGGAGCCGGCCAACCACGTCGAAGAAGCTCTCGACGTGATGGACCTTGGGCATGTCGTGACTGTGTTCCGCGACGAAAACGGAAAGGAGCATGTGCAAATCGGAAGGCCACCGCGTCCTGTCCGGCTCTATGTCGAATCGGGCACCGTGCTTGGTGGACCTGTGGTGCTTCGCGCGTCACTGGTTGGATGTGCAGTGCAGTCCCGGCTGATGACCTTGCGCCGCCTGCTCGACCTTCAACGGCTGGGGAGGCAACGCACGGACCACAATGTCCCCGACCGGCGCGGGTATCGATTCGCATTCATCCTGCAAGTGCTGGACGGATATGACGCCGGAGCCTCCCAACGGGAAATAGGCATTGCGCTTTTCGGCAAGGATCGCGTGCGGGAGGATTGGAGAAGTTATTCCGAATATCTCCGTAGCCGCATATGCCGCGCCATTAGGACGGGCGTGGCGCTGCGTGATGGCGGCTATCGTCAACTGCTGAGCGGACTGCCGCTCAGACCCAAAGCCGCCAATGACAATGAGCCGCCGTGAGGGGGACTATATCTCGATTTCTAACGAGCTATATCTTAGGTGGCTTTGGGAAGGCGGGAATAACGAAAGAAGAACACCGTCTTAGAACGGAAAGAATGCCTGGATCGCCGTGATCGCGACAGCGAAAGTCAGCAGGTTGAGCGGCAGGCCGACCTTGACGAAATCGAGATAGTTGTAGCCGCCCATCTGATAGACGATGACGTTGGTCTGATACCCGAACGGCGTGGCGAAGGCGGCGCTCGCGGCCATCATCACCGCCACCAGGAAGGGCCGGGGGCTGACTCCGAGGCTTTCGGCGAGGGCGACCGCGACGGGCGTGATCAGCACTGCGACGGTGGCGTTCGACAGCAGCTCGGTCAGCACCATCGTGACGGCATAGAGCGCGATCAGCGCGACGAGCGGACTGAGCCCTTCGAGCGAGCCGACGAACGTGTGCGTGGCGGCGGCGGCAAGGCCGCTTTCCTCCAGCGCGATGCCCAGCACGACCATTCCGGCGATCAGCATCAGGATCTCGGGCCGGAGACCGCCATAGGCCTGGTCGGCGGTGATGACGCGCAGCAAGATCAGCAGCACGGCCCCGGCAAAGGCGGTGGCGGCGATCGGTGCGACGTTCATCGTCGCCAGCGCGATCGCGCCCGCGAAGACGGCAAAGGCGGTCGCCGCCTTCGCCGGCGCGAGCGGCCGGGGTTCGGCGAAGAGCGCCGGGTTGCCGATCTGCCCGCCGCCCAGCGCCATCGTCGCCGGGGCGTGGATCTCGCGGTGTTCGGCCGGCGGCTCGGTGATCACGCCGCGCAGCAGCCGCCCGCTGAACAGGAACAGGTAGAGCCCGCCGGCAATCGCCATGGGCAGCCCGACCGGCGTGATCTCGAATATGCCGAAGCGGGGCTGGCCGGCGAGCCGGGCCATGTCGTCGACCAGGAGGTTTGTCGACGTGCCGACCAGCGTGCAGCAGCCGGTCAGCACGGTGATGTAGGACAGCGGCATCAGATAGCGCTTGGGCGATTCCTTGATCGCCGTCGCGACGTCGCGAATGACCGGCGCCGACAGCACCACGATCGGCGTGCTGTTGAGGAAGGCGGAGACGCAGCCGATCGCTCCGAACAGTATCCATATGCCGATGGAGCCCAGGCGCCGGCACATCTTGACCGCCGCGGCGATGGCATGATCGAGCAGGCCCGAAAGCTCGAGCGCGTAGGCGATGACGAAAAGCGAAGCGAGCGCGATGATCGCCGGGCTGGCGAACGCGCCCTGGACTTCGACCGGCCGGACGACGCCGGTCATCAGCAGCACGGCCGAGCCGGTTAGAGCGACGACGTCGGCACGGCCCTTGTCCCAGATCAAAGCGGCGACGACGCCCGCCAGTACCGCCAAGGTGATCAACTGGTCGATGGTCATGGCGAACCGGTCGCGCCCTTGCCCGGCCGATAGTTTCGCTCCACGTCATCTCCTGTTCTGCACGCCCGGTCTGGAACCTGGCTTTCGATTTGCTATCAATGGCTGATGGAAGAGCCAAGCCCAAGAGGCAGCCGTCTCGCAATCGCCGGAGGACTGGTCGCAGCATTGGTGGTGGGGGGAGCAGGGTTTCTGCTCGGTCGTGAGACTGCGCCCGCCACGCCGCCGGTCGTCCGCGTCATGCCGATGGAAACGCCGACGCCCGCCGCGACGGAGCCACCGCTGCCGGCGGTGCTGGGGCGCCGCGAGATACTGAAGCTGGCGCGTGTGGCGGCCGATGCCGCTGCATCGCAACAGCCGCTTCCGCAGGACATGGCCGCGGCGGCGAACCGGCGGTTCTCGCTCTCGCTGCCGTTCGGCTGCGAAGGGCCGGAGGATGCGGAAAGCGGCGGCAGGTTGCGCTGGCAGTATGACGAAAAGGCGGGTGTGCTGCGGCTGCAGGTGACGCCGGAGGTCTGGCGGACCGGCGAATGGTGGCCGGATGGGGAAGCGCCCAAATTGGAGGCGGTCGAAGGGTTCTGGGTCAGCCGGCCGTGGTCTTCGGGCGACACTTGTGCGGCTCGCCTGGCAGCGCCCGCCACGGAAGAGGCGGTGGCCGAAGCGTCGGAAAGTGCCGGCGAGACCGAAGCCGCCGCAGAGGTGGATCTGGCAGCAGAGGCGGCCAAGCCCGAAGAGACGCTAGCCATCGCCCAGTTCTTTCCAGCCGGCACTTCGCGCCAGGCGCTGCGCGGCGGCGATCCTTTCCAGAGCGTCGTCAAGATTCCGCCGGACCAGTTCCAGGGGCAGTCGGGCTTTCGCGTCCGCCTGACGGGAAGGATCGAGCAGGTGCCCGGCAATGGACCGGTGCGCTGCATCCAGCGGGACGGCGCGAACCAGCGGCCCACTTGTGTCGTGGCGGCATCGATCGAGGAAGTCGCCATCGAGCATCCGGCGAGCGGCCAGGTGCTGGCGACCTGGACGCTGCGGCGGCGCTAGAGCCGACGCCCTCTGAGAAGGGGGGATCACTGTGATTCGTCATTGCGAGGGCGAAGCCTGCGGCAATCCAGGGCGTTGCGCGCAGCGGCCCTGGATTGCTTCGTCGCTTCGCTCCTCGCAATGACGAGTGGGTGTAGATGGTTCAGATAATAAGCAGGGATATAATAATATACGTTAGAATTGTTTGGCAGTGTACTGCATAGTTACTTGTCATACTTAGTATAAAATCGTTTTCAAATGAAAGTATCGTGATAAACTGAAGCCCTCCAAACAAGTCGCTCCGTCAAGGCCGTGGAGCGATACAAGAACGGAGGGATGTCGCATGGCCTATATCGACAACACGACTGGAAGGAATCAGCGCGCGACGGTGATGGTCGCTGTCGCGCTTCTCCAAGGCGCGGCGATCCTTGCCTTGGTCAACGGACTTGCGGTCAAGTTCATCGACCGGCCGCCGCCGCCACGGGTCGAAGGCCAGCAGATTCCGCTTACTCCGCCGCCGCAGCCGCCGAAAGTCGAGGAACCGGTGAAGCAGCAACGGCCGCCTGAAGAGGTGCGCGCGCCGTTGCCCAAGCCGCCGATCGATGTGGGAGAATTTTCCTACAAGCCGCCGGCCGACCCGCCGCAGCCGCCGTTCGCGCCGAAGGAAGGAGCAGACCTCGGCAAGCCGCCCGCTCCGCCGCCCACACCGCCTGCTCCGCCGCGCGCGGCTAGGCCGAAGGGCGATCCCGGCGGCTGGGTAACCGCCGACGACTATCCCGCCCGCGACTTGCGCGAGGGCAACCAGGGCGTAACCCGGTTCAAGCTGACGATCGGGCCGGATGGAAAGGTGCAGGCTTGCACGGTCATGCAATCGAGCGGCTTTGCCAGCCTGGATGCGGCCGCCTGCAACAAGCTGACGCGCAGGGCCCGCTTCAATCCGGCGGCCGATCCGGGTGGCATGCTGGCTCCCAGCGAATATTCGAGTGCGATTCGCTGGGTGATCCCAGATTAACGCGACGCCGCCGATTCAAAGGCGGGACACCGAGGCCACCCTGGCCCCTCCCCGGTCAAAACGTGGGAGGGGCGCTTTGTACGGGCGGTGCGCCGTCGCTCAGGCTTCGACCGGAACGCGCAGTGCGTCGGTGTCCGCAGCCTGGATGAAATCGCGGATCACCGGGTAGATGTTCTTCTGGAAGCGCGAGCCGGAGAACACGCCATAGTGGCCGACGCCTTCCTGGACGTGGTTCTTGCGGTGGTCGGCGGGGATGCCGCTGAACACGTCGTGCGCGGCTTCGGTCTGGCCCGGGGGGCAGAAGTTGTCGTTCTCGCCCTCGACGGTCAGGAGCGACAAGTCGCTGACCGAGGCGAAATCGACCAGTTCGCCTTCATAAGTCATCTGGCCGGTGGGGATGTGATGTTCGACGAAGACCTTCTGCAGGGTGTCAAGATAGAACGCCTCGGTCATGTCGAGAACGGCGAAATACTCGTCGTAGAAATCGCGGAATTTCTCCAGCGACTCGTCGTCGCCGCCGAGTGAGTTTTTCATGAAGTTGAAGTACTGCTTCACGTGTGGCTTCGGGTTCAGCATGATGAAGCCCGAAAGCTGAAAGAAGCCCGGATAGACGCGCCGGCCGCTGCCCGGATAGCCTTTCGGTATCGTGTGTATGTTGTTGCGTTGGAACATGCGGAGCGGGATCTTGTCGGCGATCTTGTTGATGAAGATCGGGCTGACGCGCGTGTCGATCGGCCCGCCCATCAGCGTGAGGCTGGCGGGCCTGCATTCCGGATTGCGCTTGGCGAGCACGGCGGCGGCGACCATCGCCGGCGGGGCCGCCTGGCAGGTGGCGACCAGATGCGTGCCGGGGCCCATGGCCTCGAGGAACTTGATCAGGTGGGTGACGTAGTCGTCGAAGCCGAACTCGCCTTCTTCCAGCGGAACCTGGCGCGCGTCCTTCCAGTCGGTGATGTAGGGATCGAAATCGCGGGCAAAGCCGCGGATCGTATCCTGCAGCAAGGTGGCGTAATGGCCCGAGAGGGCGGCAGCGATCAGCACTTTCGGCCGGCCTTCGGTTCCCTCCACCGGGAAGTTGAGCAGATCGGCGAAAGGAAGGCTGTGGACCACTTGCGGCTGAAGCACGACTTCCATGTCGCCCAGGTCGTGCGTCACGACATATTGCGGCTTGCCATAGTCCTTCATCGCCCGCGCCGGCAGCTCGCACGCAGTGGCGACGGCGCGCATCGCATAAGTGTCGCGCCAGGGATTCTCCGGATGGCGGGCAAGGTCGGTGTAGAGATGGAGAAGCTTGCCCCAGGGGCGTGCCGTCCTGCGCACGGCTTCGTAAGCGGAGTAGATCAACGGCTTTCCCCTGACATTGATACACCTGTGCCGCGATTATGCCGCAGTGCACAATGGCTTACATAAGTCGGGAAGGAAGCGGACGCAATGAGCCATTCGCAGTTGCGGCGGATGGAGGCTCAGTGAGGGATTATCCTTTTTCGTCACCCCCGCAAAAATGGGGGCCCGCTGATCCGGGTGAGAAAGAGCGGGATCTCCGCTTTCGCGGGGATGACGGCGCAAGGAAATCAAAGGGCCGTAAGGGGCCTCGGCGGGAGGCGAGCAAACCTAAAGCAGCACGTATTCGCCCGGCGCGTCGACCGTCGGCGGATGGTCGTTGGAGCCCAGCTTCTGCGGTGCCGGGACCAGCTTGCCGCTGCGTTCCGCGCACCATTTGGCCCAGCTTTCCCACCAGCTGCCCGGCAGCTTTGGCGCGCCGGCCAGCCAGTCGTCGCCGTGTTCGGGCTCGGCCGGGGCGATCCAGTGATAGGCCTTGGGATTGCCCGGCGGATTGACCAGCGCGGCGACATGCCCGCCGTTGCTGAGCGCGAAAGTGCTCTTGCCGCCGAGGTGACGGCGCGACTGGTAGCAGCACTTCCACGGCGTCAGGTGATCGGTGACGGCGCCGACGACGAAATTGTCGCAGGCGATCGTGCCGAGGTCGATCTTCCTGCCCATAGCTTCGTACCCGCCTTCGACCAGGGCGTTGCTTTCGAACAAGTCCAGGAAGTCCTTGTGCAGCCTCGCCGGCAGGTTGGTGTTGTCCTTGTTCCAGGCGAGGATGTCGAAAGCGGGCGGGGCTTCGCCCATCAAGTAGTTGTTGACCCAGTAATTCCACACGAGATCGTTGGGCCGCAGCCAGGAGAACAGCTTGTGCAGGTCGGAACCGGGCAGCACGCCCTGCATGGCGGATTGCGCCTTGGCGACGGTCAGCATCGTCGGCAGGCGGAAGGCGCCGAGCGAGGCGTCGGTGCGGAAATCGAGCATCGTCACGCACAGCGTGAAGCTGTTGATCGCCTTGCTGCCGCCCGCGGCCAGATAGGTCGAGACGATCGACGAGAGGATGCCGCCGGCGCAGAAACCGACGACGTTGGCCTTCTTCTGGCCGGTAATGCGCGTCACCGCCTCGACCGCTTCCAGCGCCGCCTCGACATAGTCCTGCAGGCCGAAATCGCGCTCGTCGGGCGAGGGGTTCCGCCAGCTGATGGCGAAGTACTGCAGGCCCTGGCTGACCGTATATTCGGCGAAGCTGCGGCCAGGCGCCAGGTCGGTGAAATAGAAGCGGCCGATCTGTGGAGGGATGAGCAGCACGGGAATCTCGTGCACCGTCTCGGTCGCTGGGGCGTAATGGATCAGCTCGAACATCCGGGTCTTGTGGACGATCTTGCCGGGCGTGACCGCCAGGTTGCGGCCGATCTCAAACTGGGAATCGTCGACCTGGCTGGGCATGCCGCCGTTGTTGGCCAGGTCGGAAACGAAGGTCTGAAAGCCACGGATGAGATTGCTGCCGCCGGTTTCCATCGTCTTCGCGATGGCGGCCGGATTGCCAAGCAGCGTGTTGGTCGGCGCGAAAGTGCTGGTGACGATTGAGGCGGCGAGCTGCGCCCGGGCCTTTTCCTCCCAGGGCAGCTCTTCCGGGATCATCTTTTCGACCGCGTTGCTCATCGCCAGATAGGCTTGGGCCAGGCGCTTGTAGAGCGGGTTGGTCGCCCAGGTTTCGTCCTGGAAGCGCCAGTCGCGCGCATCGGGAGCGACGTCGGACTGGCCGACGGCGATCTCGAACATGGTCTTGTAGAAGTCCATGCCCTGCTGGAACAGCGTGCGGGCGTCCATCCCGCGCAGATAGGCGGCGAAAGGACCGCCGAGACCGAGGATCGACGCCATATCATCCAGCGGCTGCGTGGTGCTGTCGTCGCTGTGGGTTCCGGATGCCATATCGTGATCCTTTCCCGTTTTAGGATGACGTCTGGATGAACCCGGGTCGGGCGGGCCCGAATCTCTCCGTTTCGTGCGAAATAAACTACCACTGATCAGTGAGATAAGCCAAGGTGGATGTGGGCCGTGGGGAACCACCGAAGCGCGAATCCCGAGCTGATCAGTAACCCCTTCGGAACAGGCTGCGCCAAGGTCAAGAGCGATTATGTTGCAACGCACAATTTTCTTGACACGACGCGGCGAAATTCCTAATTGCTGCATTGCAACATAACGGTGCGCAGCTGGACAGATCCTGTCGGGGGCAATCGCAGGTTCTGTTCAGCTCGTGCACGTGATGGACGATATCGAAGGAAGCAACGACATGGCTACCAGGACGACCGCTAAGCCGCGGACCAAGGCGAAAGCCGCTTATGAAAAGGGCGAGGCCGCGTTCGGCGATGCCGCGTCCTTCACCAAGGGCAATATCGAGGCGATCCTGGAATCGGGCAAGATCCTCGGCACCGGGCTGAAGCAGCTGGGTGAAGGCTATGTCGCCGAAGGCCGCAGCGCCGCCGCGACGTTCAACGCCGATTTCAAGGAACTGGCCGCCGTGCAATCGCCGGTCGACTTCTTTAAGCTGCAGTCGAAAATCATCGGCCGCAATTTCGGTACGGCCGTCGATTTCCAGGCGAAGAACGCCGAGGCGGTGCTCAAGCTGGCAAAGGATACTGCCGCCCCGCTGACCAAGCGCGTCGGCCTGGCGGTGGACGCCGTTCGCAAGACGGCCTGATCGCACCGACCGCACGCAGCGCGTACTTCCTCTGCAAATGCCTGAGGTCCCCGCCTTCGCGGGGACGCGGTTTATTCAGGCGGCCACCGTCCCCGCAATCGCGATCCGCTGCATCAGCCGCCGCCCGCGATAATCGGGCACGGCGTAGTGCTGCGTGACCCGGTTGTCCCAGAAAGTGATGTCCCCCGGCCGCCAATGCATCCGCACCTGATATTCGGGGCTGCGGATATGCTGGTAGAGAAAATCCAGGATCGGCCGGCTTTCCGCGGCGGGCAGTCCGTCGATGTCAGTCGTCCAATTATAGTTGACGTTGAGCAGCTTGCGCCCGGTCTCGGGATGGACGGCGATGACGGGGTGCTTGACCGGCGGCCAATCATCCATGTTCAACGACGTCTTCAGCCCGTGCGAAGCGAGCCGCGCGGCCATCTGCGCCAGCGAATGCCAGGCTTCCAACCCTTCGAGATAGGCCTGCATGCGCGGTGAGAGGCCGTCGTAGGCGGCAT
>Ga0164243_10016026_pt1 | contig 10309 bp, 12 predicted proteins | sample OricompcompostOP_FD_108781 | JGI IMG/M metagenome (GOLD analysis project Ga0164243, IMG submission 108781) | Organic Plus compost microbial communities from Emeryville, California, USA - Original compost - Organic plus compost (OP) | ecosystem: Engineered > Solid waste > Mixed feedstock >... | reverse complement strand
GACGTAGTTGTCGAGGATCAGGTGCACGTTGAGGTCGGCGGGCACTTCCTTGTCCAGTTTGGTCAGGAACTCTTGAACTCGACGGCCCGGTGGCGGCGGTGCACCTTGCCGGTGGCGACCTCGAGGGCGGCGAACAGGGTGGTGGTGCCGGCCCGGACGTAGTCGTGGCTGCGACGCTCGGGAACTCCGGGCACCATCGGCAGCACCGGCTGGGATCGGTCGAGGGCCTGGATCTGCGACTTCTCGTCCACGCATAGGACGAGTGCCTTCTCCGGCGGGTCGAGATAGAGACCGACGACGTCACGGACCTTGTGGATGAACAACGGGTCGGTGGACAGCTTGAACGTCTGCGTCCGGTGCGGCGCGAGGGCGAAGGCCCGCGCCCTGTCCCGGGTGCGGCACTCCACCGCCTGGCTGTGGTGACGATGCCGGGCCTCGTCCACCGAGTGGACCTGCGATGTTCTGCATCCGGTGGCGATGCACGACTCGAGTGGACTCCACTCCGGTGCGCTGGATGACGATGGACGCCACCGTGGTGCGCATCGCGGTGGACGACACCGCACCATCCGATGATGCCCGGCACTCACGCGCGCGCCCGGTGGGCTGCACCCGATGTCCCGTACCGCACCGGCGCGCCCACCCCCTTGTCCAGGTGCGGCCAGGGGCGCGCCACCCCTTGTCCAGCTCTGCTACACCCCCTTGTCCAGGTCTGCTACCGAGGACGTTTTCCCTGGACACAGTCCGTTTCGGCTGGCGATCAGGTCGCGGACAAGGGGATGTGTGATAGGGGGCCCGCCCGGCCGCCGTACGCCTGGTGCGGTGCGGCGATGCCGATGGAGCGCACCACGATGGGTGGTGCGGTGCGGCGGTGGCGCGGGCCCAATGCGCGCCGCACCGCACCACCGCCGTTCCGGTGCGCCCTACACGACGGTCAGGCGCACCGGGTTCGAGCCGGCCGGTGCGGGGTGCGCTTCGAGGGCCTGGCCCACGCCGACGGCCTCCAGCTGGCGCAGGGTGTCGGCGACGTCCTCGTGGTCTTCAGTGAGGAACTGCGCGACGAAGTCGATGACCGCGCGGGCGATTCCCTCCGCCGTGTCCGGCCCGGCCTGCGCCCAGATTTGCAGCGAAGTCACGAAGACGCGCCCGAGGGCCTCCAGGGCGAAGGTGTCCGCGCACGGCTCGCCCGCGTCCGGGCCGGGCAGCGCGGTGACCGGGACGACGACCCGCGTCGCGGCGTCGACGAGCAGCTCGGGCATCCGCGGTTCGACGCCGGCGAACTCGCGGGCGGCGTCGACGTCGTCGGCCTGGACGGCCCGGAGGTAGTTGAAGGCGCTGATGGCCGCGTGCGGGGTCATCGGGGCGAGCGGCGTGGTGTTGGGCATGACGGCTCCTCACGAACGGGCCGCCCCGCTGATCGCGGCGGCCTCGAAGCCACTCTCGGTCTGCGGCCCTGTGGATAGAGTCCGGCCGTTGAGGGGGGAGAACTCTCCCCCTTCCGGGTTGATCACGATGCGGTCACGAGGGAGGGGTTTTCCCAGACCGGCGTCACACGGAGGCCGAATCCCACACCTGTACGGGGTGAATGGCGGGACAGGCCCGCCCCACCGTCCAGGAGCACCCTGTGGCGAGCACCGCAGACGAGCCCAAGCAGCCCCTTGACCGGACCGGAGAGGCCCCCTCCGTGGACCCCTCCACCACCCCCTCCGCGCCCCGTCGCCACGGGCCGGGAGTTTCCGCAGGCCAGCCCTGGCGGACAGGGAGTCGGCGCAGGTCCGACAACCCTCATGTCCCAAGGCGTCGTACTCACAGGAAGAACTCGACAGGGCCAAGGCGGAGGGAACTGTTGCAAGCGCTGGGGATCTTCCAGAGGGCTACGCCTGATCAGTTGTGGAAGCTGACCCGTCCGGACAACCAGCACGACAAGCTCACGCGGGACAACCTCCTGGATCTTCAGGACCACCACATGGTGAGGGTCGAGCTTGTACGGGAGGACCAGCGGCAGGTGTGGGTGCTGACCAAGCGAGGACACAGCGAGGCGAAGCGGCTGCTGGAGCCGAAGGGCATACGGGTCTCGGCGCTCCGCGAAGAGAAGTACGACCCGATCACCGGGGAGCAGCTCGGCACGAGTTACGACGACCACTCCGCGGCGGTCACCTCGACGGCCGCCGAACTCCACCGTGCAGGGATCGGGCACCGGCTCGGCTTCGCCACCGAGATTCCGCACCGGCTTGGCGACGGCTACGTCCAGCGGGCGGACCTGGTGGTGCGGGCGCCGGCGGCCGGGGTGCCGGTGATGCTGCTGGAGATCGACCGCCGCACCGAGGACGCGCACGATCTGGTGACCAAGCTGCGCCGGTACTGGGAGTGGGGCCGGCTGCTCCCGAAGGATGCGGCCAAGCTCACCGTGGACCTGGTCCGTTCCCGGCCGGGCGCGATCGAGGACGTCGACCACGAGAAGCGGCTGTGGCGCCGGGTCTACCCGCCAACCGGACGGGAGGGCCTGGTGCCCCTCGCGTTCGTATTCGCCGACACCACCGAGGCGAAGGTCGCCAACACGGTCGCCGTACTGGAGGAAGCCGGCCGCCGCTACTGGGCGCCGCGCCGGTACCAGAGCCTCTACCGAGAGGCGATCACGGCGAAGGACTACAGCCAGGCTGTGCCGGTCGTCGTCACCACCCTGGAGCAGCTCCAACAGCACGGCGCGGATGCGGCGGTGTGGCGGCGCCTGGGGCGCAAGGACGAACAGACCCTGACCGACGCGCTCGACAACCCCGACGGCCACGCTCTCTACCGCCGCCAGTACGCCCGCGCCGAAGCGGAGGACGAGCGGCGCCGCGTGGCTGAGCGGGAGGCACAGCGGCCGGTGTGCAAGCGGTGCGGAAGGAAGTTCACCGACCAGCGCTGGGAGGAGACCACCGCGAGGACGGCCTGGAAGGCCGGGGACCTGTCGGTGTGCGGCGACTGCCACGCCGACGAAGTCGCCCGCAAGGAAGCCGCCGCCGAAGCAGCCCGCCTCCAGGCCGCCGCGCCACCGGAACCGGAGCCGGAGCACGACCAGGAGCCGGGCAAGCTCCGCGGGCTGTTCCGCCGCCGCGGCTGACCCCACACGGCGACGCGGCCCCTCCCCGCCGGGCACGGGGAGGGGCGATCACGCTCCTGAGTGATTGAGGGGTGTCCAGCGCCCGGTCCGGCGGACAGAAATTGGCCGCGTTGTCAGTGGCGGGATTCATACTGGCTGATTAAGCCACATCGCGCGGTCGCACCTGTCCCGTCTGGCACAGGCCCCCACGCTGCGCGCAACGACAAGGACAACGTGGCCCTTGGAGGGGAGTGCCATGCTGGTGACGTCCGTGGAGATCGAGGCGTTCCGCAACATCACGAACAAGCAGGTCATGGCGGTCGACCCCGAGGTCACGTGCCTGATCGGTAAGAACGAGTCGGGTAAGACGACGGTTCTCAAGGCTCTGCATCGGCTGAACCCGGCCAACAACGCGGACGACTTCCATGTCACGACCGACTATCCGCAGCGGAACCTGGCCAGGGACCGGCGTACGAAGGACCTCGACACGGTCGCCCCCGTGACGGCTGTCTTCCCGCTGGAGGACGCGGATTTCGACGCGATCGAGGAGATAGTCGGCGTACGGCCGCCGGCGAAGGCGTACGTCAAGGCGTCCCGCCTCTACGACTGCAGCCTCCGAGCCGATGTGTACTGTGCCCTCGAAGACGTCCTGGCGGACGTTTTCGAAGAGGCCGGCGTCGACGACGAGGAGGACCGGAAGGCCGTTGCCGGGGACCACACGACCATCGAGGCCGTGAGCGCCGCGGCGAAGGACCGAGCCAGGGAAGTCGGCGCCGGCAAGAAGACGGCCCAGGCCAAGGCGATCGAGAAGGTCCCCGCCGAGCTGGACCGGTACAAGAAGTACGTCGAAGAGCGCCTCGATGACGAGGAGCACGAGCAGCTGATCGAGCTGCTCCCGAAGTTCTTCTACTTCTCCACCTACGAGATGCTCCCGGGCGACTGCGACCTCCACGCGCTCGCCGAACGCGCGAGGGCCAAGCGGTGGGAGCGCGGCGACGAGACCATGATGTCCCTGCTCCGCCTCGCTGGCGAAGGGCCGGACGACTTCCTGGACGAGGACTACGCCAGCCGCAAGGCCGAGCTCCAGGCCGCCAGCCTGGACCTGAGCGCTCAGGTCTTCCAGTACTGGAAGCAGAACGAAGACCTCACTGTCGTCTTCGACACCGACCTGATCCCCATGCCCCCGGACCCCAACAACCAGCCGCAGCCCCACCACCGGCTGCTCAAGATCGAGCTGCGCGACGACCGGCACGGCGGCGTGGAGACCAACTTCTCCACCCGCTCCACCGGCTTCCAGTGGTTCTTCTCCTTCCTCGCTTCAGTGCCTACCGCGACACCGACGAGCGCGTCGTCGTCCTGCTCGACGAACCGGGTACCAGCCTGCACGGCGAGGCCCAGGGCGACTTCCTCCGGTACGTCTACGGCGAGCTCGGGCCCAGGCAGCAGGTCCTCTACACCACCCACTCCCAGCACATGATCGACCCCACGCGCTACGAGACCATGCGCGCCATCCACGACCAGGCGACCCGCACCGACCCGAACCTGGGCGTGGTCATCACCTCGGTCAGCCTGTCCGCGGACCCCAAGACGATCCTTCCGGTGGAAGCGGCGCTCGGATACTCCGTGGCGCAGCACCTGTTCCTCGGAGCCGGCCCGCTCCTGGCTGTGGAAGGCAGCAGCGACTTCGTCTTCCTCATGCGCATGTCCGATTACCTGGTCAGCCAGGGCCGCACCGGCCTGGATCCCCGGCTGGCCATCATCCCGGTCGGCGGCATCGGCAACATGCCGGCCTTCATCGCCGTCATGGGACGCCGGCTGTCAGTCCGGGCGCTCATCGACGGAGCCGAGACCACCAAGGTGACCGCCAAGGTTCTCAGCGCTGCCGAGGCCGCCGACGTCGACACGTCTCACATCACCGTCATCGGCCAGCTCGACGGGCTCCCGGAGACGGCCGACATCGAGGACCTGTTCTCGACCAAGGACTACCTCTGGCTCTACAACAAGGCGACCGAGGTGACCATCAACGAGGAAGACCTGATCACCCCCGACAAGCCCCTCCCGATCCTCAAGCGCATCGGGATCGCCCGGGAAAGGCAGCACAAGCCCCGGGACTTCGACCACGTCGGCCCCGCACACCAGCTCACCCGGGACAAGGACGACTTCTTCGCGCAGGTCGACGACGACACCCTCGACCGCTTCGAGACGGTCTTCAAGAAGCTCACGGCCTGAACCTGCCCGACCTGGATCGGGCCCGCTCCCCTCCCCCAGGGGGCGGGTCCGAGCCAGGTGGCCCCAAGCATCACTCGGCGCGGCGACGAGAACGGCGCTCCCACGGGCGCTCGCGGGCGGCGGGTTCGCGGCGCTGGACCTCGCGCGCGGCGCGCCGGTCCCGAGAGCGCAGCACGGCAAGCCACAAGTCCCGCTTGTGCTCGGAGTCCTCGGGCATGACGACCTGAGCGAAGAGGATGAGGCCGGGCACCACGATGGCGAGGCCCACGGCGACGGCCACTGCCCACCACGGCGCGCCCGCCCAGACGAGCGCGGCGACTACGGCGGCTCCGCCCAGCGCGGTCACGCCTGCCCGGCGCGGTGCGGCGGGGCCGGGCCGGGCCGGCTGCTGAACGGGGGTGCTCACCGGGCCACCTTCTTCCCGTCCTGCTCGCGCAGGCGTTCCCACTCGGCCAGGATCGACGGCGGAACAATCAACTCCTTGCTCTGCCGGAGCTTCCGGACCTTGCTGCGCAGGGCGTAGCGGGCGTTCTCGACGTCGCCGGACTTGATGCCGAGAACGTCGGCTATCTCGCCCTGGGAGAGACCGTCCACCGTCATGAGCCACACGGCCCGGTTACGCGGCTTGAGGCCGTTGATCATGCGGGTGAGGGTGTCGCACAGCTCGGCGACGTCCTCGGACACGGTCTCCGGCCCGGCCTGCCCGAGGGCGTAGGCGAGGTATCCGCTGTCCATCCGCTCGGCGTGGACGCGGAAGTGGTCCGTACGTTCCTTCCGCCAGTTGTAGAAGACCCGGGGGAAGACGAGTCCGCACCGGCCGTAGAAGTACGAGGTGAGGCGCGACGGCTTGCCGTTCTTGCCGGTGTTGTTCGCGGGGTCGTAGCCGCCGTCCTTCAGCAGCTGCGGGAAGGTCTCCATGGCGACGCTGATCGTCGTGAGGGCGATCTGCTCGCGGTCGGGGGCGCTGCGGTGCAGCGTGGACCGTTCCTCGTCGGTCATCTCCAGCGGCGTCCTCGACTTCGCGACCAAGTTCATGAGCTTGTCGGTGCGGCGCATCGCCGAGGACAGAGGCTTGAACGCGTAGGCGTTCAGTTCGGCGGCCATCTGCTGCCAGAGCGGGCCCCTGAAGCCGGCTGCGACCACGTCGGCGACACGGTCCACGTCGTGCTGGACGTCCTCCGGCAGGTCCAGCCCTCCGCTGATGCGGCCCAGGTGCCGGATGTCCGGGCCCCCCGTCGAGTTGAAGCGCATGCTCTTCCTTGTCTGTCCCGCCCGCTGCTGAAGCCGTAGGCGATGCTGGTTGTAAGGCCTGACGCCTGCTGTATGCAGACCAGCGGTGAGATTCCTTGACAGCGCGCCGAACTTTTCAAATTGAGGCAGCGCCGCAACATCAACGGAGCCATGTCCGGCAGCTGTCCACACAGGGCTCCGGTCCCGCTCCGGGCTCTGTCCGGACAAGAGCGGACAGCGCCGGACAGCAGGTCAGAGGGCTCCTACGATGAGCGGGCCCAAGCCGCACTGCAGGAGGCCCCGTTGACCGCCGTGGAGGACTTCGCCCGCCATCTCCGCCATCTGCGCACCAGGGCAGGCGAACCCTCGGTGCGGCAACTCGCGCAGCGGACCGCGTACGGGAAGACCACGATCAGCGATGCCTTCGCCGGGCGGCGCCTGCCCACCTTGGACGTGGCCGAGAAGCTCGCCGGTGCGCTCGACGCCGACACGGAAGACGTGCGCGAGCGCTGGGTGAAGGCGAAGGGCCAGCCCGCCGCAGCGGCTCCGGTAGCCGAATGGCTCACCTCCGTACGGACCGACATCCCCGACCTGACGGGAGCCCGGGGGATCGAAGACGTATGCGCGGCGGCCACGTCACACCCGAAGGCGGCCCTGGACTCGAGCTGGGGCGTCCTGCGCGTGGGCGCGTCGCAGCTGTCGCACCTCTACTACGGCGACATCCCGGGCAGCTGGTCGTCGAACGTTGTCGACACCTACGGCCGGGCGGAGGCGGACGGCCTGCTTCCCGCAGGCGCCGCGTCCGTGGCCGAGACTGTGCACCACTACTACGTCTCCTCCAACGTCCACCCGGAGGAACTGCCGTCCACCGCTGAACTCCTCCAGATCATCGTCCTGTCCTACCGACTGGCCTGGCAGGCCCGCGACCTGATCACGACGGACCGGGAGAACACCGCCGACTCCTGACCTTGTCGGCGGCTTTGGGGATGCCCGCCGACTCGTGCGGCACCGCGAAGAGGGCGGTCACCCGGGGCGGCAAGGTGAGCGGACAGGTGGAATCGTGTCCGGGCGTCGCTCATCATCATGGGATGGGGGAACCGATGGACATGGCGCGGTTGCGGAGGCTGATCGACGGCGTGCTGCTCACGCTGTACACGCGCTACACCGCGAAGGAACTGCCGGCGCTGTGCGAGCGCCTCGGTCTTCCCGCGCCCAGCGAGGGCAGCACCAAGCACGAGCGCCTGGTGGCCAGCCTGAATGCATGCCCTGACGACCGCCTGCCGGATGTCGCCGAGGCGGTTCTTGAGCAGGAGGGGCTCGGCCAGGCCGAACGGATGGCGCTGCAGGATGTTCTGTGGCTTGGCCGCCACCACGTGCAGATCCCGAGCCGGACCAGGCGCGAGCTCGCCAGAGACTTCGATCTGTCCGACCACCTCGGCTACCCGGACCGCTTCATGGGCCTGCTGGGCCGACTGTGGCACCTGGACAACGATCCACTCGGCGGGTGGACCACCACGACCAACAGCTTGCGCAACCAGATCGAGCGCCACGTGATCCGGTTCCCGGACGACTGGACGACCGAGCACTTCTTCGAGCAGCTCGGTGCCTTCGAAGCACCGCACCCCCGCTTCGGGCACTTCCTCGAGGGCCTGGCATCCTCTGCTGTCCTGCCCGACGAGCCGGCGCAGCGCCGCTTCGTCGAACTGGCCAACCGGCACCTGAACCCAGCGGGCGCCCAGCTGAGCCAGCACGGAGAAGCAGAGGGCTACCCCCAGTTCCAGCTCGTCGAGCACGGCCGTGGCACCGCACGCCGACCGCGCAACCTCATCTTCGCCACCCTGGGCAAGCCCGACATTCGCTTCACCAGCGCCCTCGACAACGACATCGAGGTAGCCGAACGCGATGACAAGGTGCTGGTCTACGACCACCCCGTCGGCAAAGAGGGACTGCTCTGGAAGCACCTCCTGTCCTGGTGGCAGGAAACCCGCGACATCCCTGACCAGGAGCAGGCGGCGCGGGCCCTTTACAGCCGCATGGAGGCTTCCCTGCCACCAAACTCCCCAGGACAGAAGAATCTGTTCTGGCACTACCACCACGCCAACCGGGACCGCTTGAACGACGTGCCCGCCTTCCTGCCGGAGATCTGGCTGCACTGGGACCCCAAGACCCTCCGCGACCGCGGTGCGCACGCCATGCAGAACCTGCGGATGGACTTCCTTATGCTGCTCCCGGGCAGCCGGCGGGTGGTGCTGGAAGTCGACGGCATGCAGCACTACACCCGGAACGGCGGCACCGAGCCCGACAGCGCGAGGTACGCCGCCACCATGGCCGGCGACCGCGACCTGAAATTCCGCGGCTACGAGGTGTTCCGGTTTGGCCACGACGAACTCCGCGACCGCGACCGCGCCCAACCTCTGCTCGCTCGCTTCTTCGACACCCTCCTTGACCGCCCACCCGCCAGCCCGTCTCGGGTACAGCTGCCCGCCCAACCCTGATCGGGGCTCCACGGCTGCTGTCGTTCTGCCGCCAAGTCCCGCTAAGGGGTGAAGGCGGGAGAGGTTCCCGCCGGGATAGAGGTACCGCTGTGATCGTCCGACTCTCGGGTGGCCCGCTCGCCGGTCGCGTGCTGGAGACCAACGACGCCCCGTGGACCGGAGACTGGCTCACCGCCGGTGAGGCCGACTGGGGCCTGTACGTTCCCGTGTACCGGGACCCGGTGACCGGCATCGTCCTGGCGGAGGCCCAGGTGACATCTCCCGCCGCCGGTAGCCGGCTGTCGGGCTGTTGCCGCAACACCAGAGCCGCGTTGCATCTCTGACCTGCGGTGACAGCACCAGATGCCAGTCCGGGATCGCTGTTGCACCACTGTGTTGCAGCGCCCTGACGCACGAGAACCCGAGGCCATCGCGACCCCGGGGTCTCGTGCGTCAGGCTCAGCGCCGTGACCTGGAGGTCAGGCTGTGCGGATGTGCCTCACTGCGGTTTCATCGAGCTCGGCGGCCAGGGTGAGGTCCGGCGCGAACTCCGCCGGGGCACCGAAGAGCTGGCAGATCATTTCCCCGGCGCCGTTGATGGCCTCGGCGACGGTCCGCCCGAAACTCGCTTCGGCCAGGGCGGCAACGGAGGCGGCGTAGTAGCCGTCCGACCAGCTCACGCGAAGGCGGAAGGGGTGGCTCTTCAGGAGCTTCCAGGAGTCGGCGCTCGCCATTTCGATGATCTAGGGGCTTGGCTGCCGCGCAGCTTCCTCCCGGTCCTTGAGCCACGTCTCCACGGCGGTGGTGTCCGCTGCCACGGTGTCTGAGTCCGCGCCGTGGTCGTAGCAGTGGTACCGAAGGTCTTCGGTCACGTGGATTGCCAGGCGGCACTCACCCAGGACGCCGAGACACCACAGGGCCTCACCGCGGTTGACGACGTCGAAGTGCCATCCCGGCCGATGAGCGAGGAGGTTCCCCAGCTCCCGCCAGGCAGGAAGACGGTCGAAGCCGCCGCCGAAGGTGTCACACACGTTGTCGTAGTCGCTGTTGTCGAAGTTGACCTTGACCGACAGGTAAGCGGGGATCTCGTTCATGCTGCGGATCGTAGGGGAGCGAAGGGGACTTGGTGCCCCCGTGCGCTCTTCGCGCACGGGGGCACGGCTCACGCCCACTGCATGCCCAGTTCCTGTAGGGCGGCGAGCTGGTCGGCGGTGAGCTTGTCGCGCCGGCTCTTGGTGTTGGAGACCCATACGCCGAGCTTCACGGCCACCGGCTCCGCCTCGCCGTCGCCCGCGAT
>Ga0164243_10016025_pt1 | contig 10310 bp, 6 predicted proteins | sample OricompcompostOP_FD_108781 | JGI IMG/M metagenome (GOLD analysis project Ga0164243, IMG submission 108781) | Organic Plus compost microbial communities from Emeryville, California, USA - Original compost - Organic plus compost (OP) | ecosystem: Engineered > Solid waste > Mixed feedstock >... | reverse complement strand
GTAGAGGTAGGCGAACGCCTTCCCGCCGGCCGCCTCGATGAGATCGGCCAGGGACGCCTGCGCCTCGTCGGCGGGACCCTCGCCAGGGCCCTCGGGGTCGGGCTCGCCCCAGGCGGCCTCGCCAGCGCGGAACTCGTGCAGATGACCGTTCTCCCAGCCCATGGCGGCCTGGATGGCCAGGTGCAGCCGGTCCAGCCCGAGCGTCAGCGGCGCGTCCAGGCGGCGCAGCACCCTGGGCTTCACATGGTCCAGAGTGATCCTGAGGCGGGCGATGGATTGGGCGGTCACGGGGGGAGATTAGGGCGGTCGGCCGCGCGCGCCAATCGGGCGGCGACCCTGGCCGCGGCTCGCCCGGTCAGGGTTGCCAAGCTTCGTCGAACGGGCTGATCTGCGCCCGCGAGTAGGGGGCGCGTATGAACCAGCAGTCGTTGTCAGCCTTCATCTGGTCGGTCGCCGACCTGCTGCGGGGGGACTACAAGCCCGCGGACTACGGCAAGGTGATCCTGCCCTTCACGGTGCTGCGGCGGCTGGACTGCGTGCTGGCGCCCACCAAGGCCGCGGTGCTGGCCGAGTTCGAGGCGAGGTCGAAGTCGGGTGTGAACCCGGAGCCCTTCCTGCGGCGCAAGGCCGGCCAGAGCTTCTTCAACACCTCGACCATGGACCTGAAGAAGCTGCTGGGCGACCCGGCCAACGTCGGCCAGAACCTGCACGCCTACATCCAGGGCTTCTCCGCCGAGGTGCGCGACATCTTCGAGCGGTTCGAGTTCGCCGCGCAGATCGAGCGGCTGGCGAAGGCCAAGCTGCTCTACCAGGTGGCCGAGAAATTCGCGGGCGTGGACCTGCACCCCGACCACGTCTCCAACAGCCAGATGGGGCTGGTGTTCGAGGAGCTGATCCGCAAGTTCGCGGAGGCGTCCAACGAGACGGCCGGCGACCACTTCACCCCGCGCGACGTGATCCGGCTGATGGTCGACCTGATCTTCATCGAGGATGACGAGGTCCTGTCCAAGCCGGGGGTGGTGCGCAGCATCTACGACCCCACGGCGGGGACCGGCGGCATGCTGTCGGTCGCCGAGGAGCACCTGACGGCCCAGAACACGGGCGCCACGGTGCGGCTCTACGGCCAGGAGCTGAACCCGGAGTCCTACGCGATCTGCAAGGCCGACATGCTGATCAAGGGCCAGGACGTCTCCAACATCGCCTTCGGCAACACCCTCAGCGAGGACGGCCACCCGGGAAAGACCTTCGATTACATGCTGGCCAATCCGCCGTTCGGGGTGGAGTGGAAGAAGGTCGAGAAGGAGGTCCGGCGCGAGCACGAGCAGCAGGGCTTCGCCGGCCGCTTCGGCCCGGGTCTGCCCAGGGTGTCGGACGGTTCGATGCTGTTCCTGCTGCACATGCTCTCGAAGATGCGGCCCTCCGCGGAGGGCGGCTGCCGCTTCGGCATCGTGCTGAACGGCTCGCCCCTGTTCACCGGCGGCGCCGGCTCGGGCGAGAGCGAGATCCGCCGGCACCTTCTGGAGAACGACCTGGTGGAGGCGATCGTCGCCCTGCCCACCGACATGTTCTTCAACACCGGCATCGCGACCTACGTCTGGATCGTCACCAACCGCAAGCCCCAGGCCCGCAAGGGCCAGGTGCAGCTGATCGACGGCTCCGGCTTCGGGAGCAAGATGCGCAAGTCCCTGGGCTCCAAGCGCAAGGAATTGTCGGGCGAGGCGATCGACGACCTGGCGCGCCTGTTCGGGCGGTTCGAGACGGCGGAGATCGCGACGGTGCTCGACGCGGCGGGCAAGGAGGCGAGCCGGTTGATCGTGCACGAGGGCGAGAAGCCGCCGGAAGCGCCGGAGGGCGGCAAGGTGAAGCTCGCGCCCCTGTCGCGGATCCTGCCGAACAGCGCCTTCGGCTACCGCACCATCACCGTCGAGCGGCCGCTGAAGGACGAGCAGGGCCGCCCCGTGCTGTTCGAGCGGGGCAGGAACAAGGGCAAGCCGCAGCCGGACTCGTCGCTGCGCGACACAGAGAACGTGCCGCTCACCGAGGACGTGCAGGCCTATTTCCAGCGCGAGGTGCTGCCGCACGCGCCGGACGCCTGGATCGACGCCGACAAGACCAAGACCGGCTACGAGATCCCCTTCAACCGGCAGTTCTACGTGTTCGAGCCGCCCCGGCCGCTGGAGGAGATCGACGCCGAGCTGAAGGCAGTGACGGACCGGATCAAGATGATGATCGCGGAGCTGGCGGCGTGACGGGAGAGGACCTCCGGACAGCCGTGCGGGAGCTGCTAATCACCCACCCCCGGATTGCGGTCTCCCCCGCCGGGCATGCCGCGCATGCGGAGCGGTACGTAACATCGGACGGTATCCCTATCGGGTTTGAACCAAGGACTGTGCGATTTCAGAATCTTTGGACGAGGGCGGACGCAGTGCGGCAGCACCGTCTCGGCGCCATCGCGAGCCGGTTCTACCTGCAGGCCGCGTTCGCAGTGAGCAAACCCAATCATGACCTCTTCGGCGAGCCGGCCTTCAGGGATGCCGACCTGATCTGCTTCAAGGTCACGGACTTGTGGCAGGCAGTCCGGGTGCTCGCGGAGATCGCCGGCACTGGAGGACCGGCGTGAGCTTCCCGAGATACGAGAGCTATCGCGATAGCGGGGTGGAGTGGCTTGGGCACATGCCGAGCCATTGGCGGATCGACCGACTGAAATACGTCGCAGACGTTCGCCCAAGCAACGTGGATAAGAAGAGCTACGAGGGCGACGTAGCTGTCCAGCTCTGCAACTACACCGACGTCTATTATCAGGAACAAATTACGTCGGCGCCAGGCCTGATGGAGGCCACCGCAACCCCTGAGCAGGTTGCACGCTTTGGGCTTTGTGCTGATGACGTGATCATCACGAAAGACTCCGAAACCTCGGACGATATCGCCATCTCGGCCCACGTACCCGAAACGCTCCCCGGGGTGGTCTGCGGTTATCACCTTGCATTGTTACGTCCGCGCGATGGCGCGAGCGGCGCTTTCATCAAGCGGTACTTCGATAGTCGGTTCGCGAAGGCTTCAGTGGCCGTCCGCGCAAACGGGTTAACCCGTGTTGGCCTCGGACAATACGCGCTCGACAACTTGCTTCTGCCCATCCCGCCCCGCCGGGAACAATTGGCGATCGCCGCCTTCCTCGACCGCGAGACGGCCAAGATCGACGCGCTGGTGGAGGCGCAGCAGCGCCTGATCGAACTGCTCAAGGAGAAGCGCCAGGCTGTCATATCCCACGCCGTCACCAAGGGGCTCGACCCGAAGGTGCCGATGAAGGACTCCGGAGTCGAATGGCTGGGAGAAGTGCCGGCGCATTGGACGATCGATCGGCTGTCCCACGTCGCGGATTTTCTGCCCGGGAAGGCCCACGAGCCATACGTCGACGATGATGGCGAGTTCATCTACGTAAGCGCCCGCTTCGTCTCGACAGGCGGGAGTTCGGTAAAGCACTGCAGCAGAAATCTCCGGCCGGCTAAGGCAGGCGACATCCTGATGGTGATGAGCGATCTCCCGGGCGGACGCGCGCTCGCACGGGCATTTCTAGTTGGAGACGACCGGCCATACGCCGTCAATCAGCGGGTTTGCATCGTTCGCCCCCGAGAAATTCACGGCGATTACCTATTCTTTCAGATGGATCGCAATCCCGGACTCCTGGCGCATGACGATGGCGCGAACCAGACACACCTGTCGAATGAGGATTACACGACCCTTCCTTTGCTCGTCCCTCCCATTGATGAACAAAGACGTATCGGCAGCTTCCTTATTGCCACCACATGCCGGATCGATGCATTGATTCGAGAAGCCGATGCTGCGACAGCATTGCTTTCTGAACGACGCACGGCGCTGATCTCCGCCGCCGTCACCGGAAAGATCGACGTGCGCGGAGCCGCGTGCGAAGCGGAGGCGGCCTGATCATGACGACGGCGGGCCGCTCCCTCGAACTCTACTACATCGACGGCCGGCCCGATGGGATGCTGACGGCTGAGATGTTCAACTGGACCGGGCACGTGCTGATGGCGCCCCGGACGCAGCTGGCGGAGGCGCTCGCCCGCGCCGAGGCCGCCTACACGGGCGTCTACCTGCTGCTCGGCGAACGCAATGGCGAGCCGCTCGCCTATGTCGGAGAGGGCGAGGACATCAGCGCCAGGATCAAGTCCCACGATGTCAACAAGGACTGGTGGACCAGCGCGATCCTGGTGACCACGGCGGGCAACAAGCTCAACAAGGCGCACGTCCGATACCTGGAAGCCCGGCTGATCGAGGAGGCGCTTAAGATCGGGCGCACGCCGCTTGACAACGGCAACGCCCCTGCCCGTCCGGGCCTCAGCGAGGCCGACGTCGCGAAAATGGAGGCGTTCATCGAGAACCTCCTCGTCGTGCTGCCTGCCGTGCGCGTCGACATCTTCATTGAGCGGTCGCGCCCTAAGCTCGCGTCGGGCCCGAAACAGCCCACGCCAGCTGCGGAGGCCAAGTTCGTCCTGGTCAACAAGAAGCACGGGCTGAAGGCCTGGGCGACGCTTAAGGACGGGGAGTTCATCGTCGAGGCGAACTCGATTGCGCGCGTCGCGTGGGAAAGCCCGGCGACGCACTCCTACGCCGACCTTCACAAGGAGCTGCTGCGGGCGGGCGTCTTGCGCCCCGAGAACGGCCGCTGCGTCTTCACCCAGAACTACGCTTTCAATAGCCCGAGCGCGGCGGCGGCGGTTGTCAACGGCCGACCCTCGAACGGCACCGTCGAATGGAAGACCCAAGGAGGCCAGACCTACAAGGACTGGGAGGCCGCCAAGCTGGCAGGCGCCAAGGCCGTCGCGGCATGAACGCCCTGCACCAGGAGATCAGCTTCGAGGAGGAGATCTGCACCGTCCTCGGCGCCAATGGCTGGCTCTACGAATTCGGCGACGCCCAGGCCTATGACCGCGCTCGGGCGCTGTTTCCGACCGACCTGACCGCCTGGGTGCAGGCGACCCAGCCCAGGGCCTGGGAGGCGCTGCAGAAGGCCCACGGCGCGGCGGCGGAGGCCACCCTGCTCGACCGCCTGCGCAAGTCGCTGGACGACCGAGGGACCTTGGACGTGCTGAGGAACGGGGTGGAGCTGATCGGGCTGCGGGCGCCCCTGGCCATGGCGCAGTTCCGGCCGGCGATGCGGATGAACCCGGAGATCGTGGCGCGCTACGAGGCCAACCGCCTGAGGGTGGTGCGCCAGGTCCGCTATTCGCTCGCCAACGAGAACTGCATCGACCTGGTGCTGTTCCTGAACGGGATCCCCGTCGCCACGGCGGAGCTGAAGACCGACTTCACCCAGAGCGTGGACGATGCGGTGGACCAGTACAGGTTCGACCGACTGCCGCGGCCCAAGGGCGGGGCCGCCGAGCCGCTGCTGAGCTTTCCCTCCGGAGCGCTGGTGCATTTCGCGGTCTCGAACCGCGAGGTGCGGATGACCACCAGGCTGGAGGGGCCGCCCACGACCTTCCTGGCGTTCAACAAGGGCTGCGACGGGGGCGCGGGCAACCCCGTCCCGACGCTCGGGCACCCGACCAGCTATCTGTGGGAAGAGGTGTGGCAGAGGGACAGCTGGCTGGAGATCCTGGGCCGCTACCTGGTCACCCAACGGGACGAGAAGAAGCGGATCAGCCGCATCCTGTTCCCGCGCTATCACCAGCTGGACGCCACGCGGAAGCTGCAGGCCCAGGTCCTGCAGGAGGGCGCGGGCGGCAAGTTCCTGGTCCAGCACTCGGCCGGGTCGGGCAAGACCAACTCCATCGCCTGGTCGGCGCACTTCCTGTCGGAGCTGCACGACGAGGAGGACGAGAAGCTGTTCTCGACCGTGGTGGTGGTGTCGGACCGGCGGGTGATCGACGCCCAGCTGCAGGACGCGATCTTCGACTTCGAGCGCACCCAGGGGGTGGTCGAGACGATCAAGAACGAGGGCTCCAGCAAGAGCGGCCAGCTGGCCGCGGCCCTGGCCGCCGGCAAGAAGATCATCGTCTGCACCATCCAGACCTTCCCCTTCGCCCTGGAGGAGGTGCGCAGGCTGGCGGCGACCGAGGGCAAGCGGTTCGCGGTGATCGCGGACGAGGCGCACTCCAGCCAGACCGGCGAGGCGGCGGCCAAGCTGAAGGAGGTGCTGTCGCCCGAGGAGCTGGCGGAGCTGATGGACGGGGGCGAGGTCGACACCGAGGACCTGCTGGCGGCGCAGATGGCGGCGCGGGCCAGCGACAAGGGCGTGACCTATGTCGCCTTCACCGCCACGCCCAAGGCCAAGACCCTGCAGCTGTTCGGCCGGCCGGGCCCCGACGGCAAGCCGGCGCCCTTCCACGTCTATTCGATGCGCCAGGCGATCGAGGAGGGGTTCATCCTCGACGTGCTGAGGAACTACACACCCTACAAGACGGCGTTCAAGCTGGCGCACGACGGCAAGGAGCTGAGCGAAGTCGAGGTCGAGCGGAGCGCGGCGACCAAGGGGATCATGCAGTGGGTGCGGCTGCACCCCTACAACATCAGCCGGAAGGTCGAGATCGTCGTCGAGCACTTCCGCGAAAACGTGCAGCCGCTGCTGGACGGCCAGGCCAAGGCGATGGTGGTGCTGGCCAGCCGCAAGGAGGCGGTGCGCTGGAAGCTGGCGATCGACCGCTACATCAAGGACCGCGGCTATGCGCTCGGGACGCTGGTGGCGTTCTCGGGCGAGGTGAACGACCCGGAGTCCGGGGACGAGGCCTTCACCGAGACGAGCGCGGCGCTGAACCCGGGCCTGAAGGGGCGCGACATCCGCGACGCCTTCGGCGGCGAGAGCTTCCAGCTCCTGCTGGTGGCCAACAAGTTCCAGACCGGGTTCGACCAGCCCTTGCTGTGCGGCATGTACGTGGACCGGCGGCTGGCGGGCATCCAGGCGGTGCAGACCCTCTCGCGCCTGAACCGGGCCCATCCGGGCAAGGACACCACCTACATCCTCGACTTCGTCAACAGCGCCGAGGCGGTGCTGGAGGCGTTCAAGACCTATTACGAGACGGCCGAGCTGGCGGGGGTCACCGACCCGCACCTGATCTTCGACATGCGCGCCAAGCTCGACGCGGCCGGCCACTACGACAGCCATGAGGTGGATCGCGTCGCCAGGGTGCTGATGGACCCGAGGTCGACGCAGGGGGACCTGGTGGCGGCGATCGAGCCGGTCGCGGACCGGCTGCTCAAGCGCTATGCGGCGGCCAAGGCGGCCGTCGAGACCGCGCAGGAGCACGGGGACGCCAAGGCGAGGAAGGCGGCCAAGGACGAGATGGACGCCCTGGTCCTGTTCAAGGCGGACATGTCCAGCTTCGTGCGGGTCTACACCTTCCTGTCGCAGATCTTCGACTACGCCAACACCGACATCGAGAAGCGCTTCCTGTTCTACAAGCACCTGGTGAAGCTGCTGGAATTCGGGCGCGAGCGGGACGAGGTGGACCTGTCGCAGATCGTGCTGACGCACCACGCGGTGAAGAGCCTGGGCAAGCACAAGTTCGAGCTTGGCGAGGGCGAGCAGCCCAAGATCGCGCCGGTCGGCGAGGTGGGCTCAGGCTCGCTGCAGGAGAAGCAGAAGGCGTTCCTGCGGGAGATCATCGAGCGGGTGAACGACCTGTTCCAGGGCGAGCTGAGCGACGACGACCGGCTCGTCTATGTGAACAACGTCATCAAAGGGAAGCTCCTGGAATCCGGCGACCTGATCACCCAGGCGCTGAACAACACCAAGGCCCAGTTCGCCGCCTCCCCCACCCTGGACGACAGGCTGATGGACGCGATCATGGACGCCCTGGAGGCGCACCAGACCATGAGCCGCCAGGCGCTGGATTCGGCGCGGGTGCGCGCGGGGCTGAAGGAGATCCTGCTCGGCCCGGCGCAGCTCTATGAGGCGCTGAGGGCGCGGGCGGGGGGCGAGGCGGGGGCGGCGGGGGCTTAGCGAGCCAATCTGCGCGGATGCGGCATGGAACTCACGGCTCGCACAGACGGGGCGGCGAGTACCGCGTCTATGCAACCGAACGTGGCGCGGAGAAGCAGTAGCAGGTAAACGTAAAGCAAGACGAGGGAGGGTGGTCATGGTTGCAGACGGAGAGCAGCCACGAGGCCGGCGTGAAACACCGTCGAGCGGGGCGGCGGCCACTCCGCCGAACAAGCCCGTTATCCGATCCGTCTCCCAGGTGAGCTTCGAAGTTGGAGGCGACGAGGCCTTTGAGAACGCCGTTCGAGAAGCGGTCATTTGGATGCGCCGACGAAACGGCGCCATCCCCGACGAAGCGTTCAAGGGTGCTTCGTTCGAAGTAGGCGGAGGCGGCATCCATCCAGCTCAGGCCGTCAATTTCGATTTCAGCGGAGGACGCATCTGGGCAGCAAGCCTAGACGATCCAGACAGGGCCGTTCTCGGTCGGACATGGGTCACGGAGATCACCGTCGGCGAGCAGGACGCGCGGGTGCAATTCGGGGCGCGGCTGATCAATGTGAGTCGCAGGTCCGACGCTCCTTTTGTTCCCAGCCTCCCGGGGGTGGTGCGACAGGTCGTGAATCGACGACCGGCAAGCGCGGACGGCCTTGCCCTCACTGACTGTGCGAGACGAGTCCAAGACGACTCGGACGTGGACGACCTCATCAGCGTTCTGGACGACCCGACACGCCGGCTCCCCGTCCTCGTCATAGCGGATGGAGCCACACGACCGGCCTTCGCGTCGGCGGACAGCGTCGCCGGGCGACTAACCGGCGCGGCTCATGTCTACAGCATCGGCCAATACGGTTGGCGTGAAATGATCCGACTCCTCGGAACGGGTTTGTCGGTTTTCGATGGAGCTGCGCGGCTCTACCGGCCCGGCTTCCACTCAGAAACAGCCGACCCGTTCGACCATCCTCTATGGATCACGCGAATTGGCACCGCGCCCGATGCTCGCGCGGATATGGTCGTCGCACGGGTCTTGTCCACAAGTGTAAACGCCACCAAGAAAGACGACTATCCGCGCTTCAACGTCATCCGACAGGCCGCTGCCGCCAACGATATCGCGGCGCGTCGATCGACATCATCCGACGCCGACCTGAGCCGCCTGTTCGAAGAAGAGAACGCGCGCCTAACGGAAGAACTCCGCACGGTGAGAGCAGAGTTCGAGCAGTGGGTCGAAGAGATGGACGCCGCGCAATCGGAGACGCAGCGCGAGATCGCCGAACTGAAGACGGAACTCGCGCGCGCCAGAGCTCAGAACGACAGCCTGCGGGCCGCGCTCTCAACAGGTCAAGTCGAAGCACGGCGCACCCCGCTTTCGGACTATGGTGACTTCGAGAACTGGGCGAGGGCCAACCTATCCACAAACGTTTGGATTTCCCCCAAAGCCATCAAGGCGGTGGAAAAATCTGGGGAATTTGACAATCCAAAATTGCTCGGCGACGCTTTATTCATGCTGGATGAATTCTACGTTCCTATGAAAAAGAATTCCACGCCGGGAGCTCACGCCGCATACGAGGACCGGCTTCGACAGCTTGGATGCGAAGATCAACCCTGCTTCAAACAGAAGAATGACATCAAGCGGTTTCCAGAATACGGAGTTACATATCAGGGCGATCGGTACTGGTGTAACGATCATATAAAGTATGGAGGAGGAATGGATCCTAAGCGATACTTTAGAATATACTATCACTGGAATGAGGACGATCAAGTTCTGCTTGTTGGATACCTTCCAGGTCACCTCGACAACAACCTTACAAACTAACGCTGACAGCCGAGTTTGCGTTGTCTGGAACGCCGAACCGGCCATGGCTGGCGTAGATGTTGAGATCGCCCTTCTGGATCGGGCCCTGCCAAGGCTCGTTAATGAGCCAACCGGTTCCCTTTGCCGTGAGTATCTTCGTTACTCACGCCTTCCGCACCGCCCCTCCATTGAGCCGATGTGACCCGGGGGCGTAGGCTTTGCGGCAGGCCTGGGAGGTGCGTCCGCGGGCCGGGCGGCCGGGTCGGCAGGCCCCCTCCCCGGCTTGGCCGCGCCGGGCTGGCGCCGGGCGGTGGTCGTGGGGCCTCCATTCCCCCGAGGGGGGCCCTGGCCGTCCTGCCTGCCCTGCCACCCGCCCTGCGCCGGCGGCCCCCTCCGTCGGCTTCGCCGACACCTCCCCCGCCGCGCGGTGGAGGAGAGGCGGGGCGCGGCCCGCCCCTGCCCCTGCCCCTGCCCCGGAGCGCCGTCATGCGTCAGAAGCGCGTCGCCTATTCCGAAGCGGTGGCGCGGCGGGTGTGCGCGGCGTGGGCGGCGGGGGAGTCGCTCAGGGCCATGAGCCGGCAGGACGGG
>Ga0164243_10016024_pt1 | contig 10311 bp, 11 predicted proteins | sample OricompcompostOP_FD_108781 | JGI IMG/M metagenome (GOLD analysis project Ga0164243, IMG submission 108781) | Organic Plus compost microbial communities from Emeryville, California, USA - Original compost - Organic plus compost (OP) | ecosystem: Engineered > Solid waste > Mixed feedstock >... | reverse complement strand
GCAGCCGTCGCCGGTCTCGGTCAGCTCGCCCGGCGGCGGGCCGGGCAGCCGCGCCCGCACCGCGTCGGCGCCCAGCGGCACGCTCACCCGCGCCCGGAACCGGTACGGGGCCGCCGCCAGCGTACGGGCCAGGTACGCGGCCGCGTCCGGGGCGGGCAGCGGCCGCGGGGTGAATCGGTGGCGGATGCCGGTCACTGCGCTCATCCGCTCCAGCCGGAACGTGCGCCAGTCGCCGCGGTCGGCGTCCCACGCCACCAGCACCCAGCGGCCCGCCACGGTGACCAGCCCGTGCGGCTCCACCCGGCGCCGCGACGCCCGCCCGGCCCGGTCGGCGTAGCCGAACGCCAGCATCTCGTGGTCGCGGTGCGCGGCGCCGACCACCGCGAGGGTGCCCGGGTCCACCCGCGGCGCGCCGTTCCCGGCCACCGGTACGGTCGCCGCGCCCAGCGCCGCGACCCGGCCGCGCAGCCGCGCGGGCAGCACCTGTCCCAGCTTGGCCAGCGCCCGCGCGGCGGTCTCCTCCAGGCCGCGGGTGGTGGCCGCGGTCAGCAGCCCGGCCGCGACCGCCACCGCCTCCTCGTCGTCCAGCAGCAGCGGCGGCAGGTCGCGCCCGGACGCCAGCCGGTACCCGCCGGCCGTGCCCGTCGTGCCCTCCACCGGGTAACCGAGGTCCCGCAGCCGCCCAATGTCGCGGCGCACCGTACGGCCGGTGACGCCCAGCCGCTCGGCCAGCTCGGCACCCGCCCACTCGCGCTGCGCCTGCAGCAGCGACAGCAGGCGCAGCAGCCGGCCCGGAGTGTCCGTCACGCATCCCACCATGCCACACCTTGCGGACCGGAACTGTCCTAAAGGCCGTCTACGCTCGGCCGCATGAACGAACTCGCCCAGGTCACCGGCCCCGTCCTGCGTCCCGCCGACGACGGGTACGACGCCGAGCGCACCGGCTTCCAGCGCGCCGCCGCCCACCATCCCGACGTGATCGTCGCCGCGGCCACCCCCGCCGACGTCACCGCCGCCGTCGCGTACGCCGCCGCGCGGGACCTGCCCGTCGCCGTACAGTCCAGCGGCCACGGCCTGGCCACCCCCGCCGCCGGCGGCGTCCTGGTCAGCACCCGCCGCCTCACCGGCCTGCGCGTCGACCCCGGCGCCCGGACCGTACGGGCCGAGGCCGGCGTCCGGTGGGCCGACGTGATCGCCGCGGCCGCCCCGTACGGCCTGGCCCCGCTCAACGGCTCCGCGCCCGGCGTCGGCGTCGCCGGCTACACCCTCGGCGGCGGCCTCGGCCTGCTCGCCCGCCGGTTCGGCTACGCCGCCGACCACGTGCGCGCCATCGACGTCGTCACCCCCGACGGCCGCGCCCGCCACGTCACCCCGGACACCGAACCCGCCCTGTTCTGGGCGCTGCGCGGCGGCCGGGACAACTTCGGCGTGGTCACCGCGCTGGAGCTGGACCTGGTGCCGGTCACCCGCGTGTACGGCGGCGGCCTGTACCTCCCGGCCGGTACTGACGTGCTGGAGGCCTGGCACGCGTGGACCGGCACCGTGCCCGAGGAGGTCACCTCCTCACTCGCGCTGATCCCGTTCCCCGACGTGCCCGGCGTGCCCGCGCCCCTGCGCGGCCGGCACATCGCGCACGTCCGCGTCGCCTCCACCGGCACCGCCGCGGACGGCGAGCGGCTGGTCGCGCCGCTGCGCGCGCTCGGGCCCGCGCTGATCGACACGCTCACCGACATGCCGTACACCGACTCCGCGGCCATCTACAGCGACCCGGCCGACCCGCACGCCTACCACGGCACCAACGCCCTGGTCGGCGGGCTGGACGCGGGCGCGCTGAAGACGATCTTCGAGCGGTCCACGGGCAGCGTCGTGCAGCTCCGGCACCTCGGCGGTGCGCTGTCCCGTACGCCGGAGCACCCCTCGGCGATCGGGTTCCGCGACGCCGCGTACCTGGTCAGCGCGCTGGCCGGGGCGCCCGAGGTGCCCGCGGCGCTGATCGGGGCGCTGGCGCCGGTCACCCGGGGGCGGTTCCTCAACTACCTGTACGGGATGCCCGCCGACGCGCGCGAGCTGTACGAGCCGGAGGCGTACCGCCGGCTCACCGAGCTGAAGGCCGCCTACGACCCGGGCGCGCGGTTCGGCGCCGGGCGCGGGATCGCGGCGCTCGGGTCGTGACCGGCGAAGAACAGGGCGATGGTGAAGCCCGCGACCTCCTCAAGCTGGCGGGCCCGGTCCAGGCCGCCCACCACCGCCGGGGTGCCGCCGACGTCGCGGGCCAGCGCGCCGACGGTCTCCAGGGCGGCCGGGTCGTCGCCGCACATCGCCACCGTGACCGGGGCCGCGTCCGGTTGTGTCCACTGGTCGGAAGGGAACAGGTGGAAGGCCTTGACCACGTGCGCGCCGGGGGCGAGCGCGGCGATCCGCCCGGCCATCGACTCCGCACCGGTCAGTAGCACGCCGACGCCGTGCTCGACCGCGTTGGTCGGGTCGATCAGCGCCGTCCCCGCCAACGCCCCCTCCCCGGCCCCCGCGGCACGCAGCACCCCCGCGACCCCGTCCCAGGCCACCGCGAGCAGCACCGCGTCCCGCCCCGCCACCGCCTCCCGCAACCCGGCCGCCCGCACCGCCGGGCCACGCGCGGCGGCGCCGGAAGCAGTCCCCGCGGTCGCCCCGGAGGCGCCGTCGCCCGCGGCGGCCGGGCCGCCTTCCGGTGCTCCCGCGGCGGCCGCCAGGTCGGCTGCCACGGCGTGGGCCTTGTCCGCCGACCGGCCGGCGATCACCACCTCGTGCCCGGCCCGTACCCACCCGGTGCCCAGCGCCCGCGCCAGCGTGCCCGTGCCCAAGATCCCGATGCGCATGTCGTCCGTCCTTTCCGGCATCGATCCGTCGAGCACGCACGTTAGGCACGGTGACGCGCACCGATCGGTGCGCGACGGACGGCCGAGGATGGCGGACATGAGCGACTGCCAGGACCTGATCGCCGACTGCCGCCTGCGCGCGGCCACCGACCTGTTCGCGCACACCTGGGACCCGGTCGTCCTCGCCGCCCTGTACCAGGCCCCGCGCCGCCGCCGCGACCTGCGCACCGCGATCGGCGGCATCCGCGACAAGCCGCTCACCGAGGCCCTGCACCGGCTCCTCGCCAACGGCCTGATCACCCGCCGCGCGCACGCCGAGGCCCCGCCCCGCGTCGAGTACGCCCTCACCCCGCTCGGCCTCAGCCTGGCCGACGGCCCGCTGCGCGCCCTCGGCCGCTGGATCACCGAGTACGGCGACGACCTGCTCGCCGCCCAGGAGGATGTCACCCGCGCGTCGTAGCGTCGCCCCATGGAGCTGACCGGACACTACGACGGCCCGTACGGCGAGGTCCGCTGGGACGCCTTCGGCGACCCCGGCGCCGAGCCCGTCGTCCTGCTGCACGGCACCCCGTTCTCCTCGACGATCTGGCACGGCATCGCCCCGGCCCTGGCCGCCCGCTTCCGCGTCCACGTGTGGGACATGCCCGGCTACGGCCGCTCCGCCGCCCACGACGGCCAGGACCTCTCCCTCGACGCCCTGGCCGCGACGTTCACCGCGCTGCTCGGCCACTGGGGCCTCACCGCGCCGTCCGTCGTCGCGCACGACTCCGGCGGCGCCGTCGCCCTCGGCGCGCACCTGCTGCACGGCGTCCCGTACCGGCGCCTCGCCCTGCTCGACGCCGTCAGCGTGCCGCCCTGGGGCAGCCCGTTCTTCGACGTCGCCGGCCCGCACACCGGCGTCTTCGCCCGCCTGCCCGCCGAGCTGAACGACGCGCTGATCCGCGCGTACGTCACCACCGCCGCCGCGACCGACCTCGGCCCGGCCCTCCTCGACGACCTCACCGCCCCCTGGCGCGGTCCCGGCGGCCAGGCCGCCTTCTACCGGCAGCTCACCGCCCGCGGCGCCGATCCCGCCTTCGTCGAGCGCCTCACCGGCGGCTACGCCGGCATCGACATCCCGGTCCTGGTCTGCTGGGGCGCCGAGGACCGCTGGATCCCCGCCGACCGCGGCCGCGCCCTCGCCGCGCGCATCCCGGGCGCCCGCCTGCGGGTCATCCCCGGCGCCGGCCACCTGCTCCCGCTGGACCGCCCCGCCGAACTGGCCACCGCCCTGTACGGCTTCCTGCGCGGCGACGACTAGACGCGCCTAGACGCGCCGGACGCGCGCCAGCCACGCCGGGAAGTCGTCCTGCTCCCCCGTCCTCGTGACCGCCCGGTACGTGGTGCGGGCCAGGTCCTCCAGCGCCCAGCCGCCGGTGAATGCCGCCCGGACCGTCGCGGCGCTGACCTCCGGGCCGATGCTCGGGCCCTCGTCGGACAGCGCCAGCACGTACACGTATCCGCCCGGACGGCAGGCCGCGTGCAGTGACCGCACGTACGCGGCGCGGTCGGCGTCGCCGAAGATGTGGAACAGCGCGCTGTCGAGGATCGTGTCGTACGGGCCGGACTCCAGCCGCATCGCGTCGGCAACCGCGAACCGCGCCGCGACGCCCTGCCGCTCCGCGTTGTCCCGGGCCAGCTCGACGGCCCGCTCGGAGGCGTCCACGCCGAGCACGTCGTACCCGAGGCGGGTGAGCAGGATGGTGTGCTCCCCGGTGCCGCACCCGACGTCCAGCACCGACCCGCCGAGCCGCCCCTCCCGCTCCAGCGCGACCACGGCCGCCTGCGGCGCCCCGATCACCCACGGTGCGGTGTTCTCCCGGTACGCCACGTCGAACACCGCGCCGTCGGGCGTGGGCGTGTCATTCGTCATCGGACCTCCCCGTCGTCGGCTTCCATTGTCCCGGCCGCGGCCCGGTTGAGGCATTCCGCCGATGGTCCTAGGACTCCCGCCGCGCAACCCTCAACCCGCCGGTACGCTCTGGTGCATGCCGCGCCGTCTGCGCCCGGTGGACATCGCCCGCCGGGCCGGGATCTCCGTCCAGCAGGTCCGCAACTACGTCGACCTGGGCGTGCTGCCGCCGGTGTCGCGCACCGAGACGGGGTACCGGGTGTTCACCACCGGCCACGCCGACGCCGTCGTCACCGTCCGGCGGCTGGCCGCCGGGCACGGGTGGGCGCGCACCCGCCAGATCATGCGGGCCGTGCACGCCGGCGACCTGGACACCGCGCTGGCCGCGGTCGACGCCGGCCACGCCGAGCTGGACCGCGAGCGCACCGACATCGCCCGCGTCCTCGCCGCGTTCGACGAGCTCGCCGCGGCCGAACCCCGCGCACCCGCCGTACGCGGGCCGCTGCGCATCGGCGAGGTCGCCCGTGTCACCGGCGTGCGCGCCTCCGCGCTGCGCGTGTGGGAGCGGTACGGCCTGCTCCGCCCGGCTCGCGACCACCCCACCGGCTACCGCGTGTACGACGCCGCCGAGGTGCGCAACGCCCGCGTCGTCGCGCTGCTGCGCCGCGGCGACTACCCGATCCCGATCGTCCGCGCCGTGCTGGACGAGCTGCGCAGCACCGGCAGCCCGCAGCGCGTCCGTACCGAGCTGGCCAAGCGGGAGAGGGAGCTGGCCGACCGCAGCCGCCGCCGGCTCGCCGGCACCGCCGCCCTGCACACGTACCTGGACGAGTACGGGGACGAGGATGGGGACGCTCAGACCAGCGACTGAGCACCGAGCTCGGTGACCAGCCGCAGGCGTTCGGCGTCCTCCGTACCGGGCTCGGCCGTGTAGATCATGATGCGCAGGTCGCCGCCCGCCACCGTGAGGATGTCGCAGTCCAGCGTCACCAGGCCCACCTGGGGATGCTCGATGGTCTTGCGTTCGGCCTCGTGGCGGCCGACCGTCCCGGAGTCCCACAGCTCGGCGAACCGCGCGCTGCCCGCGTGCAGCTCCGCCACCAGGTCGCGCAGCCCCTCGTCCGCCGGGTAGCGGGCGACGGCGGCGTGCAGGTCGGCGACCTGCGCGGCCTCCATCGCCGCGCGGGCCTCCGGCGCCTGCCGGGTCCGCGAGCCCGGGCCGAGGAAGGTCCGCCACACGCCATTGCGCTCCCGGCCCCGCCACCCCGACGGGTCGCCCATCAGCGCCGCGTACGGCGGGTTGGCGAGCAGCAGCGTCCACGTCGCGTCGAACACGGCCACCGGCGTGCCGGTCAGCCGGTCCAGCATCCGGTGCACGCTCGGCGGGATGTGCGACGGCACGGTGTCCGGCCCGGGCGGCGCGAGACCGGCCAGCAGGAACAGGTGCGCGCGCTCGTCGTGCGACAGCCGCAGCGCCCGCGCCAGCGCCGCCACCACCTGCGGTGACGGGTTGTCCGCCCGGCCCTGCTCCAGCCGGGTCACGTAGTCCACGGAGATCCCGGCCAGCAGCGCCAGCTCCTCGCGCCGCAGCCCGGCCGCCCGCCGCTGGCCGCCGGCGGGCACGCCCGCCTCCTCCGGCGACACCCGGTCGCGCCAGCGGCGCACCGCCCGTCCGAACTTCCCCGCCGTCATGCCCTCAAGTCTGCCCCGTCAGCCGCCGTACCGGCGCCGCCGCGCGGCGTAGGCCCGCAGCGCGCGCAGGAAGTCCACCTCGCGGAACGCCGGCCAGTACGCCTCGCAGAAGTACAGCTCGGAGTACGCGCTCTGCCACAGCAGGAAGTTCGACATGCGCTGCTCGCCGCTGGTGCGGATGACCAGGTCGGGGTCCGGCTGCCCGGCGGTGTACAGGTGGCGGGCGATGTCGTCGGCGGTCAGCCCGTCGGCGACGTCGCGCATCGACCGGCCCGTCTCGGCCTCCTCGTACAGCAGGTCGCGCATCGCGTCCACCAGCTCCTGCCGACCGCCGTACCCGACGGCGAGCGTGACGTGCGCCCCGGTGGCGCACTCCCGGGTGGCCTCGACCGCCTCCTTCAGGGCGCGGGCGGTGCGGTCCGGCAGCGTGTCCAGCGCCCCGGCGACGTGCACCTGCCAGCGCGGCTGCGGCTTGGCCAGGTTCGCCGCCACGACCTCCTCGATCAGCCGCATCAGGAACGCGACCTCGGCGTCGTCGCGGCGGTGCAGGTTCTCCGCGGAGCACAGGTACACGGTGACGTGCTTGATCCCGATGGTCTCGCACCACGCCAGCACCTCGTCGGTGTGCTCGGCGCCGTACTTGTGGCCGAGGCTGAGGTTCTCGATGCCCCGCTCACGGGCCCACCGGCGGTTTCCGTCCATGATCAGGCCGACGTGCGCGGGCAGCTGCGCGCCGTGGAGCTGGCGGCGGAGCCGCCGCGTGTACAGGGCGTAGAGGGGGTTGGGGAAGCGCACGTCGCAGCCTTTCCGGGACGGAGGGGCGGGCTCCGTCCCGCCACGGCGTGCATCCTACGGGGCGACGGCCCCGGCCACCGGGACGCCGAACCAGCGGACGGCCGCGTCCCGCAGCCCGGCCAGATCCTGCTCGGACGGCTCGGGCGCGGAGGTCGCCCAGGCCACGTAGCAGTCCGGGCGCAGCAGCAGGCCCGTGACGTCGGAGGTGGTCGTCGCGGTGAGCACGTCGACCCGGTCCGCCCAGTCCGCCATCGCGGCGGCCAGGGTGCCGTGCCCGCTGAGGTCGAGCAGCAGCGGCCGGGCCGTACGGGTCAGGTCGGCGAGCCGCACCGGGCCCGTCCCGGTGCGCAGGTCCAGGTCGGGGGCGCTGTAGCCGGTGAGCGGGTGCGGGCCGGGCGCGCCCATGTCGTACCGGACGTCGGTGCCGGCGGTGAGGCCGGCCAGGCGCCGTACGGTGTCGCGGTCGCCGAGCAGCTCGCCGAACAGCGCGCGCAGCGCCGTGACGTCGTCGCCCGGGGCGAGCAGCGCGGCCAGCGCCTGCGCGTACATGGTGACGCGGCGGGCGGCGAGCTGCCGTTCGGTGTCGTAGGTGTCGAGCAGCCCGTCGGGGGCGTCGCCGCGCAGCGCGGCGGCGAGCTTCCAGCCGAGGTTGGCGGCGTCCTGCATGCCCTGGTTGAGGCCCTGGCCGCCGGCGGCGTCCACGTGCGCGGCGTCGCCGAGCAGGAACACCCGGCCGTCGCGGAACCGCTCCGCGCGCCGGTTGCTGCCGCCGACCCGGCGGCGCAGCAGGTGCGGGCCGTCGCCGTCCGGCGGGCCGACCGGCACGTCGGCGCCGAGCACCCGGCGGATGCTGTCGCGCAGCTCGGCCAGGGTCATCGGCGCGTCGGTGACGGGCTGGTCCAGCTCGGTGGTGGCGATGATCGGCGGGCGGCCGGGCAGCGGCGCGTAGGTGAAGCCGCCGTGCTCGGTACGCTGTGCCAGGAACGGCGGCACGATGCCGTACCCGGGCACGTCGAGCCCGCCGGTCGCGGCGTCCACCCGGTCGGCGGGCACGCTGACGTGCGCCCATCGCAGCATGGACCGGTCGTAGCTGACCCCGGGGAAGCCGATGCCGCACTGCTTGCGGGTCACGCTGTGCCCGCCGTCCGCGCCGGCCAGGTACCGCGCGGCCATTCGGTACGGCCCGTCCGGCCCGGTCACGTCGACCGTCACGGCGTCGGCGTCCTGCGCCAGGCCGGTCATGGCGTGGCCCCAGCGGAACCGCGCGCCGAGCTCGGCGGCGCGGTCGGCGAGGATCCGTACGAGTTGCGGCTGCGGGATCGCCAGGGTGTGCACGGGGTTGTCGTCCAGGCGGTGCAGGTCAAGCGGCATCGCGGCGAACGGGAAGGACGGGGTCGGGCGGGGCGGTCCGGGGTCGCCGGCGATCCGCTCGTACAGGCCGCGGCGCTCGACCAGCTTCACGACCTGCCCGAGCAGGCCGTTGGCCTTCGGTTCCTCCGCCGGGCCGGGCAGCGCTTCCAGGACGACCGGCGCTAAACCGGCCAGGCCCAGCTCGCAGGCCAGCATGAGCCCGTTCGGGCCCGCCCCGATGATGACGACGTCGGCGTCCATGGCCGCTCCTTCGTTACGGCGCGGGCATGCCCGCGGTGAGCCGGTCGAGGGCCTCGCGCAGCGCCGCGGCGATCGGCACCCGCCGCTCGGCGCGCAGGTTGTGCGCGATCGCGGTGCCGATGGCCGCGCCGAGCACCGAGGACGCCAGCACCGGGAACAGGTCGCGGGTGGCGTCGGTGCCGGTGCGCGCGGCGATGGCGGCGGCCAGTTCGGCCTCCGCGGCGGTGTACGCCTTGGCCAGTTCGCCCTGCAGCGCCGGCTCGGTGAGCATCAGCCGGACGCCTTCGGCGTACGCACGGTCGTGCGGCGGCGGCCGATCGAGGTCGAAACCCGGCGCGAACTGCTCGAGCACGGCCGCGCGTACGGCGTCCCACAGCGGCTCGCCCGCGGGCCGGGCGCGCAGCCCGTCGGCGATCCGCCGCATGCGGTCGACGTGCCGGGCGGCGACCGCCTCGCCCTTGCCGGAGAAGTAGTTGCGGAACGTGCGGACGGACACGTTCGCCTCCGCGGCGATGTCCTCCACGGTCACGTGGCTCCAGCCGCGCTCGACGATCAGCCTCATCGCCGCGAGGCTCAGCGCGTCCCGCGTCTCCCGCTTCTTGCGCTCCCGCAGGCCCATGCCCGGGAGCATACGAAAACGCTGCCGAATCGGCAATAATGCCGTAACGGCAGATTTTCCTACCTGGTATCGACAGTCCCAGGAAGACGGGACGGATGGCTGCGCGCCGCGCCCCGCCGGATCATGGACGCATGACGACGACACTGATCACCGGGGCCAACAAGGGCCTCGGCCACGAGACCGCCCGCCGGCTCATCGCGGCGGGCCACACCGTCTATATCGGCAGCCGCGACGCAGAGCGCGGCCGGCAGGCCGCCGAGCGGCTGGGCGCGCGGCTGGTCGTCCTCGACGTCACCGACGAGGAGTCGGTCGCCGCCGCGGCGAAGACCATCGAGGCCGACGGCGGCCTGGACGTCCTGGTCAACAACGCCGGCGTGGAGGGCCGCACCCCCGACGGCGGCGTCATCGACGCCGCCACCGTCACGGCCGAGGACATGCGGTACGTGTTCGACACCAACGTGTTCGGCGTCGTCCGCGTCACCCACGCGTTCCTGCCGCTGCTCCAGCGCTCGGCCAACCCGGTCATCGTGAACGTCAGCAGTGGCCTGGCCTCGCTGGCCGGCGCCGCCGACCCGTCCGCGCCCGGCTACGGCTACCCCGGGATCGCGTACCCGGCGTCGAAGACCGCGGTCAACATGATCACCGTGCAGTTCGCGAAGGCGTTCCCGCAGATGCGGATCAACGCCGTCGAGCCCGGCTTCACCAAGACCGACCTCAACGCGAACACCGGCGTCCAGACCGTCGAGCAGGGCGCCGAGGTCATCGTCCGCATGGCCCGGCTCGACCCGGACGGCCCGACCGGCACCTACACCGACGTCTCGGGCCCGCTCCCCTGGTAACGGCGCCGG
>Ga0164243_10016022_pt1 | contig 10312 bp, 10 predicted proteins | sample OricompcompostOP_FD_108781 | JGI IMG/M metagenome (GOLD analysis project Ga0164243, IMG submission 108781) | Organic Plus compost microbial communities from Emeryville, California, USA - Original compost - Organic plus compost (OP) | ecosystem: Engineered > Solid waste > Mixed feedstock >... | reverse complement strand
CCCCTTTTACAAAGGTCGACGTACAACATATCTCTTTTGGTGCGATTGATTGCGCAACATTATCGGATAATAAGATAGGTGAAGGATGGACGTATCCGACCTGAGGGTGTTCGAGGCGGTGTCCCGCTGCGGCAGCATGAACCGGGCGGCGCAGGAACTGCACACCGTGCAGTCCAATGTGACGGCCCGGATTCGCGCGCTGGAAGCGGAGCTGGGCCTCCCCCTGTTCCAACGGCACGCCCGGGGCGTCTCTACGACGCCGGCCGGCGAGCGCATCCTGCCTCTAGTCGGACGCATCACCAGGTTACTCGCCGACGTCCACGCGGCCGCCCGGGACGACGGGGCGCCGAACGGCACCCTCACCTTCGGCAGCCTGGAAACCACGACCGCGATCCGTCTCTCGCCCCTGCTCGGCCAGTTCGTCAAAGCCTATCCGCAGGTGCGCTTGGTGATCTCGACAGGTACCACGCGCAAGCTGCTGGACGAGGTACTTGCTTATCGGCTGGAAGGCGCTTTCGTCACCGGCCCGGTCCAGCACCCTGAGTTGCATCAGGAGGTCATCTTTCAGGAGGAACTGGCGCTCGTCACATCGCGGACGATCCGCTCGCCGGACGAACTGGCGAATGTCCCCGATCTCAAGACCATCGTGTTCCAGATTGGATGCTCCTATCGCCAGCGGCTTGAAGCTGTCCTTGCCGATATGGGCATCGTCACCGCCAAGCCGCTGGAGTTTGGTTCCCTCGACGCCATCGTGAGCTGCGTTTCCGCCGGCGTCGGTGCGACACTTCTGCCGAAAAGCGTGGTCGCCGGCCCCTGGCAGGATGGCCGGATTGCAGTTCACGAACTGCCGCCGGAGCGGGCGCAGGTCGATACACTCTTCGTCCGGCGAACCGATACTTATCGGTCGAGCGCGATGTCAGCCTTCGTCGATCTGGCGAAGGCAAAAGCACCGTCGGCCACCCCTGTAGCCCGCTACAGCCGCCGCAACCCCTTCCCGGCAGAACCTCGATCGAGGCGATGATGAGCGATAGGTGAGAGCGTGACGTTTGGTAATATATAAATTCGAGCGGCGGCGCCAACGACAGCCTTTAATTATCTATCCAGCTCCATCCATTTTCGACAATGGAGAGCAGTAGCGTGCTTCGGGTGGCTATGGCCCAGGAATAGTGCCCATCTTCAGCGTTGCCTTTGCCCGCCATCAAGGTGCAGCGTAGTGTAGTGTGCCGAAGGTGGCTGGTGCGTAGAATTGACGGCCTCTGTACCGCTTGCTGCCAGGCCTGCTCGGCGAGGTGGTGCCTCATCTTTGCCTCAGGATGGCAGAATCGTTACCCGAAATCGGTTGTCCGTTCATTTCCGCTGACCCGGCGGATGGGCGTTCTTTGGGACGCATCCGTGCATATCGGGCTGGCGGCACACCCGTATGGCGGGCAAAGGCAACGCTGAAGGTGCTCGCGGAACTGTAGCCCACGCGCTCGGCGACCTGATCCATGCCGAGTTCGTGCTCGCACAGCAGTCGCTTCGCCAGCGCCATGCGCCAAATCAGGAGATATTCCATCGGCGGTAGGCCCACCGTGCGACTGAACCGTGCGAAGAAAGCTGAGCGCGACAAAGCCGCTTCGGCGGCGAGCTCCGCTACGGTCCACGGATATTCGGGGCGCGCATGGAGGGCGCGCAGCGCGACCGCCAGGCGATCGTCTCCAAGACCACGGGCCAAGCCCGGCACGGACACAGTCTCAGCGCCGGATCGCAACGCTTCGATCAGCAGCACCTCCAGCAGCCGCTCAAGTACGAGCTCACGCGCCGGACGCCGCGCATGGGTCTCGTCGCCGACCAGTTGCATCAGCGTCGCGAGCCGGGGCTCGCGCGCGATAACCATCTCTGGCAGGAGCGGTACGAGCAGCGCCGCATCGGGCGAACCAAAGCTGCAGTGACCGATTCGCATCCGTAGCTCGGCGGGGCGGTCCTCGCGGCCGACGCGAAAACAGCCCTCCCTGACCTCAATCGGTCTCGTGGTCATTCCGCCTTGTGGCGCGTTCAGGCTTTCGTTGGTGAGGTCGTGCATGGCCGGCACCAGCAGGAAGTCGCCGGCCTGCAAGATCATGGACGGCTGCCCATTGACCGACACCCGGCAGCGCCCCTCCAGTACCGCACAGTAGAATGGCTCGCCGGTCGTTTCGCGGCGGATTCGCCAGGAGTCGGCGCACTCCACCAATTTGGAGAAGCGCGCTGTCGGCTGGAGCAGCGTTATGATCTCGGCAAGCGGATCAATACTCATTGCAGGACGTTCGCCAAAGAATCCCATACTCTGAACGATACTAAGTCCTGCGTACACAATCTATCTTCGGGTTGGTTCCACGCCTTCTGGAGTTTCCATGCCCACGATCCTCATTACCGGCTGCTCATCCGGCTTCGGTCTGGAGACCGCCCGGCTATTTCTCGATCGCGGTTGGGATGTGGTGGCGACCATGCGTGCGCCCCACACCAACCTGCTGCCCGCTTCCGATCGCCTGCGCATCCTGCCGCTCGACATCACCGATCCCGAGAGCATTGCCAGGGCTGTCGCAGAGGCCGGTCCCATCGACGTTTTGGCCAACAATGCCGGCTTCGGCGCGCCGGTGCCAATCGAGCTGACCGCGCCTGAGACGGCACGCGCCTTGTTCGAGACCAATACGCTGGGCACGCTCGCGATGGTCCAGGCGGTGCTTCCCGCTTTCCGCAGGCGCCGGGCAGGTGTCATCATCAACGTGACCTCGACGGTTACGCTCAAGCCGTTGCCTCTCGTCGGCCTGTACCGGGCGAGCAAGGCGGCGGTTAACGCTTTCACTGAGTCGCTGGCGGTGGAAACGGAGCCATTTGGAGTGCGCGTTCACATCGTCCTGCCCGGGCGTTCGCCCGAGACACGATTCGGCGACAATGCACGCCCGCATCTGCGTGGCCTCGATAATCCCGACTATGCACCGATGATCGAGCGCTTCGTGGCGAGCGTCCGTGACAGCTCCGGCTTGGTGACTCATGCGCCTGACGTGGCAGAAGCAATCTGGCGGGCAGCCACCGATCCATCTGCACCGCTGCGCATTCCCGCCGGTGCCGATGCCGAAGCCTGGATGGCGGAGGCAAGCTGATCCCCGCTGGCCGTATCGTACCTCACGATGAAGGCAGCAACAGGCTTCACATCGTTGGAGCGATCCCGGCGTAACAGGCTCAAATCGCGCCGCCGATCAGCGAGCGGAATTGCGCGGCCACCTCGGAGTTTGCGGGACTATAGACCATCATCTTGAGGTCGGAGCGGCCCTCGACGGCAAAGGTCGAGAACTCCAGCTCAATCGCTCCGAGCTCAGCATGGTGAAGGCGCTTGATGCCTTCGCGCGCGGCCGCGATCTCGTTGTCGTCCCACATCGCCTTGAAGTCTGGGCTTCTGGCCGAGAGCTCGTCGACTAGCTCCCGAATTTCCGCCCCCGCGCCGGCGCGCGCGGCGTCGGCCCGGAACGCGCCGACGACATAACGGGCAACGTTGTGCCAGTCATCCTGCGCTGCGCGCACGCGCTCGTCGGAAAACATCATGCGCAGGATGTTGCGCTGCTCCTTCGGCAGCCTTTCATAATCGGTCAGAATGACGGTCGCGGCCCTGTTCCACGCCACCACATCCCATGTCGCGGTTCTGATGATGGCCGGGCTGAAGGGCATGGCGTCGAGCACGTTTTGCAGCCGCGGCGTGATGGCTTCCTGCTGGCGGTAGCGCGGTTCGGGAGGATGGCCGAAGGCGAGAATATGGAGGTGATCGCGCTCGGGCTCGGTCAACATCAGCCCCCTTGCGATGCGATCAAGCACATCGGCAGACGGCGCCCCGCCGCGCCCCTGCTCCAGCCAAGTGTACCAGGTCGGGCTTATATTGGCGCGCTGGGCGACCTCTTCGCGGCGCAGGCCCGGTGTCCGTCGTCGCCCCGTCTGGAAGCCGAACGCGGCCGGATCGAGGCGCATGCGCCGGTCGCGCAGGAATGTGCCCAGTCCATTTTCGGAAGCGCCCTCGCTCATGCGATCCTGTTGACGGTTATACTAGGATAATCTCACTACTTTAACAGGACAAATTTCAATGAGATTACCTGTTCCGTCAATGCAGGAGACTTCGCATGCGTGTTTTTCTCACCGGTGCCACCGGGTTCATAGGCTCGCATATCCTCGGCGAACTGCTGGCCGCGGGCCATGAGGTGATCGGCCTCACCCGTTCCGAGGCCGGCGCCAAGGAACTGGCAAATGCCGGCGCCAGAGTTCATCTGGGAACGCTGGAAGATCCCCCGGCCCTGGCCGCGGGGGCCGAGAATGCCGACGCTGTCATTCACACGGCGTTCGACCACGACTTTACCAATTTCGCCGCCAATTGCGAAAAGGACCGCCGCGTCATTACCGCGCTCGGATCGGTTCTCAAGGGCTCCGATCGGCCGCTGCTCATCACCTCGGGCGTCGGCATCGGCGACCCGGGCAATGGCGAACCCGCGCGTGAGGACGTCTTCGACGCCCATCATTTCAACCCCCGCATAGCCTCGGAACTGGCCGGCCAGGAACAGCTTGAGGCAGGCATCAACCTCGGTGTCGTCCGGCTGCCCCAGGTGCACGACACCGTCAGGCAGGGCCTCGTCTCGTCCTATATCGAGTTGGCCCGCCGGAAGGGCGTCGCCGCCTATGTCGCGCAGGGCGCCAACCGCTGGGCCGCGGGCAATGTGACTGACGTGGCCAAGCTCTATGTTCTGGCGCTTGATCGTGCCGAGCCCGGTGCCCGCTACCATGCCGTGGCCGAAGAGGGGGTTGCCGCGCGCGACATCGCCGAAACGGTCGCGACCGGACTCGGCCTGGCCGCCGTCTCGATCCCGCAAGGCGAGGCTGAGGCCCATTTCGGCTGGTTCGCCATGTTCGCGTCGGCGAACATCACGGCTTCGAGCGCGCAGACGCAGGAAAAGCTGGGCTGGGCGCCCAAGGGGCCGAGCCTGCTCGACGACCTGAGAGCCATGGACTATTCGGCGAGGTATGCCTGAACCCCACATCCGCCCTCAAAGGCAGGTTCGCCGGGCTGTCGATTGACACCTCAATAAGTGGCTTGGATTGCCTCACCCTAAGCCGAGGTCGCGAAGCGGAGGGCCGTTATCGGGCTTTCATGTCGTCGCGCCCTAGACATCCTGCGGATGCAAGGCGTTCCGATCGGCAAGCGTGATTATGAAGGGCGACTTCGTACGCGTTATAATTAGCCGATCGGCAACCCCGGCAGCGCTGCCTCTCAGGCATCCGAGTGCATGGTGGCGGCGCCTATAAGAAGGGCGCTCACCACCGAGCATCGGCCTGGTGCGCGGCCCAATACCTTCTTCACCCGCTCCTTGCCGGCGCGGGCGGCTTCCCAGCCGCTGGCCAGAAGACTCGTGCGCCAATCGTCCGGGCCGACGATGAGGCGCCCCATCTGCTTCTGGCCGTTCCACAGGCCGTGCAGGATATGCCCGCCGGTCGTGGTGGCGGCGTCCATGCCGGCGTGGTCGGCCGTGCCGTAGAAATGCTCGATGATGAGAAAATCGAGCACCAGCCCCGGGCTCGCCTTGCGCAGCGTCTCGTCGTAGGCGCATTTCGGCGTGAAGGCGGTGCCACCCTCACAGATGTTGATGGTCATGGCGACGGGCCGGCCATCGAGCAGGAGGCTGTCGATGGAGACCAGCCCTTCCCGCTCCTCGCTGCCTCCAAAGGCCTTTCGCGCAAAGGCGGCGTCATTTTCCTTCGACAGGAAGGCCGTGCCCCGCTCCCCCTTCCAGCCGGCCTGCTCCAGCTCCAGGAACTGTTCCAGCCGGTCCTTCACCTGCCGGGGATCGGTCGCCCGCTCGAAGGTCACCTCCCCCATATCGCTGAGGCGGCGCAGGTTGCGCCTGATGTCCTTGAGCCGGCTCTTGCCGATGACATGCGCCTTGTGCGCGTCGAGTCCGCCCGGATGCCGGGTCAGATCGGGGCGCGGATAGGGCACGACAACACGCGTGGTCATGGAGCGGGCCGCCATGCCGGAATCGATCTCGACCTTGACCGCCCCAGCCACGTCGAGATGGCCAATCGTCCAGAACTTGGGGGCCGCTCCCGACCTCATCGTGTCGAGCCAGGCGTCGATGACGTTCCGGGCCCTGTCGCGCGCCACGAGGGGCGTGCCGCTCGGCTGGTAGAGATTCTCCGCGCCTTCGGCGATTGGCCAGGGGAAAGGCGGAAGCACCCGCGGACGGAAGGGAAACAGCCCCGCCAGACGCCCATCGGCGTCGCGGATGGCCACGGCCTTGAGGTCCGCTTTGCTGTCGATCGTGTCCAGCCCGGCCAGCACATAGGGGCGGGAATAGAAGGGATTTTCGACCAGCGCCGTCTCGGACAGCCGGTCCCAGGCCGCCGCGTCGAGCGATCTCAGGCCCGCCGAATCCAGGACCTCGCTGGTCATTCCACACGTCGGAGCCTGCCTGTCAGGCACGTCGATTCCCCCCGGCTGCGATCAGAATGCTGTTGTTTGTGGCGGTCAGATCATCCAGACGACCGCAGAGTATAGGTTATGCGTGGCTGGGCTCCACGCAATAACTCCACGCTCGGCCAAACTCTAATTCTCCGCGCGAAAGTGAACGTACTGTTGAGAGCGAGAGAGGATCGCGCCTAATTACATCTATGCGGTGCGTTCTGATGCCTCATCAGCCGTCCCGGCGAAGCCATGTCGATCCACCGTTTCATAATACTGCAAATGGGCACCAATTACCGGCGAACCCCTGCGGGCGCCTTGCTGCGGCGGCATCACATTTCGGGCCCGGAATGGTCGCGAAATGACCAGCCGGGCTTCAGCTTCTGACCACACTGGCCGTGCGGGATAGCCGGACCACCCACCGACAGAAGGACAGCCCATGCGCACGATTCTTGCCCTAGCAGCGGGTGCTTCGCTTGCCCTCACCGTAGCGGCCACGGGGGCCCAGGCGCAGACCACGTCTCCGCAGGCGCCCTCCGCCGCCCAGCCTCCGGCCGCGAGTTCGGCCCCGGCCTCGCCTGGGCCCTCCTCGTCCGCCGCCCCGTCGATCAAGCAGATCAACGTCGTCGACATCAAGGAACTGCCCGAAGCCACGCAGACCAAGGTCAATGCCGTGGTGCAGCAGGGCAGCGAGGCGGATCTCCAGCAGATGCGCAGCTCGCTCGACGCCAATGCGCAGATCAAATCCGCGCTTCAGGCCAAGGGTGTCAGCTCGGCACAGGTCGTCCTGGCCAGCATGGACGCCGACGGCACGCTGACGCTCGTGACCAAAAAGGCGAGCTGACGTTTCCCACCTGTCTGTGGACGGTCCTCATTTGCGCCAGAAGAAGGCCACATTCCATAGGCTTGGTTGATGTTGTCGGGTTCGCCCCCGGCACCGGTCGCCGCAATCGTGAATGCCCCCCGGCCCACGAATGCGGCGACCACCCTCCCTCCCAGACCCGGTTGTCCGGAAGGCGCTGGTATCCGGTGCCGTCGCGGCAAAGAAAAAGCCCCTGCCCCGGCTCGAAGCCAGGACAGGGGCAAAGCGTGTCAACAGGAGGATGACAACAGGCGGACCCATAGGCCCTGTTGCCCTCTTCCCGGAGGCACAAAGGCGTGACCTCGCCGCAACGTTACAGGCCGTGTAGCCCTGCTGCTCAGGCGAACCTGTTTTCCTCCGAAGCCAGAAACTCTTCTTCCTCAGTCGTCGAGGAGCGGCCGAGGATCGCGTTGCGATGCGGGAACCGGCCGTAGCGCTCGACAATGTCGCTGTGCGCCGTGGCTGCATCGAGGATGACCGCGGTTTCCTCCGCGAGGTTCTTGTAGCAGTCGAGGCTCATGGCCTGGACAGCCGGATCCTCCGAATGCATCAGCGGCATGTAGAAGAAGTGGCGCTCGGAGAAGGTCAGCGGCTTGTCCATCCCGGCCGCGATTCCCTCGCGGCAAAGCTTCTGCGCCTTCGGGTCGGCCGCGAAGGCCTCCGGCGTGCCTCGGTGGATGTGACGGGAGAACTGGTCGAGGACGAGGATGAGGGCAAGCCGCCCGCGCGGCGATGAGGCCCAGCCGTCCAGCTCGCCCGCTCTGGCCTTTTCGAGAAGCGCGCCGAAGCGCTCGCGGACCATGACGTCGAGCTTCGGCCCGCCGCTGCGGAACCACTGCTCCGGTGTCAGCTCCCGGAACCAGAAATCGACCACCTGCGTCTGCACTTCGTCCATCAGCCTGCACTCCGTTTCGTGGAGCGAGCCTACAGAGCGGCGCGACTGAGGCCAAACCGGCGCAACCGTCAGGCCGGCTTGCGGGCTCCGCTTTCCAGCGCCGGCAGGAAGATGGTGAGAAGGCCGATCAGGGGCAGGAACGAGCAGACCTTGTAGACGAATTCGATGCTCGTCCAGTCTGCCAGCTCGCCAAGCACCGCGGCGCCGATGCCCGCCATGCCGAAGGCCAGCCCGAAGAACACGCCCGAGATCATGCCAACCCGGCCAGGCACCAGCTCCTGCGCGTAGACCACGATGGCGGCGAAGGCGGAAGAAAGCACCAGCCCGATGACCACGCTGAGCACGATGGTGGCGGTGAGCCCGACATAGGGCAGCACGACGGTGAAGGGCAGAACACCGAGGATCGAGCACCAGATTACCCGGCGTGGTCCGATCCGATCGCCGACCAGCCCGCCGCCGACCGTGCCGACGGCCGCCGCGGCAAGGAAGATGAAGAGGTCGATCTGCGCCGCCTCCGGCGACACGCCGAAGCGGTGCATCAGATAAAAGATGTAATAGCTGGTGATCGCCGAGAGATAAAAATACTTCGAGAAGATCAGGGCCACCAGGACGGCCAGTGCCGAGCCGACCTGACGCCGCGACAGCTCCGCATGGCCGACGGTTGCCTTGCGCGCCGTCGGGCGGGCGTGGCCATTGCTGCGGTACCACTGGCCGAGCATGGTGACGACGGCCATGCCGCCGACCGCCGCCAGCGCGAACCAGGCAAGGCTCTCCTGCCCGCGTGGCAGGATGAAGAAGGCGGCCAGCAGCGGCCCGAGCGCCGAACCGAAATTGCCACCGACCTGGAAGAGCGACTGCGCCAGCCCGTGGGCGCCGCCCGAGGCAAGGCGCGCGATGCGCGATGATTCCGGATGGAAGATCGAGGAGCCGATGCCGAGCAGCGTCGCGCCGGCCAGCAGCACCGCATAGTTCGGCGCGAAGGCCAGGGTGACGAGGCCGAGCATCGAAGCGCCCATGCCCGCCAGGAGCGAGAAGGGTTGCGGTTTGTGGTCGGTGTAGAGTCCGATCAGCGGCTGCAGCAGCGAGGCTGTGATCTGGTAAGTCAGCGTCAGCAGGCCGATCTCCCCGAAATCGAGATGAAAGCCGCCCTTGAGGATCGGATACACTGCCGGCAGGAGCGACTGCATCATGTCGTTGAGCAGATGGCAGAAGCTCACCGCGCCGAGCACGGCAAAGGCCGTGGAGCTGGTCTTGGGGCGGTCGATGGCAAGCTCGGTCACGAAAGAATCCTCGATTCCCCGCGCGCGGGACGCGGGGGGACCTTCCTGTTGCGTGTGAAGGAATGCGGAAACTAGAAGAAGAACCTCGCGGCTCGCTACCGCAGGAAGGCCTGTCATTTACGCGAGTGGGTCATGGTCCGGAACAGCCTGGTCGAATTCCATGACGACGTGCCGCGTCCGCTGATCGCGCTCGGCAACGATTATCCCGACGGCCATGTCATCGCCCCGCACCAGCACCGCCGCAGCCAGCTTCTCTACGGCGCATCCGGCGCGCTGATGGTGACGACGGCGCAGGGCAACTGGGTCATGCCGCCCCAGCACGGCATGTGGATTCCCGGTGGCGTGGAGCATGGCGTGCGGATGCTGGGGATGGTGAGCACGCGCAGCCTCTATCTGGAGCCGGGCATCACGAAGGGCATGCCGGAACGCTGCGAGGTGGTCGGCATCTCCCCCTTCATGCGCAGCCTGCTGGCCGAGGCGGTGGAAATGCCGGTCGACTATGATCCCGACAGTCGCGCCGGCGCGCTGGCGACCCTGCTCCTGCACGAGATGCGGCAATTGCCGGTGCTGCCTTTCTCGCTGCCCCTGCCCCGGCATCCCGCGCTTGGCCGCCTGTGCCGGAACTTCCTGCTCCGCCCGACCCCACACGAGACGATCGAGGACTGGTGTATGGCGCTCGGCATGAGCCGCCGCGCGTTCACGCGGCTTTTCCGGCGCGAGACGGGCTTCAGCTTCGTGGGATGGCGCCAGCAGGCCTGCATCGTCGCGGCGTTGCCGCGGCTTCTGGCCGGTGAGTCCGTGACCTCGGTGGCGCTCGATTT
>Ga0164243_10016020_pt1 | contig 10313 bp, 7 predicted proteins | sample OricompcompostOP_FD_108781 | JGI IMG/M metagenome (GOLD analysis project Ga0164243, IMG submission 108781) | Organic Plus compost microbial communities from Emeryville, California, USA - Original compost - Organic plus compost (OP) | ecosystem: Engineered > Solid waste > Mixed feedstock >... | reverse complement strand
TGAGCCCCCGGTACCAGGGCTCGATGACGGACTGCTCGCCCGCGAGCGACACCCGCCCCTCGATGCCCGAGCGCAGGCCGTTCACCCAGTCCAGGTCCGGACCCTTCGCCAGCCCCACCAGCACCGCCTGCCAGTCCGGATAGGACGACACCAGGGGACGCACGGCCTCGATGAAGTCCCCCTGCCCCTTCTCCTTGCGCACGCGGCCGATGACGCCCACGCCGAAGCGCCCCCCCTGCCCCAGCCGCGCCCACGCCGCGTCCCGGTCCTCCGGCGGATGGAAGCGCGACAGGTCGACCCCGTGCGAGATGATGGTCGACGGCAGCGCGAACGCCTCCGCGACCTGCTTCGTCAGCGACACCAGCGCGTCCGCGCTCCGCGCCAGCAGCCGGGTGAAGCCGCTCGGGACCATCGACGTGTGCCGGGTGAACACCAGCCGCACGTTCCGCCCCAGCAGCTTCAGCATCAGCCCCGCCAACAGCTCGTTGTTGCGGTGCGCATGCCACACCACGGGCTCGCGGCGCGCGCGGCGCAGCAGCTCCGGCCAGGTGATTCGCGGCAGGCCGTCGCTGAGCCCCGAGCCGATGACCCGCGTCTCCGAGCCCGACCCCTTCACGAGCGCCGGCACCACCGTCTCCACGTGGCGCGTCACCCCCGTGTACCGCTTGTGGAAGTGCGGATGGACGATGAGCGTCATCGCGGTTCGACCCTCCCGTGGGGAAAGAGCGTCGTCATGGCCTCCGCGTTCCTCTCGCTCGCGCCGGAGATGCGGCGCACCGTCGCCAGGGCCCGCGCTCCCAGCGCCTCGAGCCGCTCCGGGTCCGCGAGCAGCTCCTCCAGCCGCGCATGCAGCGCCTCCGCGTCCGCCACCTGCACCCCTCCCTGCCCCGTCAGCAGCGCCACGCTGTCGCGGAAGTTGTCCATGTGCGGTCCGTACAACACCGGCCTGCCCTGTCCCGCGGGCTCCAGGATGTTCTGGCCACCGCGCTTCGTGAACGAGCCTCCCACGAACACCACCGTCCCCAGGCGATACGCGCGCGACAGCTCGCCAATCGTGTCCAGCACCACCACCCGCGTCCGCGCCCCGGCCCCCGTCGAGCGCAGGCCCACCTCCAGGCCCGCCTCCCGCGCCAGCGCGACGATGCGCGGCGCGCGGTCCACGTAGCGCGGCGCCACCACGAGCCGCAGGTCCGGCCACCGCGTGAGCAGCCTCCGGTACACGCCGAACAGCAGCTCCTCCTCGCCCTCGTGCGTGCTGCCGGCGATCCACACCCGCTCGCCGGGCGCCAACCCGAGCGCCCCGCGCAGCACCTCGTCGTCGCTCGTCGCGCCCGAGGCCAGCGCGTCGAACTTCGTGTTGCCCGTCACCTTCACCCAGTCCGCCCTCGCCCCCAGCTCGCGAGCCCGCTCGGCCTCGCCCTCCTCGCGCATCAACAGGAGGTCGAAGTCCTCCAGCGGATTGCCGATGAGCCGGAACAGCCAGCGGTACCTGCCCACGTTGGCGGGAGCGAAGCGGCCATTCGTCATCACCACGCGCGCGTGAGCGCGCTTCGCCGCGCGGATGAGGTTGGGCCACACCTCGGTGTACTCGAGCACCAGCAGGTCCGGCCGCAGCGCCTTCACCGCCCGGCGCGTCGCGCCCCACAAGTCATAGGGGACGTACACCACCCCGTCGAGGTCCTTCGCCAGCCGTCCCCGCGCCATCGCATGGCCGCTGTCCGTCATGGTGGAGACGATGAGCTGGCAGCCGGGGAAGCGCGCGCGCAGGGGCGCGAACATGGGCGCCAGCGCGAGCAGGTCCCCCGCGCTCGCGCCATGGAGCCAGAGCACCGGGCCGTCGCCGCGCGGAGGCAGGTCCCCCGGCGCGTAGAATCCCAGCCGCTGCCTCAACCCGTGACGCGTCTTGCGATGCAGACAGAGCACCGGCAGCAGCAGCGGGAAGAGCAGGTAGGTGGCGAGGATGTACAGGAGGCGCATGGGCGGCTCCCGGCCCTCTATCAGATGCCCGGGCCTCGGGGCAGCACGCGCACGGGCCCCGGGACGATCCAGGGCCGCCACTCCGAACCGAAGAAGCGCCCGGGCCCCTTCGCCCACACCTCCACCCGCGCCACGCCCTCTCCCGTCAGCTCCACCGACTCGCCATCCGGCCCGAGCCTCCCGCTCCCCCACACCTCCACCCGGACCGTCCCCGGCTCCGGGCGACCGGGCAGGCGGACCTTCAACACGTCTCCCACCCGAGCCTCGCGCCGCTCGGCCGTCACGCCCTCCAGGACGAAGCCCTCGGGCTCGCCCAACGCCCGGAACGCACACAGCCCCCGGCCCCCCGCGAGCGCCCTCGTCACGAGCGCCGCCGCCGCCCCGGCGTCCTCGGGCAGGGGCAAGGGGACCTCCTCCGGTGGCAGGTAGGTGGCCATCGCCTGGAAGACGCTCTCGTACGAGGGCAGCCCGTGGGCGTCATGCGCGCAGAAGGCGAGGCGCGGACGCTGCTGGGACAGCCCCAGGAAATGGTCCCCGGGCCCGGGCTCGGGCGCCACCAGCAGCATCACCCCATGCACCGGCTGGGCGAGGTACGCGCCCACGGCGGGCAGCAGCCGGCTGACGGGATGGCTCGCCGCGTGTCGGAAGAAGGTGTCCGCCGAGTACAGCTCGAAGCCCGGGGCCTCCGACGCGCTCCGGGCGTCCGTCCACGGGTTGCGACGCTGCACGGGGTGCGCGAGGACGGCCGTGCCTCCCGCGTCCGCCACCGCCCGGACCGCGTCCCCGGGAGGCATCCACTTCGAGACGTCTCGCAGTGGACGCTCCATCCCGAAGGCGACCAGGTGCCCCGCCGAGGTGGACACCTCCACTCCGGGGACCAGCAGCACCCCGTCCACCCACGCTGGCGCCGGCGGCGTGAAGTCGTTGTGGTCCGTCAACACCACGAAGTCGAGCCCCGCCGCCTTCGCCGCGCGGGCCACGTCCCGGGGCGTGCCCCGCCCGTCCGAGCGCGTGGTGTGGACGTGGAAGGCCCCCTTCGCCCAGCGAGGCGGGGCGTGCTCCGCCGCGGGCACCACGGGGTAGCTCACGAACGACGCGGGCAACGCGAAGAACCCCGCGAGCCCGAGCACCAGCAGCACCAGGCCCACCACCGCGCGCCCCAGCTTGGCCAGGAGGAGCCGGAGCCGCGTCACGCGACACCTCGCGCGCCGCCGGGTCCTCGCACGCGCGAGCGCCACGCCGGGCTCACGCCACGCCCCGCTCGGCCGGCCCTTCCGTCTGCATCCGCCAGAGCGCGGCGTAGCGGCCGCCGGCCTGGAGCAGCTCGGCGTGCGTGCCGTGCTCGACGGACCGGCCCGCCTCCATCACGTGCAGCACGTCCGCGTTCACCACGGTGGACAAGCGATGCGCGATGACGAGCGCGGTGCGCCCAGGGAGGACCGCCGCCAGCGCCGCCTGCACCTCGCGCTCGCTCTCCGGGTCGAGGCTGCTCGTCGCCTCGTCCAACACCAGCACCCGCGCCCGCGCGAGCACCGCCCGCGCGATGCACAGTCGCTGGCGCTGGCCACCGCTCAGCGTCACGCCCCGCTCGCCGATGCGCGTGTCGTAGCCCTGGGGCAGCGCGCGGATGAAGCCGTCCGCGTTCGCCACCCGCGCCGCCGCCTCGACCTCCTCCCGCGTGGCGTCCGGGCGCGCGTAGCGCAGGTTGTCCAGCACCGTGCCCTGGAACAGCAGCGGCTCCTGCGTCACCAGCGCGAACTGCTCGCGCACGCTCGCCGCCGTGTACCGGTCCGCGTCCACGCCATCCAGCCGCAGCCGCCCCTCCTGGGGCCGGTCGAAGCGCAGCAACAACGTCGTCACCGTGCTCTTGCCTCCCCCGCTGCCGCCGACGAGCGCCGTCACCTGTCCCGCCTTCAGCTCCAGGGACACGCCGTCCAGCGCCCTGCGGTCGCCATACGAGAAGCGCACGTCCTCCAGCGCGATGGAGCGCGCGATGGGGGGCGCGGCCACCGCGTCCGGCGCGTCCGCCACCGGGTGCCGCAGGTCGAGCAGCGCGAAGAGCCGCTCCCCCGCGGCGCCCGCCTGGACCGCGAACTGCGTCACGCGCCCCAAATCCTTCACCGGCTGGTACACGAGGATGACCGCCGTCAGCAGCGACAGCAGCGCCTCGGGCGGCATCAGCTTCGCGCTCGCCGCGTACGCCAGCGCCCCGGCGAGCGCCGCCGCCGCGAGCACCTCCATCAGCCCCGGCACCGCGCCCCGCGCCCACGCCGCGCCCACCACCGCGTCCTCGTGCGCCTTCGCGTGCGACGCGAAGCGCGCCAGCTCCGCCGCCTGTCCGTTGAAGGCCTGGATGGTCCTCAAGCCCCCCAGCCCCTCGTGGAGCTGCCCCGCCAGGTGCCCCAGCTGCGTCTGGCCCTCGCGCGTGCCCTTGAGCACCTTGCGCGTCAGCCTGGAGGCCGGGAGCGCCGCCAGCGGAATCACCAGCAGCATCAGCCCGCCCAGCAGCGGGCTCATCGACAGCGCCACGCCCGCGAGGATGAGCACCTGGAGGCTGTCGCGCAGGTACGAGCCCACCGTGTACATGGCCGCCATCTCCACCGCCGTGACGTCCCCGGAGAAGCGGCTGAGCAGGTCGCCCTGACGCTCGCGCGACAGCTGCGCGGGCGACAGCGACGTGAGCTTCACGAAGACGTCCCGCCGCAGGTCCTTCACCACCCGCTGCGCGAACAGGCCCATGAAGTAGAACTGCCCCAGGTAGCCCACGCCCTTCACCGCGCCCACGACGACCATCACCAGGGGGAAGCCCCACAGCGCGGCGTCCCGAGGCAGGTCCGCCAGCCACGGCACCCGCTGCGCGCTGGCGAAGCCCTCGTCCCCGCCCGACAGCAGGAAGCGCAGCGCCGGGCCGGTGAGGTACGCATAGGCCCCCGTCGCCAGCCCCACCAGGGCCATGCACACGAAGGCCAGCACGAGCACCGGCACGTGCGGGCGCGCATAGCGCAACAGTCGCCACAGAGTCTGATGCATCTGCTTACCGCCCCACCTTGCGCAACGCCGCCTTGGCGAGCTGGGAGTACGGGTTGTACTCCAGCACCTTCAGCAGCTTCTTCCGCGCCAGCGGCGCGTCACCCAGGTCCATGTCGATGATGGCCGCGATGATGTGCAGCCGCTCCACATACGGCCCCAGCGACAGCGCCTTCTTCAAGACCTTTTGCGCCTTCTGCGCACGCTGCACGAGCGGCCCGGAGGCCGCCTGGTACGTCGCCCAGGCCAGGAACGAGTAGTACTCCGGCTCCCGCGCGTTGAGGTTCACCGCCTCCTCGAACGCGGTCTGCGCCGACACGAAGTCGCGCCGCTTGAGCGCCGCCTCGCCCCGGCGGAGCGCGATCTCCGCGTCCACCACCACCGCCGTGTTGCGCCCCACGTCCAGCTTGCTGAAGAGGTACTGGAGATACGCCTTGCGCTTCTCCTCCACGCTCAGCACCCGGTACGACGCCGACAGCTTCTCCTGCACCGACTCCAGCAGGTCCTTCAGGTCGTAGATGTCGAACTCGGCGTAGGTGTCCGGATGGAAGCGCATCGCCGTCTCGTGGTACGCGCGCTCCACCGACTCCGCGTCCGCGGTGATGTCCAGCCCCAGGCTGCCGAAGTAGCTGCGGGTGATGATGCGCACCGCCTCCTCGCGCAGCGACGCCGCCGTCTCCGCCGGCAGCGACTTGCGCTTGCGCGGGCCGATGCGGTCCGGAACCACCGCCGTCGACAGCACGTCCGCCCCCGTCGCCACCGGCGTCGGGGAGAACGTCACGCCGCCCGTCAGCTTCAGGAACCACAGGAGCGAGTACGCCGCGCGCAGCTCGCCCCGGCCGTGCGCCAGCAGCTCCTTGAGTACGATGCGGCCGTTGACCTGCATGGCGATCTTGATGTCGTCCGTGTCCAGCGCCATCGCGGGCAGGTCCCGCCCGAACTCCGGCGAGCGCACCGGGTACTCGGCCATGTGCGCGCGCAGCGCCGCCGCCATCACCTTCAGCGGGAAGCACCGCCGCGCGCCCTCCAGCACCTGCGCCAGCGGCGGGAGGTCCACCGACGCGACCTCCTTCGTGAACTCGTCGCCAGAATAGAAGGCGTAGCGGCCCTCGCGCATGCCCAGCACGCGCGACAGCCGGTCGCGCGTGTAGTCGCGCAACAGCTGCGACAGCTCCTCGCCCGCCGCCTCCACGCCCGCGTCCGCCAGCGCCGCGCCGATGCGCAGCCCCGACCCCAGGGCCTCCACCACCCGCTCCGCCTGCGCCTCCGTGAGTACCTTGCGGTCCACCAGGAAGCGCGGCAGCGCGTCGTCCTTGCTGGTCGAGTCGAAGCTCACCGGACCGCCGCGCAGGAAGTACACCCGCCGGCTCAGGCCCCGGTGCGCCGCCACCAGCACGCCGTCCCTGCGCAGCCGGTGGATGGAGTGCAACAGGCCAGGCAGCGGGTAGCCCTTCAGGTCGCCACTGTTCACCGCCGGACGCGACAGCGTGGCCGCCAGCCCCGTGAGCGGCACGGCCTGCGCGGCGCGCACCAGCGACTCCAGCTTGGGCACCAGCTCGCCGGGCTTGAGCGGGTCCGCCACGTACGCGTTGACCTTCAGGTCCAGCACGGAGCCCACGCCGCGCGCGCGCCCCAGGTGCCCCTTGTCGATGGCGACGATGGGCACCCGCCCGCCCTGGCTGTGCCCCCGGATGAGGTGCACCACGTGCGCCCCGTCCACGCGCGGCAGGTCCACCGACAACACCATCACATCCGGATTGTCCGCCGCGAAATGCTCGAGCACGGCGATGGGGTCATTCACCGCGCGCACGGAATACCCGGCCTGGGAGAGCAGGCCCGTCAGGTGTTCGAGCGTGGGGGGATGGCTCTCGGCGAGCAGAAGCGTCTTCAAGGGTGGCGCAGTCTACACCTTCATCCGGTCGCGCATCAGGGTACGATGCGCCCCCCTCACATGACGCCCCCTCCCCGCATCCTCGTCGTGGCCGGAGAAGCCTCCGGCGACGCCCACGCCGCCGAGCTCGTCGCCGCGCTCCAGGCCCGGCGCCCCGACCTCACCTTCTTCGGCATGGGCGGCTCCCGCCTGGCCGCCCGGGGCGTGGAGCTGCTCTTCGACGCCCGCGAGGTGTCCGTCATGGGCATCACCGAGGTCCTCCCCCGCATCCCGAGGATCCTCCAAATCATGAAGGGCCTGGCCCGCGCCGCCGCCGAGCGCCGGCCGGACGTGGCCATCCTCGTGGACATCCCGGACTTCAACCTCCGGCTGGCCGAGAAGCTCAAGGCCCTGGGCATCCCCGTCGCCTACTACATCTCCCCGATGATCTGGGCCTGGCGCCGGGGCCGGGTGCGCACCATCAAGCGGCTGGTGGACCGGATGTTGTGCATCCTGCCCTTCGAGGAGGACTTCTACCGGGAGGCGGGGGTCAGCGCCCGCTATGTGGGCAGCCCCGTGGTGGAGCAGGTCCCCACGCCGGACACGGCCCTGGCCTTCCGCGAGCGGCTCGGGCTCTCCCGGGACGCCCCCACGCTCGCGCTGCTGCCGGGCAGCCGCATGAGTGAGATCCGCAGGCTGCTGCCGACCATGGTGGACGCGGCGAAGCGGCTCGCGGCCGAGCGCCCCGGCCTCCAGGTCGTGGTCCCCGTCGCCCCCACCATCCCCCGCCAGGAGGTCGTCGCCCGCTTCGAGGGCAGCGGCCTGACGCCGGTGCTGGTGGACGGGCACGCCCCGGAGGCGGTGGGCGCCAGCGACGCGGCGGTGGTGGCCTCGGGTACAGCCGTGCTGGAAGCCGGCCTGATGCAGCGCCCCCTGGTCGTCATCTACCGGGTGTCGCTCATCTCGTACTGGGTGGGACGGTTGATGCTCAAGGTGGCCTTCGTGTCGCTCATCAACCTGCTGGCGGGCCGGCGCGTGGTGCCGGAGCTGCTCCAGGGGGAGATGACGCCCGAGCGCATCGCCGACGAGGTCCGCCGGGTCTGGGTTCCCGGCGCTCCCCGGGAGGAGATGATGCGCGGGCTGGCGGAGGTGCGCGGGCGACTGGGCGAGCCCGGGGCCGCCAACCGGGCCGCGGAGTCCGTCATGGAGCTACTGCCCCCGCGCTCCGTTTAGGGTATGTCGGCCCCGCCATGAACCGTGCGCTGGTCTGCATCCCCACCTACAACGAGCGGGAGAACATCGAGGCGATCACCCTCGCGGTGCTCCAGGCCGATCCCCGCGTCGACATCCTCGTCGTGGACGACAATTCGCCCGACGGTACCGGGCAGATCGCGGACGGCCTCGCGGCGAAGAACTCGCGGGTGCGGGTGCTCCACCGCGAGAAGAAGGAGGGCCTGGGCCGCGCCTACCTCGCCGCGTTCCGGTGGGCGCTGGCGGAGGGCTACACCTACGTCATCGAGATGGACGCGGACTTCAGTCATGATCCGCGCTACCTGCCGGGCCTGCTCGACGCGGCGGAGGCCGGCGCGGACCTGGTGCTCGGCTCGCGCTACGTCACCGGCGGCGGCACGGTGAATTGGGGAATCGGCCGGCAGCTGCTCAGCCGCGGCGGCAGCCTCTATGCCCGCACCATCCTGGGCGTGGGCATCCGGGACCTCACCGGAGGCTTCAAGTGCTTCCACCGGCGGGTGCTGGAGACCATCGACCTGGATTCCGTCCAGAGCTCCGGGTATTCGTTCCAGATCGAGCTCACCTACCGCACGCTCAGGCACGGCTTCACCGTGCGCGAGGTGCCCATCATCTTCGAGGACCGCCGCGTGGGGCACTCGAAGATGAGCAAGAAGATCTTCGCCGAGGCGCTCACCATGGTGTGGAAGCTGCGCCTGACGGTGTAGCCGGGAAGGGCGTGCGGTGATGAAGGCCTACCTGACCCAGTTCCTGGTCGCGCTGCCCGCGGTCTTCTTCGTGGTGGACCCCATCGGCGTGGTGCCGCTGTTCCTGGCGATGACGGCCGGGGACTCGCCGGAGAAGATCCGCCGCACGGCGATGCGCGCGTGCCTGGTGGCGTGCGGGCTGATGACCTTCTTCGCGCTGTTCGGCACCATCATCTTCAAGGTGTTCAGCGTGTCGCTGGGCGCCTTCCGCGTGGCCGGCGGCATCCTGCTGCTCATCACCTCGCTGGACATGCTCCGCGCGCGCCCGTCCGAGACGCGCACCACGCCCAACGAGGAGCAGGAGGGCGTGGTGAAGGAGGACGTGGCCATCGTCCCGCTGGCCATCCCCCTGCTGTCGGGTCCGGGCGCCATCGCCACCGCGATGGTGCTCATGGCGCGGGACACGACGCTGACGGCCACCCTGCCGGTGCTGGCGGCCATCGTCATCACCTTCGTGTTGAGCTACCTCATCCTCCGCGCCTCGGGACTGGTGCAGCGCGTGCTGCGCCAGTCCGGCGTGGCCATCGTCGAGCGCGTCATGGGCCTCATCCTCGCGGCCATCGCCGTGCAGTTCATCGCGGATGGCGCGAAGGAGCTGCTGCGCTAGCGCGACCGGCGCGCCTCAGTTGGCCGCGACCCAGGCGGGGCCGGCGCGTCGCAGGCGCCCCTGGGGCTTGCTCTCCAGGGTGAGCTCGTCCGGTCCGGAGCGGTGCGCGTCGTACGCGTAGCCGTCCCGCACCTCCTGGAGGTACACCACCACGGCGTCGAGGACGCTCTCCTGCACCACCTTGAAGGTGGCGTCACCGCAGTGCGGCTCGTCCCCCTCGAAGAAGCGCTCCAGCATCGACTGCTCGGGCCTGCGCACGTAGACCCTCACGGGCGTGGGCTCCTCGCGGCCCTGCGCGGCGATCTCCCCCACCACCTTCGCTGGCGCCGGCTCCCGTAGGACGGACTGAACCAGCGCGCACTTCTGTGCCTCCCTCTCACGCCGCACCGCGAGCGGCGCCTTGTGGGCGCAGCCCGCCCCAGCCAGGAGCGCCACGCTCATCGCGCCCCAGGCCAGCCGTTGGAATCGCTTCATCCCTTCGCCTCCTCGCAGCTCGCTGCCTCGCTACAACTTCCTCCACCGCGGAGCGAAGGGCGCCTGCTTCAGGACAGGGTCCTCCACCGCGATGATGTATTCGGCCCGGCGGTTGGCCGCCTCCGCCGTCTCGTCCGGCGTCGGCACCAGCGGGGACTCCTCGCCGAAGCCCTCGTAGAAGATGGGCACCTTCAGCCCGCGCTTGCGGAACGCCGAGGCGATGCTGCGCGCGCGCTCGAGCGACAGCTTCCGGTTGTCCGCCGAGGCGCCCACGGTGTCCGTGTGTCCCAGCACGTAGAGACGAACCGCCGCGAGCCGGCCGTATTTCGCCAGGGCCTCCGAGATCAACGCGTGGCTGCGGTCC
>Ga0164243_10016019_pt1 | contig 10313 bp, 8 predicted proteins | sample OricompcompostOP_FD_108781 | JGI IMG/M metagenome (GOLD analysis project Ga0164243, IMG submission 108781) | Organic Plus compost microbial communities from Emeryville, California, USA - Original compost - Organic plus compost (OP) | ecosystem: Engineered > Solid waste > Mixed feedstock >... | reverse complement strand
GCTCGGCGTGCTGCCCCGGCGCGACGAGCCGCCGGCTGTCGTCGAGGTGCGGCCGGGCGCGTTGTCGGTCCTGGCGTAGGGGCGCAGGCCTCGCCTGCGGCAGCGCGCCGTACCAAACGGCGCGATTGCGCGGTTGGGAACGTCGGGCTCGCCCTCGCGCCGTACCAAACGGCGCGATTGCGCGGTTGGGAACGTCGGACCCGCCCTCGCGCCGTACCAAACGGCGCGATTGCGCGGTTGGGAACGTCGGGCTCGCCCTCGCGCGGTACCAAACGGCGCGATCGCGCGGCTTCAGCCGCGCGCCGGACACGAGCTGACCCGTCCGACGGCCAGGCTCAGCCGCCCGACCCCGCGACCACCGGTGCTGGCTCCTTCTCGTGGAACGTCCAGACGAGCAGCTCGGTCGGGACCGCGGCGGCGACGGAGCGCGCGTGCTCGTCGACCATCTCGAACGCGTCCCCGGCGGCCAGCGGCTCCGCGAGCGAGGAGCGCGTCAGCGCGCCGGTGACCACGAAGGCGTGCACCCGGTCGCCGCGCGGGAGCTCGACCGTCTCGACCGAGTCGTCGAGCAGGAGTCGCCAGAGAACGGCGTCCGGCCGCGGCTGCGCGACGGGAACGACCCGGCCGACCGCACCGGCGGCCTCCCTGACGACGTACGACGGCTCCCCCGTGGAGTCCGAGCGCAGCCACACCTGCACGAACCGGCACGGTCCGTCGTCGGCCGCGACCTCCGAGTGCTCGACGCCGCCGCCCGCGGAGAGGTGCGCCACCGAGCCGGCGGGTACGTCGGTCACGGTGCCGGTGGAGTCGGTGTGCCGCAGCGTCCCGGACACGACGTACGTGACGATCTCGAGCCCGCTGTGGCGGTGCGTCTCGAAGCCCTGACCCGGCCCGAGCAGGTGGTCGTCGTGGCACACCATCGGGCCGAAACCGAGCCGTTCGGGGTCGTACCGGTCGCCGAACGAGTAGGAGTGCCAGGTCGCGCGGCCCGGCTCGCGCTCGACGTACCGAGCGGAACCACGCCTGATCTCCACGGACACGGGCAAGATTGTCCCGTGCCGACGGCCCACCTCCCCCAGCTCCCCCCCGGCTTCCGCTTCGGGACGAGCACGTCCGCCTTCCAGATCGAGGGCGCCGCCCGTGAGGACGGACGGGGGCCGAGCATCTGGGACACCTTTGCGGCCGAGCCCGGCCGGATCGCGGACGGCGCCACCGGCGAGGTGGCCTGCGACCACTACCACCGCATGGAGGAGGACGTCGCCCTCATGCGGCGGCTCGGGGTGACCGGCTACCGGTTCTCCATCTCCTGGCCGCGGGTCCAGCCGACCGGCAGCGGCGACCCGAACCCCACCGGGCTCGACTTCTACGACCGGCTGATCGACTGCCTGCTCTCGGCCGGCGTGCAGCCGATGGTCACGCTCTATCACTGGGACCTCCCGCAGGCGCTCGAGGACGACGGCGGCTGGCTCAACCGCGCGACCGTCGACCGGTTCGCCGTGTACGCCGCTCTCGTCGGCGCCCGCTTCGCCGACCGGGTCGAGCACTGGGTGCCGGTCAACGAGCCCAACGTGGTCACGCTGATGGGCTACGCGCTCGGCCGGCACGCGCCGGGTCGGCGCCTCGGCTTCGACGCGCTGCCCGTCGCCCACCACACGCTGCTCGCCCACGGGCGGGCGGTGATCGCGCTGCGTGAGGCCGGCGCGACCAGCGTCGGCTGCGCGAACAACCACGCCCCCATGTGGCCGGCCTCCGACGACGCCATCGACGTCGGCGCCACCAAGCTCTTCGACGCGCTGTGGAACGGCATGTTCCTCGAGCCGATGCTGCTCGGCAGCTACCCCGCCGACCTGCAGCCGCTGCTCGACGACGTGGTGCTCGCGGGCGACATGGCGACGATCCGGCAGCCGCTCGACTTCTACGGCGTCAACTACTACAACCCGATGCGCATCGCCGCGGCCGACAGCGACTCGGAGATCCCGTTCGAGCTCGTCGAGCTGCTCGGCTACCCGACCACCGACTTCGGCTGGCCGGTGGTCCCGGACGCGCTCCGCGAGTGGCTGATCATGTTCCGTGCCCGGTTTCGAGCCGCGCTCCCGCCGATCATCATCACCGAGAACGGTGCCTCCTACGGCATGGGACCCGACGGTGACGGCGTGGTCGACGACCAGCCCCGCATCGACTACCTCGAGGGCCACCTGCGCGCCGTCGCCGAGGCGGTGCAGCGCGGCGTCGACGTCCGCGGCTACTACGCCTGGTCGCTGCTCGACAACTTCGAGTGGGCGGAGGGCTACCGGCAGCGCTTCGGTCTCGTGCACGTGGACTTCGAGACGCTGCGGCGTACCCCCAAGCGGTCCTTCCAGTGGTACGCCGACCTGATCGCCGCCCAGCCCCGCTCCACGGGATAGTCCCCCGTGTTCCTGCACGACTTCGACCGAAAAGCGTGCAGGAACTGCGGGGACTATCGGCTCACGAGCCGGTCGACGGTGTGCCGATCACGATGTAGTAGCTGATCGCTTGCCGCTTGCCCTTCTTGTTGTGGGCCTCCGAGCACAGCACGCCGTCGTACCCGACGACCGTCGTGAACACCTGGGTGCTGGACTTGTAGCAGACGGTGGTGCCGGGCTCGAAGTAGAGCGTCGTGGTCTCGTAGTCGAGCTCCACCTTGTCGGGGCTCTTGTAGTCGTCGCAGTGCTCGGTCTTCGCCGAGCTGGGGGCGGCGGTGGCGCCCACCAGGGTGGCGGTGGCCAGGGCCAGGGTGGCGGCCGGTACGGCGATCCGCTTCGTCATGAGTTCAGCTCCTCCGAGTGGGGGTAGGACTGCTGCTCAATCTGGACCGCTCGGAGGACGGTGTGGCCGGGCGACCGACCACTCTCATCGATATTGGCTAGTCCGCGGACCGCAGCCTGAGGGCGGTGTCGAGGAGGGTCGCGGCGCGGGCGTCGAAGGAGTGCTCGGCGACCACCTTCTCGGCCAGCGCGAGCCGGGTCTCGGTGTCGGGGTAGTGCCGCTCGAGCGGCTCGCCGGTGAGGTGCGCGAACTCCGAGAGGTGGGACCAGGTCGGTACGTCGGTCCCGAGCACGTCGGTCAGGCCGACGACGTCGTCGGTGAGCAGCCGGGCGCCGGTGGCGAGGACGTCGAAGACCCGGTTGGAGACGAACCCCTCGACGCGCATGTCCTCCCAGTGGTCGTTGAGGACGAGGCCGGCGCTCGCGTAGAGCGCGGGCAGGTCCTCGTTGGGCACCGACTCGGCGGCGACCTCGACGTCGTGCACCGGGAGCCACTCGTCCCAGCCGGTGCCGATCACCGTGAGCGGGGTGCCGGTCTCGATCGCGGCCGCCACGCTGGGCCTCAGCCGGTGCCGGGCGTTGCCGACGAAGAGCCGCCGCGGGCCGGTGTCGGGCTCGGTGAGGCCGGGACGGAAGCGGGTGGTGTCGGTGCACTGGAGCAGCGGCTCGACCGGCAGTCCCCACTCCGCCGAGCGTCTGGCCGCCCAGGTGCGTGAGGCGGCGAAGGCCGCGTCGTACGCCGCCACCTCGTCGCGGGTCACCTCCTCGGGGTGGCTGATCACCCACAGCAGCGAGGTCGCGTGCTCGGACGGCACGACCCGCTGCAGCCCGCGGATCACCAGCACCACGTCGTCGAGCCGGCGGCTGGCACGACCGCGGGTCTGGGGGTGGTCGATCGCCACCCACTGGCCGAGCCGGTCGAGCGCGGCGGCCAGCGACCGGGCGAAGTGGTAGTCACCCCACCGGGTGCCGATCGGCCCCGCCCCGGCCGCGATGTCGATCGACCAGCGCAGCGCCGGCCGGCCCTCGCGGACCCGGAGCGGCACCCCGGGCGACTCGAAGCCGGCGGCCCTCCACAGGTCCGCGTCGGTGTCATTTCCCCGGTCGACCGGGGAAATCTCCCCTGCCGGCACCCGCGCGGCGGCGGCGAGCACGGTCGCGCCCGTGACCCCCGTGCGCCGCGCGACGACGCCCGTCGCGGGCACCGGCCGGCCGTCGACGCGCTCGGCGTCCGCGACCGGGTGGCCGGCCAGCACCGGACCCGCGACCGTGAAGTCCTCGGCCAGCAGGAGGGCCACCGACCCGGCCACGCCGGCGCGCTCCAGCGGCGCCAGCAGCTCGGGGAGCCACGACCAGCGCGGCGGGCGGATGCCGGCGTCGACGGTCACCCGGACCGGTGCGTCCACCTCGTCGGCGACCCGGACGGTCGGCAGGTCGGCGGTGACGCTGCGCAGGATCCGCTCGGCGGCGGGGCCGGCGCCGGTGAGCACGCCGGTCACCTCCGGCAGCCGCTGGGCCAGGTGCCGGGCCCAGGCGACGGCGGCCCCGAGCGGCGCCGCCGGCACGAGCACGGCGACCTCCGCCACCGCGGCCCGGGGCTCGAGCGGCGGCAGCAGCTCGTCTGGGTCGTGCTCGGCGAGCCAGGCCTCGATGTCGCCCAGCCGCTCCGGGTCGTAGCGCGGGTGCGGGCCGCGCCGCCCGCGCGCCCCCCGCTTCGCGAGGTAGAAGGAGAGCGGGTCCGGCGCCTTCCCGCGCCAGCGCCCGCCGGGGTAGAGCCAGCGCGGCTCGAACAGCGGGTGCGGCGACGCGTCCGAGTCCGGGTGCGCCAACCAGTGCTCGATCGCCTCGGTGCGCGAGCCGAACGTCGTGCCGCAGGTCGCGGCGTACCACTCCTCGTCGAACAGGCAGCTGCCGTCGATCAGTGCGGCCGCGTCGGCGTGGTCGAGCACCTTCATAAACTAGCGACGCGATGCCGCCGACCGCCCCGTCCGTGAGCCCGCTGCTGCTGCAGCGGGTGGTCGAGGGGCTCAAGGAGCCGGTCGCGGTGGTCGACGTCGGCGACCCGCGGCCGAGCACCGAGCCGCCGTACGGCGCGGTCGTGGTCACCGCCCCCGACCTGCCCACGCTGCGCCGGGGCCTGCGCGACCTGCCGCACCTCGGGCGGACCCGGATGGTCGCGGTCGTCCTCGCCGAGGCGGAGCGACCGCTGCCGGTGCGGCTCGACCCGCGCTGGCCGGCCCTGCAGGACCTCGACGCGCGGCTCGAGGACGGCGGCGCGGTCACCGTGGTCCGCCTGGTCGCCCGCACCGACGCCAAGGAGCTGCTCACCGGCGTCGCGTACGGCGACCGCGCGCCGGCCGACGGTGGCCTGGTGGTCGCCCGGACGTCCGACCCCGACGACAAGGTGCCGCCGGACGTGGTGACCGAGCAGCCGGCGCCGGAGGAGAGCCCGGTGCTGGGCCGCGCTCCCGTCGCCATCCCGGACCTCGGCCCCGAGCCGCTGGACGAGACGCTGTTCAACCCGGTCGGCTTCCGCCGCGACTGGGAGCGGGGCGTCGTCGACCTCGACCCGGGCTGGCGGCCCACGCCCGGGCTGGTCGCCAGGCTCCGCGACGTCCAGGCGGTGCGGGTCACCGGCGACGACGACCCCCGCCTGCTCGCCGCGCTGGCGATGAGCGGCGTCCCGCTGGTCACCACCGAGGACCTCGGCGACCCCGACGTGCGCGAGCGGCACTCGGTGCGGCAGCGCCGGGCCGCGCTGCTCGAGCACTCCACGACCGCGTGGCGGCTGCGGGTCGCCGAGCGGGCGGGCGTGCGGGTGGCCGGCTGGCCGACGGTCACCGGCCCGGACGGCGACGGCGAGCTGGTGCTGCTCGGCGACCCGGACCACGCCGACGACCCGGACGTGGTCACCGACCTGGTCCTGGCGCACCGCTACTCGGGGGCCGAGGCGGTCGAGATGCCGCGCGCGCAGCAGCCGCGCACCGAGTGCTACGTCACCGAGCTCGTCGGCGGCCCGGTGCTGGTGACCCGCGCGCTGCTGCGCCGGGTGGACGGCCTCGGCGACGTCGGGGCCGCCGCGGGCAGCGTCTACCGTACGCATGTCCTGATGGCGCGAGAGGGGAGCGAGGCCGAGTGACCGACCAGCCGCGGGTCCGGCGCAACGACTGGGGCACGATCAACGTCCCGGAGCTGGGGACGTGGGACCCGACGCTGAGCGTCTCGGTGGTCGTCCCGGCGTACGACGCCTCGCGGGTGCTGCCGATCGCGCTCGCCGGGCTGGCCGCGCAGACCTACCCGTCGCACCTGCTCGAGGTGGTCGTCGTCGACGACGGCCCCGGCGTGCTGGAGCTGCCGGAGGTGCGCCCCGAGCGCACCCGGATCGTCCGGGTCGAGCAGGGCTGGGGCCGGGCCAACGCCTGCCACGTCGGCGCGACCGCGGCCGAGGGCGACGTCCTGCACTGGCTCGACGTCGACATGCTCGTCGAGCGGCACCACGTCGAGGCGCAGCTGCGCTGGCACCACGCTCTCGACTACGCGGTCGTGCTCGGCCACAAGCTCTTCGTCGACCCCGCGCCGGTGTTCGGGGTCGGTCCGGAGGAGGTCAGCAGGGCGGTCGCCGCCGACCTGGTGCCGGCGTACTTCAAGGACCAGCAGCCCGAGCGGCACTGGGTCGAGGACGTCTACGAGCGCACCGACGACCTCCGTCAGGCCGGCCCCAACGCGCTGCGCACCCACGTCGGCGCCACCGCCTCGCTGCACCGCGCGCTGTACGTCGAGTCCGGCGGCATGGACACCGAGCTCCGGCTCGGCGAGGACATCAGCCTCGGGCACCGGCTCGCCGAGGTGGGCGCGGTGTTCGTGCCCGAGCGCGAGGCGCGCAGCTGGCACCTCGGCCCGTCGCACGTGATGGGGCGGGTCGACGAGGTGACGGCGTACAACGACCCGTTCCTCGCCGACCGGGTGCCCAACCTGCGCGGCAAGCGCCGGCCCGGCCGCACCTACGCGGTGCCCTACCTCGAGGTGATCCTCGACGTGCGCGAGCAGCCGCACGCCTCGGTCACCGCGGTGGTCGACGCGGTGCTCAACTCCGGGCTCTCCGACCTGGTCGTCACGCTGCTCGGCGACTGGGACAAGCTCACCGACGAGCGGGTGCGTCCCCTCGACGACCCCGACCTGGCCACCCGCATCGTGCAGGCGACGTACCGGTCCGAGCCGCGGGTGCGGATGCTCCGCACCATGCCGCCGGGACAGCCCGAGGCGACGTTCCGCCTGCACCTGCCCAACGCACGCTGGGTGCCGCTGCGGCGTACCCTCGCCGACCTCGTGCTGCACGTGGAGAAGACCCACGACGGCCTGCGCCTGGTCCGGATGCCCGACGGGTCGACCGCGCGGCTGGAGCGCACCGCGGCGTTCGCCCGCGCCAGCCGGGTGGCGACGCTCGGCGAGGACCTCGACGCCGTCGTCGACGAGGTGTACGGCGTGAGCTCGACCGACGCCGAACAGCTGGGCTTCCTCGACGTCGCCGAGGCCAAGCGGCTCCTGGTCGCCCGCACCGGCGGGCCGCCGCTGGACCACGACGAGGCCTGGGCGTACGTCGAGAAGGCGCACGGCGAGCGCAAGCACCTGCGCCGCCGGGACCCCGAGCCGGTGCCCGAGCCGGCGCCGGTGCCGGAGGCCGAGCCGGCGGCGCCCGTCCCCGAGCCGGAGCCGCAGCCGGACGCCGCACCCGAAGCGGAGCCCGAGCCACGCCGCGGCCGCCGTTCGTGGTGGCGCCGGGGCAGCAACTAGCCTGAGCGCCATGTCGAGCGCCGAGGTCGAGCAGCCGCCGGTCCCCAGGCGCGTGGTCTTCGTGGTCGGCTCGGGCCGCAGCGGCACGAGCACGATGGCCGGGGCGCTGCAGACCCTCGGCATGCACGTGCCGCAGCCCGAGGTGGTCCCCGACGAGACCAACCCGAAGGGCTTCGGCGAGCCGCAGTGGGTGGTCGACTTCCACAACGAGCTGCTGCGCCGCTGCAACGTGCAGGTGTCCGACGCCCGCCCCTCGGCGTGGTACGAGACCGGCAAGCTCGGCACCTTCGGCCCGCTCCGGATCCGCCTCCACGAGTGGCTGGAGCCGCAGTTCGCCGAGGCGCCGGAGCTGGTCATCAAGGACCCGCGGCTGGCCTGGTTCATCGGGTTGTGGCGGTCGGCGGCGCTGCGCTGCGAGGCCACGCCGGCATACGTCACCATGCTCCGCCCGGTCACCGAGGTGGTCGGCAGCAAGGAGCGCTACTACAGCGCGAAGTCCAACGAGGTGCAGCGCACCGCGGCGTGGATCAACATGATGCTGCACACCGAGCGGGCCACCCGCGGCTCGCAGCGGATCTTCGTGCGGTACGCCGACATGCTGCGCGACTGGACGATCCCGGTGCACCGGATCGGCCGCGAGTTCGGCATCGCCGCGATCGAGGGGGCGACCGCCAACCACATCCGCGCGGTCCACCAGTTCATCGACCCGAACCTGCGCCGGGTGCAGATGACCTGGGACGACATCGAGGTGCCGGCCCGGCTGCGGGACCTGGCCGAGGAGACCTGGCAGCAGCTCGACAAGCTCGCCGACGAGGGTGGCGACACCCCCGACCTGCACGACAGGCTCGACGAGCTGCGCGCGGCGTACGGCGAGCTCTACGAGGAGGCCGAGGCGATCGCGTCCTCGACCGCCCTCGCCGCCCACCGCGAGGGGCTGGCGCAGAAGGCGGCTCCGGACGTCGCCGGCGGCGGGCCGCGCAGCGGGGTCCGGTCGATGGTGCCACCGCGGGTGCGGCGCGGGCTCAAGCGCGCACTGGGGAAATGACGGCGCGGGAACCGGACATCCGCTGCCTCGAGGGCGACCCGGCGTACGACGTCACCTGGCCGTGGCACGACGGGCCGCTCGAGCCCGGGCTGACCTGCGTGTTCCGGGTCAAGAACGAGGCGCGCAACCTGCCGTGGGTGCTGCCGCGGATGTTCGAGGCGGTGCAGCACGTGGTGCTCGTCGACAACGGCTCCGACGACGGCACCGCCGAGGTGGCCCGCCGGATCGCCGAGGAGTGCGGGGCGCTCGACCGGTACACCGGGACGACGTACCCCTGGCGGGTGAGCCGGGCCGGCGCCGAGCACCTGGCCACCCCGCCGGACTCGGTGCACTCGCTGACGCACTTCTACAACTGGTCGTTCTCGCACGTGCGCACGGCGTACTCGATGAAGTGGGACGGCGACATGGTGCTCGGCCGCGAGGGCGTCGAGCTGCTCGCGGACCTCTCCTGGCAGCTGGAGAACTCCAACGCGGTGGTCGCGATCCCGCGGCACCCGCTGTGGATCGAGAACGCGTCGTCGGCGTGGATCGACCTCGGCTACCGGTTCCTCGAGCCGTGGGTCTACCCGATGGGTCCGGAGTTCACGTTCGTGAAGGCCTTCGAGTGGGAGGTGCGCGAGTTCCCGGCGAGCTCGGAGCGGATCATCTCGCCCGAGGGGATGTGCGTGGAGCTCAAGTGGCTCGACAGCGACGAGTTCGCGCACTGGTCCGAGGAGGCGGTCTTCGAGGCCGCCCGGGTCTCGCGCAAGCGGCGCGAGCACGAGGTCTACCGGGCGCTGGTCGAGGGCCGCGGCGAGGAGGTGCGCGGCCTGGAGCGGATCGAGTCGCCCGACGACCGGCACATCATCGACTACGTCACCGACACCTGGCTGGCCCGGCAGCCGCGGCCGCTCGTGGGCCGCGCCGGCCGGATGGAGGTCTGAGGTGGAGGTCCCGCAGCCGGTTCGCAGGCTGCTGGAGAAGGGCCGCGGCGTGCTGCTGCCCGACGCCGACCCCGGCGAGTACGACGCGGTCGCGGCGGTGGTGCGGGACCGGCTCGGGCTGCGCTCCCTCGCCGCCGCCGACGGCGTGCGGGCGACGGCCGTGGCCGTGTGGATCGGGTCCGGCCCGGTCACGGTCGTGCCGCCGCCGACCTGGCCCCCGCTGACCCGGCTCCGGGTGCGCCAGGCGGCCGGTGGCTGGCTGACCGTGCTGCGGTTCGCCGCGCCGGTCGAGGTGGGCGCGGTGGTGCGCGAGCTGGGGGCGCAGGCGGTGCACCGGGGGAGCGGTGACCTGTGGTCGGTCCGGCCGCGGGGGACCGACCACGGCTCGCCGCCCACCGGCCTCGACCCCCGCATCCTCAACCCGATGGGCTTCGACCCCGGCGCGGACGGGCCGGTCGTCGACGCCGCCTCGCTCGACCTGAGCGCCGGGGTGACCGAGAGCCTGGTCGCGTCGCTGCGGGCGGCGGCCGGGGTGCGCGTGTCCGCCTGGGACCCGCCGACCGAGCGGGCGGTCCGGGGCCTGGCGCTGGCCGGCGTCCCGGTGACCGCGGAGAGCGTGCCTCCGTCGCTGGCACCGGTGGCCGCCGCGGTCACCGCGCCGGTCGACCTCGCCGACCCGCTGGCCCGGGAGGAGCACAGCATCGTGCTCCGCCGGGCGGCGCTGGACGCGTGGGCCGGGCTGCGCCAGCCCTCGGTGAGCATCGTGCT
>Ga0164243_10016018_pt1 | contig 10314 bp, 7 predicted proteins | sample OricompcompostOP_FD_108781 | JGI IMG/M metagenome (GOLD analysis project Ga0164243, IMG submission 108781) | Organic Plus compost microbial communities from Emeryville, California, USA - Original compost - Organic plus compost (OP) | ecosystem: Engineered > Solid waste > Mixed feedstock >... | reverse complement strand
TGAAGGCGCTAGGCACCAAGCCGTCCGCCTCGATCCGGCCGGCCACCCTGCTGGGCGGCAACTACTACGTCGAGCTGGTGCCGGGGGGCACCAGTGGGGAGTTCTCCGGCACGATCCCCGTCGACCGCACCAAGCTCCCGGTCGAGCTCGACGGCATCGCACGGAGCTTCCCCGGCGATGCGCGCAAGGGCGTGAAGTCGAGCACCAAGAACCTCGACGAGACGCTCGGCGACGGTGGCACGGAGTCGCTGCGCGAGCTGCTCAAGGCGGCGCCGGGCACGCTCGACTCCACCGAGAAGGTGCTCGGCGGACTGCAGGGCACCGACCGTGAGCGTGACCTGGAGACCCTGGTCTCCACCGGTGAGAACGTCTCCACGGTGCTGTCGTCGCAGAACGCCGACCTCAGCGACATCGTCAAGAACCTCGACAACGTGTCCAATGTCCTGGAGGCGCGCCGCGTCGACCTCGCGGAGGCGACACGCTCCATGCCCCAGACGCTGGACGAGACCGTGACCATGCTCGACAGCCTCGACGGCGTGCTCGACAACCTCGACAAGACCGCGGACCCGGCACGACCGGCGGTGCAGGAGCTCTCCACGCTGCTGAAGAACGCCGACCCCGTGCTCGCGCGCGCACGGCCACTGGTCAAGGACCTGCGCGGCGTGCTGCGCGATGCTCGCCCGCTGGTCGACACGCTGATCCCGACGAGCAACGACCTGGACGCGACGGTCAACAACCTCAACGGAGCGGTGATCGACCGGGTCAACGGCCCGATCCTCAAGCAGCTCGGGCACGAGACCACGAAGGACGAGGTCGCCGGCAGCGAGTACAAGAAGAGCTTCCCCGACAAGACCGGGGGCGGTGGGGACGAGTTCCGTCCGCTCTACAAGGAGACCGGCTACATGCTCGAGAACCTGGCCCGCGGCGGCATCACGGACAAGAACGGTTACATGCTCTCGTTCATGGCCAGCATCGGGCCCGAGTCGCTCCGGCTCGGCAATGTCCTGGGCGGAGCCACCGTCGAGGATCTTCTCGCAACGGTTCTCGGAGGTGAGCGATGAACCTCAAGAAGTTCTGGGAGCGCGCCCGCAGCGAGCCGGGGCTCGGCAAGAACCTGATCGCCTATGCCGCCCTCGTCCTGGTCGGGACACTGGTCGGCGGCTACTTCCTCGCCCACGAGCGCTTCAACCCGCCGTGGGAGGACAAGTACTCGGTCTACGCGATGTTCGACGAGGCCGCCGGCGTCAGCCCGGGCAACGGGCAGGAGGTCCGGATCGCCGGCGTCGAGGTGGGCGACATCCGCTCCGCCGAGGTCGGTGAGGACGGCAAGGCGAGGCTCGAGCTCCGCATCGACAAGGACCAGGTCATCCACGAGGACGCGACCTTCCTGTTGCGGCCGAAGAGCCCGCTCAACGACATGTATGTCGAGATCAACCCGGGCAGCGAGGGGGCGAAGACGCTCAAGGACGGCGCGAACGTGCCCGTCGAGAACACCACCTCGCCGGTGCAGGTCGACGAGGTCCTCGGTCACCTCGACCCCACCACGCAGGAGGCGATGACGACGCTCCTCGCCGAGTCCGACGTCGCGCTCGTGAGCGCTCCGCAGACCCTGCCTCCCGGTCTCGACCAGACGCGCGGTCTGCTCAAGGACCTGCAGCCCGTCATGGACCGGCTCCAGACCCGCCGGAAGAACCTCGCCCGGCTGGTCAACGCGCTCGCCGACGTCTCGGCGGCCGCCGGCACCAACGACAAGCGTCTGGAGCGCATGGCGAACTCGCTGAACGTCACGCTCTCCACGATCGCGGGTCAGAGCGGCAACCTGGACGCGACGCTCAAGCAGCTGCCCGGTCTCTCCCAGGAGCTGCGCACCACCTCGACCAAGGTGACGGAGCTGGCCACGCAGCTCGATCCGACGCTGTCGAACATCCGCAAGGCGAGCGACGAGCTGCCCGGTGCGCTGCGCAGCTTCAACAGCAGCGTCGACGAGCTCGACACCTTCATCACCCACGCTCGCCCGGTGCTCGACAAGGCGGGTCCGGTGGTCAAGGACCTGCGCGTCGCCTCGCCCGACGTCCGGCGCGTGGCCGGTGACCTGCGCCCGATCAGCGCCGACACCAAGCCGCTGACGGCGCAGCTGGTCGGTCAGTCGGTCAACAGCAAGACCGCGGGCCTGACGGTGCTCGACGACCTGTCGGCCTTCATCTACAACACCAACTCGCTGGCGAGCATGCGCGATGCCAACAAGGGCATCATCCGCGGGTTGTTCAACATCTCGCCCGAGAGCATCACCGGACTGATGGGAGCGCTGGGCCAACAATGAGAATCCCATACACAGTCGTCCCGAAGCTGCGGGGAGTCGCCCTGCTGGCGTTCGTCGCACTCTGCGCGCTGATCTTCAGCTTCCTGTGGACCAAGGCGGGCGGCAAGATCCCGTTGGTCTCGAAGTCCGGCTACCAGGTCACGGTGCCGTACAAGGACATCGACAACCTGGTGTTCCAGTCCGACGTGCGCATCGCCGGCGTCAACGTCGGGAAGGTCGAGAAGATCGACCTCGACGGTCCGACCGCGATGGTGACGCTCGAGCTCGACGACGACGTCGCACCGCTGCACGAGGGCGCCACGGTCACTCTCCGCAACAAGACCATGATCGAGGAGACGTTCGTCGAGATCGCCGACGGCGACGGCAAGAAGATCAGCGACGGAACCACGCTGCCGAAGAGCTCGGCCGTCGAGAGCGTGCAGCTCAACGACGTGCTGACCAGCCTCGACGCCAAGACCCGCAAGGACCTGAGCAAGACGATCCAGTCGGGCGGGGCGGCGACCGACGGTCGTAAGGCCGACGTCGACGCCGTCCTCACCGGCCTCGGTGACCTCGGTGACAACGCCGGCGCGCTCGAGGCCCTCGCCCAGCAGTCCGAGGACCTCAAGACCTTGGTGCGTACGTCGACCAACGTGCTCGACGCGCTCGACACCCAGCAGGGCCGCATCGTCGACCTGACCCGTGACGCCCAGACGCTCACCAACGTGACCGCGGGCCACGAGGCCGACGTCAAGGCGGTCATGAGGGCCCTTCCGCCGCTGCTGGTCACCACCGAGCGCGCCAGCGGCAGCCTGACCGACCTCGCGCAGCCGCTGAGCACGGTCTCCCGCAACCTCAAGGGTGCCTCGGGTGACCTCAACGCGGCGCTGCTCGAGCTGCCGGCGACGACGAAGGACCTGCGCGGGCTGCTGCCGTCGCTCAACACGACGCTCGACCGGGCGCCGACGACGCTGACCCGGCTGAGCCCCTTCGCGAAGGAGGCCAGCCCGATGCTCGACGCCCTGAGCGTGACGATGGCCGACCTCAACCCGATGCTGGAGTACCTCGCTCCCTACCGTGACGACCTCGTCACGAACTGGAGCCAGTGGGTTACGGCGGCCAACCCGGATGCGAACGGCTACGTCGCGCGCATCACCACCGGGCTCGGCGTCAACTCGGTGAGCCTGCCCACCAAGCTCACGCCCGGCACCTTCCTCAACCCGTACCCGAGCCCGCACACGCAGCAGAGCCCGCGGCCCTTCAAGGGCGACTTCCCGAGGGTCGAAGAGGATAAGATTCCCTGATGACTTCGGCTCCGCCGGCCGTCCGGTGGACGCGGCCATCCACCCTGCTGTGGTTGGCCGCGTTCGTCGGTGCCGTCGCTCTCCTCGGGGTGGGGGTCACGCGGGTCGACTTCGAGACGGGGGTCGACGAGTTCGTCCCGCGCGACGACGCGTCGGCGGCGGCCACCGTCCGCATGGCCGAGCAGTTCGGCGGCGACCCGATCGTCGTCCTGCTGGAGTCCGACAAGCCGGGTGAGCTGCTCGCGGAGGACAACCTGGTTCTCCTCGGCCAGCTCGAGGGCCAGCTGGACCGCTTGCCGGACGTGCGGGAGGTCTTCGGTCCCTACACGGCGCTCAACGCGATGGCCGGCCGGGCCCAGGACGCCCTCGCGGAGTTCTCGGGCTACCGGGACGCGCTCCGCGCCGAGGCGGAGGCCCAGGCGAAGAAGCGCGGCGAGACTCCGGCACAGGTCAAGGAGTCGGTACGTCGCGCCACCGCCGAGTTCGACGAGCGGTACGGCAACCTCTTCACGAAGGCGATGGGCGCGGGTCTGCCCACGCTGCGCAACGAGGGCTGGGTCCAGGGCCAGGTCTTCAACAGCGCCGGCAATCCGCGGCCGCTGTGGGACTTCCTCGTGCCGCAGAACGATGCGCTGGCCATCTTGATCCGTCCCGACGCCGCGCTGTCACAGAGCAAGACCGAGAAGCTCGTCACGGCGGTCGAGAAGGCGGTGAACGGCAGCAAGATCAAGTCCGAGAGCAAGAGCGTCACGGTGACCGGCATCCCGTCGATCGTCGCCGCGCTGGGGGAGCAGCTCAAGCACGAGATGCCGCTGCTCGGCGGCATCGCCATCGGTGCGGTCGGCGCGTGGTTCCTCTTCACCAGCTGGACGAGGCGACGCTGGCGCCTCTTGCCGCTGGGCGCGTCGCTGCTCGGCACCGTCACGGTGCTCGGGCTGGCCGGGTGGTTCGGCCGTGAGCTGTCCGTGACCGCGGTCGCCTTCCTGCCGGTCCTGCTCGGCATCGGCTCGGACTTCATGACCTATCTGCACCGCGGCGCCGGGGTGCGCACGGTCGCCGCGGCCGGTGCCGCGTCGGTCGCCGGCTTCGCGGCCCTGATGATCGCGCCGGTGCCCGCCGTCGCCGATCTCGGCGTCAGCCTGGCCGTGGGGCTCGCCGTCACCGTCCTGGTGTCGATCGGTGTCCACCGCTGGGGCCCCCACGAGGCCGAGCTGCCACCACGCCCCACGCGCCCGATCAAGGCCGGACGCCCGGCGCGCTGGACGATCGCGGCCGCCGTCGCGGTGTTGGCGGCGATCGGCTGGTCGCTCTTCTCCAGCCTCACCATCCAGTCGGACTTCGCCTCACTGGCCGACGGACTCAAGAAGTACAGCGACGCGGAGAAGGTCGAGGACGTCGTCGGGTCCTCCGGTGAGGTCAGCCTCGTGGTCCGTGGTGACAACGTGCTCACCCCGGAGACCTATGCATGGATGCTGCAGACCAGGCGCACCATCGCCGCCGACCACGGCGACGAGCTCCGGTCCGTTCTCTCGCCGGCCGACCTGCTCGAGGCCCTCGGCGAGAATCCGGCGCCCTCGGAGGTCGACGCCGCAGTGAAGCTGCTTCCACCGTATCTGCTGGGTGCGGTGGCCACGCCCGACCGATCGACGGCTCTGCTCACCTACGGCGTCGACCTCAACGACCTGGAGCGCCTCAGCGACCTGCGCACCTATCTCGACGGCATCGCGAAGACGGCACCCGACTCGGTGCACGTCGAGGTCGCGGGCCTGCCGATGGTCGCCGTCTCGGCCCATGACGCGATCCAGGACGACCGACTCCTGGCGGCGGGGCTGGGAATCCTCGCCGCGGCGGTGGCCCTGCTGCTCGTGCTGTGGGACGTCCGGATCGCGCTGACCGCTGCGGCCGCCGCGGCGATGGCCTCCGGAGTGGTCGCGCTCGGCATGAAGATCTTCGACATTTCCCTGACGCCGATGACAGCCGGGCTCGGCTCCCTGACCGCGGCGGTCGCCTGTGAGTTCACCGTGCTGCTCGCGCTCGCCCAGCGACGGGGCGACGGGCGCCTCTCGCGCGCCGTCGACCTGGCGGCGGCCGCCTCCGGCACCGGCTACCTGGTGCTGGTGATCTCGGATCTCGGCCTGATCCGGGGCTTCGGTGGGCTGCTCGCGCTCACGGTGCTCGCGTCGCTGCTCGTCGCGCGGCTGCTGGTGTGGGCCTTCCTCCCGGCCGCCGTGCCGCCGGAGGCCGAGGCCGACGATGATCGTGTTGACGTCCCTGAACCCGAGGTCCTGGAAGAGGTCCGATGATCGACAGGCTCAAGAACCTCACCCGTCAGCAGAAGCAGATGGCTGTCGGTGTCGTCGTCGTGCTGCTGGCCGCAGTGGCCGGTGTGGTGTTCGTCCTCACCCGTGGTGACGGTGACGACCTCCCGGAGAACGTCGCGCTCAAGGTGGGTGACCAGGAGGTCACGATCTCCGAGCTGAACACCCGCATCGACCAGTTGGAGTCGCTCTACGGCGCCGAGGTGCCGGAGGACAAGAAGGGCAAGGACGGGTTCAACCGCAGCACCGCCAAGTCGATGGCGATGGACATCGTTCTCACGAACGTGGCCGAGGACGAGGGCATCGAGGTCAGCGACAAGGACGTCGACAAGCTGCTCGACGAGGGCATCAGCCAGAACTTCGAGGGCGACCGCAACGCCTTCCTCGACTCCCTCGCCAACCAGGGAGCCTCGGAGAAGTGGATCCGTGAGGAGGGACGCCGCTGGCTGGTGCGCCAGGCGATCCTGAGCAAGCTCGCCCCCGACGTGTCGGTGACCGACGACGAGCTCAAGGAGAACTTCGCGAAATACAAGGACAAGCTCGGTCAGCCGGAGCGACGCCAGGTGAGCAATATCGTCGTCGCCACCCGTGGCCAGGCGAACCAGGTGGCCGCGCGGCTGCGTCAGGGCGAGAGCGTCGCATCGGTGGCGCGGGAGGTCAGCATCGACGAGTCGACCCGCAGCAAGGGCGGCAAGCTCGGGGCGGTCGCTCAGGCGGAGTTTGAGCCCGCCGTCGGCAAGGCGGTCTTCAAGACCGCGGCCGGGCAGGTGTACGGCCCGGTCAAGGGATCCTACGGCTGGAACGTCGGCGTGGTCGCCAAGATCGAGAAGGCCCGCGCGGGGAACCTCAAGCGCGACGGCGAGCTGCTGCGCCAGGTGCTCGAGCTCAAGAAGTCGACCGACGCCTGGAAGGTCTGGCTCGAGAAGAAGATGCGCGACGCGCACGTCGTCTACGCCAAGGCCTACCAGCCGAAGGATCCCTACGACGTGAGCTCCTTCGTCAACGGCGACGAGAACCAGACAGGAGCCCCGTGATGCTGTTCTTCGCGATCTTCATGCTGGTCTTCGGCATCGCCCTCTTCCCCCTGGGCGCCTGGGGCAAGGCGCACGCCGACACGCTCGTCGTCGACGCCATCCAGGGGGAGGAGCGTGAGCACCGCATCCAGGTGCTGCGCCGTGGCGCGATGACCTGCCAGGTGGTGTCGCTGATCTTCCTCGCCGCCGCCTTCGTCGCCCTCGTCTACCGCTGATCTGAGTCGGCCAGCACCGCGCGGCCGAGCCAGTAGCAGGCGGTCAGCGCCAGCTCGATGGCCTGCCGGTCGGAGCTGAGCGGACGGCCCAGCGCCTTCTCGGCGGACGCCAACCGGTACTTCACCGAGTTCTTGTGCATCAGCATCGCCTCGGCCGTCGCCGTGTAGTTGCTGTCGTGTTGGAAGAACAGCAGCATCGTCCGCCGAAGCCGCTCGTGCTGCTCGTCGTCCAGGGCGAGGTCGCCCAGGGTCTCCCTCACCCACAGCCGCGCGTTGTCCAGCTCGCCGGAGAGCAGCGCTGCCACCTTGAGCCCCGGTTCGTCGAAGCTGAGCACCGGGTGCTGGGGATCGTCGCGGATCATCGCGACCTGCTGTGCTTGCAGTGCCTGGAGGTGGGTACGACGAAACCCCACGGGGCCGGGCAGCACCTGCCCGAACGAGGCCATCGGTACCGGGAGACCGCCGACCTCGACCAGGATCGAACGGATCGCCGAGGTGTCGACTACGACGTCCTCGGGCACCGCGAACCAGGCCCACGCACTCGCGCGGTCGCGCGGGACGACGAGGGGCGAGCGCGTGCTGCCGAGGTGGGCGGAGATGGCGGAGGCGGCCTTGCCGAAGCGTGCGACCTGGTCCTGCTGCGCACCCATGTCGTGGACCCACAACACCGCGCCGAGGTGGCTCACGCGCAGCCGGTAGCCGATCACAGCCTCGGCCCCGTCGATATCCGTCTCCTTGCCGGCGATCAACTCCTTGACCCGACTGACCCTGGCGCTGCTGCGCTCGGCGAGCCACCGCTCGCGCTCCGTCTCGTAGACCTCGACGACTCCCTGGGAGATCCAGTCGATGTATTCGAAGGTCAAGGGGACGATCTGCTGATAGGCGCTGGCTCGCAGTCGCTGATCTGCGTCCTGCTGCTCGCACTCCTCGAAGATCGCCTCCAGAAGCTGCTGCTGGCCGAGGCGGTAGGCACGGACCAGGTTGTTGACCGGCACGCCACGCTGCGCGAGACGGCGCGCGTACTCGAACGCTGCCGACGGCGCTTCCACGTCCTTGACCTGGATCCGCAGGCGCAGGGCGTTGAGAATGTTCTCGACGTTGCCCTCACAGCTGGCGCGCAGCAGGTCGGTGAGCGTGCCCTCGCCGTCGAGGTCGTCGATGGTGGCTGAGAGATGCTCGCTCATGCGATCGGCGAGCTCGTCAAGCCGCGCATGGAGATTGGCGGCCACGGTGGTGATCAGGCCAGTGATGTTCGAAAGGGCATGGCTCGGCGGGTTCCCCCCCATCAGTCCTCGCTTCCCTCAGGGCCCGTTCGACGTCTGACGAGCACAGTGTGGCACCCCCTCCCGGCCGCAACACTGTGTCCGGCGCACGAATGGCTCGCGTCGACTTGTCCGCCGTGACCGGTGCCGACCACTGGACGGCGCCCCTACCGTCGGACCATGGCATCGGCGCCCCTGAGTGAGCTGCCGTTCCGGCGCGCGCGCGACGCGCCGAGCGACCCATGCCTGCTCTCGTCCGAGGGTGATCTGGACAACGCGGCGTTCGCCGCCGCCGTGCGGCGCTGCGCGGCCCGGTTGGCGACGCACGGCGTCGAACGCGGCGACATCGTGGCCGTGATGCTGCCCAACGGGCTTGCGCCGGTGATCGCCCTCTTCGCCGCCTGGCAACGCGGAGCCGCGCTCACGCCGGTCAACCCCGAGCTCACCGAGGACGAGGCGCGCCATCAACTCCAGGACTCCAGCGCGGTCTTGTTGATCGGAGGAGCCGACACGAAGGCCCTGGCCGCCGCGGTAGGGGTGTCCTGGCTCGAGGCCTCCGTGCTGCTCGACGTGAGCGCGCCGGACCCGGGGGAGGTCGCGCCGTCGCCGGCGGAGCCCGCCGACTTCGCCCTGGTCATCTACACCAGCGGCTCCAGCAGCAAGCCGTATGGCGTCCTGCTCGATCACGCGAACCTGGAGGCGATGAGCGCGGCGATGGCCGATGCCCTCGGGCTCGGGCCCGCGGACACCAGCCTGTTGGTGCTCCCGCTCTTCCACGTCAACGGGATCATCGTCAGCGTGCTGTCCGCCCTGCGGGTCGGTGCGAGCGTGGTGACCACCTCCTGGGAATCGCCCGAGGCCTTCTGGGACGTCGTCGCGCGCCGGCGGCCGACGTACGTGTCGGCCGTGCCCACCATCTACGCGTTGCTCGACGCACGCACCGGGGAGCACGTCGACAGCGCCTCCCTGCGCTTCGCCGTGTGCGGAGCGGCACCGTTGCCGGTCGACCTGATGGAACGCTTCGAAGAGCGGTTCGGCGTCGCCATCGTCGAGGGTTACGGCATCACCGAGTGCAGCGTCTGCGCGACGCTGAATCCGGTCACCGGCATGCGCAAGCCCGGAAGCGTGGGACTGCCACTACGCGGCCAGGAGATCGCGATCGTCGACGCCCAGGGGGTGCCGGTGCCGGACGGAGACCGGGGCGAGGTGCTGGTCCGCGGCCCGCACGTCATGCGCGGCTACCTCGGGTTGCCCGAGGAGACGGCGAAGGTACTGCGCGACGGGTGGCTGCACACCGGCGAGGTCGGTCTGCTCGACCCCGACGGCTATCTCGTGCTGGTCGACCGGATCAAGGACGTTATCGTGCGTGGCGGGGTCGAGGTGCAGCCGCGGGAGATCGAGGACGCGCTCTATCAGCACACCAGCGTGCTCGAGGCCGCCGTCGTCGGGCGCCCCGACCCGGTGCTCGGCGAGGTGCCGGTCGCCTACGTGTCCGCGAAGCCCGGGTTGGTCCTCACCGCCGAGGAGCTGCGCGCGCACTGCGCTGCGAGCCTGGCGCGGTACAAGCTGCCGACCGCGATCCATGTGTACGCCGAGCTGCCGCGCAGCTCGGCGGGCAGGCTGGTCAAGGGAATGTTGCTCGCCTGAGCCGGACGAGCGGGCGCGTCAGAGGGCCGCGGCGAGCTCGGTGCCTTGCTTGATCGCACGCTTGGCGTCGAGCTCGGCCGCGACGTCGGCGCCGCCGATGAGATGCACCGTGCCCGTGAACCCGGTCGCGAACAGGTCGTCGTGCAGGTCGCGCACCGACTCCTGCCCGGCGCACACCACGACGTGGTCGACGTCGAGCAGTCGGGCGTGTCCGTCGACCGTGACGTGCAGGCCG
>Ga0164243_10016016_pt1 | contig 10314 bp, 8 predicted proteins | sample OricompcompostOP_FD_108781 | JGI IMG/M metagenome (GOLD analysis project Ga0164243, IMG submission 108781) | Organic Plus compost microbial communities from Emeryville, California, USA - Original compost - Organic plus compost (OP) | ecosystem: Engineered > Solid waste > Mixed feedstock >... | reverse complement strand
CTGGTGCGGTACGCGGCGGCGCGCTTCCGCAGCCGGAACGAGCCGATGGAGGACATCGTCCAGGTCGGCACCATCGGGCTGATCAAGGCGATCGACCGGTTCGACTGCGAACGGGGCGTGGAGTTCCCGACGTTCGCGATGCCGACGGTGGTCGGGGAGATCAAGCGGTTCTTCCGCGACACGTCGTGGTCGGTGCGGGTGCCGCGCCGGCTCCAGGAGCTGCGGCTGGCGCTGACCAAGGCCGGCGACGAGCTCTCCCAGAAGCTGGACCGCTCTCCGACGGTGAGCGAACTCGCCGCGGTGCTGGGCGTGTCCGAGGAGGACGTCGTCGACGGCCTCGCGGTGGGGAACGCCTATACGGCGTCTTCGCTGGACTCCCCCGCCCCGGAGGACGACGGCGGCGAGGGCTCCCTGGCGGACCGCCTCGGCTACGAGGACACGGCGCTTGAGGGCGTGGAGTACCGGGAGTCGCTGAAGCCGCTGCTGGCGAAGCTGCCGCCGCGGGAGCGGCGGATCATCATGCTGCGGTTCTTCGCGAACATGACGCAGTCGCAGATCGGCGAGGAGGTCGGCATCTCGCAGATGCATGTCTCGCGGTTGCTGACCCGCACCCTGGCCCAGCTGCGGGAGGGGCTCATCTCGGACTGACGTCCGCGGACATGCTTCCGAGCGCGGGGGCGCTCGGCTCCTTGAGGGCCGAGCGCCCCCGCGCTCTTGGTTGCGGGCTGCGCCGCGGGCGGGACGCACCTGTGCCGGGTGCGGGCCGGTGGGGGTTGATCGCGCAGTTCCCCGCGCCCCTTGAGGGTGTGGCCGCCGAGGGGGTTGCCTCGGCGGACCTCGTTCTACTTCAGTGCGAGCCAGGCCACCGCTGCGACTGCTGCCACGGCGACCACGATGCCGAGGATCAGGCCGATGCGCGGGCCGCCGCTCGTGGCTGCCGGCTGCCTGGCCTCGGGGGCCTCGTCGACGAACGCGCGGAACATCTGGGTGCTGCCGGCGGGGTCGTGATTGCCCTGCGGGCCCTGGGTGTTAGCCATGGACCGAGACCCTAGCGAATCCCCGTCCGGGGCCCCAAGCGGGGCGGGACCGACCGAGCACACCCCGTCCCACCTGCGCGTTTACTGGAGCGATTACTTGCCTTTGCCAAGTTTTTGGCCTGGACGACCCGATTTTATTTGCCTTCAGCAACCATGCATCCTTACGGTTGCTTTAAGCAACGAAACGGAGGTGCCATGGCCGAGTCGGCACAGTACGAGGAGCTGGTCCGGCAGTTCAGTGCCTTCGGCGCCGTGAAACGGGAGATGAGCCGGCTGATGCCGTCGGACTGCCCGAGCGGGTCCGCGGCCGTGCTGACCGTGCTGGGCCGCCATGGCCACATGCGCATGAGCAGGCTCGCCGAGCTGCTGTCCGTGGACGTGTCCGTCACCAGCCGGCACGTCACCCATCTGGCGGAGCGCGGCTGGATCGAGCGATCCCCCGACCCCGCCGACAAGCGCTCCCGCATCCTGCGCCTCACCCCGGCCGGCCAGACCCGGCTCGAGGAACTGTTCCGGCGCACGAGCGAGCTCCTCGCGGAGCGGCTGAGCGACTGGTCGGACGAGGAGGTCGGTGACCTCACCCGGCTGATGGCCCGGCTCAGGGACAGCTTCGGCGACCCCCGCACCGTGCCCCGGCAGGCGCCTCCGTCACTCGAACAGACCACCCGTACACCCGCAAGCACGTAAGAGAAGGAAGTCCATGGCAACGACCACACCGAACGGTGTGCGGGCTCATGCCAAGCACGGGGGAGGATCCTCCACGGACGCTCCGATGACCCATCGGCAGATCATGGAGGCGCTGTCCGGGCTGCTGCTCGGCATGTTCTGCGCCATCCTGTCGTCGACCATCGTCACGAACGCCCTGCCCGAGATCGTCTCCGACCTCGGCGGCGGCCAGAGCGCCTACACCTGGGTCGTCACCGCCTCGCTGCTGACGATGACCGCCTCCACCCCCCTGTGGGGCAAGCTCGCCGACCTCATCAGCAAGAAGGCCCTGGTCCAGACGGCCCTGGTCATCTTCGTGATCGGCTCGATCGTGGCCGGCACGGCGCAGAACACGGGCATGCTGATCACCGCGCGCGCCATCCAGGGCCTCGGCGGCGGCGGTCTCGCCGCGCTGGCCCAGATCATCATGGCCGCGATGATCTCCCCGCGTGAGCGCGGGCGCTACTCCGGCTACCTGGGCGCGACCTTCGCGGTCGCGACCGTCGGCGGCCCGCTGCTCGGCGGCGTCATCACCGACACCAGCTGGCTCGGCTGGCGCTGGTGCCTCTACGTCGGCGTGCCGTTCGCGCTGATCGCGCTGTTCGTGCTGCAGAAGACGCTGCACCTGCCCCTGGTGAAGCGGGAGGTCAAGGTCGACTGGGCCGGCGCCTTCTTCGTCACCGCGGCCGTGTCCCTGCTCCTCCTGTGGGTCACCTTCGCCGACGACAAGTACGACTGGATGTCCTGGCAGACCGGGGCGATGGTCGGCGGCGCGGTCCTGCTGACGCTGATCTTCCTGCTCGTCGAGTCCAAGGCGAGCGAGCCGATCATCCCGCTGCGCCTGTTCCGCAACCGCACCATCGCGCTGGCGTCGCTGGCCTCGCTGTTCGTCGGTATCGCGATGTTCGCGGGCACCGTCTACTTCAGCCAGTACTTCCAGCTCGCCCGGGACAAGTCCCCGACCATGTCGGGCGTCATGACCATCCCGATGATCGGCGGTCTGTTCATATCCTCGACCGTCTCCGGCATCATCATCACGAAGACCGGCCGCTGGAAGGCCTGGCTGCTGACCGGCGGCGTGCTGCTCACCGCGGGTCTCGGCCTGCTGAGCACCATGCGCTACGACACCCCGTACTGGCACATCGCCGTCTTCATGGCGCTGATGGGTCTGGGCGTCGGCATGATGATGCAGAACCTGGTGCTCTGCACACAGAACCAGGTGGCCCCGAGCGACCTGGGCGCGGCCTCCTCCGTGGTCACGTTCTTCCGCTCGCTCGGCGGCGCGGTGGGCGTCTCCGTGCTCGGCTCGGTGATGTCGTCGCGGATCAGCCACTACGCGGCGGACACCATCGGCACGCTCAGCCCGCAGGAGCAGGCGGCGGCCGCCAAGGCCTCGGGCAGCGGCACCATCCCCGACATGGACCTGCTGCCCCCGGGCATCCGCACCTGGCTGGAGAGCGCCTACGGCCACGGCATCGCCGACATCTTCCTGTACGTCGCGCCGATCGCCCTGCTCGGCTTCCTGGTGACGATCTTCATCAAGGAGGTCCCGCTGCGGACCACCGGCGCGCTGGCCCAGGCCGCGCAGGAGCAGGCCGCCGCGTCCGGCGACCCGGTCGCCCCGACCGTGGCCGAGGCCGCCGCCGTCCCGGCCGGGGGCGCCGCCTCCACGGGCTCGGCCGTCTCAAAGACGCAGGCCGCCGCGGAGGACACCCTCGCGCAGCCGGTGTCCGCCGTCGCCACCGCCGCCCGGCCCGGGGAGTCCGCCTCCGCCGGCATCCCGGTGCGCGGCTTCGTCCGGGGCGCCGACTCCACCCCGGTGCCCCGCGCCGCGGTCACGCTGATCTCCCTGGGCGGCCGCCAGCTGGGCCGCTCCGTGGCCCAGGACGACGGCTCCTACACGGTGGACGCCCCCTCGGCGGGGTCGTACGTCCTGATCGCCGCCGCCGACGGGCACCAGCCGCAGGCGTCGACGGTCGTGGTGAGCGGCGAGCCGGTGTCCTACGACATCCTGCTCAGCGGCACCAGCGGCATGACCGGTGTGGTCCGCGCGGCGGACACCGGGCAGCCGGTGAAGGACGCGATGGTCATCGTCACCGATGTGCGCGGCGACCTGCTGGCCACCGGCACCACCGGTGAGCAGGGCGAGTTCTCGTTCGCCGAGCTGGTGCCGGGCGCGGTGACCGTGGCGGTGAACGCCGCCGGGTACCGGCCGCGCGCCCTGCCGGTCGAGATCGGCGCCACGGGCGTCACCCGGGTCGAGGCCGACCTGGAGACCGGCGCCCATGTCCGGGGCGTGGTCCGCGCCCCGCACGGCCCGCTGGCCGACGCCCGCGTCACCCTGGTGGACGCGGCGGGCAACGTGGTCGGCACGGCCACGACCGGCGACGACGGGGCGTACGCCTTCGCCGACCTGGACGGCGGCGAGTACACCGTGATCGCCACGGGCTACCCGCCGCAGGCGAGCGCCCTGACGGTCGCAGGACCCGGTGTCGACGACCACGACATCGAGCTCGCCCACCCCGGCGAGTGACCCGGTTCCGGCCCGTGGCGGGCCCGCGCGTCCTGTAGCGGAGACGCGCCCCCGCCACGGGCCGGTCGTATCACGACCTTTTTATGAGCCTTTTCAGGTCCATGAGCCATTTCAGGGAGAAAACGGGATGCCACTGACCGCGAGGATCCGCACCCGGGACGGATGGGCCGTGTCGCACGCGGTCGTCACGCTGACCGACGGGACCGGCAGCCAGGTGCTGCGCGCCGAGGCGGACGACGAGGGCGCCGTCCGGGACGCCACCGAGCTGGCGCCGGGGGCGTACACCGTCATCGTGACCGCGGTCGGGTACGCGCCGGCCGCCGCCAGCGCCCTCGTCACCGCGAGCGGGCGGGCGGAGATCGGCACGGTGACGCTGGCCAGGACCGGGGGCACGGAGCTGCCGCCGCCCGGCCCGTGGACCGTGGACCCGGCGCACTCCAGCGTGGCCGCCGCCGCCCAGCACCTGGGCATCTCCAGCGTGCGCGGCCGGTTCACCGACTTCACCGCCTCGGTGGAGATCGCGCCCGACGACGTCACCAAGTCCCGCGTGGAGGCGGTGATCCGGGCCGCGTCCATCGACACCGGCAACGCGATGCGCGACACCCATCTGCGGTCGCCGGACTTCCTGGACGTCGCGCGGTACCCGGAGATCACCTACCGGTCCACGGGGCTCACCCAGGCGGGCACCGACCGCTGGACGGTGCACGGCGAGCTGACCATGCGCGGCGTGGTCCGCCCGGTCGACCTCGACCTGGCGTACCTCGGCACCGGCGCCGACCCGTGGGGCGGCACCCGGGCGGCGTTCCGTGCCACCACGGAGCTGCACCGCGAGGACTTCGCGATGAACTACAACCAGGTCGTCCAGGCCGGCATCGCCGCCATCGGCACCACGCTGCGGGTGGAGCTGGACGTCCAGGCCGTACAGGGCGAGAAGCTCCCGGAGGCCTGAGCGCACCGCCCGGACCTGCACCGCTTCCGGTCTCGTCCCGGGCGTGGTGCAATGGGCGGAGGGTCAGGAAGCGGCTCATCCGATTCCGGACGACCATGTCAGGTGAACGCCGTGACCCTTCCGCCCTTCTCCGCCGAGCGCGTGATGCTCCCGCTGCCCTCGGAGATCGACGCCCGCAACGCCGACGGCCTGCTGCCGCTGATCATGTACCAGGCCCGCTCCGGCTCCGAGGGGCCCGCGCGGGTGATGGTCCTCGATCTGTCCGGGACGCGCTTCATGGACTCCCAGGGCATCCGGCTGATCAACGACGCCCGCAGGCTGCTGCTCCCCGACACCCGGGTGCACGTGGTGGCCCTCCCGGAGTCGGTCGCGAGCCGCGTCCTGGAGGTGACCGGGCTGCGCCGCGACGTGCCCGTGTACGACAACCTCCCCGAGGCGATGGCGGCCTAGGCTGACGCCATGGCACCGAACATCGCGACCAACACCCGCGTCTCCCTCGACGAGTTGCTCGACTTCGTACGCCCCCGGCACCGCGCGATCCTGCTCACCCGCCGCTCCGACGGCGGACCGCAGGGGTCGCCGCTGACCTGCGGGGTCGACGACTCCGGGCGGATCGTGGTGTCCACCTACCCGGAGCGCGCCAAGACCCGCAACGCCAGGCGGGACCCGCGGGTCAGCCTGATCGTCCTCAGCGACGAGTGGAACGGTCCGTGGGTGCAGATCGACGGCACCGCCGAGGTGCTGGACGTGCCCGAGTCGGTGGAGCCGCTGGTGGAGTACTACCGGAACATCGCCGGTGAGCACCCCGACTGGGACGAGTACCGCGCGGCGATGGTGAAGCAGGGCAAGTCGCTGATCCGGATCACCCCGGAGCGCTGGGGGCCGGTGGCGACGGGCGGCTTCCCAGCGCGGCTGGCGGAGAGCGAGTAGCGGGGGCGCACGGGGAGCGCCCTCGGTCAGCCCTGGCCGCGGGCGACCATCGCCTCGATGCCGGCGATCAGCAGGTCCAGGGCGAAGGTGAAGTCCCGTTCGAGCATCTCCTCGACCGTGTCGCCGCCCCGCGCCTCCATGATCCGGGCCGACCGCCCGATGACGTCGGAGGCGTCCGGGTCGCGCAGCACCTCGGTCATGGCACGGTGGTGGTACTCGTCGGCGGTCAGGCCCGTCGAGGCCACCCGGGCGCGGAAGTGGCCCTCCACCGTGCCGTGTCCGTACACGAACTGGAACACGGCGGCGATCGCCCCCGTCACTCCGTGCTCGGGCAGGCCGGTGCGGCCGAGGACCCGCTGGACGGCGCCGGAGAACCGCAGCGCGTGGGGCCCAATGTTGAGGAAGCGGCCGACGAGCGCCGGCAGCCAGGAGTGCCGCACCAGCAGCGCCCGGTACTCGCGGGCCAGCGCGCGCAGTTCGTCGCGCCAGTCGGCGCCGGACTCCGGTTCGGGCAGGGCGAGTTCGCCGAAGGCGCGGTCCAGGGCCAGTTCGAGCAGGTCGTCCTTGGTGTCGACGTACCAGTAGACGGACATCGCGGTGACGTCGAGTTCGGCGGCGAGGCGGCGCATGGAGAACTTCTCCAGGCCCTCGGCGTCCAGCAGCCGCACGGTGGCCTCGGTGATCCGGCCCCGGTCGAGGCCGGAGGGCCGGTCTCCGCCGCGCCTGCCGCCCCGCTCCCGGTCCTCCAGCCAGACACTGGGCCGCGGCGTCTTCCCGGACCGCTGGTCTGCCCTCACCATGGCGCACCTTCCTCGACTCGCCGACGCCGGTTCATGCTAGGCGTCCGCCTGTTCCCGCGCGGCGCGCGCGTCGGCGCGGTCGGCGCGGTGCAGCAGCGACGCCGCAAGCAGGCCGCCGAGCAGCACCGCGGCCGAGCCGACCAGGAGGCTCGTCTCCAGACCGGAGGAGAACGCCCCGGTGATCTCGGCGCGTTCACGGTCGGAGCCGGCCGCGGCCAGCGCCGCCGGGAGCGAGGCCGCCGCGACCGGCACCAGCGCGGCGAAGCGCGCGTTCAGCACGGCGCCGAGGACGGCCACGCCGAGTCCGTTGCCGAACTCGGCCAGCGTGCCGTTGATCCCGGCTCCGACGCCCGCCTTCTCGCGGGGCACGGAGCTCATCACGGCGTGCGCCATCACCGGGCTGCCGATCGCGGTGCCCGCGCCGATCAGCACCAGGCCGAGCAGGGTGCCGCCGTAGCCGTGCCCGGTGAGCGTGGCGATCGACACCAGCCCGGCCGCCATCAGCCCCATGCCCACCGCTATGGACGGCGGAGTGCCCATCTTCGCCGACCATTTGGTGCCCACGCCGGTGAAGTTGAGGACGACCACGGTCAGCGCCATCGGCGCGGTGCGCAGTCCCGCCTCCAGCGGGCCGTAGCCGAGGACGAACTGCAGGTACTGGGTGAGCAGGAACAGCGCGCCGCCCATCCCGAAGGTGATCAGCACCAGGCCGCCGACCGCGCCGGTGAAGCGGCGGTTGCGGAAGAAGTGCGGTTCGAGCATCGGGTACGGGATCCGACTCTCCCAATACGCGAAGACGCCGAGCACCACGACCGCCGCGCCGACGGTGGCGAGCACCATGCCGGACGTCCAGCCGTGCTCGGGGCCGGAGATGATCGCGTAGACCAGGGCCGTCATGCCGATGGTGGAGAGCACCGCGCCGACCAGGTCGGGCCGGTCGCCCTGCCGGTTGCGGGACTCCGGGACGTACGCGGCGACGGCTGCCAGCGCCAGGGCCGCGACCGGCAGGTTGATCAGGAAGATCGAGCCCCACCAGAAGTGGTTCAGCATGAACCCGCCGACCAGCGGACCGGCCGCGAACCCCAGGGAGTTGACGGCGCTCCAGACGCCGATCGCCTTGGGCTGCTCCTCGGTCGTGAAGATCTGCATGACCACGGCGAGGGTGGTGGTGAGCAGCAGCGCCCCGCCGACGCCCATGCCTGCCCGCGCGGCGATCAGCTGCCCGGAGGACTGGGCCAGGCCGGCCACCAGCGACCCCGCGCCGAACAGGGCGAGGCCCACGATCAGCATCTTCTTGCGGCCGTAGCGGTCGGCCGCGTTGCCCGCGCTGAGCAGCAGGCCCGACTGCACCAGCGAGTAGGCGTTGATCATCCACTGGACGTCGGCGGTCGAGGCGTCCATCTCCCGGGTGAGGGAGGGGATCGCCACGTTCAGCACCGTGTTGTCCAGCAGCACGGTGAGCTGCGCGAGGCAGATGACTCCGAGGATCAGCCAGCGCCGCGCGTGCCCCCGGGGAGCCCCGTCCGCAGGTGCGGTGTCCGGGGACGGGTCGGGGGCCGCGGCGGGGTGCTCCTGGGAGGAGGTGGTCATGCTGTACACCGTAGAACAGCTCTCTTACGGCGTACAACGCGGGGGCGTGGGACGAGGTCAGCTTTCGGACGTGGGGCGGGTGAGGTCGTAGAAGGTGGCTGAGCCGGCGGTGACCTGGGTGAAGTTCTCCTGGACCCAGGCGGTGATCCGGGACGAGGTGCCGGTGCCGTCCGCTCCGCCTCGGCCGCCGCCTCCGCCCATGCCTCCGCTCGAGACGAAGTAGTGGATGCGGCCGTCCTTCACGTACTGCTGGAACTGGGCGAGGGTCGGGGACGGGTCGGTGCCGTTGAAGCCGCCGACCGCCATGACCGGTTCGCCGGTGGCGAGCTGGTAGCTCGCGGCGTTCTGCGCGCCGACCGCCGCGGCGGCCCAGGTGTAGTCGTCGGCGTCAGTCTCCAGCAGCTCGCGTGCCTGGGCGTCGACGGAGGTGCCGCCGAGGAGGCCACCCATGCCGACGCCGCCGCGCGATCCCCGGCCGGGGGTTTCTGTCGTGGTGCCGTCGGTGGTGCCGGGCGGGGTGACGGTGCCGTTCCGGCCCGACGGGGCGCCGCCGGGGAAGCCGCCGGTGCCGTTGGTGGTGGGCGGGGTGCTGTCGGGCGGGGTGCCGTTCTGGGGGCCGCCGTTCTGGCCCTGGGTGCCGCCTCCGCCAGGGCCGCCGCCTTGGGCTCCGTTCTGACCGCCGCCCGGGCCTCCGCCCTGGGGGCCACCGCCGCCCCTGCCCGTCGACGCGGGACCGGCCATGACGATGGAGCCGGAGTGACCCTCCCGCACGGTGCTCAGGGTGTACGCCGTCGGGCCGGCCAGGGAGGCCGCGACGCCGAGGCCGGCCGCCGCGAGCACCACCCGGCGTCCCGCCCGGCCCGCGAAGACCAGCCCGAGCGCGGCGGTCAGCCCGCCCACCAGGACGATCCAGCGCAGCCACGGCAGGTAGTCGGGTGTGCGCGCGAGCAGGACGCAGCCCCAGGCCGCGGTCGCCGTGACGGCCGCCGCGAGGACGAGGGCGGCCCAGGTCTCCCGCCGCCGCTGCCACAGGGCGGCCGCGCCCATGCCGGTCACGGCCGCGAGACAGGGGGCCAGGGCGACCGTGTAGTACTGGTGGAAGATGCCGGCCATGAAGCTGAAGACGACGGCGGTCGTCAGCAGCGAGCCGCCCCACACGAGGAACGCGGCACGGGTGATGTCGGTCCTGCGCGTCTTACGGGTCAGGTACAGGGCGGCGGCCAGCAGGATCAGCGCGGCGGGCAGCAGCCAGGAGATCTGGCCGCCGACGTCGTCGTTGAACATCCGGTCCCAGCCGGTCTCGCCCCAGCGGCCGCCGCCGCCCGCGCCGCCTCCGCCGCCGACGCTGCCGGTCTCCTCGCCGTTGAGACGGCCGAGGCCGTTGTAGCCGAAGGTCAGCTCCAGGAAGCTGTTGTTCTGCGAGCCGCCGATGTACGGCCGTGAGGACGCCGGCCACAGCTCGACGACCGCGACCCACCAGCCTCCGGACACCACGAGCGCGACGGTCGCGAACGCGAGCTGCGCGAACCGCTTGCGCGGGCGTACGGGGGCGCAGACGGCGTAGACCACGGCCAGCGCAGGGAGGATCAGGAACGCCTGGAGCGTCTTGGTGAGAAAGGCGAAGCCGATGGCGACGCCAGCCCACATCAGCCACTTGGTCCGGCCGTCCTCCAGGGCGCGTACGACGAGGTGACAGGCGACGGCCATGAGCAGGGCGAGCAGGGCGTCCGGGTTGTTGAAGCGGAACATCAGCGCCGCGACCGGCGTGAG
>Ga0164243_10016015_pt1 | contig 10315 bp, 9 predicted proteins | sample OricompcompostOP_FD_108781 | JGI IMG/M metagenome (GOLD analysis project Ga0164243, IMG submission 108781) | Organic Plus compost microbial communities from Emeryville, California, USA - Original compost - Organic plus compost (OP) | ecosystem: Engineered > Solid waste > Mixed feedstock >... | reverse complement strand
CGGATGCTCGGGCTTGGCCTCGTCGAGCATCCGCAGCGCGCGCCCGCGCATCTCGGGCGAGTACTTCTGATTCATCGCATTCCATCCTTGCTTGAAGAACGGAACGAAACCCAGGGCGATTCAAGCCACACCGCCATCCTTGAGCGCCACGTCGAGTGGGGCACGACCTTCGAGACCGAGCCCTACGAGTGCGGATGGGCCAGCGAAGCGCTCTACTTCGTGTACTCGACGGAGCCGTTACCCGCCGACCTGTGGCTGCGAGCACAGATCTCCGCCGACGGTCGCCGCTGGGTCGACCACGGGACGCCGTGCGTGATCACCGCCGGCGAGCTGGGCGGGGCAGTACGGGTGGCTGCGGCTCGTGCGGTCACACGCGCCCACACCCTCAGAGCACGCCGATAACACGGCGGAGATCGATGTCTACCTAACTCTCAAGCAGTGAAAGCGAAGGAAATGACAGCGACCAACAGCCATCGGGCGACGATCTCCGTGGCTGAGCCCACCGAACAGATCACGGTCTCCCCAGACATCTATGGGCAGTATTTCGAGCACGTCGAGGACTGCATCTATCCCGGTGTCATGGATGACGACGGCATTCGGGAGGACGTGGTGGCCGCGGCATCGGATCTGCAGGTCCCCGTAGTGCGCTGGCCTGGTGGCTGCTTCGCCGACTGCTACCACTGGGAAGAGGGCATCGGCCCGCTGGATCAACGACCGGTGCGGCCGAACTGGCACTGGGGCGGGGGGCAGCTCGAGAACCACAGGTTCGGCACCCACGAGTTCCTCGACTGGTGCGAGCGCGTCGGCGCGGCGGCGTACATCAACGTCAACATGGGCACCGGCACGATGATCGAGGCCCTGCGGTGGCTCGACTACACCACCGGCACGCAGGAGACCACCGACGTGGCGACCCGCCGCCGTCACGGTCGCGACGAGCCGTGGGAGGTCGCCTACTGGGGAATCGGCAACGAGACCTGGGGGTCTTGGGAGGCCGGACGGATGTCGGCGGCGGCGTACGCGGACAAGCTGGCCAACTGGGCCGACTTCTTTCGGCGCTACCAACGCGATGTCCGCATCGTGGCCGTCGGCTCCGAGGCCGGACAGGACCCGCAATGGGATCAGACCGTGCTCGACGTGGCCGGTGATCAGATCGACCTGCTCTCGATCCATATCTACGGCGCGCGTGTCGATCGAGCGGACGGCGCCGTGCTCGACGAGTCAGACCGACGGGCAGTGATGCTTGCGCCGCTGCACTTCGAAGCGCAGATCGCTGAGATGGGGCGCCTGGTCCGCGCGCACAACGCCACGGCCAGTCGCCAGATCGGCATCGCACTCGATGAGTGGAACATCAGGCACTATCGCGAGGCGGGAGACACGTTCGAGCTCGACCGTGCCGCGCCCCGCACCGGGACCGATGCGATCTTCTCGGCCGGCGTCTTCCATGCGATGCTGCGCGCTGCTGACCTGGTGACCATGGCCAACTACGTCTTCCTCGTCAACGGCAACGCGGTGCTCGACGCCCGGAACGGAACCGTGACCAGGTCCACGCTGTTCACGATGTTCAGCGAGTACCGGAAGCGCCTCTGCGGCACCCTTCTCGATGTCGACGTCGAGGGTCATGAGATCGACGTGCCCGAGCTGTACAGCGGCAACCCTTCGCGTTCGGTCGATCCCGAGACGGTGCCGGGGCGGGGCCCGGCGATCGACGCCGTCGCCACCCGGGACTCGAACGGTGCGCTGCAGATCGCGGTGCTGAACCGCAGCGAGGACCCTGTCGAGGTCACGCTGACGCTCCCGGGTGCCGTCAGCAGCGCAACTGCGGACTGCTACCGGGTGAATGTGGACACGGACACGCTCGAGCAGCTCGATCCCGTCGCGTTCACGGATGGCCGTGTCACCGTTCCGTCGGCCTCCTGCACGCTGATCGCGGCTGCGTAGCGGCTGGCGCCGGCCCTCACTTCTGCGCCAGCGCGATGAACCTGGCGTCGGCCTTGCGCGCACCCATCACGACCACGTGTGCGAGCAAGGCCGGCGTCACCACGAGCGAAAGCGGGACGAGCACGGCAGCCACCACGGCGAGCCCGAGTCCGCACAGGCCCTGGAGCGTCGCCCCCGGTGCCGACACCGCGGCACCGAAGGAGAACCGCACGAGCTCGCCGAAGGTGGCGACGCTTCCCCACAGGGCCGTGCTGACCAGGTGCACCGTCACCATCGCGTACAGCAACACCAGCGGCACCAGCACGATGGTCAACGGTCCCGCAGCATCGCCGAGCTGAGGAAGGAGCAGCAGGTCGAGCGCGAGCACGATGCCGATCCCGGTCCACGCCCAGCCCCAGCGCGTGAGCGCCCATCCTCGACCGCGCATGGCGGCCCAGAACGTGCGAACCAGATCTGGTTCCTCGCCGTCCTGGATCGCCCGCACCGTCGTCAGCAGTGCTGCGGTGGCTGCGGGGGCACCGATGATCGTGATCGAGCTCAGCAGCCAGAGGATGCTGAGACCGAGCAGGCCGGCGATCCCCCGAGCGGCGCGCATGAGCAGATCCACGTGATCAGCCCTTCAGCCCGGAGGTGGCGATCCCGTCGACGATCTGCCTCTGGAAGAGGATGAAGATCACGATGAGTGGCGCCAGCGCCAGCGTGCTCATCGCGAACATCGGTCCCCAGGCGGAGTGCCCGCTCGAGTCGAGGAACGCGCGCAGCGCCAGTGGGATCGTGTAGAGGCGGCGCTCGGAGATGTAGATCAGCTGCGACAGGAAATCGTTATAGGTCCACAGGAACGTGAAGATCGCACCGGTCACCAGTGCCGGCCGCAGCAGCGGCAGCACGATCTGCAGGTAGATCCTGCCGGGCCCTGCGCCGTCGATCTTCGCTGCATCGTCCAGCTCGCGCGGGATGCCCCGGATGAACTGCACGAACAGGAAGATGAAGAACGCGTCCGTGGCCAACATCTTCGGAACCACCAGCGGCAGGTAGGTATTCACCCAACCCAGCTCGAAGAACAGCGTGTACTGGGGGATCAACGTCACGTGGTACGGCAGCATGAGCGTGCCGAGCATGATCGCGAACCAGAACGCCCTCGCCCGGAACTGCAGCCGCGCGAACGAGTAGGCCGCCAACGAGCACGAGACGAGGTTGCCGATCACCGCCAGACCCGCGATCACGAACGAGTTGAGGAAGAACGTGCTGAAAGGCTCACCCAGCCCATTCCAGCCCTCGGCGTAGTTCGCGAAGTCGAAGACCGGTGGGAGCAGTCCGATCTGCGAGAAGATCGCTGAGTCTTCCTTGAGCGACGCCGCGAACATCCACATGATCGGGTACACCATGGCCAGCGCGCCCAGCCCGATCACTACGTGGAGCACGATCCTGCGGCCGCGCAGCGGCCTGCGCGCTGTTGTGATGGCGGTCATCACCGGTCTCCGTCGTCGTAGTGGACCCAGTACTTGCTCGCCAGGAAGTTGAGGGCAGTGAAGACGCCGATGATCACGACCAGCACCCAGGCGAGCGCGGATGCGTAACCCATCCGGAAGTTCGTGAACGCCTCCAGATACAGATAGAGCGTGTAGAACAGCGTCGAGTCGAGGGGCCCGCCGGTGCCGTCGCTGATGATGTACGCCGAGTTGAATGCTTGGAACGCACCGATCAGCTGCAAGATGATGTTGAGGAAGATCACCGGCGTCAGCAACGGCAGGGTGATCCTGAAGAACTGAGGGATCTTGCCAGCACCGTCGATAGCGGATGCCTCGTACAGCTCCGCTGGGATCTGCCGCAGCCCGGCGAGGAAGATCACCATCGGCGACCCGAACTCCCAGACCCGCAGCAGGATGAGGGTGTAGAGCGCGTAGTCCGGCTCGGCGATCCAGCTCGGCGGGTCGACGACACCGACGAACCTCAGCACCACGTTGACGATGCCTTCGCGCCCGAACACCTGTCGCCAGAGCACCGCGATCGCGACGCTGCCCGCCAGCAGGCTCGGCAGGTAGTACATCGCGCGATACACCGAGAGGCCCCGCAGCCCGCGATTCAGGGCAACGGCGACCACCAGCGCGAAGATCAGCTGCAACGGAACCGCGATGAGCACGTACCGGAGCGTGACGCCGAGCGATCCCCAGAACCGGTGGTCCTCGGTGAACATCCGCACGTAGTTGTCGGTGCCGATCCAGTTGGGCTCGCTCAGCAGCGCGAAGTCCGTGAAGGAGTAATACAGCGACACCAGCATCGGACCGGCCGTGAGGAACACGATCCCGATGAACCACGGTGTGAGAAACAGGTAGCCCCACCGGTTCTCAGAACGGGCTCCCGGCGCCGATCGCGATCGGCGCCGGGATACCTCGCGACCGGCCTGGGCCGGACCGGTCATCGCGCCGCCTGGATGGCGCTCTCAGCCCGCTCGAAGAACCGGTCTACCGACTCCGAGACCGAGGTACGGCCGAAGCGGAAGTCCTCGACCGCCGTCGAGAACTCGGTGTTGATGTCCGACCACGAGGGCGGGAACTCTTGCGCCAGCGGGATGGCAGTGTCACCCAGCTCGTCGCTGATCAGGTTGATGTAGTCGATGAAGTTCTGCTCGGCCTCGGTGTACTCGAGCGAGTCGCGCACCTCGCGGTTCGGGGGCGCACCCAGCTCAGCACCGAGGATCCCGGCGCCGTCGAGGTCGTTGAACGCGAAGTCGAGGAAGTCCACCGCGGCATCGATGTTCTCGGCACGCGCGTACAGGCCCACCCAGTTGGAGCCGCGCACGAAGTGCCCCGAACCGCTGCCGGCCGGGTTCACTGGGATGGTGGTCAGCTGCAGTCGAGACTCCGTGAGCGCCTGCATCGAGGCGAGCGCGTTGGCGTAGGTCTGATGGTTGGCCGCGTAGCCACGGATCAGCGCGGAGCTGTCGAACGTGCCCCCCGCCTCCGCCGTGATATCCGCCGGCGGTGCCGCGCCCTCGTCGCGCAGCATCTGCCACAGCTCGAGCCAGTCGGTCAGGTCCGACTTGTCGAACCCGAGGTCACCGGTCTCGGTGAAGGCATACTTCCCTCGCTGCAGCAGCCACACCTTGAAGATCTGGTCCAGCTGGGACGAGCGGTCCTCGGTGCCGTAGAAGTCACCGCCCACCGCCCGCGTGATGTCGGCGCTGAAGGTGAGGAACTCCTCCCAGGTGTATCCCGGCTCCGGCAGCTGCATGCCGAGGCTCTCCAGGAGGTCGACGTCGTACATCGATCCGTGGGCGTTGTCACCGAAGCTGAGGCCCTGCACCGTGCCGTCGACACGTCCGAGATCCACCAGACCCTCGGTGAACTTGGAGGTGTCCAAGCCGTTCCCGAGGTACTCGTCCAGTTCCACGAGGGCGTTCTGGCGAGCGAACTGGGCCACCGCGGAGTGGAACAGGCCCATCACCGCGGGCGCGTTGCCACCGCTGACCTGGGTGGCCAGTTTGTCGAGATAGGCGTCGTTGCTGGCCGCATCCAGCGTGAGGCTCCAGTCAGGGTTCTTGGCGGTGTACGCCTCGAAGACCTGCTCGAACAGGCCCATGCGGTGCGCTGATCCGAACTGCGCCACCCGCAGCTCGCCGCCGGCGCTCTCGCCGCCCCCGCCCCCCGAGCCGCTACCACAGGCGGACACAGCGGCGATGCCGCCCACGGTCAGGGCGCTCAGAGTCAGAAACTTGCGTCGGTCCATTTCACATCTCCTTTGACGAGGGTGTCTGCACCGTCAGGCGGTGCGAATGTGCAGAACCGCGGCACTGTCGGGCCACGGCACGTCGAACTGGTGGGTTCCGGACGAGACCTCGCCTGCAGGCTCGGTTCGGCCGGTGTACGGGTCGAGCCAGGTGGCACGCGTGGGTCCCGGGACCTCGACCTCCAGGCTGAAGCTGGCGCCGGACTGGCTGTAGACGACGTACTCCGAGCCCTCGTGAGCCCGGGCGTACACATCGGTCGCCTCGGTCTTCAGCAGATGAGGAGCAGGTGTCATCAGCCAGTACTGCGTGGCGTCCCAGAACTCGGCGAGCACCTTGATGGCCGCGTAGCCGGGCGGCGTGGGCTTGGGCAGGAACAGGCTCCAGGCGGTGTTCCGGTAGTAGTAGTTCGGGTAGCCGCCGCCCATGACGACCTGCCAGTGGCGGCGGGTCACCTCGTCCCACGGCTGGTCGTGATCCTCGGCGTCCGAGGGCAGGTCATCGATGCCGCTCTCGTAACCGAACTCCACGTTGATGTACGGCTTGGAGAACCTGGTGGTGTGCCGCAGCGCGTCCCCGTAGATATCGAGCAGCACCTGGTCGGAGGTCACGTCGACGATGTCGTCGAGGTACTCCTTGACCGGCTCCTTGTACTGCAGGCCCCAGCCGTGACCGTCCGGCGGATTGACGTCGTGCGCGGTGACCAGTCGTCGGTAGCCGTCATAACGGCGGATCAGACCGACACGGGTCCAGATGTAGTCCGAGCTCTGGTGGTAGGACTCCTTGCCGGTGTCCCACAGGATGTTGCCGAAGGCCTGGTAGCGCGCGACGATGTGACGCCAGTAGCGGTCGTCATCGGCCGAGCCGAGCTCGGGCCAGTTCACGTCCTTGTTGTAGACGTGGATCATCAGGTGCACGATCAGTCCACGCTGTTGCAGGAGTGCGATCGCGTCGTCCATGTGCGCGAAGAAGTCCGGATCGAGCTGTTCGTAGTCCGGGGCCTCGTTGCCGCCGATCCACGGCGCGAGGGAGGGCAGGACCCAGCGGGGATCCTTTTCCAGGTCCTCAGGCACGTGCCGACGGAACGAGCGCGCGTAGGCGTTGACCGTGACCATGTTGAAGCCGACCGGCTCGATCGTGTCGAGGAAGTCGATCACGCGGGCGAGGGTGGGGTCGTGCTGATCCACCATCAGCAGCCAGTTGACTTCGTAACCCCGCACGAACACCCGGGTGCCGTCAGCCCGGAGGAAGTGCTGCGGGCGCTCGGGGTCGATCATCAGCGGTGCCGTGACCCCCGCCTTGGCCGGGCCGGCGTCCAGGACCATGTACCGGTCCCGCAGCTCCAGCTCATCGGGTGCATGGGTCACGGTCAGGCGCCAGCTCCCGGGCCGGGGCGCGCTCACGCGCACCACGTGCCCACGGTGCGGATCCCAGAACGCCGGGACCGTGAGCATGGCACCCTCAGGCCCGACCAGGGTCACGCGGATCTCGATATCGAAGGGGTTGCCCGACCCAGCCTCCGTCGAGAGAAGAAGATCGACGACCTCGTGCTGTGCGACGGGCAGGACACCGCTGAAGTCGTGGGTGTGGGGGACCCAGGCAGCCCTCGCGGGCGCCTTCGGCTCCGTGGTCATTCAGTGCTCTCCTTGGTAGTGGCTCGCGGGATGGGTGCGACTGCGACGGGTGGGCTGCCGAGCGGGAAGCTCTGCCGCAGGAAGGTGACGTTCTCTTCGCGCACGCGGCGCAGGTGGGCGGCGTGGCGTTCGCGCGCGGCCTCGGCGTCCCGAGACTCGATCGCCTCGAGCACGCCACGGTGCTCTCGGGCCGAGAGCGAGGCGCCCTCGGGGTGCAGGTTCAGCGAGAGGAAGCGGACCCGATCGATCACGGTTCCGACGCGCTCCAGCATCGAGGCGGCGAGCGCGCGACCTGCCCACACCTCGATTAGGTGATGGAACCGCTCGTCGGCTTCCGCCCATGCGGCTTGGTCGCCGTCCTCGGCAGCCCGCTCCATGGCGGCGACGGTCGCGCGCAGCTGTTCGACGCCTTCCTCCGAGGCCACAGCAGCGACACGGGCCACCAGCATCGATTCGAGCGCTTCCGCGATCTCGTAGGCCTCTTCGACCACCTCGACGGTCAGCGGCGGGATCCAGGCCGCGTGCCCGTCTGAAGAGTCCACCAGCCCCTCGGACTTGAGGCGCGCCAGGGCCGCGCGGATCGGGGTACGGCTCACGTTGAGCTCGTTCGCCAGTCGCACGCTCGTCAGGCGCTCCCCGGGCGCGTAGCGCCCCCGGAGGATCGCGGCGCGCAGCGTCTGATAGGCCTGTTCGCTGACCGATGCCTGTGTCATTTCTTCGCCCTTGCTCCGAGTTGTAGAGACTCACGAGCATGGTCGACGGCGGCGCGACGCCACTGTCGTTCGAGCTCCAGGGTGTCCTCGATGCCGGGCAACCTCGGTGCCCACTGCTCGAGCACGACGGCGAGCTGACCGTCGTCCCTCGGGCGCACCGCATCCAGGACTGCAGGGAGGTCGACCACTCCGGTGCCCAGGGGTGTGCCCACGACATGTCCGCCGACACCCTCGGCGTCGGGCTCCAGCCGACAGTCCTTGAGGTGGACGCACACGGCATGCGGTGCCAGCTGGTCGATGGTCTGGGCGGGCCACTCCTGACACATGATGGAGTTCGCGACGTCCAGGACCACCCCGACGCGCGGGTGGTCGATCTCCTCGAGCACCTCCAGGATCCGCGGGCTGGTCATGGTGAAGTGGTTCTCGATACCGATGGTCAGGCCGTGCTCATCCAGCTGGGGGAGCACCGCCCGGATCGCCTCGACCTCGGGACCTGGCGCTGCGCCATCGTCAGGCACCACACGGATGACATCCGCCTCGAGGATCCGGGCGATGTGGATGTGCCGCGCGAGCTGCTCGGGATGCGCTCCGGTCGTCCCCGTCTGGAACGCGATCCCGAGGTCGGTGGCCAGGGCGCGCAGGTCGGCCAGGGTGCTGTCCGTGGCCGCCTCCAGCTCGGCGTTGTCGGCGACCTGGAGCACATCGACGCCCATCTCGCCCGCATCGCGAACGAGATCCGCGACCGTGGCCGGCTGAGCAGGGCGGAATGCCTCCGTGCCGAGAGCCCACCGATAGGCGTAGCTGCCGATCCCGAGGCGCATCAGTCGGCCAGATAGGCGAGCAGCTGTGCCGTCGCCTCCGCAGGGGTCGCGTTGTCGATGAGGTCCTGCAGGCGGTCCCGGCCGATCTTGTCCAAAAGCCGCACGAGGGACTCCATCGAGCGGATGGTGGCCTCGAACGCGTCACCAGGGTCGCCGTGCTTGGTGAAGACGTCGTAGGCGAGCCATCCCTCCCACCCGAGCTTCTCCAGGTAGAAGATCGTCTCGAGCATCTCCCAGACGTGCACCGCGCCCGGGACGATGTCCCAGTCCCAGCCCCGGTTGTTGTCGTTGAAGTGCACGTAGAAGAGACGGCCGGCTTCGTGCGCCATGGTGGCGCTCATGGCGGGCGTCTCGCCGGCGATGAGCGCGTGGCCGACGTCCATCGTCACGCCCAGGTGGTCGTGCCCCACCCGGTCACACAGGTGCAGGGTGGTGCCGACGTCCGGCACGGTGATCTGCGTGCGGGACTCGAACGCCTTGTACTCGATCGAGACCTTGACGTCCGAGCGGTGGTCCAGGGCGCGCTTGAGCCCGTCCACCAGCCAGCGCCACTGATCGATGTAGTCGACCTGGAAGCTGTAGTCCCAGCCGTCCATCAGCGGGCACATCGTGACCATGTTCGAGCCGAGGTCGGCGGCCAGGTCCATCGCGGTAGTCAGATACGTCACCGCGCGGTCGCGGATCTCCGGATCCGGATTGGTGAATGAGCCGTTACGCCAGATCGGCTCCGACTTGATGTTCAAGTTCACCGCCGAGACCGCCAGGTTCGAATCGCTGATGAGCTCACGGGCGCGCTCACAGTCCGTGAGGTCGGCCGGGTACACCAGCTCGACGCCGGAGGCGCCGGGGATTCGGGCTGCCCGCTTCATCCGCTCCTCCAGGGAAACAGCGGGCTGGAACTCGGTGAACCGGTCGGCGTAGCGGTCGAGGATCCCGACCATGATCGAGTGCTGCAGTTTCATCCGTACTGGATTCCTTTCTGGATCCACTTTGTAATCCACGACTGTACGCAGCGCATAGGAGGGTGTCAAACCGTCCGGCGCCCTCTCGGTCGGTGACGCCGTCACGATCACCTACTGGTCACCCTGAACGACCGGGAGGCGCTCGCAGCCGACGGCGGCGACGACCTGGTCACCGCCGGCCGCCAGGTCGCTTTCGACGGCGACACCTCGCTGATCTCGTGGTCGGGCGACCTCGCAGTCCCAGCGGGTCGTCACCGCCGCTCGGCCCGTGGATCGCACGACGAAACCGGCTCTTCACAATTGAGGGTGTAGTCGGTGCCTGAAGCCGCCGGTCTCGAGCAGTGATCTGGCGATGTAGTTGGTGAGGTTGCGGAAGCCGAGAGCGGAGCCGCGCAGGTGCTCGAGGCGGCCGTTGAATCTCCTATGTATGTCAAGCGGCCACCGGGGTGGTGGTCGCGGCGGCGTTGAGGTGTCGGTAGATCTGGCGGGCGAGGTAGCGCTTGAGCGAGCGTCGGATCTCGCG
>Ga0164243_10016014_pt1 | contig 10315 bp, 8 predicted proteins | sample OricompcompostOP_FD_108781 | JGI IMG/M metagenome (GOLD analysis project Ga0164243, IMG submission 108781) | Organic Plus compost microbial communities from Emeryville, California, USA - Original compost - Organic plus compost (OP) | ecosystem: Engineered > Solid waste > Mixed feedstock >... | reverse complement strand
TGAGATTTGGGGCCGTTGGCGCGGCGGCGAGTTGGTTGCGGCCTGTCACGTCGGCGCGAACCTGGTGCCGGTCCAAGCCTCGGAGGAGGACGCGATCGCCTTCGGCGAGCGTGCTCTGAGTCGCGGCCGAACGGTCTCGACCATCGTCGGACCGCGGTCACCGGTGCAGGCGTTCTGGTCCGTCGTGAGCGGATCGTGGGGGAGGCCACGAGAAGCCCGCTGGGAGCAGCCACACATGGTGCAGTGCCAGCCCAGCACCGTCGAGCCGGACCCGTTCGTACGACGAACCACCCGCTCGGACCTGGAGATCCTCTATCCGGCGTGCGTGGCGATGTACACCGAGGAGGTCGGCGTCTCCCCGGAGTGGGGGGGCGGGAGCGATCTCTACCGTGCGCGGGTGATGCAACTGATCTCGCGCGGCTGGTCGTTCGCCCGGTTCGAGGACGGGGAGCTGGTCTTCAAGGCCGAGGTGGCCTGCGCGACGCCGACGGCCGCACAGATCCAGGGCGTGTTCGTCCCACCCGAGCGGCGTGGTCAGGGTCTGGCAGCGCGCGGGATGGCCGCGGTCGCGGAGATCGTGAGGCGGGAGATCGCCCCCCACGTCTCGCTCTACGTCAATGAGTGGAACACCCCGGCTCGGCGGGCCTACGAGCGGGCCGGCTTCGTCGAGACCGCCCGGTTCTCGACCGTGATGTTCTGACCCGCACCGCAGGAGCGGAACTGGTTCGTCGCGCCCGGGCGCTGCCTCGTACCCTTCTCCCATGACTGCGCCCGATCGGATTGGCCGGATGTCGACCCTGTTCCTGCGGACCCTGCGTGAGGACCCGGCGGACGCCGAGGTTGCCAGCCACAAGCTGCTCGTCCGGGCCGGCTATATCCGCCGCGCTGCCCCCGGGATCTACACCTGGCTGCCGCTGGGCCTGCGGGTGCTCGCCAAGGTGGAGCGGATCGTGCGCGAGGAGATGGCCTCGATCGGCTCGCAGGAGGTCTCGTTCCCGGTGCTGCTGCCGCGCGAGCCCTACGAGGCCACTGGCCGCTGGACGGAGTACGGCGACGGCATCTTCCGACTCAAGGACCGTAAGGACGGCGACTACCTCCTCGGGCCGACCCACGAGGAGATGTTCACTCTGCTGGTGAAGGACCTCTACGGGTCCTACAAGGATCTGCCGCTCTCCCTGTACCAGATCCAGAACAAGTACCGCGACGAGGCGCGCCCGCGCGCCGGCCTGCTCCGTGGCCGCGAGTTCATCATGAAGGACGCCTACTCCTTCGACATCGACGACGCCGGCCTCGATCGGAGCTACCAGGCGTTCCGCGACGCCTACATCCGGATCTTCGATCGGCTCGGGTTCGACTATGTCGTCGTCTCCGCCCACGCCGGCGCGATGGGCGGGTCGAAGTCGGAGGAGTTCCTCGCCAAGTCGCCGGTCGGCGAGGACACCTACGTCGAGTGCCGGGTCTGTGGCTACGCTGCCAACGTCGAGGCGGTCAAGATCCCTGCCCCCGCCCCGGTGCCCTACGACGACGTCCCGGCCGCCCACGCGGAGGACACCCCCGACACCCCGACCATCGACTCGTTGGTGGCGATGCTGAACGAGCGGTTCCCGCGGGAGGACCGTGGCTGGCAGGGGAGCGACACCCTCAAGAACGTCGTCTTCATGCTGACCTATCCCGACGGCACCAGCGAGCCGCTGGCGGTGGGCGTCCCCGGCGACCGTGAGGTCGATGAGAAGCGTCTCGAGGCCGCGCTCTACCCGGCCGAGTTTGCTCCTTTCAGCGAGGAGGACTTCGCCCACTACCCGATGCTCGCCAAGGGCTACATCGGTCCTGGCGCCCTGGGCGAGACCAGCGAGTCGAAGATCCGCTACCTTCTCGACCCTCGTGTCGTCGAGGGCACCCGTTGGGTGACCGGTGCCGACGCGCCGGGCAAGCACGTCATCGACCTGGTCGCCGGCCGCGACTTCACCGGCGACGGCACCATCGAGGCAGCCGAGGTCCGCGCAGGCGATCCGTGTCCCAACGGCGACGGTGTCCTCGAGACCGCCCGCGGGATCGAGATGGGCCACGTCTTCCAACTCGGCCGCAAGTACGCCGACACCTTCGGCCTGCAGGTCCTCGACGAGAACGGCAAGTTGGTCACGGTCACCATGGGCTCCTACGGCATCGGGGTGACCCGCGCGGTCGCGGTCGTGGCCGAGGGCACGCTCGATGAGATCGGCCTGTGCTGGCCCCGCAACGTCGCGCCGTACGACGTCCACCTGGTCGCGACCGGCAAGGATGCCGCGGTCTTCGAAGCCGCGGCGGGTCTGGCCGCCGAGTTGGCCGAGGCAGGCGTCGAGGTGCTCTACGACGACCGGGAGAAGGTCAGCCCCGGGGTGAAGTTCAAGGATGCCGAGCTGATCGGCGTGCCCACGATCGTCACGGTCGGGCGCGGGCTTGCCGATGGCCTCGTTGAGGTCAAGGATCGGCGTTCGGGCGAGCGCAGCGACGTTCCGGTGGCCGAGGCGGCCAGCCATCTCACCGCCGTCGTCCGAGGCTGATTCGCGATCCGGCATGATCGCCCCATGACCTCCGACCGGATCGTGGATCATGCTCTTGCGGGTCGGGTGATGACGGCCGCGGAGGCAGCGGACTTCATCACCCCCGGCGACACGGTCGGGATCAGCGGGTTCACCGGCGCCGGCTATCCCAAGGCGGTGCCGGCCGCGCTCGCCGCGCGGATGCAGGCCGCGCACGAACGCGGTGAGGCGTTCCGGATCCAGGCTTGGTCGGGCGCGTCCACCGCCCCCGATCTCGACGGCGTCCTTGCCGCCGCGCACGGAATCAGCAAGCGGATCCCCTACCAGTCGGATCCGGTGCTGCGCGGGCAGATCAACGACGGGGAGGTCGAGTACGTCGACGTCCACCTCTCGCACTCGGCGCAGCACAGCTGGTTCGGCTTCTACGGCGCGCTCGACGTGGCCGTCGTGGAGGTCGCCGCCGTACTCCCCAACGGGCTGCTTGTGCCGAGCTCGTCGGTCGGCAACAACAAGACCTGGCTCGAGCACGCCGACCGCGTGATCCTGGAGGTGAACTCCTGGCAGCCGCGCGAGTTCGAGGGCTTCCACGACGTCTACTACGGCACCCGGCTGCCCCCGAACCGCGCGCCTATCCAGCTGATCTCGCCCTTGCAGCGGATCGGCGACCCCTACCTGCGTGTGGACCCCGCCAGAGTGGTGGCGATCGTCGAGACCGACGCGCCGGATCGCAACAGCCCACTTGCCGCGATCGACGACCAGAGCCGGGCCATGGCGGACCTGCTGGTCGACTTCTTGCGCCACGAGGTCGCTCAGGGCCGGATGCCGGCGAACCTGCTGCCGCTCCAGTCCGGTGTCGGAAACATCGCCAACGCGGTGATGGCCGGACTCCTCGAGAGCGAGTTCCACGATCTGAGCTCCTACACCGAGACCATCCAGGACGGTCTCCTCGACCTGCTCGACTCCGGCAAGCTGACCGGCGTCTCTGCGACCTCCTTCGGGCTCTCGGCGGCAGGGGCCCAGCGGTTCAACAGCAATGTCAACGACTACAAGGGCCGGATCCTGCTGCGCAGCCAGGAGATCTCCAACCACCCGGAGGTCGTCCGGCGCCTGGGCCTGATCGCCATCAACGGCATGATCGAGGCCGACATCTACGGCAACGTCAACTCCACCCACGTTGCCGGCAGCGCCATCATGAACGGTATCGGCGGCAGCGGCGACTTCGCCCGCAACGCCTACCTGAACTTCTTCGTCTCGCCCTCGACCGCGAAGGGCGGCGCGATCTCGGCCATCGTGCCGTTCGCCAGCCATGTCGACCACACCGAGCACGACGTCCAGGTACTCATTACCGAGCGCGGGCTGGCCGACCTGCGTGGCCTCTCGCCGCGCGCCCGGGCGCGCAGGATCATCGACAACTGTGCACACCCGGACTTCCGGGACCGGCTCGAGGATTACTTCGAGCGCGCCCAGGCGGCGCACCCGCATGCGCGGCACACCCCACATCTGCTCGACGAGGCGTTCTCCTGGCACCTGTCCTACCTCGAGAGCGGCCGGATGTAGCCCCGAAGCGACCCGAGCTGGTTGTCGAGCCGGCTTCTGCAAGTTTGTGCAATGCGAAACCATGAGCCAGCGTGGGTCTGGCTGTGCACCGGCTGTCTGTTGCAAAGTTATGCACGAGAGATCAACCGTCGGTCCCCAATAATCAGGCGGAGCTCTCAACGGCCTCGTGTCCAGGCCTTCCTGGCCCGTGAGTCAGCCCGGTTTCGGGGAACGTCTCGGGAGTTCCCCGCACCGGGTGGCTCGCGGGCCGCGCCTATTTCTGGCGCCGGCTCGCTCGGTCAGCTCCCCGGAAAAGTCTCCACGGACCCGCCGAAGTCGAGCTGACGCACCGCGGCATCGCCCAACAGCGTGATGAGCAGCCGACGCTGGTCGCCGTTCACCGCCGTGACGAGGGAGAGGTACGTCGCCGCGCAGTGTTGCTCCAGCGCCAGCGCCGCCCGCCGGATCCCGACCGGCGAGCCGGCGCCGCGGGGTAGGTCGTAGGCCGCCGCTGAGCCGATCGGCCGGGCACCGGCCGCCACCACGTGGTCGATCAGGGTGTCGCGGGCGGCGACGTGGTCGTCGTAGGCCTGCTCGACGGTCTCGAAGAGCGTGGCGTTGTCGCTCCGGGAGAGCCGACCGCCGAGGGAGGCAAGGACGTAGACGGCGGCATGTTCGGCCGCCAGCGCGGTCTGCAGTGCGTCGACCGCGTCGGTCTGGTCGCTCATCCCAGGCCTCGCGCACGCAGCAGCTGGCGCTGCCCAGCGGTCGCCGAGGCGAGCAGTCGGACGAGGTCGGTCTCGGTAGCGGCGACCGAGGCCTCGGTGAGTGTGGTCACCAGCCGCTTCTGGGCACTGCGCCAGTTCCCACCGCTCGTGCCGGGGCTGGCCACGCTGGTCTCGCCGAGTCTGCTCAATTGGGCGTGATGGAGCCTGGCGAAGGCGGCGGGAGCCGCGCTGTCGGCGGTCGTCATCGCGCGACCGACCTGGGCCACGAGGCCGACGTCGGGGTTGGTCGGCGCCGACGGCGTCGGAGGCGTCGGCGCCTTGAGCGAGTCGATCGTGGCCCGCGCCGAACAACCGGTGAGGCCGACCGTGGTGAGGATCCCGAAGGTTCCCAGTGCCGTACGGCGGGAGAATGGACGAGCTGGCACGGCACCGACCCTAAGCCACGGGCTAGCCGGTAAGGTGTCCGCACCACCGCGATCACGGGTGGAACGGACGATCGCCGTCCGACAACTGCTCCACCACAACAGGACCAGACAACAGGACACAGGGGAGGTCTCGTGAACTCCGCACATCCGGACGCGATCGTGAGCGGCGTCGAAGATGAGCTCGCCGGCCCCCTGCATGCCCTGGGCCTCGACATCGAGGCGGTCGAGATCACTCCGGCCGGCAAACGGCGGATCCTGAGAGTGGCGGTTGACAAGGACGGCGGGGTGACCCTCGACGACGTCGCCGACGCGACCCGGGAGGTCAACCGGGTGCTCGACGACTCGGAGGTCATGGGCGAGCAGCCCTACACCCTGGAGGTGACCTCGCGAGGCGTCGATCGGCCCCTGACCCTGCCGCGCCACTGGCGCCGCAACACGGGGCGGTTGGTCAAGGTCGCCCTGACCGACGGCAACACGCTGACCGGGCGGGTGACCGGGTACGACGAGGAGCCCGGCGGTGGCGTGACCCTCGACGTGTCCGGTGCGGCTCGCAGGGTCGGCTATGCCGAGATGAAGAAGGCGCTGGTGCAGATCGAGTTCAAGCGGTCGACCGACAAGAGCGCCGAGGACGAGTGAGGAGCGGCTGATGGACATCGACCTGAGCATCCTGCGGATGCTGGAGCGTGAGCGGGAGATCTCCTTCGACGTCCTGGTGGAGGCGATCGAGCAGGGGCTGCTGACGGCGTACCACAAGACAACGGGAGCACAGGAGAAGGCGCGCGTCGTGCTGGACCGCAAGAGCGGCCACGTCACCGTGCTCGCCGCCGAGGTCGACGAGGAGGGCAACGTCGTCGGCGAGTACGACGACACGCCCGAGGGCTTCGGCCGGATCGCTGCCACGACGGCGAAGCAGATCGTCCTCCAGCGGCTGCGCGACGCCGAGGACGAGGCGAAGTTCGGCGAGTTCGCGGGCTCGGAGGGCGACATCGTCTCCGGTGTGATCCAGCAGGGCCGCAATCCCGACGACGTGCTGGTCGATCTGGGCAAGCTTGAGGCGACCCTTCCGGTCAGCGAGCGAGTGCCGGGGGAGGACTACACCCATGGCACTCGGATCAGGGCGCTCGTCATGAGCGTGCGCAAGGGGATGCGGGGGCCGCAGGTCACGCTCTCGCGCTCGCACCCCAACCTGGTCAAGAAGCTCTTCGCCTTCGAGGTCCCGGAGATCGCCGACGGCACCGTGGAGATCGCGGCGATCGCGCGGGAGGCCGGGCACCGCACCAAGATCGCGGTTCGCTCCACCGTCCCGGGGGTCAACGCCAAGGGTGCCTGTATCGGCCCGATGGGGCAGCGCGTGCGGCAGGTGATGTCGGAGCTTCAGGGCGAGAAGATCGACATCGTCGACTGGTCCGACGACCCGGCCACGCTGGTCGCCCAGGCGCTCTCCCCGGCCCGGGTCAACTCGGTCGAGATCGTCGACCCGGCCGCCAAGTCCGCGCGGGTTGTCGTGCCGGACTATCAGCTCTCGCTGGCTATCGGCAAAGAGGGCCAGAACGCTCGGCTGGCGGCCCGACTGACCGGCTGGCGGATCGACATCCGCTCCGATGAGGAAGCGCCCGGCGACGCGTGAGGGGCGAATGCGGCCCGTCGAGGTCCGGGCGGTCGAGATCCGGGCGGCCGGCGTGACCGTCGGTGACGACGGGATCCTCGTCGAGGGCGGGTCCGCGGTCGGCGTGCTCGTGCTGTCCGGGTCGTCCGGGAGGGTCGAGGTCGACCGCTGCCGGCTCCTGGCGGGGCAGGGGATGACGGCGCTGTCGTACCGGTGGTTCGACGCTGCGGTCGACCTGATTGCGCTGGAGTCCTTCGACGGGGCCCTCGCCGAGCTGCACCGGCGCTGCGACCGGCTCGCCGTACTCGGCACCTCACGCGGAGCCGAGGCAGCGCTGCTGCTCGGTGCACTCCATCCCGAGATCGATGTCGTGGTCGGTCTGTCCGCCAGCGACGTCGTCTGGGCGGGGCTGGCGGGCGAACGACCGCAGCGCTCCTCCTGGACGCGCGCGAGCGAGCCGCTGCCGTTCGTGCCCTATGCCGACGACTTCCAGGTCGAGGGCGACCCGCCGGCGTACGTCGACATGTACTGCCACAGTCTCGAGCTCTTCGCGGACCGGGTGCCGGCGGCGCGGATCCCGGTCGAGCGGATCGCCGGCGAGGTAGTCCTCGCCGCTGGTGGCGCCGACGAACTGTGGCCCTCGGCCCTCTTCGCCGAGCAGGTACGCCGCCGGCGGGCGGCCGCCGGTCGGTCGACCGAGGTCGTGGGCCATCCCGATGCGGGGCACCGCGTCGTACTCCCGGGCGAGCCGGCCCTGCCATCACCTGCGAACCGAGCGTACGGCGGCTCGGAGTTGGCCGATCGGGAGCTCGGTGCCGCCCTCTGGCCGGTCATGCTGCGTGCGCTTCGGGGTCGTGACACGCCATAGCCCCTGGCTGCTGCACCCGGGCGAGTCGTCTGTGCGCCCCAGTTCGGAATCTGCTGGCGTGAGGCGCTAGTGTTGGTTCTCGGTGGCACGCCAAGATGATCTTCTGCAGGTCGGACCTGTCCGCACCTGCGTGGGCTGTCGGCAGCGCGCCGCCAAGCGCGAGTTGTTGCGGGTGACCGTCGGCTCGGACCGCGACGGCCACCCGGCCGTCGTACCCGATCCGTCAGCCACCGCACCCGGCCGTGGGGCGCACCTGCATCCCACCAAGGCGTGTTATGACCTCGCGGTGCGCCGGAAGGCCTTCACCCGAGCCCTGCGGATCGAGGGTGGGCTTCCCAGCGTTCCGGTAGGGGACTACCTCGACGAGCGTGCACACCAACCCCGACCGTCGCCAGCGGTCGACTGACCAGGAATTGGAGCAACAGCTCATGAGCACTCGATGAGTACTTCGCGATGAGCGCCCTTTTTTGTTTGCTCAGTACCCAGCACTAGTGGTCACAGGTTAGTCTCCCGGATCCGGGTCTGTGGCCAGAAGGAGAAGCGTGGCTAAGACCCGAGTCCACGAACTCGCCAAGGAGTTCGGAGTCGAGAGCAAGTTCGTTCTCGAGAAGTTCAAGGAGATGGGTGAGTTCGTCAAGTCGGCGAGCTCGACCATCGAACTCCCTGCGGAGATGCGCTTCCGCAAGGAGATCGGCCCGACGCTGAAGGCGGGCGACAAGCCCGCGGCGAAGCCTGCCGAGAAGACGGCCGAGAGCCAGGCGAAGCCGGCGCCGCCCGCAGCGGACAAGTCCGCTGAGAAGGCGAAGCCGGCCGCTCCCAAACCGGCATCACCCAAGCCGGCCGCTCCCGCTGCGCCGGCGACTCCCACGGCCTCGGAGGCTCCTGCTGTCCCGGCGGCGCAGGCGTCACCGGATGCTCCGGTCGCCCCGGCCGCGCCGCGCCCGGGAGCGCCCAAGCCGGGGCCCAAGGCTCCGCGCCCGCAGGCACCCCGACCTCAGGCTCCGGCGGCACGCGGCGGTGGCAAGTCCTCCGCACCGGGTCCGCGTCCGGTCGGCAAGCCCGGCGCGCCGCGCCCGGGCAACAACCCGTTCGCGTCTAGCCAGGGCATGGGTCGGCGGCCCGCGCCGGCGCCGCGCGACGCTGGCGCCGCCGGCGGTGACCAGCGTCCGCCGCGGCCGCCGGCCTCGCGCGGTGAGGGCGGCGCTGCGCCTCGCCCGGGGATGCCGCGCCCCAACCCGGCGATGATGCCGAAGTCCCCGGCCGCGTTCGGCTCGCGTCCCGGCGGTGGCCCAGGTCGCCCTGGTGCGCCCGGCCGCGGCGGTCAGGGCGCAGGTCGTCCGGGCGGCGGCCAGGGCCGTGGTGCGAGCGCCGGCGCCGGCGCCCCTGGACGCGGTGGTTTCGGCGGCCCCGGTGGTGGCGGTCGCCCCGGCGGTGGCCGTCCTGGCGGTCGCGGGTCCACCCAGGGTGCCTTCGGCCGCCCCGGTGGTCCCTCGCGCCGTGGTCGCAAGTCGAAGCGGGCGCGTCGCCAGGAGTTCGAGGCCATGGAGGCCCCGACGATCGGCGGTGTGCGCGTCCGTAAGGGCAACGGCGAGACCGTCCGGCTGGCTCGGGGCGCCTCGCTGACGGACTTCGCGGAGAAGATCAACGTCGACGCCGCTCAGCTCGTCCAGATGCTCTTCAGCCTGGGCGAGATGGTGACCGCGACCGAGTCCGTCAACGACGAGACCCTCGAGCTGCTCGGTGAGGAGCTCAACTACGTCGTCCAGGTCGTCTCGCCCGAGGACGAGGACCGCGAGCTGCTCGAGGGCTTCGACATCGAGTTCGGCGCCGACGAGGGCGACGAGTCCGACTGGGTGGTCCGTCCGCCGGTCGTGACCGTCATGGGTCACGTCGACCACGGTAAGACGAAGCTGCTCGACGCGATCCGCAACGCCAACGTCGTGGCGGGTGAGGCCGGCGGCATCACCCAGCACATCGGTGCCTACCAGGTGGCGACCGAGGTCGACGGCGAAGAGCGCAAGATCACCTTCATCGACACCCCCGGTCACGAGGCGTTCACCGCCATGCGTGCCCGCGGCTCGCAGTCCTCCGACATCGCGGTGCTCGTGGTGGCGGCCGACGACGGGGTGATGCCGCAGACGGTCGAGGCGCTCAACCACGCCAAGGCCGCCGGCGTACCGATCGTGGTCGCGGTCAACAAGATCGACAAGCCCGAGGCGGACCCGTCGAAGGTGCGTGGTCAGCTGACCGAGTACGGCCTGGTTCCGGAGGAGTACGGCGGCGACACCATGTTCGTCGACGTCTCGGCGAAGTCGATGCTCAACATCGAGGGTCTGCTTGAGGCGATCGTGCTGACCGCCGACGCGTCGCTCGATCTGCACGCCAATCCGAACCAGGATGCGCAGGGCCTGGTCATCGAGGCCCACCTCGACCGTGGTCGCGGCCCGGTCGCGACCATCCTGGTCCAGCGCGGCACCCTGCGGGTCGGGGACTCGATCGTCGCCGGTCCGGCCTTCGGCCGAGTGCGGGCGATGCTCGACGAGTACGGCAACGAGCTCGACGAGGCGGCACCCTCGCGTCCGGCGATGGTGCTGGGTCTCTCCGCGGTGCCGGGCGCCGGGCAGAACTTCCTC
>Ga0164243_10016013_pt1 | contig 10316 bp, 12 predicted proteins | sample OricompcompostOP_FD_108781 | JGI IMG/M metagenome (GOLD analysis project Ga0164243, IMG submission 108781) | Organic Plus compost microbial communities from Emeryville, California, USA - Original compost - Organic plus compost (OP) | ecosystem: Engineered > Solid waste > Mixed feedstock >... | reverse complement strand
CTTTGCCGGATGTGCTTTGACGAAGGGATAATCTCGGCCGCATCAGTCGTGGACCACGTCATTCCGCATAAGGGCGATACGACCCTCTTTTGGGACAGAAACAACTTCCAAAGTCTCTGTGGAAATTGCCACAACTCCAAAAAACAGAGCATGGAAAAGAGGTAAAATAGCTCGCTTGTGTCGGATCGTAGTCATGAGTGAGCTTTGTAGTGTTTCGGGGTGTGGCCGCCCGGCTTGGGCGAGAACTTGGTGCAAGACGCACTATTCGCGCTGGCGCAACCACGGCGATCCCAACACTACTTTGGTCCGTCGGCTGCCCCGGTGCTGCGAGGCGCCTGGATGCTCCGAAAAACCACATGTGCGATGGAAGCGCGGTGCGGCGCTTTGCAATCGTCACTGGCAGCTGATGTATCGCTATGGTCAGTATGAAGCTCCGCCGTCGGCACCGATCGACCCGCTTCCACTCTGCAAGGTAGCGGGCTGTAAGTTAGAGGTACGGTCCCGAAACGCTGGCTTGTGCGAGAAGCACTATGGCAGAGTGCGCCGTGGTGTTCCGATAAATGAAGATCGGCCAGTCGTCGGGCGTTATATCACTCCTGCCGGTTACGTGAGGGTGTTGCTGCACAATCACCCTCTGGCTGATTCAAGAGGTCAGATATTCGAGCACCGGCTCGTCGCATACGACAAGCATGCCGGGCTCTGTCCGCCCTGCTATTGGTGTGGCGCCCCGTTGGCTTGGTCATCGGCTACAGCTGATCACCTCAACGAGGATAAGGCCGACAATAGGCCAGAGAACATTGTCGTGGCCTGTAACGACTGCAACCGTGCCCGCGGAGCATTCGTGCCCTTCCTCCGTCGCATGAGATCGGAGGCGGTGGGTACGTTCATCGACACCATCGATCTGATCCGAAAAAAGAATTGACTGCTCTGATTGGTCACCCCCCGGGGGTGGTCAAAAGTCTGCAGCCTTTCGTTCCGGGACCGGCGCCCCCTCAACAAAAACTTTTTCGCGAGTTTCCGAGGATTTTTTTTCTTATGGGTCGACGCGGACCAAAGCCGCAGCCCGGTGCTGTGAAGGAACAGAAGGAGCCGGTCCGGTCGAAGCGCAAGAAACCGGCCGGCACCGCCGAGGGTGTGCATCTTGCAGCCGCCGGCGAGCCGCCGAAGTGGTTGAAGGACGAGGGCCTGAAGATCTGGAATCGCCTGGCGCCGATGCTGCGGGCGATGAAGCTCCTGACCGACGCCGACACGCCAGCCTTCGCCCGTTACTGCCGGCACTATGCGCGCTGGCTGAGTCTTCAGAAGCGCCTCGATGACGAGGGCGACATCTACGAGATCGTCACCGCGAGCGGCACGGTGCGCCGCGCCGATCCGGCCTTCCTGATGGCCGACCGTCTCGATCGCATGCTGCTCGCCTTCGAGGATCGGTTCGGTCTCAACCCGGCGGAACGTCAGCGCATCATGGCCGCCCGCGCGAATACCGGTGCGACGGGCGATCTGTTCGGCGGACAGACCAAAGAAGCCGAGCGCCGCGCCGACGATCCCGCGTCACCCGCCGCGCCTGCAGCTGAGCCCGTCGAAGGTCCGATCGGCCTCCTGAACTGATGGTTCATGTCAGCAAAACGGAAAGTTGCGGAGCCGCCGCGGCCGGCCGCGCTCAAGGCGTATCCGAACGCGCATTGGGACGGCGAGTTCTGGCGCGAGAGTGAGTTCTGGTATGACGAGCGCACCGCCGACAAGGCGGCTGCGTTCTTCCCAAATCACCTCGTTTTCACAGAAGGCGAATGGGCCGGGCGCCCGTTTGTCCTGGAAGAGTGGCAGGAGCACGACATCATCCGGCCGCTGTTCGGCTGGAAGCGGGCGGACGGCACCAGGCGCTACCGGCGCAGTTTCGTGTGGGTGCCGCGCAAGAATGGAAAGACCGAACTTGCCGCCGGCGTCGCACTGCTCGCGCTGGTCGGCGATGCCGAGATGGGCGGGCAGGTCTTCTCCATTGCCTCGGAAGAGGCGCAGGCGAAGATCGTGTTCACCAAGGCCAGCAACATGGCGGTGCGCACGCCGGTGCTGGCCTCAAAACTGGAATGCCTCGGCAAGGTCATCTACTGCCCGGAGCTCAACGCATCCTTTCGCCCGTTGTCGGGAAAGCCGAAGGGCAAGCACGGGCTGAACATGTCGGGTCTCGTCGGCGACGAGATCCACGAATGGCCGAACGGGGACCTCTACACCTTCGTTCACGACTCGGCCGCGGCCAGGCGCCAGCCGCTGGAATTCCTGATCTCGACCGCCGGCCAGAAGGGAACGCACGGCGAAGAGGTCTTCCGCGAGTGTCAGGCGATCCTGTCCGGCGATCTCGATGATCCGTCCACGATGGTTGTCATCTATGCGCCGGGCGAGGATGACGACTGGACCAAGGAAGAGACGTGGCGCAAGGCCAATCCGAACTTCGGGAAGTCGGTCAAGCTTGAGCCGTTCCTTGAGGATTTCAAGCGCGCGCGGCAGCTTCCGCGGCTGGAAAACGACTTCAAGCGCTACCGGCTGAACATCTGGACCGACCAGGCGGTCCGCTGGCTGCCGATGGACTCGGTCGACGACGAAGGCCGGCGCTTCGGCTGGGATCATTGCGTCGGGCCGGTCGCATGGAATGCGCCGGAATTCGAGGCGCGGCTCGTCGGCAAGAGGTGCTTCGGCGGTCTCGATCTGTCGTCGACGCAGGACCTGTCGGGACTGGTGTGGTGGTTTCCGGTTCAGGACGGTCTCGATGTCCCGGTCGCGCTGGTGCGGGCCTACAAGCCGGCCGATCTGGTGAAGGAACACGGCAAGCGCGACCGTCAGCCATATGAGCGCTGGGTGAAGGAAGGCGCGCTGTTCGTCACGCCGGGCAACGTCGTCGACTACGGTTTCATCGAAAAGCAGATCCTGAAGGACGCCGAGAAGTTCCGCATCGCCTATTACGGGCAGGCGAAGCGCGAGCAGCACGAAGGCGGTCTGGCGATCGACCGCTTCAACGCCACCGGCACCGCGGTGCGGCTCGAGGCGGAAGGCATTCCGGTCGTCTTGTACGGGCAGGGGTTTGTCTCACTGTCCGCACCGTCGAAGGAGCTCGAGCGCCTCGTGATGGCGAACGGCTTTCACCATGGCGGGCATCCGCTCTTCCGCCGCCATGCGCAGGCGGTCGCGGTCGTCACCGACGATGCAGAGAACATCAAGCCGACCAAGGCCAAGTCGAGCGGGCGCATCGATCTTATCGCGGGGCTCGTGAATGCGCTGGGTATCGCGATTGCGGCGCCAGCGGAGAAGCCCAAGTCATTTTGGGAAGTCGCAACGGCATAGAGGTTGATGCTTATGGGCTTCCTTTCGCGCATGTGGCCTTTGCAGTGGAAATCCACGGGCAAGGAGATCACGTCGTCGCTCGAACTGTTCAGGGAGGTTTATGGGGCGCGGCTGTCAGCTGCTGGCGTGCCGGTCAATTGGTGGACTGCGCTGCAGGTGACGACGGTTGCGGCGTGCTGCCGGGTGCGCGCGGAGGGCCTGTCCGTTCCGTTTCGTCTGTATCAGGAAACCCCGAGTGGCAGGAAGATCGCATCCGATCACCCCCTGCATATGCTGATCAGCCGCAAGCCGAATGGCTGGCAGACCAGTCTCGAATTCCTCGAGACGATCAGTTTTCATCTCGACCTGACCTTCAATGCCTTCGTGTTCGTCAACCGTGTCGGTCGCGATCGCGAAGTGCGGGAACTCATTCCTATCGAGCCGGGGCGCGTCTGCGTCGAACAGCTCGACGATTTCCGGCTGCAGTACAGGGTCACGGGCAAGAACGGCCAGCAGCAGATCTTCGGTCAGGATGCGATCTGGCACCTGCGCGGGCCGTCCTGGAATTCATGGCTTGGTCTCGACGCCATTGCGATGACGCGAAACGCCATCGGGCTTTCGATGGCGTTGGAGCAGGGGCAAAGCGACTCGCAAGGCAAGGGCGTCCAGACGACGGGCGTCTACAGCGTCAAGGAAAAGCTTACGCCGGACAAATACGAGCAGCTCGCTGCCTGGATGGACAAGCATCTGCCGGGAGGTGAGCGTGCCGGCAAGCCGATGATCCTGGACATGGAGGCGGATTTCAAACGCGTCGCCATGTCAAGCGTCGACCAGCAGCTGATGGAGACGCGCAAGTTCCAGATCGAGGAAATCTGCCGCGGCATGAGGGTATGGCCGATCATGGTCGGACATGCCGGCGATCAGTCGCCGACCTTTGCCAGTGCATCGGAGTTCTTCCAGGCGCACAAGACCTACACCCTCGATCCGATGTATCGGCGCATCTCGCAGAGCGCGAACGTCAACCTGCTGACCGAAGATGAACTGCGGGCGGGCTATTACACCAAGTTCATCGCCAATGCGCTGATGAACGCGGCACCCAAGGACAAGGCCGAGTATTACACCAAGGCGCTGGGGTCGGGCGGCATCAAGGGCTGGCTGACTCAGAACGAAGTCCGCGACTTCGAGGACCTGGACCGCTCTGACGATCCGGAAGCGGACAAGCTGCCGCAGCCGACAGCCAAAGCGACAACACCGCCACCGGCCAACAATTCCGATTCAGGAGACGAATGATGGACCGCTTGCGCTTTGACATGGACGTCAAGTTTGCGTCCGACAAGACCGGCGTCTTCTCCGGTTACGGCGCGATCTTCGGCAATGTGGATTCGTATGGCGACGTGATTGAGAAGGGCGCGTTCAAGGATACGCTGCGCGCTTGGGAGGACAAGGGCAAGTATCCGCCGATGCTGTTGCAGCACGGTGGCGGGTTCTTCGGCGGCGGCGCCGAGGACCTTTTGCCCGTTGGCAAGTGGACCTCGATGGAGGAAAACTCCAAGGGCCTGAAGGTCGAAGGCGAGCTGTTCGCGCTCAATACCGAGAAGGGCCAGTATCTGTATGAGGGCCTGAAGTCGGGCTCTCTCGATGGTCTTTCCATCGGGTATCGCGTGAAGAAATTCACGCAGGGCACGAAGCCGAACGAGCCGCGCCGAAGGCTCGAAGCGATCGATCTTATGGAGTTGTCGATCGTCACGTTCCCGGCGAACGACAAGGCGCGCGTTGGCAACGTCAAATCAGAGTTCGATCCCCGCGAGCTGGAAGCAATGCTGCGTGAGGCATCATTGTCGCGGAGCGACGCCGTGAAGGCCGTCGCCACTTTCAGGAAATGGCTGCAGCGTGATGCTGAGGCACCGGCAACTTCTCCTCGGGATGAGGGCGAAGCGGACATCGCGGCAATCCTTCGCCGCAATATCGCAACTCTCACTCAAAGGTGATCCCGATGGATCTGCAGGAAGTGAAGTCCCTGATCGAAACGCAGGGCAAGGCTTTCGATGCGTTCAAGACGACGCTCGAAACTGAACTGAAGAGCAAGCTCGGCAAGGACGATCCGATCGTCACCGAGAAGCTCGGCAAGATCGAGAAGTCGCTCGACGACGCGATCGAGGCTAAGTCGAAGCTCGAAGCGGCCATTGCCGCCGAAAAGAAAGAGCGCGAAGAGCTTGAGATCAAGTTCAATCGCATGGGCATCACCAAGGACGGTGAGGCCGGCAAGCGTGAGCTGGAGATCAAGACCCACAATCTGATCCTCGCTGCGCACAATGCGGAGCGCAAGGAGTCGTTCTCTCCACTCGATGAGAAGGGCTTCGACGAATACAAGTCGGCGCATGCGCGCTATCTGCGCAAGGGCGATCGCCTTCTGTCCGCCGACGAAGTCAAGACCCTGTCGGTCGGCTCCGATCCGGATGGCGGTTACTACGTGACCCCCGACACCGGCGGCCGCATCGTCAAGAAGGTCTATGAGACGTCGCCGATCCGTCAGATCGCGAGCGTCCAGACCATCTCGACCGATGCGCTCGAAGGCATCGAAGACCTCGGCGAAGCCGGCGCCGGCTACGCTGGCGAGCAGGCGGTTTCGGGTGACGCCACCACGCCGCAGATCGGCAAGTGGCGCCTCCCGGTGTTCTGGATCGATACCGAGCCGAAGACCACTCAGCAGCTGCTCGACGATGCCATGGTCGACGTCGAAGCCTGGCTCGCGAACAAGGTTGCCGACAAGCTCGGCCGCTTCGAGAACAGCGAGTTCGTGAACGGGGACGCCAAGATCCGCGGCTTCACCTCGTATCCGACTGCCTCCGACACCGGCTCTGGCGTCGACTGGGGCAAGATCGGCACCGTCAAGTCGGGTGCCAACGGCGACTTCGTTGCCGCCGCGTCGTTCCCGGCGGATGCGATCTTCGATCTGATCGGCTGCCTGAAGGAAGCGTATCTGCAGAACGCGCGCTTCGTCACCCGCCGTTCTGTGATCCAGAAGATGCGCAAGTTCAAGGCCACCACGGGCGAGTATCTGTGGCAGCCGTCGCTTGTGCTTGGTGTGCCCGAACAGTTCGCGGGCTACCCGATCACCCGCGCGGAAGACATGCCTGCGCTCAACTCCGGCTCGCTGTCGCTGGCCTTCGGTGACTTCGCGCAGGCGTATCAGATCGTTGATCGGCAGGGCATCCGCGTTCTGCGCGACAACCTCACCGCCAAGCCCTACGTGAAGTTCTACACCACGAAGCGCACCGGCGGTGGCGTCATCAACTTCGAGGCCATCAAGCTGATGGTGTTCAGCTCATAGCGGGGCCGGCGCGTTGACCGGCGGGCCGATCCAGCCTGCCGGCATCACCTTCTCTCTCCGTTTCCTCAATCTCATCATCGAAAGGAGCAAGTCACATGCGTGACATGCACAGCAACATCAGCGTCGTGAACGTGATCACGCCGCAGGCTGTCGGCACGACCGGCGCCGCAAATGGCAAGCTGTCGAGCGCGATTGACCGTCGGGGTTTCGACTCGGTCGAGTTCGCATTTCATTCCGGCGCGTCCGCAACGGTTGCGGATACGATTACGCCGGTCGTGCTGGAGGCCAATGCCACCGGCGACAGCTTCACGTCGGTTGCCGATGCCGACCTGATCGGCAACGAAGCTCCGCTCACGCTCACGGCTGCGGGCGTTGGCAAGCGGATCGGCTATCGCGGCAACAAGCGTTATCTCAAGTTGCGCCTGTACGGCACCGGCACCGCGACTGCGATTGTTGCGGCCCAGGCCATCCTCGGCAACCCCAGCCGTGCTCCGGTCGCCTGATCCGTGACGGATGCAAACGAAAATGCGCCGGCATCCGTGCCGGCGCATGTCGCCATTGTCGGGCTCGGCCCGTCATGTGCGACGTTCTTTGAGCTGACCCGCCGGCTCGGCGGGGTGTCGGCGTATTGCGATGAGGTATGGGGACTGAACGCCATCGGCGATGTGCTGCGCTGTCATCGGGTCTTTCACATGGATGACCTGAAGATTCAGGAGGGCCGTGCTGCGCTCAACCCCGCGGGCAACATTGCCGCGATGGTCCGCTGGCTCAAGACGCATCCGGGTCCGGTCTATACCAGCATCGTGCGCGACGGCTATCCGGGCATGGTCGCCTTTCCGCTGCAGGATGTTCTGAACCGCAAGTATGACAGTAACGGCGGGGCGCCCTATTTCAATTCGACCGGCGCTTATGCTGTGGCCTATGCCGTGCATATCGGCGTGAAACGCATCTCGCTCTTCGGGCTCGATTACACGCTTCCGAATTCACACAGGGCAGAGCAGGGGCGGTCGTGTGTGGAATTCTGGCTCGGCATCGCCGCGGCGCGCGGCATCGAGATCACGGTTCCTGAAACCTCGTCTCTCCTCGATGCGTGCTGCGATCCGCGCGATCGTCTCTATGGTTATGACTGCGTGGATATCGCGCTGCTCGATGGCGAGGATGGCCGCGTCTCGGTGCAGATGACCCCGCGCTCGGATGCGCCTTCGCCTGAAGAGGTTGAGCGGCGCTATGACCATAGCCGGCATCCCAATCCCCTGATTCGAGGGCAGTGATGTATCGCCCCGTCCAGACCCAGGCGCCGGCCACGAAGCCCGTCACTCTCACCGAAGTGAAGGCGCATCTCGACGTGTCCTATTCCAACAAGGACGCGCAGATTGAGGCGTATATCGCGGCGGCGACGGCGCACCTTGACGGCTGGACCGGGATCCTCGGCCGATGCCTGTGCGAGCAGACCTGGCGGCAGGACTTCGACCGGTTCAATCGGGTGCTGCGCCTTCCGCTGGCGCCCGTGATCGACGTCGACAGCGTCGCCTATGAGGATGTCGCGGGCGCCACGCAGACGATCGATGAGGCGAATTACGAGCTGCTGATCGATGATCTCGGGCCGTATGTGAAGTTCCTCGACAGCTTTGCCTTCCCGCAGATCCACGACGAGCGGCCGGCGGTGCACGTCACCTACCTTGCCGGATATCCGACGGTCGACGGGGTGTGGTCGGGACCGGCAGACATCAAGCACGCCATCCTTCTGCTGGTGCGGCACTGGTTCGATAATCCGTCGGCGGTGAATGTCGGCAACATCGTGCAGGTGATGCCGATGGCGGTCGATGCGCTGCTCGCGAAACATCGCAGGATCCGCTTCTGATGCAGCGCCGCTATGACCGCATCATCACGGTGCAGCGGGCGACGCGCTCCGATTCTCCTTCCGGGGAGCAGATCGAGACCTGGTCTGATATCGCCTTCCAGATCCCGGCCGGACAGCTGCCGACGCCGGGGAACGAGCGCTACACCAATGCGCAGGAAGTGGCGGAACAGGAAGTCACCTTCACGGTGCGGTTCCTGTCCATACCCGATGCCTTCCGTCCGCTGACTCCGAAGGATCGGGTGATCTATCCGGCGCAGGACGTCGCCCCGAATACGCAGAACCCGCCAGCCGGCTGCGTCTATGACGTGCTCGGGGCGGAAGAGGTGGGGCGGGAGGTTGATCTTCGCATCCGTACCAGCCGGCGGACCGACACATGAGCCTGAAGGATATCCGGCCGGGCTTGCGGGCGTTCGTGCTTGCCGATGCCGCCGTGGCGGCGCTCGCGGCAACGCGCATGTTTCCGGTGAAGGTGCCGCAGGGCGAGACGCGACCGAGCATCGTCTACAACGAGATTTCCGGGATCGGCGATCACCACATGGATGGTGCCTCCGGTCTCGTGCAGGTCCGGATGCAGATCGCGTCCTGGGCCCAGACGGCGGACCTTGCGCACGCGCTGCACCTCGCGGTGAAGAACCGGATCGACGGCTACCGCGGACCGATGGGCTCGGGCGCCAACGAAGTGCAGGTACAGGGCGTCTTCATCGATAGCTGGCGGGATGTCGACGACACCGTCGCGAACCTCCGCGGAAAGCTCGTGGATTATTTCATCTGGTATGCGGAGCGGTGAGCAAGGAATTCTTCAAGCTGGAAGGCCTTGCCGAGCTCGACAAGGCCCTGACTGAGTTGCCAAAGGCGACCGCGCGCAATGTTCTGTTGCGCACGCTGAAAGAACAGGGGCAGCCTATTGCCGATGATGGAGAGGCGCGCGCGCCAAGGCTGACCGGTGATCTGGCGCAGTCCTACACCGTCGGGACGAAACTCTCCCGCCGCCAGAAGAAACAGCACAAGAAGGAATCGATGATCGAGGTTTTCATCGGCCCGACACCTCATCCGAAATCGGTGCAGACGGAATTTGGCAACGCGCACCAGGCTCCGGAGCCTCATCTGCGGCCGGCCTGGGATGGCAATGTGATGAAGGTGCTGGAAGGCATCAGGGATTCGCTCGCAAACCAGATCGAGAAAGCCCGCGCGCGCATTGCTCGGAAGGCCGAGCGCGAAGCCGCAAAGATGAAATCCGGACAATAGCAGTTCAATGCTTCCCCTATTCCCGCAGGGGTTCTCGCGGGCTTTCATTTCAAATCTGAAGGAGAGTCGCGATGACGACTGAAGCCTCGATCGGCTACGGCACCCTGTTCCAGAAGCGGACCTCGACCGGTCCGGATGTGTGGACCACCCTTGCGGAGCGCGTGAACATCACGCCGCCGTCCTGGGCGCGCGACGCCGTCGATGCGACGCATTCGGAAAGCCCGAACCGCCGTCGCGAATTCATTCCCGGACTTGTCGACGAAGGCGAGGTCACGCTGGAAATGAACCTGATCCCGGGCAGCGCAACCTTCGCGCTGCAGCGGGGCGAGTTCTCCATCCATGAATCGGGCACTTACCGTCTCGTGTTCACGAACGGCGACACCTGGACCTTCGACGGGTTTGCGACCGGGCTCGAGCCCGATGCGCCGCTCGACGACAAGATGACGGTGTCGATGACCTACAAGCTGACGGGGGAATCGACCTATGCCGCCGCGGTTGCGCCGGTCAATTCCATCCTGCCGGCGATCTCCGGTCTGCTGGAAGTCGGCGCCACGCTCACCGCCTATCCCG
>Ga0164243_10016012_pt1 | contig 10316 bp, 10 predicted proteins | sample OricompcompostOP_FD_108781 | JGI IMG/M metagenome (GOLD analysis project Ga0164243, IMG submission 108781) | Organic Plus compost microbial communities from Emeryville, California, USA - Original compost - Organic plus compost (OP) | ecosystem: Engineered > Solid waste > Mixed feedstock >... | reverse complement strand
TCACGGCGCTGATCGGGCCCAACGGCGCTGGCAAGTCGACGCTGCTGCGCGCGATCTCGGGCGTGGAGCGCCCCGCCGCCGGTCTCGTGCTGCTCGACGGGGACGACGTGCTCGCGATGCGCCGCCGCGACCGGGCGCGCCGCATCGCCCTGGTCGAGCAGGAGGCGTCCACCGAGCTCGCCGTGCGGGTCGAGGAGGCGGTGCGGCTCGGCCGCACCCCTCACGAGTCCCTGCTCGGCGGGGGCGACCCCGTCGGCGACGCCGTCGTCGCCGGGGCGCTGCAGCGCGCGGGGGTCTCGCCGCCCCTGGTCTCCCGCGCGCTGCCCACCCTCTCCGGCGGAGAGCGGCAGCGGGTGATGCTCGCCCGCGCCCTGGCCCAGCAGCCGCGGCTGCTGCTGCTCGACGAGCCCACCAACCACCTCGACGTGGCGGCGCAGCTCGAGGTGCTCGAGCTGCTCGGCTCCCTCGCCGCCGAGGGCGTGGCCGTCGTCGCGGCGCTGCACGAGCTGAGCCTCGCGGCCGCCTACGCCGAGCAGGTGGTCGTGGTCGACCGCGGCCGGGTGGTCGCGGCGGGCCCCGCGCAGGCCACCCTCACCCCGGCCCTGGTCGCGCAGGTCTACGGGGTGCGCGCCGCCTGGGCCGACAACCCCCTCACCGGGCGGCCGATGCTCGCGGTGGCCCCGGCCTAGGGCCTATCGTCCCGATCGGTCGCATGGCCGCTTGGCATACTGCTTCCCCGCCTGCGCTACAATTCTGTACATGACGACCCTCTCGGTGGCCGACGCCCGCGCGAACTTCTCCAAGCTCGTCGAGGCCGCGACCGCGACGCATGAGCGCTTCGAGGTGACTCGGAACGGGGACCGCGCCGTGGTCGTGATGAGCGCCGACGACTACGACGCCCTGCTGGAGACCCTCGACATCCTCAGCGATGCGGACGAGGTCGCGGCGATCCGCGACGGCATCGCAGCCCTCGAGCGCGGTGAGACCTATTCGGCCGACGAGGTACGCGAGGCGATGCGCCGCCGTACCTCGTGACCGGACCCTACGAGATCCGCTTCACTCCCGGGGCGCGTCGCGCCCTGGAGCGCGATCTTCCTGAGAAGGTGGCCGCCGCGGCCTTCGAGTTCATCGTCGGGGCGCTGGCCGAGAACCCACACCGCGTCGGGAAGCAGCTGCGCGAGCCGCTCCGGCCGCTCTACTCCGCACGGCGTGGCGAGTATCGGGTGATCTACCGCATCGACGACGGTCGAGTGATCGTCGAGGTCGTGTCGATCGCCCACCGCCGGGACGCCTACCGCCGCTGAGGCGCGCGTGCCGCTCAGCCCAGGGCGCGGAGACGCGGGGCGAGGTCCCGCTCGAACAGCTCCAGGAAGCGGCGCTGGTCGTGCCCGGGCGCGTGGAAGACGAGGTGGGTGAAGCCCCAGTCGACGTACTGCCCGATGGCGGCGACCACCTCGTCGGGGTCGGCGCCGACGATCCAGCGCGAGGCGATCCGCTCGATCGGCAGCGCGTCGGCGGCGCGCTCCATCTCCACCGGATCGGTGATGTCGTGCTTCTGCTCGGCCGAGAGGGCCAGCGGAGCCCAGAAGCGGGTGTTCTCGAGGGCCGCCTCGGGATCCGTGTCGTAGGAGAGCTTGATCTCGATCATCCGGTCGATCGCCTCGTAGTCCCGGCCCGCCTTCTCGGCGCCCTCCTTGACGGCGGGGATCAGCTCGTCGGTGTACAGACTCGCGCCCTTGCCGGAGGTGCAGATGAAGCCGTCGCCGGCGCGACCCGCGTAGCGGGCCACCACCGGTCCCCCGGCGGCGATGTAGACGGGGATCGGCGAGTCCGGCCGGTCGTAGATCGAGGCGTCCCGGGTGGCGTAGTACTCGCCCTCGTGGCTGACCCGCTCGTCGGTCCACAGCTCGCGCATGAGCGCGACCGCCTCGCGCAGCCGCGCGAAGCGCTCCTTGAACTCGGGCCAGGCGTGCTCGCCGGCGCCCGCCCAGCCGGTGGCGATCTCGTTGAGCGCCTCGCCGGTGCCGACCCCGAGGAAGACCCGGCCCGGGTAGAGCACGCCCATCGAGGCGAAGGCCTGCGCGATCACCGCCGGGTTGTAGCGGAAGGTGGGGGTCATCACCGAGGTGCCGATGCGGATCGTGGAGGTGCGCTCCCCCACCGCGGCCATCCACGTCAGCGAGAAGGGGGCGTGGCCGCCTTCGTGCCGCCAGGGCTGGAAGTGGTCGCTCACCGCGACCGACTCCATGCCGTGCGCCTCCGCGGCGACGGCGATCTCCACCAGCTCGCGGGGGTCGAACTGCTCCGCGGAGGCCTTGTAGCCGAGGGTGAGGGTCATGGTCCGTTCCTTCCTAGGGCCGCTGCGGCCAGCCTCCCACGCCGTCCTGATAGCCGCGGAAGTAGCCCTCGAGCTCCGCCTCGAGGGCGCCGCGGCTGAACAGGTCGTCGGCCGCAGGACGCACGAGGCGGCGCGCGCCGGAGAGGTCGAGACCCCCGACCAGGCGGCCGAGGCCGCGCACGATCGCGACCGGACGGCCGAGCGCCTTGCCCTTGACCAGGTCGGCGGCGGCGGCGATCTCGTCGGCGACCGCGGGCAGGGTCACCTGCAGCGGACGGCCCTGCGCGTCGGAGGAGCCGCGCAGATCGTCGACGACGTGCACGCCGGCGGCGCCGATCGCCACGTCGGTCTGGCCCTCCCGCCAGGGCCGGCCGAAGGTGTCCGAGACCACGACGCCGAGCCGCAGGCCGAAGCGCTCCCGCAGCGCCGCCGCGAGGGCGCGGGCCGAGGCGTCGGGGTCCTCGGGCAGCAGCAGCACCCAGCCCTCGTCGACGTTGCTCGCGTCGACGCCCGCGTTGGCCATCACGAGGCCGCGGACGTCCTCCACGATGCGGGTTCGGCTGTCGCCCCGCCAGCGCTCCGCCACGACCCGGGCGGTCTCGGCCTCGATCGCGGCGTCCTTCTCCGCGGCCGGCACGAGCCGGCCCTCGGCCTTGGAGACGACCTTGCTCGTCACCACGAGGATGTCGCCCTCGACGAGGACGCCGTCCACGGCGTCGCCGACGAGACGCGCCAGCTCGTCGCCGGGCCGGATCTCGGGGATGCCGTCCACCGCGAGCACGGCCACGCCCTCGGCGATGCTCACGCCGTCAGCCCCGGCAGCACCTCGCGGCCGAAGGCCTCGAGGAACTCGCGCTGGTTGCGCCCCACGTTGTGGAGGTAGACCCGGGTGGCGCCCGCGTCGAGGTAGGACTGGATGTGCGCCCGGTGCGCGGCCGGGTCGCTCGACACCAGCAGCCGCCCCTCGAAGTGCTCCGGCCGCACCAGCCGGCTCAGCTGCTCGAGCTCGTAGGGCGAGCGCACGTCGCTCTTCGGGAAGCTCAGCCCGAGGAGGGGCCACTCGGTCAGCGCGTTGGCCATCGCCTCGTCGTCGCTCGCGGCCCACGACAGCTGCAGCCGCACCACCTTGGTGGTCGTCGCCGGATCGCGGCCCGCCTCCCTCGCGCCCTCGTCGAAGCGCTGGAACAGGGTGGCGATCCGCTCCAGCGGGCCGCCCTCGGTGATCAGCCCGTCCACGCTGCGGCCGGCGCGGCGCGCGGTGACCGGGCCGGAGGCGGCCACCAGGATCTCGGGGGCCCGCTCGGGCATCGTCCAGAGGCGGGTCTGCTCGAGCCGGTAGTAGCGGCCCTCGTGCCGCACGTCCTTCTGCGCGAGGCCGGAGGCGAACAGCTTCTTGACGATGTCGACCGCCTCGAACATCCGGTCGATCCGCTCCGGGGCGTCGGGCCAGTACTGGCCGATCACGTGCTCGTTGATGGCCTCGCCCGAGCCCAGCCCCAGCCAATGCCGCCCCGGGTACATCGCGGCGAGGGTGGCCGAGGCCTGCGCGACCATCGCCGGGTGCCAGCGGAAGGTGGGCGCCGTCACCCCCGTGCCGAGGTCGCCGCTCGTCAGCTGGCCGAGGGCCGAGAGCACGTTCCACACGAAGGAGGCCTGCCCCTGCCGCGGCGTCCACGGCTGGAAGTGGTCGGCGGCCATCACCCCCGTGAAGCCCTGCGCCTCGGCGAAGACCGCCAGCTCGAGAACCTCGCCGGGCGGGAACTGCTCCAGCATCGCGGCGTAGCCGATGCGCGGGCGAGCGGTCATAGGCCCCATCTTCGCGCGGATCGGCGGCCGCGTGCAGCCGCCGGACCCGCCCTGCGCGGTCTACTCGAGCTGCAGCTGCCAGGCCGAGTCGATCGAGGCGAACTCGCGAAGGTAGCAGTCGCCGTTGGCCCCCTCGGTCTCGGCGTCGCCCGGCACGCTGTAGTCGATCAGCGGCCCGTCATCGTCATGGACGATCAGACCGAAGCCCGCCCGATCCAGGCAGGACGCGTAGCGCGCGAGGCCCGCCCGGTACTCGGCCTCGTCGACCACGCCGTCCGCGAGCGCCTGAGCCTGCGCCGCGGAGGGCTCCGGCTGCGGCGGGACCGTCGTCCAGCTCCCCCAGACCGCGAAGCGGGTCGCGGCCTCCTCCGCCTCGATGCGCAGGGGCCCGCCGTCGACAGGGGCGTCGTAGAGGCCGGCGAAGCTCGGCCGCGCGTCCGACGTGCAGAGCTGGAAGCTCTCGACGGCTCCGTCGACGATCACCTCCAGGCGGCCCTCCCCGTCGCAGCTCAGGACGAGGGCGATGGTGCTCGCCCCGTCCGGCGGGTCTCCGGGGTCCAGCTCGGCGCTGCCGGTCGCCACGACGGCGAAGGGGTCGCCGAAGGTCTCGTAGCCGTCGAACAGGTACTCGCCGACCGCCTGGAGGGCGATCAGCTCCTCGTCGGGCGCGGCGCCGACCGCGTAGGCGGCCACCGCGCCCCCGCTCAGCATCCCGCCGACGAGGAAGCCCGCCAGCGCGACCGCCGGCGACGGCCAGCTCCGGCTCCGGCCCTGCGGCGCCGCGAGGGCCACCAGCTCGGCGCGCAGCGCCTCGTTCCGCTCGTTCATTCCGATCCCTCCACTGGATTCCAGCCGATGCTCCGCGCGACCCCGCCCCGCAGCCGCGCCTTCGCCCGGGACAGCCGCGACTTGACGGTGCCCGGGGCGATCCCGAGCACGGCAGCCGCCTCCGCGACGCCGAGTCCTTCGACCACGCAGAGGACGATCACCCGCTGGTCGTCGAGCGACAGCGCCCGCAGCGCCGCCGTCGCCTCGCGGTCGACCAGATCCTCGGCGTGGTCGCGGGCCGGAGCGGGGGGCGGCAGGCGGTCGAGCAGCGCCCGGTGCCGCCGCGACGAGCGGCGCAGGTTCCGCGCCGCGTTCGTGGCCGTGGCGAGCAGCCAGGGCGCGATCGACGCGTCCACGAAGCGCACCCGGCCCCGGTTCCGCCAGCTCTCGAGGAAGGCCACCGCGACGACGTCCTCGGCGTCCTCGGGACGGTCCACCAGCCGAAGGGCATGACGCAGCACCCGGGCCCTGTGCCGGTCGAAGACGACGCCGAAGGCCTCGCCGTCGCCCCTCCTCGCGGCCGCCCAGAGGCTCTCGTCGCTCTCCGCGCTCACCGTGCCCACACTAGGAAGTGTCCGGCAGCGCCCGAACGGTTCCCGTCCCCCCGCGAACTCCCCTACCGTGAGGGGGACGCTAAGGAGCTCCGATGCCGCACCTCCTCGCCCTCGACCAGGGCACCACGAGCAGCCGCGCCCTCGTCGTCGACCGGGGCGGCCGGGTGGTCGCGGTCGGGCAGCTCGAGCACGCGCAGCTCTTCCCGCGGCCGGGCTGGGTGGAGCACGACGCCGCCGAGATCTGGCGCAGCACGCAGCGCGTCATCGAGCTCGCCCTCGAGAGGGCCGGCCTGGCCGCCGCCGACATCGCCGCCGTCGGCATCACCAACCAGCGGGAGACGACGGTCGTCTGGGATCGCGCCACGGGCCAGCCGATCCATCCCGCGATCGTGTGGCAGGACACCCGCACCCAGCCGACCGTCGACGCCCTCGCCGTCGAGGGCGGCACCGGCCGCTTCGCCGGCCTCACCGGCCTGCCGCTGGCGAGCTACTTCTCGGCCGCGAAGATCGCCTGGATCCTCGACGCCGTCCCCGGAGCCCGCGAGCGCGCCGAGCGCGGCGAGCTGCTCTTCGGCACCACGGACACGTGGCTGCTGTGGAACCTCACCGGCGGCCCTGACGGCGGCGTGCACGCCACCGACGTCACCAACGCGAGCCGCACCCAGCTGATGGGGCTCTCCTCCCTCGCCTGGGAGGAGGAGCTGCTCGAGGCCTTCCGGGTGCCGCGGCCGCTGCTGCCCGAGATCCGCAGCTCGTCGGAGGTGTACGGCCGGGTCGCGGCCGGCCCGCTGGCGGGCGTGCCGGTGGCGGGCATCCTCGGCGACCAGCAGGCGGCGCTGTTCGGGCAGGCCGCCTTCGAGGCCGGCGAGTCGAAGAACACCTACGGCACCGGGGCCTTCCTGCTCGTGAACACGGGCGAGGAGCCGGTGCACTCGGAGCAGGGCCTCATCACCACGGTCGCCCACCGGCTCGGCGACGCCCCGGCCCGCTACGCCCTCGAGGGCTCGATCGCGGTGGCCGGCTCGCTGATCCAGTGGCTGCGCGACAACCTCGGCATCATCTCCTCCTCGAGCGAGGTGGAGCCGCTCGCGCTCAGCGTGCCCGACAACGGCGGCGTGCACATCGTGCCGGCCTTCTCGGGCCTCTTCGCCCCGCACTGGCGGCCCGACGCGCGCGGCGTGATCGTGGGCCTCACCCGCTTCGCCACCAAGGCCCACTTCGCCCGGGCGGCGATCGAGGCGGTGGCCTTCCAGACCCGGGAGGTGCTCGACGCGGCGGAGGCGGCGGCCATCGCCGAGCTGCGGGTCGACGGCGGGATGGCGGCCAACGACACCTTCCTGCAGTTCCAGGCGGATGTGCTCGGCATCCCCGTGGTGCGGCCCGCCGTGATCGAGACGACGGCCCTCGGCGCCGCCTTCGCCGCGGGCCTGGCGGTGGGCGTGTGGTCGGGCCTCGACGAGCTGCGCGGCCTGTGGCGGGAGGACGCCCGCTTCGAGCCGCGGATGGGCGCCGCCGAGCGCGAGGAGCGCCTCGCGCTGTGGCGCAAGGCGGTCGAGCGCAGCCTGGGCTGGGCGGAGGCCTAGACGTCGTTCGGCTTGAGCAGCTCGGCGACGTTGCGGGGCACGTAGGGCGACACGTCGCCGCCGAGCGAGGCGACCTGCCGCACCAGCGAGCTGGAGACGAGCGCGTGCGCGGGGTCGGGCAGCAGGAAGATCGTCTCCACGCCCGCGAGGCTGCGGTTCATGATCGCCATCGGGGTCTCGTAGGCCACGTCGACCTGGGAGCGGATGCCCTTGACGAGCACGGTGGCCCCGACGTCCTTGCAGTAGTCGACGAGCAGGCCGACGCTCCAGCCGGCCACCACGAAGTCGCCGGGGACGCGGGCCTCGGCGAGGGCGTCCTGGATGAGCTGCACCCGCTGGGCGGCGGGGAAGAGAGCCGACTTGTCGGGGTTGTGCACGACCACCACGTGGATCTGGTCGAAGATGCGGGCCGCGCGCTCGATCACGTCGAGATGGCCCAGCGTGATCGGGTCGAACGAACCGGGAACGACGGCGATCCTGCTCATGGGGTACAGCGTAGCGGGCCTCCGCGGCCATTCCGCGGAGCGGATGACGCACCGTGACAGGAGGCGGCACCCCCGCGTGGATCAGGCGACGCGGGGGTGCCCGCCATGGGTGCGCGACGCGGGCCGGCGCCCCGCACCCGGCTCAGAGGGCCCGGATGCCGGTGCGGCCGGTCGCGGCTGCGGGCGATGGCTCGACCACCGGGTGACTCCTCTCTCGCTGATCGCGGAACGCTCACGATTATGCAGGATATATCAGGCCCGATTCATCCCCCCGAGTGGGGAGCGTAGGGATGTGGGCGCCCGCGAGATCCCGGCCGGCTGGGACGAGTACGTCCGGGAGCTGGGCCTGCGCCTGCAGCGCGCCCGGCTGTCGATGGGGCTCACGCAGGAGGAGGCCGCCTACGCGGCGGGCCTCACGCGCTCGCACTACCAGCAGCTCGAGAAGGGCCAGTCGCGGCCCGGCGTGCCCGCCAATCCCTCGCTGCGCACCCTGGCGGCGCTGGCGGAGACGCTGAACGTCGAGGTCGGCGACCTCATCGCGCGCTGAGCGCGGTCAGCCCTTCGCGAGGAAGGCGCGCTCCTCCTCGTCGAGGCGGCGGTCGAGCGCGGCCCGCAGCGCCGGATGGTCGACGAGACCGGGGTCGGCCTCGAGGATGCCGGCCGCGGCCTCGCGGGCGGCGGCGATCAGCTCGCCGTCGCGGGCGACCCGCAGCAGCTTGAGGGAGCTCCGCCCGCCCGACTGGGCGCGGCCCAGCACGTCGCCCTCACGGCGCAGCTCGAGGTCGATCCGCGCCAGCTCGAAGCCGTCGGGGGTGCCGGCCACCGCCGCCACCCGCTCCAGCGCCACCGTGCCCGGCTCGGCATGGGTGACGAAGAGGCACAGCCCGGGGACGCTCCCTCGGCCCACCCGCCCGCGCAGCTGGTGCAGCTGGGCGATCCCGAAGCGGTCGGCGTCGAGCACGATCATCGTCGAGGCGTTGGGCACGTCGACGCCCACCTCGATCACGGTGGTGGCGACGAGCACGTCGATCGCGCCCGCGGAGTACTCCCGCATCGCGCGGTCCTTCTCCTCTCCGGTCATCCGGCCGTGCAGCGGCTCGATCCGCCGGCCGGCGAGCGCGGGATGCGCGCGCAGCTGCTCGAGCACCGTCGCCACCGCGGCGGGCGGGCGCGGCGCCTCGGGCGTCGCCGGGTCGTCGGCGTCGCGGGCGTCCTCGAGACGCTCCCCCTCCTCCCCCGCGCCGGCGTCGATCGCCGGGCAGACCACGAAGCCCTGGCGGCCCTGGGCGAGCTCCTCCGAGAGGCGCTCCCAGATCCGCCCCTCCCAGCCCGGATGCTCGGCGAGTGCCACCAGATGGGAGTCGATGGGACTGCGCCCGGCGGGGAGGCCGCGGATCGTCGACACGTCGAGATCGCCGAAGACCGTCATCGCCACGGTGCGCGGGATGGGCGTGGCGGTGAGCACGAGCACGTGCACCCCCTGCCCCTTCACGCGCAGCGCCTCGCGCTGCTCCACGCCGAAGCGGTGCTGCTCGTCGACGACGACGAGGCCCAGCTCGGCGAACTGCGTGCGGTCGGCGAGCAGGGCGTGCGTGCCGACCACGATCGAGGCGCTGCCGCTCGCCGCCGCGAGCAGCGCGCGCTTGCGCTCCGCCGCGGGCAGCTGGCCGGTGAGCAGCACCGGCCGCACCCGGGCGGCAAGGTCGGGGCCGAGGCTCGCGACGATCGAGCGCAGGTGCTGCGCCGCGAGCACCTCGGTGGGGGCCAGGAGGACGGCCTGGCCGCCCGAGTCGGCCACCGCGAGCATGGCCCGCAGCGCCACCAGGGTCTTGCCGCTGCCCACCTCGCCCTGCACGAGCCGGTTCATCGGGATGCCCGAGGCGAGGTCGGCCTCGATCTCCGCCCCGACCGCGCGCTGGTCCTCGGTGAGCTCGAAGGGCAGCGCCTCCTCCAGGGCCGCCACCAGCCGTCCCGGCGCTCGCGGCGCCGCGGCCTCGCTGCGCCGCTGCGCGCGTTCCGCGAGCAGCGCGGTCTGCAGCACGAGCGCTTCCTGCCAGCGCAGCGTCTGCTGCGCCTGCCGCCAGTCGGCGTCGGTCGCCGGGCGGTGCACGAGCTCCAGGGCGCGGCGGGCGTCGAGCAGGCCGTGAGTGCGGCGCAGCTCCTCGGGCAGCGGGTCGTCGAGCCGCTCGGGCAGGGTGTCGAGGCAGACCGCGACGGCCCGCTGCAGCTGCCAGCTCGCGAGGCTGCCCGTCGCGGGGTAGAGGGGGATCGGCTGCTCCGCCCACTCGCGGGCGCGGCTCTCGTCGCCCGCCTCCTCCGAGGCCTCGAACAGCTCGTAGTCGGGGTGGGCGAGCTGGCGCGCGCCGCGGTAGCTGCCCACCTTGCCGGCGAAGATGCCGCGGGCGCCCGGGCGCAGCTGCTGGGCGCGCCAGGCCTGGTTGAAGAAGGTGAGCACGAGCCGGGCCCGGCCGTCGCTGATCACGACCTCGAGGATGCTGCCGCGCCGGGCTCGCATCGGCCGGTCCCTGACCTCCAGCACCTCGGCCACGATGGTGACGTCGTCGCCCTCGGCGAGCTCCTCCAGCGCGGTCAGCTCGCCGCGGCGGGCGTAGCGGCGCGGGTAGTGGGCGAGCAGCTCTCCCACGGTGCGGTAGCCGAAGGCGCGCTCCACGGCCTGCGCCGTGCGGCCGCCGAGCGCGTCGGCGAGCCTGCGGCCGAGGGG